>Ga0208196_1004376_pt1 | contig 11014 bp, 7 predicted proteins | sample AD_JPNNA7_MetaG_FD_184443 | JGI IMG/M metagenome (GOLD analysis project Ga0208196, IMG submission 184443) | Active sludge microbial communities of municipal wastewater-treating anaerobic digesters from Japan - AD_JPNNA7_MetaG (SPAdes) (version 2) | ecosystem: Engineered > Bioreactor > Anaerobic >...
ATCAAGGATGGCATTGACATACTCATCATCGGTTGCCAGCCCCAGAGAGTGTCATACCCGGTAGTCGAGTACGGTTTGTCTGATCCAGTCCGGAATGCCATCCCCAGGGCGGTCGGGATCGTTCATGCCGTCATAGGCACAGGCGCGGGTCTGTCAGAAAGGGATTTAATATGCGAATTGAAGGGAGAATTGCGGCATTCCCGGCTGACACCTGCATCAATCCCGAAACCATAGGGTGGAGGGTCGCTTCCGGAGAAAACCCCATCACAAAAACAAGATGATCTCAATTTTCCATCAGGTAGAATCAATTTATGATAAATCGGTTCCATTCGCTTTTTAATTATTTTAAATTACGTATACACTTTTTCGGTCACTATCCTTTTCCCCCTGAACAGACAATTCCAGAACATGAATACAATTATAGAATACTGGATTTTTACCCTGATTTTACAAATTAAACTTTTTAAAAAGGGATATTAAGATAAAAAATTTTTGAAAAGCATGTTTAAAATAATTTTACTTCCTCATAAAGGTCTTATAAATTAATACATATTTGAATTTATAACATACAATATTTTACAATTATATTACAAATAATAACATTTATCTTTTTTTAAGCCCATGCTGATGCATACCCACGGGGATGCGATCCGTGGATGGAGTACTGCCATGAAATCTCTGACAATTTTGGGCATTCTTGCCCTCTGCATGCTCCTGGTACTTTCAGGAGCGGTATTTGCTGCAAACACGGCTACCTTTGAAGGTTCAATTCAACAGCCGGCACCCACCGCGGCGTTCACGGCATCGCCGCTCACCAACAGCTGGGTCATCGGGGTCGCCCCCCTGACCGTGACTTTCACGGACCAATCCACGGTTCCCATCGGGACAATCGATTCGTGGAAGTGGGAATACAACGCCGGCGCGGGCTGGGTGCAGTTCTCGACCGCGCAGAACCCGGAGTATACATTTAATACGCCGGGGGCTTACGACATCCGGCTCACCGTATCAAACAGCGGGGGGAGCAGCACAGCAACGAAGACGCATTTCGTTGCCGTGGCATACGAGAGAGACCCGCTCGTAACAGTTGCCAGCGGAACAGTCTCCGGGGATCTCTACTTCAATTCAGTCAGCCCATGGCCCGCGACTGAGACAACCCAGTCCTTTACCCTGCCTGCAGCAGGGAGCAACATCGCATGGGCAAGGGTCTTCGTGAACGACTACTCGGGTTCGGGTGATAATAACTTCTTTGTCAAGCTGACAACCGAGATCGATGCGAACGGCGACGGTGACTACCTTGACGCCGGCGAGGTGCTCGGCGTCGAGATCTGTGACCTCCAGTCCGAGAAGAACGGTCACGCTTACCCGCTCAACGATCACGTGATGAAGGTCTATTCTGATTACGAGGCCTGGTACGACGTAACCGGCCTGATCACCTCGACCAACCCGAGCATCCATGTCAAGGCTGAAGCTGTCACCGACCCTGCCGGTTCGCAGGGATTCGACGGCAGGATCAAGGGAATCACCCTCGTGGTCGCTTACAATGACGGCGATTCCGACCAGGTGAAGTACATCGTGAACCACGGCAACGACTGGATGGGACCGGCCGGTGCAACCGGGTCGACAACCTTTGACGCAAGTTCGTTCGGAAGCGGCTGGACGGATGCAACCGTGAAGTCCGTTGCCCATTCCAGTACCGATGCAACCTACACATTCAATGCAGGCTCCCCGACAAAGACTCAACTCGGGACGAATTCCTACTGGAAATACAATTCCTTTGACGTGAAGAGCCTGCTCACCTCCGGGCCGAACACCTTTGGCTACACTGCCGTTGGCTCATCATTCAAGATCACGACCGCAGCCCTCACAGCAAGGTATACCGCCCCCACCGCTGCATTCACCTGGACACCCACCTCGCCCGACAAGGGCACGTCCGTCTCCTTTGACGGCAGCGCCTCGACGGGCAGCATCACCAGCTACGCATGGGACTTTGGGGACGGCAACCCCGGTTCCGGTGTGACCACGAGCCACACGTATGCGAATGCAGGTGATTACACCGTCAGGCTGACCGTCACCGGTCCGCTGGGCAGCAACTCTGTCGAACATACCATTCACGTCAAGGAGACTGCGCCCGTTGCAGACTTTACCGCGACCCCGCTCTCGGGTAACGCCCCGCTCACCGTCCAGTTCACGGATGCCTCCACGGGTGTCGTGACCGGCTGGGCATGGGACTTCGATAACAACGGCGTCGTGGACAGCATCGCGCAGAACCCGACCTACACCTATACCACACCCGGCACCTACACGGTGAAGCTCACCGTCACCGGTCCTGACTACAGCGATGACGAGGTGAAGGCGAACTACATCTCCGTCGGCACCCCGACCATCACCGTCGAGGTCAGTCCCGAGACCGTCAGCTTCGGCCAGATGGTTGTCGGTGACAACACCGGGTCCACGAGCGTGGCCGTGACAACGGACGGAGGCACCGCGTGGTCGGTCTCGGCAGAAGCAAACAACGGCGGATACATGAAGGACGGGGCAAAGACCCTCGCCCAGGCATTCCAGCTCGCAAACGGCGGCGGCTCGTTCCAGGCGATGACCTCGCCCTTCACCGGGTTCATGACCGGGGCAGCGGACGAGGACAGGACCGACACGGCCAACGTGAAGCAGGTGAGAGAGAGTGGCGACCAGCCGGGGAGCTACAGCATCCAGCTGACCTTCACGGGATCGTTCGTCTGAAGGGGATGAACAGGGGGTGAGTGTATCTCCCCCTCCCCTCCCTTCGATGGAGATACTACCCTTCGAATGCGGCAAGGGCCGCACGAGAATAAAAAGAGGAGTTGAAAAATGATGAATGGAAATAAATTGATTGTCATTCTGGCCATGCTTGTGCTCCTGGTACTACCAGGCACAGCAATGGCTGCGGATCTCTCCGTATCGGGGAAGATCCTTCAGAACTCTCCTGTTGCAGCGTTCAGTGCATCGCCGACTTCCGGATTCAGGCCTCTTTCAGTGACATTCACGGATCAGTCCACCAACTCTCCCACTTCCTGGACATGGGAGTTCCGCATCACCGGAACAGAGACGTGGACACAGTTTTCGACCGACCAGAATCCAACATACATCTTCACCAATTCCGGTACCTACGATATCCGGCTCACTGTTACGAACAGTGGTGGCAGCAGCCAGGAAGTTAAAACCGGATTCATTACGGTGAACGCCAACGTTGACTTCACCATTTCCGGCCTCGTGAACACTGTCCCAGCTTCGGCCATATTTGCCAAAGAGACGAACGCGGTTGTGGTCAACAACGTTAAAAACCAGGGGACCGACCCGGCAAGTAACATCGTCGTCAAGGTCTATGCAAGTGACGTGGACGGCGGCAACACCGCCATCGCGGAGACCACCATTGCGTCCCTGGCAGCGGGTGCACAGACCACGCTCAACCTCGTCGATCCAACCATCCGGACCCTCGAGGGCGGCACGGTCACCTACACCGCGAAGGTGGACCCGGACAACCTGATCGCCGAGACAAACGAGGCGAACAACAACAAGGCGAGCGCGGCCAAGTCCCTGAAGTACAACGGGTACAAGGGCAAGCGTTACTGGGAAGGCGGGAGCGACATTACCACGAAGATGACCTTCGACCTGAACGGTGACGTTGTATACTACACCCAGCCGGATGGCGCCTACAAGGGGGTAGGGTGGACCGATCGGACCGAGACCTGGACTGCAGCGAACCTGCCCATCCCCGAGACCGCCACCGTTGAGAAGGCACTGCTCTTCTTCTCGTACAACTGGGACCAGACCGCGGGCGGCTATCCAAACCTGGTGACGACCTTCAACGGCAACAGCATCTCCCTCGGGACACCGTACCGTGACTGGAGCAACTTCGGCACCTACGCCGACTACGAGTACGGCCTCTACCCGGCTGTTGACGTGACCTCCCTGTTCATCAAGAACGGCGAGAATACGCTTGTCACGACTCCGGGCAATGGCGGTGCGGATAACCAGGTCGCCCTGTATCCGAGCACGCTCGTGGTCATCTACAGCGACGCCTCCAAGACCCGGAAGCAGATCTTCATCAACGAGGAATGCGATGAACTCGGAGTCTCGCAATCATCCTATGGCACAACCATGGAAGAGGCGACCGCATATGCACCGTTCACCGGCATGACCATCGACACGGGGAGCGTCCAGAGCGCGACCCTGCACAGCTTCGCCGGCAGCGCCGGACCGGACGAGGGTAACCTCCTCTTCAACGGCGCCACAGTGGCGACAAATGCATGGATGGGGACATCCAGCACCGCATCCGCACAATCCTTTGATGTAAAGAACTACCTCACCGCAACCGGCAACGAGGCCGGTATCCAGGGAACCACGAGCGGCGGCATGGACGCGCTCCAGCAGATCCTCGTCGTCGAGTACCAGGCAGGAGCACCAGTCGCCGACTTTACCGCGACCCCGACCTCCGGTGACCGGCCCCTCACTGTTGCGTTTACCGACGCCTCGACTGGAGTTATTTCCAGCTATGCATGGGACTTTGATAACGACGGTTCGACCGACAGCACCGTAAAGAACCCGAGCTGGACCTACAATGACCGCGGAACCTACGCGGTGAAACTCACGGTCACCGGGCCAGGCGGATCGGATACAGAGATAAAGACCGATTATATAGTGGTAAAGGAACCGGCACCGAACATCGACTTTACCTATGCACCCGCAAGCGGCACGGCACCGCTCACGGTGACCTTCGATGCAACGAACACCGGTGGCACGGTGACATCATGGACGTGGGAGTACAGCGCCAATGGCGGATCGACATGGACCCAGTTCGCAACCACCGAGGACGCGTCCCACACCTTCGACAGCGGTACTTACTCCATCCGCGTGACCGCGACGGGACCTGACTACTCGGACACGGAGACGAAACTGAACATCATCTCCGTCGGCGAAGCGACCATCAGCGTGACCGTCGATCCCGCGACGATTGACTTCGGCACCATGAGTACATCTGCACCCTCAGAGGGGACCAGCACCGTCTCCGTGGATGTCACGGGAGGCACGGGGTGGTCGGTCACGGCGTCCGCGAACAACGGCGGATACATGAAGGCCGGAGCACTCCAGCTTGCCGATGCTTTCCAGCTCTCGAACGGCGGGGCATACCAGTACATGACATCGAACTTCGGGAACTTCCTGACCGGGAACGCAGGAGAGGACAAGAACGGACCGGCGAACGTGAAGCAGGTGATCAGCAGTGCAGACCAGCCGGGCGACTACAGCATTACGCTGACATTCACGGGAGCATTCAGCTGATCCGATGAATGAGCGAGGGTTCAACCCCCCTCATCCCTCCCATCACGGGAAACGAGAGATACCAAAAGTAACTATGGAAGAGAGAGACCTTAGCACCATGAACCGGAAGAGTGACATATTCCGCTGGGCAACCACCATCGTCCTGGTCTGCACCGCACTCACGCTGATCGCCACACCCGCCCTCGCCCTCAAGGTGGAGGGTGCACGCATCGCGCTCGACGTCGAACCAGGAAAGATCTATACCTCGCCGATAGGAATCTCCATCGGCGAGAACGAGGCGGGCGGCGACTATGCGATTGAAGTGCTGGGATTTGGGCAGGCATCTACTGACGGAAGCTATACGGCTCTCGAACCAGCCCGCGACACGAGCCCGTATTCGGCCCGCCCGCTCATCACCATCGATAAGCCGTTGGTGAGCCTGAAGCCTGGAGAACGGATCGTCGTTACGGCAACGATTTCCATTCCTTCCGGGACACGGGACGGGGGACGGTACGCGATCATCCTCGTCCATCCAGGCCCCTCTGCATCCGGTGCTCCGGCATCTTTTGCGACCGCGGTGGCTATCCCGGTCTTCCTCACCCTGAAGACGGGAACGATCGCGGAGACGGGGGAGATCACCGGATTGGTACCACATGTTGTAGAATCCGGGAAACCTTTTGCCGTGGAAACGACGTTCCGGAACTCCGGCAATTACCACTACTATGGTGTTATCCACAACGTCACCATTACCGATGTTCAGGGCAGGGTCGTGGCCTCGGCAAAATCGGAGCCCTCTGTCCGCGCGATTGTTCCCGGACAGGAGGTCACCTTCACCGGGTCTATTACCCAGGGTCTGCCGCAGGGGTCGTACCGGATCACCGCACGGGTGGAGAAGCAGGACGGGAAGGTGCTTGCCGAGAAGGCGGCGACTCTCCAGGCCGGAACCCCCCCGATCCAGGCAACCACAGTTGCCCCCGGTAAAGGTTTCCTTCCCGGGTTCGGGCCAATGCTGACCATGATGGGAATTGCTGTCGCGCTATGGGGAATACTCTGGCCAAGGAAAGGAAAACAACGATGAGAGGATGATGAACAGGGCCCACCGGCTCCAGGCTAATTATCCCCCTTTCTTCTTCTCTAGGGAGAAGGATGGTGTCCGGGCACAGAGAACCGCACACTGCGAGAGCAAGCCTGGCACCGGGGGAGGAACCCTCGCAATCCCGAAAGATAACGGAGTTGACACATGAAACGAATTTCGAAAAAACACGCAGTGAGTCTCCTGGTACTCGTACTGCTCGCTTGCCTGGTCAGTGTGGCGTCGGCCGATACTCAGGTCGGCGGTCTCCCGCTCACCACGGTGCAGACCGGCACGGTGACCGGGGACCTGTTTATTGCAGGGAGCCCTCCGTCAGCGGACTTTCTAGAAGTCGTGGACAGGACGTTCACCCTGCCTGATGCCGCAGTTGCAGAGAGCGGCCGGATCAAGTGGGCAAGGCTCTATGTCTCCAGCTATTGCGGGAACATGCAGGAAGCGAGATATATTACTTACACCACGAAGGTGGACTGGAACAACGATGGCGCCTGGGACACCACCTGGACGGAGACCGACCCCGGCCAGATCTTCTATTATCTGCAGGGAGGAGATTATGGCGGTGGTGGCAATGACAACAGCGAGTTTCCCGGGCATGGCACCGGAGAGCCATACCTGATGCTCAACGACCACACCACGCGGGTGACGAGCGACTACCTCAGCTGGTATGATGTGAAGGACCTGATCCAGGTCGGACAGCCTACCATCAAAGTGAACGTAAATGCCACGGGTTCCTACGACGGTCGTATCAAGGTTGTTACGCTCGTTGTTGCGTATGACGACCCGGCATCCACAACGGAGACCCTGTACTGGGTGAACGAAGGACACGACTCATGTACGCGCTACACGGAAGATAACGAAGGTATTGTTGCTGTGGGAACAACTTCATTCACCACCGGGGTCATCTCGGGTATCACGTCTGCCACGCTCATCGTAGACTACATGGCTAGCCTGAACGGGCAGTATGGTTTCCCCACGGCAGACAACAATTTCGATGCCAGCGGTGGATTTCCCGGAACAGGAGACTTTACCAACATCGCGCTCGACCGGGTCGCTGACTCGCAGGGACTCTACTCCGGGCGGGATTCGTGGATAGTGACTTCATTGGTGGAAGGGAAGAACAGTGTCACGCTTGGATATTCCCGGTATCTCCCGGGAACAGGCAATGCCGCGTTCTACAAGATCCCGCTCGCGTTCCTTGTCGTGAAGAGGCCGCTCTCGGTGCCTGCTCCTGTTGCCGACTTCTCGGCCGATGACACGACCCCGGATGTCGGGCAAACGGTAACTTTCACCGATGCGTCCACCAACACCCCGACTTCATGGCAATGGACTATCGAGGGGACCGAGAACACAGACTACGAGTATGTGGACTCGACCTCCTCCACATCCCAGAACCCGCACGTAAAGTTTATGAATCCGGGTGTTTATGACGTCACGCTCGTCGCCACGAATGCCGGCGGAAGCGGCACGACAACGAAGACGGACTACATCACGGTGACAGCACCGTCCGTACCTACCATCGAGGTCACTCTGAATCCAGAATCCGTCTCCCTCACCAACATGGTCCCCGGACAGGATGCCACCGGCTCGGCGACGGTGAACGTTGTCGCGAGCAATGGGAACAGCTGGTCGGTCTCGGCATCGGACGGGAAGACGACGAACAAGGGGTACATGGTGAATGGATCGACGGTGCTTGCGAACCCGATCCAGCTGGGGAAGGATGGATCCAATTACCAGGCATTGACATCCGATTACACGAACTTCATGTCCGGGACCACCATGGGAAGCTTCTCGGCAACGGCCAGCCTGAAGCAGCCCGTGGCATCCGGTGACGCGGCCGGCGACTACGCGATCACCATCACCTTCACGGGGTCGATCTCATGAGGAGAGAGAATCGATGGGGGGGCATTATCGCCCCCCTCGCGATCCTTTTAGCTCTGGTCTTCTTCGCCGCTCCCGTCTTCGCCGGGAACACCGCGACATTCATTGGCGAGATTCCGGCGGGCGAGCCCCCGGTCGCTGCTTTTACCGGCTCTCCCACATCCGGGGCTGCGCCACTCACCGTGGCGTTCACGGACCAGTCCATGGGAGAGATAACTTCCTGGGCATGGGACTTTGACAATAACGGCGTCGTGGATAGCAATGTGCAGAACCCGAGCTGGACCTACGCGACCCCCGGCACCTACGCGGTGAAGCTTACGGTCACCGGGCCTTATGGCACCGACGACGAGGTGAAGGCGAACTACATCACGGTGAGCACCCCGCCGAAGCCGGTGGCGGACTTCACCGCGAGCCCAACCAGCGGACTCCCGCCCCTGACCGTCCAGTTCACCGACCTCTCCACGAATAATCCCACATCATGGAAATGGGAGTACCAGAAATCGGGGACCACGACCTGGGTCCAGTTCTCGACTGACCAGAACCCGACATATTCCTTCGCCACTGTTGGCAGATACAGCATACGGCTGACAGCCACCAATGCTGGGGGGAGCGGCACAACAACCAAGATAGGTTATATTACCGTTGGACACACCGGGATTGTTATTGCATACTTCACCGCCTCACCCACAAAGGGAAAAGCACCCCTCACGGTGCAGTTCACCGACCAGAGCTACGGTAATATCGATAAGTGGGAATGGGACTTCCAGAACGATGGGACATGGGACAGCACGCTGCAGAACCCTATCTTTACCTACACGAAGAAGGGAAAATACTCGGTGAAGCTGCGGGTGAGCAATGCAGAGAGCACATGTACACTAATCAGGTACAGCTACATCACCGTAACATAATATCAAATCTCCATTTTTAGAGACATAATGGGGGTAAAGATCAGGATATATCCTGGATCGGAAATCACTCTCATGAAAATCGGAAAATTAAAAGGGCTCGCAAAAACCCGGTTGCAGAGGCAAGAAAAAATGGAAGAAATACCCGGTGATGGGAATGTCATGGGTAGTTGCGGCAGGGTTCCACTCCATGCCGGTGTCATTCTTCTCGTCTGCTTCTTTGCCCTTTTGCTCTGGTATCCCGCCGGGGCTGCAATTGAGGGAGAAGAGACTGTGATTGCACTTGCACTCGAGCCTGGTTCGAGCTATTCCGTGCCAATCCCTATTTTCCTCGCGCCCGGGGAACCTGAAGGCCCTTATAGGATTGCCGTGGCAGATCTCGGCCAGTCGGCTTTCGATGGGTCTTTTATAGCACTTCTCCCCGGCGAAGTTCCCGGTCCCCATAGTGCCCGGCCGTTCCTTGTACTGGAAGAAGACCAGGTCGTGCTAAGGCAAGGGAATAACGTTATCAATGTGACGATCAAACTGCCCCCAGACCCGGGCGATGGTGGCCGGTATGCAATTATCCAGGTCCGCAGGACAACAGACATCCCGACAGGGCCCCAGCCTGTCCCTATCGCAGAAATTCCTCTCTTTATCACGATAGAAGGGAGTAACATCATCACAACCGATGAAATTACCGCCATGGAAGTAACGATCATCGGTCGGGAAGACTCCACTAGGGTACTCACTTATTTCAGGAACACGGGGAATTTCCATCTCTCGGGGATTATGAACAGGGTGATAGTAAAAGACAGGGATGGCAAGGTCATTACTCAGGGAGAGACGGGAACAATCGCCCAGCCAATTATTCCGGACCAGGAAATCATGTTCAATGTCTCCATCGGGAAATCCTTCTCAAACGAGGAGTTCGTCCTCGTATCGCGGATAGAACTCCCGGATGGAACCACTCTCGCAGAAAAGGAAGAAAGCATGGGGTCAGGTGGTGTTGAGGATGCTACTGATACCCCCAAGAATGCGCACGGCTCCCGTCAATCTCCGGGTTTTTCTCCGATCTCTATTCTCATTGCATTCGGAATCGTGGTTCCCGTGCATCAGATATTCGCGAAATTATTACAAAAAAAGAATGAACGTTAGGATAAGGTTTTATCGCAACGATATCTTTATCACTTTTCGTGAGAATAACACTTTTAAAATTCATACAAATGTTCGTGGCGATCCCGATACTGCCGGGGTGGCCGGAGACAGGAAATGGAACTGAATCGTGTTATCCCTGGAATTTTTCTTGTTATATTTTCTCTAACTCTGGTACTCTGTTTTCCGGGAGCGGGAGATAACACACTCGGTATTTCCGGCAGGATAGTAGCGGCTCCACCCTCCACCGAGTTCTCCGGCTCTCCCCTTGCTGGTCCTGCACCACTTATCGTATTTTTTTCCGACCACTCAACCGGCGATATCACATCGTGGGCCTGGGACTTCGATAACAACGGCGTCGTGGACAGCACCGAGAAAAATCCGGTCTACACCTATACCACACCGGGCACCTACACGGTGAAGCTCACCGTCACCGGTCCCTCCGGCTCGGACTCCGAGGTGAAAACGAACTACATCACGGTGACGGTGCCGGTCAAACCGGTCGCTGCCTTCAGTGCCTCCCCGACATCGGGTTACTCGCCGCTGACAGTCCAGTTTACCGATCATTCCCTAAACTTCCCGAACTCGTGGAAATGGGAGTACCGAAAGAATCCGGGCACATGGGTCCAGTTCTCGACCGCGCAGAACCCCTCGTTCACCTTCAATGAGACAGGGTTCTACAGTATCCGCCTCACGGTGACCAATGCGGCCGGGA
>Ga0208196_1004383_pt1 | contig 11004 bp, 7 predicted proteins | sample AD_JPNNA7_MetaG_FD_184443 | JGI IMG/M metagenome (GOLD analysis project Ga0208196, IMG submission 184443) | Active sludge microbial communities of municipal wastewater-treating anaerobic digesters from Japan - AD_JPNNA7_MetaG (SPAdes) (version 2) | ecosystem: Engineered > Bioreactor > Anaerobic >...
ATCTCCTCCACTTCACGGTCCGTCTCCGCTTGACCTACATGGCGAACTATCTTTTGACTGACCTTATCGGCGCGCCGATAGGTTTCGACAATTTGAATGGATCTCTTCCCGTTCGGTTTTGGTTTAACCCGTCTTCCGCAGTAAGCGTTGAAATTTGATTAAAACAGGCCTATTATTTGAAAAAACGTAATTAATACACGGGGGCTTATTGAAAAACTCAATGTAGTGCAGAAAAGGTCTCTTACGCAATTATTTCTGAAACAACATACTACTTTTGCAAAAGGAGTAGTAAATGTATCTGCGTCGTCACAGCAAAAAATTTTCGGGAGAAGAATACGGTTACTGGTCATTGGTTGAGTCAATACGGACGGCCAGGGGGCCACGACAGTTGTTATTGCCAACAAACCGAAACTAATCGAAAATGTAGTGCAGAAAACAGCCTGATTCTAACCGCAACTACCTGTAATCATTGCTTTGTCATTTTTGAACTGCGGAAGATGGGCTAAAGGCTAAAGGATGCTTCGACAGGCTCAGCGACCGGAGGATTGGATGATTAGAAGTTTAGAGGATTAGCTAAAGGAAAAAGGCTAAAGGATGCTTCGACAGGCTCAGCATGAATGGCAGTAAAGCTCAGCACGAACGGTCCATTAAGCGCGAAGCTTACCACTTTGTGTCCTCCGCCGGCGGAGGTGCCCCGATTCATCGGGGCGGAGGTGGAAAATAATAGTCCATAGTTTATGGCTCGTAGCGCATGGAGGGTTAGAAGATTAGAGGATAGCTGATAGCTAGTGGTTAGCGGTTCATGCTTCGACAGGCTCAGCACGAACGGTCCATAAAACATCACCACGAACGGTCAGTAAAGCTCACCATGAACGGTCAGTAAAGCTCAGCACGAACGGGCAATTAAGCGCGAAGCTTACCACTTTGTGTCCCCCGACTGGCGGGGGTGGCCTGCTTTGGCAGGCCGGGGGTGGATGGTTAGATGATTAGAAGTTTAGAGGGTTAGAAGATTGGAGGGTTAGAAGATTAGAGGATAGCTGATAGCTAGTGGTTAGCGGTTCATGCTTCGACAGGCTCAGCATGAACGGTCCATAAAACATCACCACGAACGGTCAGTAAAGCTCAGCATGAACGGGCAATTAAGCGCGAAGCTTACTACTTTGTGTCCCCCGACTGGAGACTGTGTCGCAATCGTCAAAAACCGTCAACATCGTCATACCGGCGAAGGCCGGTATCCAGTAAATAATGTGCAAATAGCTCGTGGCTTGCCGGGATCTCTAAACTTAAGCTTTTCATCCTCCCCCTGCCCCCTCCAAGAGGGTGTGTCGCAATTATTTTTGCGAGGGGCGATTTATACGAGTTTCATAGAAGCAAACGCCCGCATACGGCTGGCAGGCTGCTATTCGCGTTTACCGGACAAAAAAAGGGAGAGAAGCATGCTTCTCTCCCTTTTTAGTGAGCGGATCTGTTTTTTATTCGTTCATCGCGTATTCGCCCTTTAGTGAGATGACATACTTGTTCCAGATACGGTCGTATTGTGCATCGTCCCGGGCGGAGCGGATCATCATGATTTTGGCGAAGTATTCCCGCTGATCATCGCGTGTTGTGTGTATGCCGTATATCTGATGCGCGAAACGGGCAAAGTCACGAACCATGAAGTCGAAGATCTGATTGAGCACTTCCGGATCGATGTTGTCAAAACCAGCTTGTTCCAGAATTAGCTGACCATAAACCACCACCGAGAACATCTCGCCCAACGGCAGGGAGAAGGAAGGATCCATATCCTGAGCCTTGTCCGGTCCCGCCTTTTCCAGCAGTTCACGGAACAGCTCGATTTGTTTTATAAAGACAGCTACGTTGGGCAGATTTTTATTGGCTTCGAAGATGGGTTTGTAATCGTGGAATTGCACTTTGCCCAGACCTTTGGTTGGACCCTGATTGAATAAAAACATATCGTCCTTCAGATCGAAATCAGGTTTTATCGGCGGAAATTCCATGGGGCTGAAAAAGTAGTTCTTCATGAATTTGCGAATGAGCTGAACATTGACATGCACCGTTCCTTCCAGTTTGGACGGTCCGCGCACGTCGGCGGCGGCAAGTGAAAAGTACGTGTCTTTTTCAAATCCTTTGGCGGCAATCACTTCCCACAGCAGGTTCACCACATCCTCGGACTGAAGTGTTACTTTCATCTTGCTGGTGGGATTGTACAACAGATAACGGCGGTCATCAGGGCCGGCATTTCGGAAATAGTCCGTCGCGCGCCGCTGATAGAGCTTCATGCCGATGATACGCAGCCAGGCGTCCATGAAATTTTTACGGACATGCGGCATGTCCGTTACAGGCATACCATATAGAATGCGGTTGGCGGCATGTGTGATTGCTTCGTAAAAACAATGTTCGGTAATACCTATCGAACCGGGCCCGATATTGAATTTGCCGATGTTGACCGTGTTGAGCGAGCAATCCCAGGCGTGAGAGCCGCGCGAAAGCATGTCCTCCTCCGTGATGGGATAGTCATGCAGGGCGAAATTGGAAACATACTGTTGGTGGGAAACGACGTTCTTTTTCAGCTCATATGCCTTGTGGCGGAAATTAGTGACAAAGAAGGCGTAGTCATCAGTCCCGTCTTTGATTTTTCCCAGCGTGGAGACCATTTCCGCTTCGTTGCCGTTACCGATATAGTATTTTTCCCCGTTGGCGACCCAGGTTCCGTCGCCTTTGGGTGTCAGGGAGGTTTCCGTGGAGTAAATGTCCGCCCCGTGCTCGCGCTCCGACAGGCCAAAAGCGAAAATTGCACCTTTTTTGAGCAGCTCGGCCGCCTTCTTTTTTGCCTTCTCATTGGAGCTCATCCAGATCGGCCCCAGTCCCAGAATGCTGACCTGAAAGCAGTACCAGTAGCCGAGGCCGTAGAAGGCGAGGAGTTCCGAAAATTCGCTGTTACGTGCCGTGTCCCAGCGGCAATCAGGATCACCCCCGCCGTACTGACTGGGGGTGAGCAGTTTGGCGAAGATCTGTTCTTTGCCGATAAAATCGACAAATTCCCGGTACCAGACTTTTTTATTGAAATCCTCAGTGATCTTCGTTTTCCCCATTGCTTCGAAAAATGCGATGGTTTTATCCATGATGGCTCGGGAACCTGCATCGGACATCAGACTTTTGTACTTTTTGGGTTGCAGCAGATAGTTCATACTCATCTCCTTTGTTTAATATTGATGCTGAATTCGGCAATATTCAAAATGTTTTTTATGAAAATGCCCTTATCTCTTTTTGCGAAAAAATGCCAGAGATAAAATCGATAATTTAGTGCAGAAATTGAGTCTTTCACTAATTGGCCAGGGGAGGTCCAGGCAGGCTAAAGCCAAAGGAAAAGGGAATCAAGGGCTTCACCATCGGCAATTTTGTTTCATCCTCACCTTGAGTATTTTTGTCTTTTGTGATAAAAAAATGAAAAAAACACCTTATGATTTCAAATAAGCTTTCCACCAGTAAGCGGCAACCAAACGAAACAGACTCCATCGAAACAAGAAGTAAACCATGTGATTTTTATTTCATTTTTGAAAGCCAGGCTAGGGGTATTTGTTCACAGCGAAGAGTCCACGTAAAGAACATTTGCCCTCAGTAAAATTAATCGGCGTTTTTCTGGCGCGAACGAATTATTTAGACAGACAACCGAAACAGTTAAGGAGGAATTTATGAACAAAAAGAATATGTCTTTATCCAGAAGAAATTTTCTGAAAACAGCGACGGGGGCGGCAGCTGTGGCGGGTCTGGCCGCCGGCGGAGTCACTTTGGCCCCCTGGAGCGCCCAGGCCGCATCAATACCCAAAAAATGGGATGAAACTTTTGACGTTGTCGTTGTCGGCAGCGGCTTTGCCGGCCTGGCTGCCGCTTATGAGGCAAAAAAAGCTGGCGCATCGGTAGTGGTGTTGGAAAAAATGCGCACTCCCGGCGGTAACTCCATTATTAACGGAGGTGTTATTTCTGCGGCTGGTTCCCCACTACAGGCCAAAGAAGGCATCCAGGATTCACCGGAACTGTTGCTCAAGGATATGCTGACCGCGGGGTTGCATTTGAATCATCCGGAACTGGCCAAAATGGTGGCCTACCAGTCAAATAATACAGTACAATGGACGATCAATGAGCTGGGGGTTAAATACAAAGACACGGTTTCGCAGGAAGGCGGTCATTCCGTGCCGCGTATGTACAGCACTTACAATCAAAGCGGGTCGGCCATCGTGACACAGCAGTTGGCCAAGCTCAAAGAGTTGGGTGTTGTCCCCAGAATGCAGTGCTACCTGACGCAGATTTACCGTGACGCCGACGGACGGGTCAAAGGTGTGCAGATCCGTGAAAAATATGTTTTCCCGAATGCCGAAAGCGGCAACTTGAAAAACATCAAGGCGGCAAAAGCGGTTGTAATTGGTACGGGCGGATTCGGAGCGGACGTGGAGTTCCGTATGCTTCAGGATCCCCGCCTGACAGCAGACGTTCAGACTACCAATCAGCCGGGGGCTACTTCCGAATCGCTGCGCGAAGCCCTCCGTATCGGCTGCATTCCGATTCAGGTTTCCTGGATTCAGCTGGGGCCGTGGGGCAGTCCTGATGAAAAAGGCATGGGCCTGTCTCCTTTCTTCGCCCAGCTTTTAGGCGCCATGTACGGTCTGTGGGTGGATACGATCACCGGCAAGCGTTTTGTCAACGAGCTGGCCGACCGTAAGATCCGCGCTGACGCAATTATCAAAGCCGGCAATAAGTGCATCGCCTTTACCGACGCCGCGGGTTACGCGCTGGGGCAGGTTTTGATCGCGGAAGCCCTGCCCAAGCTTATGGAAAGAGGGGTTGTCAAAAAATACGAAACACTCGACGAGATGGCCGCCGCTTACAACGCTCCTGCCGGCGCTTTGAAGGAAACTGTCGAGAAGTGGAATAAGAGTGTTTTGGCCGGTAAAGACGAAGAGTGGGGCAGGTATCTGCAAAAGAACCAAAAGCCGCTTGGCCCCGGCCCGTGGTACGCTTTGAGGCTCATGCCGAAAGTCCACCACACGATGGGCGGCGTGAATATCAACGTCAAGGCACAAGCCATGGATGTCATGACGGATAAGCCTATTCCCGGTCTTTACGCGGCCGGAGAAATCACCGGCGGCGTGCATGGCGCGGTAAGGCTGGGCAGCTGTGCTATTTTAGACTGCCTGATTTTCGGCCGCATTGCCGGTCAAAACGCAGCCGCGGAGAAAAAATGGGGATAAACAATAAATCTCAACACAACTTTTAGAATCTTTTTTAGCGCCGCCCCCACAAGGGGGCGGCTTTTTTTTCCAAAACGACAAAGAGGTTCGAACTTGAGGCCTTCCATCGGGGAGGCAAAATAGACTTGACTATTGTGGGTGCAGGGGCAAAATGCCGGGAATTTGAGACATCTTTATTCAGGAGCAGGTGATGAAGGAATTGAATTTTATGGACGTTGCCCGGGAAGTAATGGAGAAGATAAGGAAGGGTGCATTTTTGACCGTTCAATCAGATGACGGACTAAACACCATGACCATCGGCTGGGCGACGATCGGGTTCGTCTGGCAAAGGCCGATCGTCATGGTGGCGGTGCGTCCCACCCGCCATACTTTCGGGATCATCGAAAAAGCCGCCGATTTCACACTGAGCGTTCCCTTCGGAAATATGCATAAGGAAACGACATTTTGCGGCACAAAATCGGGACGCGATGTGGACAAGTTCAAGGCATGCAATCTGAAGACAAGAACCGGACAGCAAACGATATCGCCCATTATCGACATCGCCGGCATTCATCTGGAGTGCCGGATTGTTTTCAAAGCCGCCATGAGACCTGATTGCCTTGACGCAGCCTGTGAACGGGCGCTATACCCGCGCAAGGATTACCACACTCTTTATTTTGGCGAGATACTGGCGTGCTATGAAATTCAATAACGGAGGCACGCAGCGTTTGCCCGGAGTTGTGGCTTTGGAAAGACCGCAGAGCCCGTTTACACGGGCAAAAGAATCGACACGCATGCCTGTTTACAGGCATTTCAGGACTAAGCGGGTAAAAAGCCAGGCTGCGTGAAAAAGGAAAAATAAAATACCGTTTCCTCCGTGCCGGCGTGCTCAGGAGACCATTTCGGCGATAATTTCGGCAATTGGTTTTATGTCTTTAATCAGTGCGCCAATTTGACCACAGCCGAAGGCCGCGCGTTCATAATCGCCTGTGGTCTCCGGATTGGGCTCCAGCAACGCCGCCACGTTTTTCACCGATGGGTCGTCAAGCTTTTCCCTGATCCAGGGTGTGATGATGAGTCTTTGCGCCATCCGCGCGTCTCCCAGCGGGACCAGGCCGGTGCCTCCGTCAGTGCATGCCACGATCGCTTTTTTCCATTCGGCATCGGCCGGGCTTTCCTGGGATGCCAAAAATCTTGTGCCCACTTGAACACCTTGCGCGCCCAGAGCCAGAGCCGCCCTGTAGCCGCGGGAGTCGGCGATGCCGCCTGCCGCCACTATCGGCACATCCACAGCATCGGCGACCAGCGGAACAAGGACCATAGTGGAAGATTCGGATCCGGTCGTTCTGAGCCCGCCGGCTTCCGCTCCTGCCAATATCAACCCATCGGCGCCTGCCTTTACCGCACTTAACGCATGAGACGCCGCCAGAACCACGTGAATACCTTTCATGCCCAGATCATGGATGAGCGGATAAGTGTTCCGGGGAGACCCAACGGAAGTGGTGACAGTTTTCACTCCTGCATCCGCCAGAATTTTCAGAAACTCACCGCAGGAAGGATTCAATAAGACGACATTGGCGCCGAAAGGCTTGTCTGTCAGCTTGCGTACATCGTCAATGAGACGACGCAGCGTATCTCCATCGTTGAGAAACCCGGCCGCCAGCAGGCCGTAGCCGCCCGCTTCGCTTACGGCGGCAATCATTTGAGGACTGTTGAGCGAACCGATCGGACCTTGAATGATCGGATAGCGGCTACCTAGCATTTCCAGTAATTTTGACATCACAGCACCACCTCTGAATTAATCTTTAGTTTTCATCAGATTGATCATTGTCTCAGACCGGGTCCTTGTAGTTGGGAGGATTTCCGGTGAGCTGCGCATTTACCGCTTCGAGCTGATTGGCGCTGCCCATGAGTTTTGTCATCAGCTCCGACTCCATCATCAGCCCGCGGGCGGAATCGCCATGCCAGACTTCGTTTACCAGTTTTTTGGCGGCGCGGATGGCATCCGGATTTTTCGTAGCGATTTCGAGCGCGAGCGCCATGGCGTCATCGTAAGGCTTTTCGCTAAGATGCGTCACCAGCTTTAGTCTGCACGCTTCTTCTCCTTTAATAACTTTACCCGTAAAAATAAGCTCTTTGGCCACATCAATGGGGAGAATATCGCGGATGGTCTGTGTTACGCTCATGTCCGGAATCAATCCCCAGCGCATTTCCATAACAGAGAATTTGGCATCAGGTGTGCAAAACCTTATATCGGCCCCCATAGCGATCTGCAGGCCGCCCCCGAAGGCGACGCCGTGGATGGCGGCGATCACCGGGACCGGAAGCTCTTTCCAGCCGTAGCAGATATGCTGAAAAATGTTGGAAATTTTCCCCTTATAGCGCTCTGTCAGGTTGGGGAGTACCTTCTGGCCGGATTGCATGGCCGCAAAGTTTTCAATGTCGAGCCCTGCGCAAAAGCTTTTACCTTCGCCCGAGATAACTACCGCGCGCACCCCCGGCCAGGAACCGAGGCGTTCGATGGCCTCTGCAATGGCGTCGATAAGATCAAAGCTCAGTGCATTGTATTTCTCGGGACGATTGAATCGGACATCCGCAACATGGTCAGTAACGCTTATTTTGACAAGTTCACTCATAAAGCCCCCTTTCATTTTAAACCGCTTCTACCCGGCAGGGCACAAACCTGTGCAGAGGTGTGCCGAAGCGGTCACGATGCGTGTTTTTTGTCAGACGGTTCACATTGGCCCCGTATTTGACGCCATTATAAACCAGGCCGAAACCGTGCGGCATGGTCACATGACCTGGGCGTGCCGTGTCTGTTACTTCCAGTTCAATTTCTTCAGATCCCGCCTCGGTGGTGACGCTCACCTTTTGCCCGTCCTGGAAATTTTGGGCGGCGGCATCGTCAGGGTGCATCGTCAGTGTGCAGACGCGCCTGCCTTTATGCCATGCCGGGTCGCGCATATTGGTGTTGGCATTCGTTTCCACATGCCGGCCGGCCATCAGAATGAGCGGGAATGAGGCGGGGAGAGTCAGCGCCTTTAATTCCTGGGCCGGTTCAATTGTTCGTAATTCGTCGAGCAACTCGGGAATATGCAGATTGATCTTTTTGTCTTGTGTTTTCAATCCGGAGAAACTGTCCGCCGGATCGATTTTGCCGACCCAGATCCCTTGGGGTTGATCAATCAGGCGTTGAAAGATTTCTTCACCCGCGCCCGGTCCCGGCTGAAAGCCGGCTCGTGCGGCATTTTCATAAAAGGACTTGGGAGCGGCCTGCAACATACCCCACAGCGCGGCCAGATGCACCGATCCCAGCGCCTTGCCGAGTGTTTTTCCCAGGATAAACGGCATGGCTTTGAAAGCTGTCGGCTCGGCGGCAATGTATTTCATCAGGGCTTGGGCGAAAGTGGTGCGATCCTCCATTGCGGCCTGGTACAGGTAATCCGGAATCTGCGGAATGAGCCCCAGTTTGTCTGCGATGCGCAGATGAATTTCGCCCAGCTCAAGTTGTTCCCCTTCCGGTTCGACAATCGGCCGGCGCATTTGAAAATGGACCCCCGGATAAGTGAACGGGAAAAAAGTGCTGTCCCACGACTCGTAACCGCTGCGTGACGGCAGAATGTAATGGGAAAGAGCAGCTGTTTCCGTCATGGCGATTTCCGCCGTGACCAGCAGGTCGAGCTGTCCGAACGCATTTTCATAGGCTGTGGTGTCGGCGTAAGACCGCAGCGGGTTAGCGCCGGCAACAAGCACCGCGCGCAGACGTTCGGGGTGATCGGTCATAATTTCTTCGGGCATGACATTAGGGGGGAAGACGCCGCAAACCGGAAACGAATCAGTGGCAACCGTTCTCCATGTTTTGGGATTGTTTTCATCCGAGTGAGAGCCGATGGGCATCATATGACCGGGAATGACGTTGCCGCCCGGTATGCAAAGTCTGCCGCAAATAGACTGCAGGAGGACAATCAGATAAGAATTCAGAGCTCCGTGGCGTCCCATGAAAATTCCCAGATCGTTGCGCAGGGCTGATTTGCGCGTAGCGTAAAGGCGGGTCACCTTATATACTTCGTCAAAGTCCAGCTCACAGACCTGTATGGCGCGACGGGCGTCGAAATCTTCAAAGTAAGAGCGCACCCGGTCAAAACCGTTTGTGTGAGTTTCGAGGTAGTTTTTATTTTCCCATCCTTCTTTAAGAATAATGGAAATCATCGCTTTGATGAGCAGTGAATCAGTGCCGGGACGAATAGGCAGGTGAATGTCGGCCAGTTGTGCCGTTTCTGTTTTTCGCGGATCGACAACGATAAGCAACTTGTCTTTGTCTTTGGAAAAACGTCTGAGCATCAGAGGGGCCTGCGGCATCTGATGGCTTTGCATCCCGTTCCAGCCCAGAGTGAAAAGGAGATCGGCATTGTCCACATCGGGGCGGTCGTGAAGATACTGGCGTCCATAAGTGTGACCGATAACCCAGAACGCACCGGCAAATTCCTGGCCCAGCGCGCTGTAATGGTATTGAGAGCCAAGCCCGCGCAGGAGGCGGATGCCGAAAGCGGCTTCAAAATGACATCCCTGCATCGATCCGCCCATATAAGCGAACGAGCGCGGACCGTATGTGCCCACGATACTTTTGAGCCGGGAGGCGATTTCGTCCGTCGCCTGATCCCAGGAGATGCGCTCGAATTTACCGCCGGCTTTCTTGAGCGGGTATTGCAACCGGTCGGCGTTGTGCTGGTGATAAGCTACATTCATACCTTTACGGCAGACATAACCTTCGCTTTTGGCGTTGGATTTATCCGCCCTTACCTTCACCATGCAGTTATTTTCCACTTCGATTTCCAAACCACAGTTTTGCGGGCACAGCACACAGCCGGTCTTGTGGAATGTTCCCATGATTGCTCCTTTTCTCCGACAGCGCGGCCGGGGTATATTCATCATCAAACTTGCGTGCCGGAAAGACGCAGGGTTTGAATGATGCTGAACAGCTCCTTAATTTGTTTTTCGTTGAGCATCTGTAAAAATTCCCTATTGGCCGCAATCAGAAGCTCGGTCGTTTCACGGCCCAGCGCCTTGCCTTTCGGTGTCAGGTGAATATGAATAGAGCGCCGGTCATCAGGGTTGCTTTTGCGTTCCAGGAAACCTGCAGCTTCCAGCCTGTCCAGAATACCGGTAAGGGTCGCGCTGTCAAGCTCGGCACGCTTACCAAGTTCGCTGGAGCTGATCTGGTCTTCCTCTGTAAGAAAACCAAGCACCATGGCCTGGACGGAAGTAAGATTCAGTTCGGAAACTTTCTGTGTGAGAAATCTGCTGGAAAGCTGGTAAGCTTTGGCAAACTGAAAAAAAATGCAATCATCTCCCTGCATAAAAATCTCCGGTATGCTTGTGTGCAAAATACTTGTATGCAAGTATAAATGGAAAATAAATCCTGTCAAGGATTATTTTGTAAATTGTAAGTAGCGATCCGCTCCACGGGGTGGAGGGGGAGAAGATTAGAAGTTTAGAGGATTGGAGGATAGCTGATAGCTGGTAGCTAAAGGACAAAGGATAAAGGCTAAAGGCTAAAGGATAAAGGCTAAAGGATGCTTCGACAGGCTCAGGCAGACCTTTGAATAATACTTCCTCAAGTCATTCCGGGCTTGACCCGGAATCCAGCACTTGTTAACACTAGATACCGGCCTGCGCCGGTATGACGACATTGGCGGTTGGGCAGGGTTTGGCACCTATGAAAAAGCGTTTTGTCAATAGAAATCTCTTTTGCTCGACCGTAGCCGGATCCATACATATC
>Ga0208196_1004393_pt1 | contig 10984 bp, 8 predicted proteins | sample AD_JPNNA7_MetaG_FD_184443 | JGI IMG/M metagenome (GOLD analysis project Ga0208196, IMG submission 184443) | Active sludge microbial communities of municipal wastewater-treating anaerobic digesters from Japan - AD_JPNNA7_MetaG (SPAdes) (version 2) | ecosystem: Engineered > Bioreactor > Anaerobic >...
CAACGAAGACAGAAGCACCACAGCAAGTGGGGGCCAACAAGGAGAGACTGGCGCGGAACGCTGGCATGGCCTTGACTGGTGTCGAGACCAACGTGACGACCCATTGGCGGACGAAAGCGGAGTTTGCGCAGGAAAGCAGGTTGATGGAAGTCGTGTGCGAACGTGACAACCTGAAACTTGCCTATCAGCGGGTGATGGAGAACAAAGGAGCCGCCGGAGTAGATGGTATCGGCGTTGCCGAGTTTAAAGATCACCTCAAGCAACACTGGCCGACGATCAAGGCCAAGATATTGGCGGGGACATACATTCCCCACCCCATTCGCCGGGTGGACATACCAAAACCGCAAGGTGGTATCAGGACACTCGGGATACCGACGCTGACGGATCGATTGATCCAGCAGGCGTTGCATCAGGTTTTGTCACCGATCTTTGAGGCGGACTTTTCCGAGTCGAGCTATGGATTTCGACGGGGGCGGAACGCCCATCAGGCGGTCAAGTCAGCAAGGCAGTATGTTGCCCAAGGGCGCAGATTTGTGGTGGATATTGACTTGGAGAAGTTTTTCGACCGCGTCAACCACGACATTCTGATGGAAAAGCTATCGAAGAAGATCGGAGATGGTCGGGTTATGAGACTCATCCGCCGGTATTTGGAAGCGGGCATGATGTCAGAGGGGGTTGTTTCCCCAAGGACGGAAGGGACGCCGCAGGGCGGGCCGCTCAGTCCACTGCTGTCGAACATCCTGCTTTCGGAGCTGGATCGGGAACTGGAGCGCCGGGGCCATGCCTTTTGCCGCTATGCCGATGACTGCAATATTTATGTCAGAAGTCAACGGGCAGGACAGCGGGTCATGGCGAGCATCACCCGGTTCCTGTCGGACACGCTCAAGCTGACGGTCAATGTGGCCAAGAGCGCGGTAGCGCGTCCGTGGAAGAGAAAATTTCTCGGATATAGCCTGACATGGCACAAGCCCCCGAGACTGCGGATTGCCCAGACCAGCATAAAAAGACTGGAGGACAACATCCGCAGAGTGATCAAAGGGGCGCGAGGACGCAACCTGAATACAACCATATCCGAACTCAACCCGATCCTTCGCGGCTGGATGGCGTATTTTAAGCTGACCCAGACCAAGAAGGTTCTGGAAGAGCTGGATGGATGGATCAGGCACAAACTGCGCTGTATAATATGGCGACAGTGGAAGCGTCCGTACACGCGTGCCAAGAACCTGATGAAGGCGGGATTGAAGGAAGAGCGGGCTTTTTGGCTCGGCCTTCAACCAGCGGGGGCCGTGGTGGAACAGTGGCGCAAGCCACATGAACCAGGCCTTCCCGAAATCTTTCTTTGATCGTTTAGGGTTGGTGTCGCTGCAAGATACGATGCGACGACTCCAGAGTGTTCAATGAACCGCCGGATGCGGAACCGCATGTCCGGTGGTGTGGGAGGACGGCGGGGGTGACCCCGCCTCCCACCTAATGGTGCGTGTTTTTTATCTTCCTTGCTTATCCATCCTGAGCTGAATTGCCGAAGTTTCTGTACGCGCGGGCCTGTTTATTGGGAAAAAACTCATCCCGGCTTTTGTCAGGTGATACGAAATATCATCAATCGCCGCAAATCGGTTTGTATCTCGTGAGCTTGTACGTAGCGGTTATTATTTTGTTGTTGCTTGCCGGGCGCGACGGCCCGGGCGACAGCTGGCTGTACTTTTCGCGTCTGTGTCAGGCCGTCAGCGCTTTTTTGGCCTTCGGCGGGCTGACCAGTCCCTCGCCTTCCAGGACAACTACACCATCCTGATTTGTGCAGACGGTTTTGAGTCGTGCCCGGTTTTTTTCCAGATTGAGTTCCAGGATCTCGACACGGCCCGTTATGGTGTCTCCTATATGCACAGGTGCCAGAAAGCTCAGTTCCTGTTTCATGTAGATTGTCCCGGGGCCCGGCAATTGATTGGCGATGATCGCGGAGATAAAGCCGGCCGTGAGCATCCCGTGGGCGATACGTGTCTTGAAGAATGTGTTTTGCGCGTAAGCTTCGTTCATATGCGCCGGGTTGAAATCTCCGGTGATACCTGCGTAGAGGTAAATGTCGGACTCCGAAACTGTTTTGGCAAATTCGGCTGACTCACCGACTTTTAACTGATCAATGGTTTTTCCCAACATAAGCAATCCTTTTCATTTTATGCAGGCCCAGAAGGTTTACCTTCGATGAGGCGGCCGGTGTCAGAACCAGCACTTGTGACTCCAGATGTTTTCTTTCAAGTCTCTGACATTGTCCTCCATATCAAGGTACATGCACGCGTTGCTGATGGCGAGCCCTCCCTGGTAGGCAAGAGCCGTGACCAGCGAAATCTCGTCTGCGGAGAATTTTCTTTTTCGGCTGCTGTAAATGACCAGAACGCCGATAATCTCATCTCTTGATTTTATAGGTACGTAAAGCATCGAGGCGATGCCTTCTTCCTTCTTTTCTTTTTTGTACTGCGTGCCTTCGTCCGTTAAGACATCCTTGATGAAGATCGTTTCTCCCTTCAGCGCGGCCGCCATGTTTTTGTCCGCCCGCACAGGTCCCTTATTCATATATTTTTCACTCAGGCCGAAGCTGGCCACACGCTTCAATGTGCGTTTGTCCTCGTCCAGGAGCTGTACGGCAACCGCCTTTAGTTTAAGGGCCTCGACCATGTCCCGGGTCATGGTTTGCAAAATAGATTTGATGTCCAGACTCTGGGAAATACCGGCGGCAAGATCAAGAAAGGTTTTCGACTGCCGCCGCAATTTTTGCACCAGAAACAAATTGGCAATTTCCGCTCCGCCGCGCTCGGCCAGAATGGATAGAAAATCAATTTCATCCTGGGAGAATTTACGTATTTCTTTTGTGTAGATGCTCAGGACGCCGAGTATTTCTCCACGGTCGATGATTGGCATTGTTAAAATTGAGCCGATGCCTTCCGCTTTTTTGGCCTTGTGGTTGGTAAGGCGCTTGTCCGTTGTAGCGTCGCGGTAATAGATGAAACCTTCTTTCATCAACTGCGGCCTGATTTTAGTTGCCTGTTCGGGAGCTGCGTGGACATATTTATCGGACAGACCAATTTGTACTGCCAAAGTGGTCTGTTCCGCGTTCTCGTCGTTTTCATCCCTTAAATAAATCACGGCCGCCTTGGCCTTGAGTGTTTTCACCGCGGTCGAAACAATCAGGTGGCCAATTTTGAGATGATTTTTAGTTTTGGCCATGTCTTTGCTGAGCTTGCTTAGAGCTTGAAAATAATTTGTTTTGGCTGACATATTTTTTAGTTCCCCCCTAAATGGCTTCATTGATTTTGTCGATCAGCGACAGTTTACGTCTCCCCGGCGCCGATCGTAGCTTTGTTTTTACTTTTTTGGGTGTTTTCGTCTTCCGGGTTTTTCCCCCGGATGCCGGTTTCGCTTGGGCCGTCTCTTTTTTGGTTTGGGGCTTATCTGCTTTTAGCGGTTTTGCCGCAGCAATAAGCCGAAGTCTTGTTTTTTGTCGCGGTGCTTCCTGTGCATCACGCTCTTTGAGCCAGCGCACGATTTTAGGGGCGAACAGCCGCTGAAATTTGGAGCTGACGTAAATGCCGATATGGCCAGTCTCCAGGCGAACATCCTCTACATCGCGGCTTCCAACGGCCCCGGTGAGCTTATTACACGCCTCGGGTGGGACTAGGTGATCATATTCACCATAGAAATTCAAAAGCGGCATCGTCAGATTTTTCAGATCAACCCGTCTTTCGCCAAGAAACATTTTGTTTTGAATCAAAAGATTGTTCTTATAACAGTCGTCGATAAACTGGCGGAAAGTTTCGCCCGGCACGTCGGGACTGTCGAAAATCCAGCGCTCCATACGCACGAAGTTTTCCACAAAATCCCGGTTATCCATGTTTTCAGCGAAGCCGACGTATTTATCGATCATCAGGCGTGCGGGATTAAGCAAAAGGAAACCGAAGTTCATCAGGTCGCCGGGAATGTTGCCGAAGGTGCGGATCATTCTGTCCGTATCCACACCCTTCATCCATATATGTAAAAGCCCCTGTTTCGTGTCGAAATTAGACGGGGTGACGGTGGTGACCAGATTCTTGATTTTATCTGGATGCAAAGCGGCATATAGAATGGAAAAAGTTCCGCCCATACAGATGCCCATCAGATTTATTTTGGGCATATTGTGCTTTTCACGGATGAAATCGACGATATTGTTCATGTAACCATTTACATGGTCGTCGATGGTGAGAAAGCGGTCTTTGCGTTTGGGGTAACCCCAGTCCACCATGTACAGATCTATGCCGCCCTCCAGAAACGTTTTGACCACGCTGCGATCCGGCTGGAGATCGAGCATTGTTTCCCGGTTGATCAGCGCGTAAACAACCAGGAGGGGTGTCTTCAGTTTGTCGGCTGTGTCGCTTGGCGAATAATGTTTCAGCCGGACGCGGTCTTCCTGATAAACAATTTCATAGGGGGTAGAGCCGAGTTCGTAATTTAGTTCCCCCAGAAGGACGTCGGAGGCTTTGGTAACACGTTTTTGAACTTTTTCCGCATCTTCTGCCAGCTTTCCCAGGATCAGATCAAGTGGTATTTTTGTTGAGTTCATGTGAGCCTCTCCTTAAGCGTCGGCCGTAAAAGCCTCCGGACTACTTTACGGCGGAAAGTTTGTTAGGGCTGATACCGGCTTCCTTTTCCAGCTCCCTTACTCTCTTTTTTAGAAGGTGGAACTCTTTGTACAGGTCATCCATATCTTTTTGCGTGACCACCGGTATTGTCTGGAGGAAATCCAGCATGGCACTGTCTTTGGCGATGAGAAAATCCTCCAGATGGTTAAGTGTCCGGTGCAGCGCATCGAGATACTCGCTGGATTGGAAAAGATTCATGAAATGGCCTTCCAGGATTTTAAGCCACATCCCATATGTTTCCTTTATATTGCCCGGTAAATTACCCTGCTCGGCCATTTCCCGCAGTTTGTCCTGGAGTACCTGAAACGATTGCTCCATAGGCAGGTAGAGGATGGAAAGAAACTCGGCAAGTGTTGTCTGAAAAATGTTGTGCTTGTCGAGCATATCATTGAAGCGCTCCTGATAAAACCTGGTCAGTCCCAGGGGAGGAATTTTCAGATATTGCCTGAGTTCCTGTTCGTAGATGTCGGTCAGTGCCTTGAAAACCTGCTGGTCGAGGTTATCAAAATTGTATGCCTCAGCGCGTTTGCCGATCCTGTTTGCCTTTTCCATCAGGTGGATTTGCGTCTTCATCGCGGCCTCGACACCGGAGAGGGCTATTTTCATCATGATTTCCGGCAGGGCACTCATAGAATTGACGGTAGCCGAGGCTGATTCCGGTTCGGTCATCATCCGGGAAAAGGATTTCAGCAGGTTCAGATTTGTTTGCAGCTGCTCGGTAAAACGGTTTTGGACGGACGATTGTGTTTTGAGTAATGTTTCCGAGCCCGAAGGCATAGTCTGTGCGATACCGCCCAACCAGATATTTGCTGCTTTTTTTATCCAGTCAAAAAACGAGGGGTCGATAAATTGGGGAGTCATACCTTCGTCTGCCATGGCATCCTCTTAAAAGACAATTTTTAGCATCGGTAAGCGGGTTTAAAATTTTGTTAAGATAAGGACAAACATTTGCCACCAAGAGCTTCGCGTTAAGAATAATACAAAAGGAACCCTTTGTCAACGATTCGACGGGTTTATCCGCAAGATGACGGTTGTCTGGAAATAAAATCCACTGTATACTGCCAAAAAAATCGACAGGATCGGCTCGGGAGGTTTTCACAATGCCTGAAGACAAAAGCCCTTCGATCACAAAGCTGACGCCAGACGAGCTGTCAGGCTTTATCGGCGTGACGCCGGCGGATAATGTGCAATCGCTGGACACGGCTCTGCCCTGGAAAAGTAAAATGATCGGAAGTCAGATCAGGGACCTGTTCGGCTACCAGCGGATGCTTGACGCTATCGGCAAAGATTTTTACCTTTTCGGTCCATGGGCAATTGCTGCCACGTGGCAAAGCGCACTTCTGGATACCCTGCTCGCTCCAGTGAAGGCCGCCGCGCGCCTGGCGGTGGGTGCCTCGAGAAACCCCGACGCGATCGCGGACGCAAACGGTTGGATTTATAAAAGCTATTCGCGCCTGCTTTATACGCTGACCGGTTTTTTTATCAAAAATGGCAAATTTGATCGCGAAAAAGCGGCCCGGATCTGTACCACGGCAAAAGGAAAAGACTATCTGAAAAACTACATGGATGAGTTCGGCGAACTGGAGCGTATGTATAATAACATCGGCCTGACGCGCCTCAAGGCGATGAAAGAACTGCTCAAGTGCCTGCTGGTCTTGATTACAGAACAGCCCTTCTCAGACGGATACCTGCCTTTTGCCAAAGATGATGATGGCGCCAAGCCGGGCCGGCCTTTTGAAGAATATCTTGCCGAGAACCGCCGGCGACTGGAAAACCTGTATGCCGAAAGCGCTTTCGACATCAAGGAATACTCAGAAAGAGCCACGGGAGGCATCATCGGCTGCTCCGAGTATGAGTATGTGGAAGGGTCGCTGATGCACCGGGTACGTCTGCGCCACTATCCACTTCGCCACCGCGTCAGGCCCAACGGGAAGGTAATCTACATGGCGACGCCGCTCATCAATAAACCGGAACTGTTCGATCTGACAGCCGGGAAATCGGTGGTCGAGGCTCTGTTGAAAAAAGGGTACGAGATTTATATGGTCGATCACGGGGATCCCGGCTGGGAGGAGACGGAACTGGGGCTGGATTTTTACGGTAAGGCCATTCCCGATTATTACATCGACCTGCTGAAAAAACGGCATCCCCGCTCGGAGATTTATATTATGGCTTACTGCATGGGGGGCACGCTGATCATGCCCTATCTGGCACGACGTGCCGAAGAGAGACTCGCGGCGGGAAAAAAGATGGATATAAAAAAAGTGGCCCTGATGGCCTCGCCAGTGAAATTCGATGACGAGGAAAGCGGGCACGCACCGATTCGCAGACTTATCCGTCGTGACTATGATCCCTATCTGATGAAAGAACTTTTCGGCGCGGTTAATATACCACCGCAGGTCATCGAAGCGGGAATGAATGAAATCCAGCCTGGCGTGCAGTACACGGTAGTTTTGGGGTTTTACGGGCGCGCCGAAGAAAGGGAGGCGATCAGCGACGCTGCGCCTTTTCTATACTGGCTTACCCACGGGACAAAATTCCCCGTCACCGCCCATATTCAGTGGATTCAGAATGTGTTTATCGGCAACCAGATTTACGAGGGAACCTACTGCCTGCCTTCCACGAACCCTGAATTGGACGGCAGACCGGTTAACATGGAGATATTGAAAAAAGCCGGAGTCCGTATTTTCGACTACAAGGGCTCCAGAGACCCCATCGCCCCTGCCGGCTCCTGCGTGGCTGGCCAGATTTGGGGTATGACGGGCAAGGGAAACGTCCCCTTCACCAGCGGACATTTAAACAGAGTTATTGAAAAAAACATCGGCCATATTTTTGTCGTCAGCCGCAAGCTGCTTGCCCAGTATCTGGAGATGGTGGAAGCCTTTTACGAAGACTGAAAAAGTCTTATCCTTTCTGCTCCAGGAGCTCCGGCCAGGGAAGAGAGGGGAATACCTTCGTCAGGGGGTGGTCGTCTTCTACTAAGTGATACTCCAGCTTTTCGAAAGAATTTTTGGCGATCCGGTAAACGTTGGAAGGTTCCACGACCTCATCATTGGTACCGTGATAGATGATCACCGGGATTTTAAGTTTTTGTTTTACTGCCTTTTCAAACCCTTCGATATTGAGTGCGGGAGCAAGCAGGACAAGTTTTTTTATGCTCTGTTCATTGTCCAAGGCATAACTGGCCGCCATCAGCCCCCCGTAGCTTGACCCCACCAGGATCAGGTCGTTTTTATTCTGAAGAACGTTTCCGAGCTTTTGCATTCTGGCCGGAAAATCTCCTCGATAGTCATGAATGATCATCTGCGGGTAATATTTCCGGAAATATTGCGCTTTGTTACCCTGCGACGTGCTTTCCAGACCGTGAATAAAAACGAGCGTACTTTCCATTCTTTTCTTTAGTGCCTTTCTTTTCCCTGATTTTTATATCAATTAAATATTGCCCGGATTATGCCATTGTGTTAGATGCTGTCAACCGTATTTTTGAATCAAAGGAGATTGTATATGGCTTTGGTATTACCTTTTCGGGCAATTCGTCCGGTTTTGCAATACGCCTCTCAGGTAGCGGCCCTGCCCTACGATGTGATGACAAGGGATGAAGGAAAAAAGGTGGTGGAGGGGAAACCCTTGAGTTTTCTGCATGTGGAAAAGTCGGAAATCGACGTGCCGGACGGCACATCTCCGGACGATACGATTATCTACGAAGCGGCGAAGAAAAACTTTGGAAAATTAATAGAAGACGGGATCCTTCGGCAGGACGACTCTGACTGTTATTACATCTACCGCCAGCAGATGGGCGAGCAGATACAGACGGGGATTGTCGGAGTAATGAGCGCGGCGGAATATGACGAAGGAAAAATCAAGAAACACGAACTTACCCGTCAGGACAAGGAAGATGACCGCACCAGGCATGTTGCTTACGTTAACGCGCAGACCGGTCCCGTGTTTATCAGCTACAGATCGCGTTCGGGCATCAATGAAATCGTCCAAAAAATTTCTGCGGGCAAACCTGAATATGATTTCACGGCCGAGGATGGAGTGAGGCACACGGCCTGGGTAGTGGACCAGGAGCAACAAATAGAAACCATTAAAAGCGAATTTGCCCGCGTGGACGCCCTTTATATAGCGGACGGCCACCATCGCGCCGCGGCCGGTGCTGCCGTAGCGCGTCAAAGACGACGTGAGGGTCGGCCGCAGGAGTCAGATATGGTCCTGGCCGTTTTTTTCCCCCATGATCAACTGAAGGTGATGGACTACAACCGTGCGGTGAAGGATTTACATGGTCTGACTCCGGAAGAGTTTAAACAAAAAATTCGTGGCCGTTTTTCCGTGTCCGAAAATTTTACCTCCAGATCGCCTGAGCGTCCGCATGATTTTGGGATGTATCTTTCAGGTAAGTGGTATTGCCTCACCATCAAAGACGGTGCCTACGATGCCCGGGACCCGGTAGCCAGCCTTGACGCAGCCATTTTGCAGGATCATCTGCTTGCGCCCATTCTCGGCATTGACGATCCGCGCACCGATGACCGGATTAAATTTATCGGCGGCATCCGGGGGATGAATGAGCTGGAGAAACTTGTCGATCAGGACGGATACGCCGTCGCCTTTTCACTTTATGCCACCAGCATGGAAGAAATCATGAAAGTGGCGGACGAAGGCAAAATTATGCCGCCCAAGTCCACCTGGTTTGAGCCGAAGCTGCGCAGCGGGCTGTTTGTCCACAGTCTTGACCAGGAAAAGGCCTGTGACAAGTGACCTGCGAAGTGAGCTTCTGATTAACCTCAACATCACAACCGGCCAAGCAAGTTAGCCCAAAACAAAACTCCACACCGTGGAGTGGATCGCTATAAGCTGGGTTGGAAGGGAAAAAATAAGGAGGGAAAGATGAACAGGGTTAAAATAAACTATCTGGTAATTATTTATTTGGCTTTGGTTATGGGTCTTTCCGGCTGTGCAACTACTGGAATTTATTCCATTGAAATCAATTACGACCCGACTTATGCGCATGTGCCGGACTTTTTGCAACCTGCCCATAAGGACTTGCAGTCCATTATTCATGTTGTCGAATTTACGGATGCCCGTAAACTTGACGATCCGCTGGTGATCGGACGGGTGATCGAAAGCAGCGGGGCTAAAATTCTGGTTTTGCCCAGACATACCCGCCCGACAATGGCGGTAGCAGAAGGCGTGAGACAATACCTGCGCAAAGCCGGCTACAATGTTTCTTCCGTTGGTCCTAAATGGGATTTGCAGGAAAAGACAATGCAGCAGGCGGTAACGGGTAAGCTCCTGATCGGAGGTGTGATTGAGGAAATGGAGATCAACTGCCGCAAATCATTTCCTACCAATACCTACACCACGAAATTGAAGATGACCCTGTACTTGGCAGATTCCGTCAATAAAAAAATTGTTAATCAGGTTGCAGTTCAGGCGACGACGTCACTGGATCATATAATGTTTTCTGAGGGCAGGTTAGGCGATCAGGCAGCTCTGGCCATCGGCGACGCCATTGAAAAAGTGTTTGAAAAAGAGGAGCTGGTGCGAGCGATGCGGCAGATTCTACAGAGGTAGAAGCATATTGTGTAAAACCTGTGTCTTACAGCCAAAGGCACACCTCCTCTAGCGCTCGTGCTGAATTCTAATGACCGTAGTAAAATTTAATGCCCGTTCGTGCTCGGCCTGTCGAAGCACGAACGGGCAGGCTCGACAGTCTCGCCCTTCGACACGCCCAGGGCGAGCGGGGTTTTTAATACGTTGCCGTTGACCATGAGCTATTGGCTATCCCCCATCCACCATTCATCTAACCCTCCAATCCTCTAAACTTCTAATCATCTAATCTTCTAACCCTCCATGCGCTACGAGCCATGAGCTATTTGCTCCTTATATTCTGGATACCGGCCTTCGCCGGTATGACGACATTGCCGGTTACGCAGGATTCTGCAAAACTCTCATCTAGCCTTTAGCCTCTGGCCTTTGTCCTTTAGCTTTGCCCTCTAACCCTCAAATCATCTAATCTTCTAAACTTCCAACCCTCTAAACTTCTAATCATCCAATCCTCCGGTCTCTGAGCCTGTCGAAGCATCCTTTAGCCTCTGGCCTTTAGCCTTTATCCTTTATCCTTTAACCGTGAGCTAAAAACAAAACCCCCTCAGGGCAGGCACCCTGAGGGGGTTATTTCTACAGATCATGATTCTTCTCGCAGCGGCCTGGTCGAGATACCGCTTCTTGAACTTGAACTGAGAATCAGGTCACGATGTTTTTGACCACGTCGATGACCGGGTTGGTGAACAGCGCCATCAAAATCGTGTAAAGTGCAAAGGCGC
>Ga0208196_1004399_pt1 | contig 10977 bp, 5 predicted proteins | sample AD_JPNNA7_MetaG_FD_184443 | JGI IMG/M metagenome (GOLD analysis project Ga0208196, IMG submission 184443) | Active sludge microbial communities of municipal wastewater-treating anaerobic digesters from Japan - AD_JPNNA7_MetaG (SPAdes) (version 2) | ecosystem: Engineered > Bioreactor > Anaerobic >...
GCTGCCCACTTAAGTGCGAATACTGCCCCATCCAAGGCCGGCTGGGAACGTGCAGCGCCGCGGCGTTCCAGCGCTCGCGCTGCGCTTCGCTGAGCTTGAGTCCCCACTCCCGCGAGGATATCCCAAAATACGACCGTGCGGCCGCTTTGCGGTTAGAAGGCCGGTCCCGGGGCACGGTGCGCCGCCGGGCGCACACGCCGAAGGGGGATTGGTAGTAAGTTTCCGCGCCCAGACTGCCCGTGCGCGGAGCAGATAGTATTTTCATAATGTCTGTCCTCTCTAATGGTTATTTTAATTGCTTGTCTATTACGGGCCGGAGAGCGACTCCGCTTCCTGCCGTTCCCTGGGCTGGGAGTTCCAGCCGCCCCCACCCCAAGGGTCTGGAGGAAGGCTGGCGGGCGGGAGGTCTTCGCGCAAGGGCAATTTTTTGGGGTTGGCGGAGGCGGTTGGGTGCAAAGCGCCGCGTGAGGGCACGCGGCCTACAGGGATCGGGATAGTGCCGGGGGCTGGTGGGTTGCCGGGAGTGCGGTGCTGCGGGAAGGCATCTTAACCGCAACCCAAGTCGCCGCCTCAACTTCCCCGGCTCAAGAACGACAAAACCAAAGGCCCCGGGCGGCTGGCCGCACCTATCCATTTAGGGGTTGACGCTCCTTGTCACCCCGGTTAAAATGCCGACCATGAAGCCGCCGTTTGTATCGCGGCCAATCGCAGGGGATTGGGAAATGGGCGTCAAGCCGCGCCGCCCCCGGGGGTTCACGCTCATCGAACTCCTCGTCGTCATCGCCATTATCGCCATCCTCGCCGCGCTCCTCCTGCCCGCGCTGGCCCGGGCCAAGTCCAAGGCGCTGGCCATCAGTTGCGCCGCCAATATGAAGAACTGGGGCTGGGCCACGCTCATGTATGAAGACGATTTCAACGACCGATTCCCGTTGTTCGGCGAGCTGGGCACGCCGCCCTATACCGCCCCGTTCTGGTTCGAGATTCTGGCTCCCTACGTCGTCAAACGCGCCAAGACCGACCCCAACGCGTCCTTTGCCACCGACCCCCTTTTCTATGACCGCCTGCGCCAATGCCCGGGCGGGGCCGTTGGCCCGGCCCCCCTCTCGGGCAACACGCCCTCGGGCACCAACTGGAATTGTTACATCGGCTGCTACTTCGGCGGCTACGGCGACCCCGTGACCGTGGGCGCCTACAAAGGCATCTCCGGGCCGTTCTATTACGGCAACCGCCGCCCGCCCATGCCGGCCTCGCGAATCAAACGCCCCGCCCAGGCCATGATCTTCATTGATACCATCACGCATTACCTTTACTCCCCCCTCGCCTACCCGTTCACCGACGACAAAGACGGCGATGGCTCCCCGGATACCTGGCCAAACTACGGGGTCGCCTTTAACTGGGGACGCCCCACCGTCCACAGCGGCGGGGCCAACATCACCGCGGCCGACGGCCACGTCGAGCGCATCGCCTACCGGGTGCTCTGGCGGTTGAACCCGGCCAACCAAATGCCGGCCAGCCATTTCTGGTACATGGAGTAGGCGCCGGGCCCGGGGGATTTGGCGCGCGCGCCCAAACCGCTCGCGTCAACGACAAGCAAGCCCTCCGCATCGCCGGCCCGGCGTGATCCAGCCCGCTGAGATTGGCAGACGGGTTTGAAGCTTCCGGGGGCGCCGCCGGCGGCGGTTAAGACGCCAATTACCGCCCGTCATAACGGGGGCGTAACGGCGGGGTATCTTAAAGATGAACTGTGGCCTGCGCTGTGAACTGCTTATGGTGGCTGAGTGAGCGGGAGTGGTTGTGCGGAGGAAACCATTGCCCGGTGCTCAGCTTCAGGGTCCGGACGCGGCCTTACATTGGTGTTTAGACGAGCGCTTCGCTACAGATGATTTTGGGGATGGGCTTTTCGGTGGCGTAGAGGCTTCGGCGGTCAACCCAGTCTTGGAGACGATGTTGATCGTAGATGCGGGCAAGGGATTTCAGGAGAGACTGGCCGGTGACGGCGTTACGCCGGAGGAGGTTGAGTTCACGATTGACGGCCCGCGTGATTGGGCCGCGCAGGGCTTTTTCGAGGATGTTTATCATGCCTTTCTGACCCTCGTCCTGGGTGGCGGCAAAAAGGAGGCGAAGCTCGCGGAGGATGTAGTTTTGGCCGTGGCTGAGCGAAAGGGTGTGGGTGCGCTCGGCGTGGCGGTGTTTTACCTCCTCGGCAAAGAGACGCAGGACGCGCATAACAGTCGCGTTGTAGTCCGGGGGCAGCGTCCGGGGAGAGGCATCGGGACCGCACTTGATGGCACCTAAAAGCTTTGGGATGTCGTGGGAGATGACTTGGCCGGTGTGGTCGAGGAGGAAAAGTTGTTGGTATCCGCGCAGGTCTTCGCGACCCGGGTAGGTGGCTTCGCAGAAGACATATTGGCCCTTTTGGGTCGAGGTTTTGGCTGCCCTGATGCCGTCGCGGAGCGAGGCGATGCGCTCGTATTCGGCAGGCTTATCCTTGCGGAGCTGACGGAGGAGTTCCTCGGCTTCGTTGAGGTCAAGGAGTTCCTCGCCGTCTTCCTCGAAGAGGCCGAGTTGGCCGCCGTTCTTCTGTTCGTAGATGGCGTACATGGCTTCCTCGTTGAGCTGCTCGGTTTGATCGAGAATGACGGAGTCTTCACCAATCGTGTCGTGGATTTCCTGGATGCGGTTGTGCAGTTTTTGTTTCAGGCCGAGGTTGCGGTCGAGTCCAGTCTCGGGGAGGAAATTGAAGGCGTAGACGGTGTCATGGTCGCTGCCGATGCGGTCTATGCGGCCGAAGCGTTGGATGAGGCGGACGGGGTTCCAGTGCAGATCGTAGTTGATGATGTTGTCGCAGTCCTGAAGGTTAAGGCCCTCGGCAAGGACGTCGGTGGCGACGACCATCGAGAGCTCGGACTCGCCAGCCTGGAACTGGTATTCCGGGTTGGCTTTGGGGGCGAAGCGGCCGACAACGCGGGCCTTGCTTTTGTCGCCGCTAAAGATGACCTCGATGTCGGGTTTCTTGCCGCCGGGATTGAGGTTGTCGAACAGGTAGCGGGCGGTGTCGGCGTACTGGGTGAAGATGAGGCGTTTGCCGTCTTTGAGGGGCTTCTGACTGAGGCGCTTCTTAAGGGTCTGGAGTTTGGCGTCCTGGTCCGGGGTGATGGGCTCGACCAAGGCGAGCATCTTCTTTAGCAGGTCAACATCGTGGATGATGTGTTCGCGGAGGCGCTTCAGGTCGAAGTCGGCGGTACTGTATTTCCCGGAAACTTGGCGCAGGGCATCCATGAGGTCTTGCTCTTCAGCCAGGTTCGGTTCATAGAGGATCGCCTGGGCATCGTCGCCGGCGGGGACGAATCCCTGGGACAAGGCCTCGAGGAACCGCTCATGCACCATCAGGAGGCGCCGGATGGTTTCCTTGAAGGCAAAGACGCTGGACTCGAACCGTTTAAAGAGGAGGACGCGGATGAGGCCGCGCAGGAGGGAGCCGGCGCGGTGGAGGCTGGCGTAGGGTTCGCGGCGCTGCTTTTCTGCCGGGACATAGTGGTAGAGGCCGTAGCGGGCGTAGGTAAGCTCGCCGCTGCCGGGCTCGACGATGCGGCCCTTTCGGGGCTTGCCGAGGTACCCGCGGAGCTGCTGGTAGAGGCCGGCGTAGGTGTCCTCGATGCTGTACTCGATGGTGTCGAGCTCGCGTTTGGGGAAGAACTGGTGCCTACCGCCGACGATGACGTAGGCGCGCCTGCGGCCGTCCAAGTATTCGCGGAAGCGGGAGGGGTCCACGGGCTGGTGCGTTTTGGAGTCGAAACCGTACCACCGCAGGATGTGGTTGCGGGTTCGTCGGATGAGGATTTTCGAAAGGAGGTTGGGCAGGGTGCGCTCGGCTTTCTCGACGAGCCTGAAGTATTCTTTGAGGTTGGGCGGATCCACGGGCAGGTCGGTCTTGTCGTCCTGGTGGAAGAGTTTGATCTGGTGGTAAACGTCCCAGGCGCTCTTATTTCTGGGGGTGGCCGTGAGGAAGCAGCAGCGCTTGCCGGTGCTGAGGAAGTTCTCGACGACCTTATAGCGCTGCGTGTCGGGATGGCGGAGGTTGTGGCTTTCGTCAATGAGGATGAAGTCGCGGTCCTTGTAGAGGACATTCTGGAGGAGCAAATTCGGGGAGCCGTTGTCCGTCTCGCGCAGGTAGCCCATGGAGAGGACGCGGGCGTTGAGCTGGTAAACCTCGTCGTAACGCTGCCACATGTCCACGAGAGGGGCGGGGCAAATGATGAGGGAGCGGGCGTGGTCGGTGCGTTCGAAGTGTTTGACAACCGCGGCGCCGATGTAGCTCTTGCCCAGGCCGACGACGTCGGAAACAAACGCGCCGCCGAAGTCGCGGACCATTTGCACCGCCTGGCGGACGGCGACCTTCTGAAAATCGGCGAGGCGCCTGGTGATTTCGTCGTCCCAAAGGAGGTCCTGGTCATCCTCGCCCTCGACGCGGTCGCGGACGAGGGCATAGAGGGACTTCATGTAGATGTCATAGGGGCGGACGGCCGCGACCGCCCAGGACTGCTGCATTTCGCGCATGAGCGCTTCATCAAAGTCCTGCGCCTCCTTCCAAAGGTCGTCGAACCAATGAACCAGTTCGGCGTGGTTGTTGTTGCCCTGAACGACGACGTTGAGCTCGGTGTTGTGGGTGACGCCGGCGAGAGTGAGATTCGAGGAGCCGACGATAGCGATGCCGTGCTCGTGGCGGGCGACCGCTTTGCCGTCGCCGCCATACACTTTGCCGTAGTCAAAGATGTACGCCTTCGCATGCAGGCGGCCTTTGGTATAAACCTTCACTTTGAGGCGCTTGTCCTCGATCATGCGAACCAAGCGCGTCACAATCGCCTGGGCTTCGTTCGTCTGGTCCATTAGTTCGATGGCCGCGCGGATGTTGGCAGCGGTCTCGCCGGCCATGCGTTGGGTGTCGGCCCGCCGGGGGTATGCTTCGGCCTCGGCGGCTTCGGCGACCAGCTCCAGGCGGCGGTACCCTTCGGCGAGTTGCTCCAGGGTCTCGCGGTTGGTGGTGTTGCCGATCAAAAGGCGAAGCTCCTTCACGTCGGCAAGACGCGGGGCAATGCTCTCCAAACCGGAGAGGAAGAAGTAGCCAACGGCGAACCGCGCCGCTTCGGTGGACGCAAGAATGCAGTTGATGTTATCAACGAGCTTGCGCTTGCGATTGTCAATGATGTCGTGGGCGAGCATGAGGAGTCACAAGTTTAGTTTGAAAACTCTTTAATCGCGGCCATTATGATCCTGTACAGCTTTTTAAGTTCTTGTGGGAGATATGGGTTTGCCTTGCAAAAGGTTTTAAGTTGATTGTTTGGAGGGCGGTGGGTTCGAGTACCTCTGAGGAAGACGATGTGGTTGACCGGAGCGAAGAGTGAATCGAGAATCTGACCCTTTTGGTCGTGCGCATCTTCCGCCAAGGCATCCCACTCGGCTACGACAAGAAAATGACAACTGGAATATTGGTTGTACATGTTCTTAGCCTTAGCGAGCACGTTCTCAAGACGTGTGGCGTCAATGTACATTTTACAGGCAATGACGCAGACAGGAATTATTTCATTAGTCAAATCAGTTGGTTCGTTGCCTTTCTCCTGAATGCGGAGAGTCCTCCGGAAACCGATAATTACGTCTTCCCTATCGCGCCGAAATTGAATTGGGACGATATCTGGAACTCTCTGTCTCCTGAAAGCGAGGGAAATGCCGGTGACCACCCCTTTATCGGTGGAAAGCTTTACCACTTCTAGGGCTGCACGTGGTTTATTGTCAACGGCTAAGCGCGCAAGATTCAGAGTGACTTCTTCCAAGAAGAATCCACGAAAAGTCGAAAATGGCGTCACACCACCGCCAAGCATCCGTTTCCATGAGTACAGTCTGCGATCAATGAATTCAGAGGCGTCGCAGGTAGCTCGGATGGAATCTGCCAAAGTAGTCGCGGTAACCATGCCCTGATATTTTTTCCGGAGGCTTGTGACGAGTTTGCACTTTTGCTTCCTTAAGAATTTCTTGTCGATGTAGTCTCCGAATGGGTGTTGCATTGTATCGTTTGTTGGATTAGAGACTGCTGGCCTTGATTAATCTGGTGTGAACCATTTCAGCCGTCTGCTGATACAGTTCGGTCATCAGCGCAACGTTGAAACCAAGCACAGTCATGACGGCTAAGTCCAATTCCCGGTGGGCTTCGTCCTGAAGAGCTTTATCTACGCTCATAGGAGGACTCGCGGAAATATGCTCCCAATTACTTTCAAGTCTTTTACGAGACTCGGGGGATAGGCACCTTGCGTCGGGTATAAGAACGTAACGCCAATCATCTGGTGGAAAATCGAGAGCCCCCTGTCCTAAACCACGCCTCCCGAAGATTTCGGCCATGAATGCCATAAGCGTTGAACTGAAGTAGGCCGCGAAAAGGGGCACAAGATGTCTTTCTTTTTCAGCCAGAATCAGCGTTGCGAATCGCTGATGGACTTCATACTGGGCGTCGTTAAGTACTACGAAAAAACGGTCATTGAACGCGATAGGCAGAATGATGTCTGCAAGAGGTTGTTTGCCCAAGTCGTACCATCGTCCGCCAACGGCTTGCAATGTCCCTTTGTCATACCCTTGTGATTCTCCGTGCCGGATGTACTTGAGCGCATTGGTTCTACACAATTGCCTTTTGTCGTCGTGGCACATAAATACATAGTGAAGGTTACGTAGCCTTGAAGACTCTGGACCACATTCAACGAAGTCTGTCGGTGATTTAACAAGTGGCTTCAAGTATCTCTTCTCGATTGCCCAAGTACGAGCTTTTTCTTTTGTAAGGTAAAAAAACCTATCGCACCCGGTACGTCGTCCCCGCCCAAATCTCCAAAAAGTCTCTGCACCAAGTCGCAGCATAGGAACTTGAGTCTGCATCAACCGCATGTAAACATCCGGCGCACGAAGATACCGTCCACCCCATTTGTTGCCGGTGTACTCACGTTCTTTGATTAGGGCCTTATTACGCTCCGCAGATGTCTCCTCATTGCTTTTGATGCTCATTCCTTCCTCCAGTAGTTGGGATTGAACTACCGGATATAGGCGATACTCATTCATCCGCTTTGGCTTCGTGATCTCGGCGATTTCCTGGAATATCACGGGTGAAAGCACAAGCTCGAACGGCGTGTTCAGCATTAGGAATCGCGCCTGGGTCTCCAAGCCAGATTCCTTGGTTAGTTCGGGTGCGGCGAGGAGAGCAATGATGGTGTTGACATCGGCCGAGGCAAAGGAGCGCTTGGACTGGTTGTCTATAATAAGCCTGACGTGTGAGTGCTTGAGCAAAAACTCCTGCAAATCTGCACCGTAGCCGACGTCAAGCCATGCGTTTGACGTGATGAAACACAACGAACCTTTGGTGTTGAGGAAGGACAAGCCCTGGAAATAGAAGTAGATGTATAGATCGCTTTTGGCGTCGAGTTTGCGCATGCTGGTATCGGTTGAGGCTTTGTATCTGAAGAAGCGGGGGAATGCCTGGTATACCGATCGGGCGAGCTTGCGTTTATATTCCTTCTTATTCTCAGTCGTTACTTCCCCCCGTGGCAGCCGCGGGTCGGAGATATTTTCCTGCCGGACGTACGGGGGATTGCCAATGACAATGTCGAAACCGTTCTTGTCCTCGCCAAAGATCTCGACGAAGGCGATATCCCAGATGAAAGGGACATCGCGGACAGAGCGCAGGGCGGTTTTTGCCTGGGAGATGCGCTCCAGGTCGGTTTTGATGCTGGCGAGTCGTTTCTGCTGTTCCGCTTGCTGGCGGGTGCGGTCGGGCATGTCTTCGAGTTGGCCATCGAGGAGCCCGATTTGCCGGCGTTCGGGGGTTTCAATCTGGCGGCGGAGGGACCTGAGTTCCTGCTCAAGGTTTTGGCGCCGGGTATCAAGGATTTCGCGGAAGACGCACAGTTCCTCTTGTTTGGCCCGGGCGGCTGAGTGGAACTGGCAGGTGGGGTCGTTATTGTAGAATTTGAGTTTCTCGGTTTTCAGGCGCGTAATGCGAGCCTTGAGGGCGGCGGGGATGCCGTGAGCGCCGTGGAGGCGGGCCATGTTGATGCCTCCGACCTCCTCAACCAGGCTGTCCCCGCAGCGGATTTTAAAGGTGAAGTGGGGGAGGAGAGGTTCCCGCCGGACGTGGAGAGCCTCGCGTGTGAAGTCGGCGTCAATGACGAGAGCAAGCCAGAGGCGGAGTTCGGCGACGTGGCAGGCCCAATCCATGATGTCCACGCCATAGAGATTGTCGCCGATGATGCGTTTTTTGCGGTCGAAGGGGGTTTCCTGGCGATCGAGCTGGCGGCTGGCACGCTGCTGGAGGTCATCGAGTATGTGGAGCATGCCGACCAGGAAGGAACCGGAGCCGCAAGCGGGGTCAACAACGGCAATGTCCCGGAGTTTCTGGTCAAGCTGGGGCCAGAGATTTGCCTGAGCGAGGGCTTCATCTGCCTGGGCCTTCTCATCCTGGTCAAAGGCAAAAATGGATTCGTAGAGGAGTTGCTTGTGGGTGGCGCCCAGGTGGTTGCAGAGGTTGTCAACGAGAGCAAGGCGACACATGAGGTCTATCTCGGTTCTCGGCGTGTAGAAGATGCCCGCGTCGCCGCGCTCGTCGGCTTCGGTGGAAACATTGACCAGGCTTTCGTAAACTTTGCCGATCATTTCCGGATCAACGGCGACTTCCTGATCCAGGGGGCTGTCTTCGGCGATGGTGAAGTTGTAGCGTTCAAGGAAGGTAAATACCTGGGCAAAACGAGCGTCGGTGAGGGAGAAATCGTGCCGGGTGTCGAGGTCGTTTTTTGAGAAGAGGCCGCCGTTGAGATAGGGGGCCAGGGCGAGGGCGTGTTTGATGGGGCCGGGGAAGTGGCGGTGCCCGCCATGGAACTTGTTATTGAATGCTTCGAAGAACAGGATATTGAGCCAGCGATCGAAGAACGAATCCCTGGGTTGGCCGGCCTGTTGGTAGGATTCCCAAAAAGAGCGCAAGAATTCGGGGTTGTCGCCGAGCCAGCGTTTGCGCTGGATGAAATAGAGGAACATGCACCGGTTGAGGAGTTGGAGGGCGTAATCGTGCGACCATTCCGAGTCCCGGGTCTGGCGGCGCAAGTCGTCCTGAACGATGCCGAAGAGAGCCTTGTATTCACCAAAGAATTGTTTGGTGACCGCCTCGACGTCGAAGGCCTCGTCGTGGCGCTGCTGGATCGCGAGTGGAGATCGGCTGACGAGGTCCTGGCCGCTGGCGTCGAGGCTTAAGAGCGAGATGCGTTCCGTGGCGGTGCGGAGGCGTTCCTCCGGGCCAATGGTAATGCGGCGGAAGAGGCGGCGTTTAGCGGTTTTTTCGTCGTACTTTACGTTGAGGAAGTGCCATCGGTCCTGGGCGGCATTGGAAAATACGAACAGGGTGTAGGGGTGGTCGCGGAGGAGGCGGGAAACAACGGGGCGTTCGTGGCTCGTAAGGAGTTTCTCGCCCGTAAGCCGGGTGTATATGACGTGGAAATCGTTGTTTTCGCCACCGCCGGCGAAGAGAACAGGATCCTCCGCGACTGTGGTTGCGGCGGATTCAGGCCAACCCCGGCGGGAGAGCGGTTCGTTGATGCGCTGATAGCTTAGTTCCGACCAGAAAAGTGTCTTGAGCGGATCGGTTCCTTTGAAATCCTTGAGGATGTTGAGGATGGTTTGCTGACGTTCCTGATTGCTCATAGGAATTGGTTGGGATAGAAGAAGTCGAGTTTGTTTCCGGGTGCGGCCGGTGCCGATGATGGCTGGGCGGGCATGAAGTGCGTATCCGCGCGCCGGCTGATGAGTTGTCGGGTTTCCGCTAAGGGCAGGAGTTTCTGGAAAAAAGGGAGTGAGTCGTCCGGCGAGGTGATGAAGCCGCCCTGCTGGGCGGCGTGGATGTCGGCATCGGAGGGGCGCCAGACGACTTCGGCGACAGTGGCGTTGGAAGTTCTAGGATCAATACCAAGCGCGCGGACCGGTTGCGCGGACAACTCGGCGGAGCAGCCTTCGGGTCGAAGCGGATTAAGGGGGTTCATAAACGAACGCTCGGTGGAGGACAATTCGAGTGCCATTTGGCCGCAAAAGGGCGCTGGCTGGCAGCATGGCCCGGCATGGACCCCTGGCAAACTAGCCGTTGTAAGACTGTGCTACCCATGATGCAAAGTCCGGGAATGATATGACGAGCTGGACTGGATTGCACGTACATTCAATTACGACGGTGAAAATTGTGGAGAGAAGGGTCCAGTTTGGTGCTGGGTTGACGGAGAAAAGGCCTTGAAAACCTGGGGTTTCGGGGGGCACACCTGCTGGCGGATGATGGGGACCGGGCCAGGAGAGCCGGGGTTGGCAAGGGATTCATTGCGGACTGGGGCGTGAAACCAGGGCGGGTTTTTCCGCGGTGCGGTTTCCGACGTGGCAGGGGTGGTTTGGGCTGGGGAAGATCTACGGGGCTTGACATCCACGGAATCGGGGCCGTTTGCGGCGAAGGGAATGGGGGCTGGCGGTCCTCAATTCCGGGAGTGCGAGCGCGTGGAAAAGGTCGTTTCTGTGAACAACTAATTCCAAGATTCTATTGCCATCTCCCGGGGGGCACCTTACGCTAGAGAACCAGATAGTGCAACCCGGCTGCCCGGTGGCCGCCGGCCCGTATCGTACAATGACAATATGCTCGCGCTGAAAGTGAAGTTCTGCCTTCGTTGGGGTCGCCGGCGTGCGTTTACGCTGATCGAACTGCTGGTGGTCATTGCCATTATTGCGATTCTGGCGGCTTTGCTGCTTCCCGCGCTGGCCAAGGCCAAATCCAAGGCCAACGCGATCACGTGCTTGAACAATCAGAAGCAATGGGGCCTGGCCTCGAAAATGTATGCCGATGAAAACAACGACTACGTCCCGCAGGAAGGCAATACCATTGCGCCCGTAAACCGGAAGCCGGATAACGTGGATGCCTGGTATAATACG
>Ga0208196_1004405_pt1 | contig 10963 bp, 7 predicted proteins | sample AD_JPNNA7_MetaG_FD_184443 | JGI IMG/M metagenome (GOLD analysis project Ga0208196, IMG submission 184443) | Active sludge microbial communities of municipal wastewater-treating anaerobic digesters from Japan - AD_JPNNA7_MetaG (SPAdes) (version 2) | ecosystem: Engineered > Bioreactor > Anaerobic >...
GGCGCGGTGGGCATCGGGGCTGTCCATGGGCAGGCCGGCCACATAATCCCATAATAAGTGAGATAGCATAGTCTCCTGCTCGGCGGGTTTCAGACCCAGCAGATGCACACCCACCAGTAGGTCGCAGCCCAGCTTCACCCGCGCCATGGCAGCGTCGGCTTCCTTCAGCAGTTCGGCCTTGTGCTCTGCATCACGCACGTCCAGCACGGTGAAGCTTTCCAATTCCTTGCGTTTCTGGCGGGCGGCGGTGGTAAACTCTTCCAGGGTGGTCAGGTAAAGGGTGAACTGCGCGCCCTTCAGACTGTACGCCCACTTGCGGTACATGTCCTCATCCGCGCCGACCAATGAATCGCCGCATTTAAGAGCATGATCCAAAAAGGTGAAAGGCCGACCCTTGTCCATGGTGGTCAGCCAGATGGAGAGCTTGGCGATCTCGACTGCCAGCGGGTTCTTATCCACGCCGTAAATGCAGCGGTCCGCCACCAGACGGCGGGCGAGAACCAGGCGCTCTTCGTCGGCGGTGGGAATGATCAGCTCGCCCGGTTTGCCGCTGGCGGGCTGGCCTTCAGGGGTTATCCGAAGACCCGGATTACTGCCCTCAGGATTCAAGACATCCCAGGCTTCTACCAACCGCTCCGAGAGGTAACGGATCACCTGCACCAAAAAGCCGGCAGAACCCATGGCCATGTCGCAGACCTTCAGTTCCAGCAGTTCGGCGGGGCTTTTCAGCTTCCATTCTTCTTTGGGCAGCCCCTCAGCTGGACCGGTGTAAACCAGCGGTTCCAGGGTATGCAGCACGATCGGTTCGGTCAGGCTGCGCGGTGTGTAATGCGTGCCGGTGGCGCGGCGCGTGGCGCCGGCGGTCACATACACGCTGCCGGGCAAGAAGACTGCCGGGTAGCCAAAGTCATCCTCGCGCAGCAGGCCGGCATACGGCGCCACCCGCTCCAGCATCTTTGCATCGTTGTTGCAGGCGATGAGCAGGTGCTGGTTGGTGAACACGTCCGGTCTTTCCTGCAGGGCTTTGCGCAGCGCGTTTTCTGAACGGCCAGTTTGCTCTTTAAGGAAGGCCAGAAAACTCTTCTCGCCTTTGCCTTCTTCCGCCCGAAGGGTGGGCAGCGATAGCTCCGGTTCTTTCTCGCGTGTGCCAGACAGTCCCAGCACGGGTTCGTTGGCGCGCACAGCAATATGATCCAACAAGCCTTCATAGACGTGACCAATCTGCTCCACATCCAGCGCTCGGAAGGAGAGCCGGCGGGCTTCAGCGGGTCCACCACCGGGCACCTTGACGCGCAGCACCTGCAGCGCCTCCAGCAGGTGCAGCACCGTGCGGTTCGAGATGGGAAGAACCACATTTTCTCTACTAGTCTGGGTAGTTCTACCTTCCAAAAACGGGTAACGTTCAGGGTCAAACAGGCTGCCGCCGTAAGCCGGCAGGTTTAGCCGGTCGTGGTGAATACCGTCATGCACGGCACGGAAGGTGGCCAGCAGTCGGCACCAGGCATCGAAGCGGCGCTCCAGTACCTCTTCACCCAGCTGATCAGCAGTTTCACGCAGCTGGGCGCGCAGGGTGGAGACGGCATAGTTCTGATCGTATAGTGGGTCGCCCAACAGCAGCAGTCCGCGTTCTTCAGCAGAAAAGAGGAAGACCAGGCGCATCATCACTGTCAATGCGGCTTCATACAGATCTTTTTCGGGGATGTCCTTTAAAAGTGTTCGACCACAGTCCTGGTCGGCCTTATCAATGGCGCGGATCAACACCTCCACCGCCCGGCGCACCTGGTAGCCCAACTGGTCGGTGACTTCCTGCTGCTCGTTGACGCTGTCCTTGAGCATGCCTTCCAGGGTATCTTCGTCTGCCACCGAGAAGAAGCGAGTTGCACCTAATAATGAAGAGAACGCCCGCAAAGTGAGCGGTTCTTCCAGCCACAGGGCAGCATACCAGGAGACAAACGCGCTGGTCTCCCCTTTGGGAGCATTGACCAGCATCCACTGCTCGCCGTTGGTCACCAGGCCTAACGAAACACCAGTAGCGCGCAGCAGTTCGAGCATGCGCATGGCCGGCGAGGCTTTCCAGCGGTGGTTCTGCATGGATTTTTCCAGCCCCTGGGTGATTGGGCAGACCTGCACCAGCATACGCGGTTTTTGAGCGGATGGATCATTGGAAACGATCGCCAGGTCGGGGCGCAGGGTTTCTCCCTGTTCGGCAACAAAGGCTTGCAGGGTCGCCGGAATCGCGGGACCTTCGAGCAGATGGCTTTTTCCAAAGCCGAGAACGTGTTCGAGGACATAACGTACCCACACCGAATGAATAGCCGGCGAGGGACGCAGGCTGTTCTGGTCATCCAGCCATTTCTCATACGCCAGGCGCAGCTCCGCCAGGCCATCACGGTCAAGCGCTTCCAATCCCTGTGGGAAGGTGCGCATCAGCACCGGAAGGCTCAAAAACGGGCCGGAAATTTCAATCAGAGAAAGCCATTCGTTGTGGTGTCGGGCGATGGACATGGTTTAAGCCTTAGATGCAGATGGTTTGTTGTCTGCTCTTGCGTCAATAAGGATAATGGACTTTTCGTCTTTCAATTCAAGTTCTTCTAAAATCGCCTGTACTTTCAGAAGTTCCAATTCAGAAAAATAAACAATCACTTTCAAAGCTTTTTCCGTATCATTCGCCATTTTATAGATTTCGACCTGGTTTTGAAGATTGCGCCTTAATTGGGTATTCGACGCGAGTTTAAACTCAATGAGCGATTTGTCATAAGCCCCACGTGATGCTTTGAAATCAACTGGACCGCGCCCATTGTTAACCTCTGCATTAATATCAGAGGGCGATGCAAACCAGGTAAATTTAAAAATTAGTTGGACGTCGCTTTCGCGTTTAACGGGTTCACCATTAATATAGAAAAGTCTATAACCGTCTTGATGCTCTATCACATGCTTCATAAATAAAACGCGATCATAGGCTTCTTTCAGAGTGTCACCGCTGGTTTGATAAAAGCCCGTGTTTTTCGACAGAGAAATTATGAAATCAACAACTTGGTCAATGAAAAAAAGTTTGGATTCCTCGACATTTGTTTCACTTAATGCTTCAGCTTCCTCGCCATGGTCTTCTTTATATTTGATATAGTATTCAAGGAGTTTAGGAAATACTTTATATGCGCTTACGTGAACAGCGTTAATCTCCTTTGTCTTTGCATCTTTTGGGATTTCGGAAGAGAGGTAATTGTTAAGTTCAGCCCTAAGTTGTTCATCAGGAACAGACTCGGCTATTTCCCTAAAATTCTTGACTAAATCTTCCCTGTTGATCCAAATTGAATCCTTAGTTAGCATATCCACTGGGGTCAAGATAACATAATCACCATTGTAAACAGGGAGATCAAACAATTCAGACTCCCATTTTTCCGTTTCATAATTGAACCGTACTTTAGGGACTCGATACTTTCCCCGCAAGTCGGGTGCAATATATTCCTGGGCAAACTTCTGAGTGAAACTCAGCAAGTATTCCTTAATTAAATTAGTTGAAAAGTCACTAATGTTGTCTCTGCCTACACCTTCATTTATCAAACACAGTTTTTCAAGGTGACTTCCGTGTGTAATTCGTTCATTTCCAAAATCTGAAAACACTTTATTGAGGTTATCATTTAGGGCTCGACCGAAGTCCATGCCTAAGCCACTACCGCTATTACCAAAGCGCGAAAAGCCAAGCCAGGTTTGCTTAACCTCCTTAAACATAAACCAAGCCAATAATAAACCGGGGGTAATTTTTCCGGCAATTGATTTATCACGTAGAAATCGGAGGTAACGAATAATACCATCGTGTAGTTGACGATATTCCTCTCGTTTAGAAGTAAATAATAAAAATGGATCAATAAATAATGGGAGATCATTAACAAGAGAAATATTAAAGGCGCCATATTCCTCAAGCAATTTTGGGGCGACATTGAAATAATCAGAGAAATAAATATTTACGCTTATCTGGTTGTCAGATTGACGAACTCGTAAACCTTCTCTAGCTCCCAACCTGTTAATTGATTTTTTCGAAATGACCATAAAAACTCCCTTGCAAAATTGCTAATCAGCAAGTTAATGTCCGTGTGAATATTTCTCGGGAACGAGGAACATCACTGCAACCGGAAACAAGCGGGTCTGCGGAGCTGAAAACCGTTTTTGAATTACTGCTTTTTCCTGCTCAATTTCTAGCGGTATCGTCGCCAGCCTTCGCCGCAGAGCGTCCATGTTGCGGTTCAACTGTTCCTTTTCTTCGCTGGTAAATAACTCCAATTGCAACACCTCAGGCTCATCCAGTTCACGGCGGATGGAGCCGGCCAGTTCATTAAGAACGCTTTCTATACTCTTCGCTTCAAACGCTGATCTCTCGGCCAGCAATTTCTGGATCCCATCCATACGGTCTTTACAGCGCGCTTCCAAAGCGGATGAAATCGAAGGAATAATTCGAGGATAAAGATCCAATAAACGCTGCTGCACGGCTGCAGTCGGTTCCTGGTCGGTGGCGGACTGGAGGGCATTTGTCACCTGCCCGATGTTCATCCGGATAAACTTCCCTTCCCTTAAAAACCCGCCGGCTGAGAGGATCTCTTCGTGCAGCCGGTTCTGGTCGCCGCCGATCACCACCAGCCGTGCAAAGGCAATGACTGCCGGATCGGTGAGTGCTGTATCGGCTGCCACCCTCGCGGTCAGGCGGTGCAAACCCTTCTTGCTAGCCGGCGACCACACCTCGGCGCGCAGCAGGCGCAGTGACATTTGAACCAGGCGGTGGTTGAGGTGCGCCAGCACTACATCATCGCGCCCATTCACAACATGATGGTCAAACGTAATCGGGCGGATTTTGCCCGTATGCGGGTGCGCCAACCCCTCTGCGCAGGCCGCCCAACTGCCGGTCAATGCCGGAAGCTCATAGACTGAATCGTCATTGACAGGATTTTGCTCTCCAGTAAGTTGAGGTAATTTTGTCGGGATTAATGCACGCTGACCGGCCAGTTCCAAAGCAGTTTCTACAATGATTTCGGTATTTTTCGGCGAAAAATCCATGTTTTGGCGTGTTTCATGAAGCTGCTCCATATGACGGGAAATTTGGGCGCGCAAGTCGCGTTCGAATTTAAGCATCCGCCTCACTGGTTCATTTTCGCGTTCTGCCTGAGCAGTATCCAACCGGCGGCGTTTGCCCAGCATGGCTTCTTCCACCTGCTGAGCAATCACCGGACCAACCTTACCCAGGTCCTCACGGATTTGTTCCACCTTCTTCACCGCCCGAAACAGGAATTCCAGATCGGCTTCCAGTCCCTGCCCGCGTACATCCCAGGCATTCTGCTCCTGGTCACGGAATCCTTTGGTCACAAAATGGTAAACCAAAACATCTTTTGTTTGCCCATGACGGTCAAGGCGGCCATTGCGCTGCTCCAGTCGGTTTGGATTCCAGGGTATTTCCATGTGGATGATGCGGTGGCAGTGGTTTTGCAGGTCAATGCCCTCTGAAGCTGCGTCGGTGGCCAACAAAATCCGTACCGGGCTGATCTCTGGCCGGGCCTGGAATGCGGCTTTGACACTTTCGCGTTTTTCATCATCCATTCCGCCATAAAGGGTCATCAAGCGGTTGTCACCTGTAAAACCCTCCATGGCGAGCAATTCTTGGAGTGAATTTAGCGTGGCGCGGTATTCTGTGAAAATGACCACGCGCTCATTCGACCATACACCGTTGGGCTTGATGTGGGTTTTCAGCCACTGTAAAAGTTCCTGGATTTTGCTATCTGGACGGGCTGCAGAGCGTTTCGCCCAGGCCAGCAGATTGTTCAATAATTCCTTTTCGCGAGGGGTAACCGGGCGGAAAAGTCGGGTGGCTGTCAGGATTGCATCTTCGCCCGATTCTTCAGCGGACTCTTGCGAATCCTCTTCCTCGGCGGCTTCAAGCTGCTGGCGTAAAATGCCAAAAACCGGTTTATCCTGATCAGGAATGGTCTTCGTCTTCTCAAGTGTCTTTAAGTGTTGTTCAAGGGTGAGCAAGAAAGCAGCCGGCGAAGAAAATAACCGCTTCTTGAGCATTTTCATCATAAACTCAGTAGCATAGCGTTCAATTGCGTCTTTCGGATTTTGTTGACGCAGTTCGGTGTACTCCTGTAGCCAGGCGTGAGCTTTCTTTTCCTCGTCTGAGTAAGTAACTTCGATTGCCTGAATGGAACGTTTCGGGAAGCGAGGGGTACCGTCAAATTGAGGTGGCAACTCGCTTTTCATTCGCCTGACCATAACCAATTGAAGCTGCTGCCGGTCAGGCTCAATGCCGCGGGCAAACCTTTGATTGTCCAGCAATTCCAACAGGGCAGTAAAAGATTCTTTGTAGCCATTATGAGGCGTGGCGGTTAAGAATAATTTATGTTCGAAATTTGGAGCAATCGTCCGAATGGCCAATGTTCGAAGAGAATCCGTGGCATATTTACCGCGTCCTACCGGGGCGATGTTGTGGGCTTCGTCAATGATGAGAATGTCAAATTTGCGGGGATATTTTGGTTCATCCTCGGCAGGAAGAATTTCCTTGAATAATCGCATGGGGCGATCACGCTTTAGAAAGTCGATCGAAGTGATCAGACGTGGAAAGTGCGACCAGGGATTGGTATGTAACCCGCGATTTCGGCGTAAAGTGCGCATCAACTCTGCATCCACAATTCGAAACTCGAGACCAAATTTGTCACGCATTTGATCTCGCCATTGGATTTGCAGAGAAGACGGGCAGACAATCAACACTGTTCGAGCCCGGTTGCGTAGTAGCAATTCCTGGACGATGAGGCCGGCTTCAATGGTTTTACCCAGACCTACATCATCAGCAATCAGCAGATTGGCGCGCGGCATCTGCACAGCCCTTACCAATGGATCAAGTTGATAATCTTCAATCGTAATTCCGCTTCTAAATGGGGCTTGCAGCGATCGGATATCCGCAGAACTAATCGCTCCCCAGCGTACCGCATTGAGAAAAGCGTCGAACTTTTTTGGAGAATCAAACCCTGCCGGGTCGGGTAATCCCGATTTTTCGTTTATTCTGGCATCCGGTTCGATCTCCCAAACAACCTGAAGGGTCTCTCCCAGTGCATCATCTTCAATTGAGCTTAAGGAAATCAGGTGCTGAGGTTTATCCCCATTTTTCGAAAGGACTTCAAGAGGAATTGTACTCTGCTGTATGTCAGATACAACATACTGACGTTGACGTACGGTGACGATTTGTCCGATTTCGGGGATGGAATTAGTAGTGTTTGTAATCATTGAAGGTTTTTACGTTAGATTACCAGATGTTGGAGTTGTTTTTTTTCGCTTTCATCAATCCATTTAAGAATTGCTTCCCTACGAAACCGCCAGTGTTTTCCCACCTTGAAACCGGGTAACACTTTATCTTGGGCGAGCTTGTAGATGGTCGATTGCGGAATGCGCAGGTAATTTGAGACTTCTTCTGCCGTCCAGAACTCATCCGTATCGGCCATTCCTCACCTCGCTGTTAAAATTGAGATTATCACAGTTGCTCCAATGATTATAGCATCGGGGAAGAAAAAGCAAAATCAATTAGAAGGGGCATTTTCTTGCTTATCCATCTAAAACGCCCCTGCGGATGGAACGGTTGATTTATCGCGTTTTGGCTGAGGATTTGATCTCGCGTTCCATCCAGGGCTCAGGAATTGTATGGCTAGCCATTGAATTGTCTGATTTCTCTGTCTAGATCCTATAAAAACGGCTGTAAAATTCCATCATCTTTACCTGCTCGCTTCCCAGTAGTTCTTTTCATAGATGAGAACAAATCCAATGCTATTACCATTTCGGTCCGAAATTGATAATAATAAATTACTTACAATGATTGGAACTGACACATGAAATAAAGCAATTTGGATTATGATAATCAAGGTATCTTTATCGGATGCCAAGCTTCACTTGAAAAAACAAAGTTTTCTAAGAAGTAGTAATTAAATGACTTTTTTGAGAGAAAGGTGACTATGCCTGAGCCTAACAGCAAGAACACAGGTAAGGGAAAAAGCTTTCAGAAAATTGCAGCGGAAGTACTTGGTCGTCATTTCCAGGTTGGATTTCAGACTGAACATCCGATACCGATTGGCAACCCACCAAAGAACCATAAATTTGATCTTGTGTCTGATGATGGCAATTACATAGGTGAGTGCAAGAATTACTCGTGGACTGAAGGCGGCAATGTTCCAAGCGCGAAGATGGGATTTATTAATGAGGCTGTCTTTTATTTACAGCATATATCCAGTGATAAATTCCGGTTTGTTGTCTTGCGTAGGGATGTAGATAACAAACACACAGAAACTCTTGCTGATTACTATTACCGGACAAACAAGCATCTACTCAATGGCGTCTTCGTAATTGAAATTGATGTTTTGACTAAATCCGTTCGAACACTTGGAGATCAAGACTTATCGTTGAAACGCTGAATAATCAACATTCAATCATCGTCCTCCGGGTCGCGAAAAAAGTCCTACTTGACCCCGTCATAAAAAGTCGCTATCATACGACTAATAACTCGTAACCAAAGATCCTCCGGCCTCTTCAGAAGAGCGTCCCTCAGGCCAGGCTAAAATGCGGAGCCTGAGTGAAAAACGTTCCGAAACCAGGAAAATCTCTCATAACCCGGAGGTCAGTGGTTCGAATCCACTCCCCGCTACTAAAGTCAAACCAGAGTCCGTCGGGCTCTGGTTTTTCGTTAGCCCGGCACACAGCGGTAGACATTTTTCCAAAAATGGAGGAATTTCTTATGAACCGCAGTTCGCCGGGTACGTCAAAATCCAAAGTTACACTTTCCTTAGCCAAAGCCATCGACGGCTTCCTAAAATTCAAAACAGCGGAGGGATTAAGCCAACGCACAATTACCTCCTATGAGTTCACGCTTGGTCATTGGTTGAAATACATTGGAGACCGAGAGGTGTCGGAAATTCAATCTTCCGACCTGACCGGTTACATGGCCTGGTTGCGAACCGAGTATAAACCGCGACGTTGGAACGGCAGCTCCGAACCGCTGTCCGCCAAATCCATCCGAAATGTCTGGGTAACATTCCGATCCTTTTTCGGATGGCTGCAGGTGGAGTTCAAGTTTCCCAATCCCGCTAAAGAAATCACTGCCCCGAAGTTTCAAAAACATCCTGTTGAAACATTTTCCAAAGAAGACGTTGAAAAAATCCTCAAGGCGTGTGTCTATTCCCGCGAATCGCAGACTGAGGAAAGGAAGAAGTTTGTAATGCGCCGGCCGAGTTCCAACCGCGACCAGGCGATTGTGTTGATGTTGCTGGACACTGGATTGCGAGCAACTGAGTTGTGTTCTCTGATCATCAACGATGTCGATCTCAAGACTGGAAAGGTCACCATTCGCCACGGAGTGGCTGGTGGCGCAAAAGGTGGCAAAGGTCGTACCGTTTACCTGGGCAAAGTTGCTCGAAAAGCGGTCTGGCGTTATCTTGCCGGCCGAGAAGATGGGGACGATCCCGACGCCCCCCTCTTCATCAGCCATGCGGATCGAGCTTTCAACAAGGACAGTTTGCGAGTCTTGATCAATCGGTTGGGAGACCGGGCAGAAATCAAGAAAGCTTATCCTCATAAATTCAGGCATACCTTCGCCATCACCTATCTGCGCTCCGGAGGGGATGTTTTTACCCTCCAATCGCTTCTGGGTCATGGATCGCTTGATATGGTACGCCACTATGCCCAGATAGCTGAAGTGGATGTGGAGCAAGCGCATCGCAAAGCCAGTCCTGCCGATAACATGCGTCTGTAACCAAGAAGTCTTCATTGAGCCAACTTTCCTGCGATAAACATCAATGCTTTTTTCTGGCTTTCTCGATCAAGTTTATTAAGGAAGACCTCAAGCTCATCACCCGGCATGGACGTCACCTTCCCAGACAGCCCGGCAATACGCTCTTGAACATCAGAAGAAAGCATGGGAGCGTAAGTGCTGTCAGTGATCTCGATACTTTCGTGCATCAGGTTCATGGAAACCGCTTTGTAATCCGCCATAGTCTGAGCATGAAGTAACCCATAGACGGCGTGTCCATGCCGGAATTTATGAGGTGATTTGAATTCAAGGTTTGCAATAGAAAACAACAACTCCAGGCGTTTTTGAAGCGCCTGAGAACGCGTCTTTCCAGGTTCATCCTGGGAAAGAAACTGATCTCCCCAGGAATGGGCAATCGGTGCATACCAGGGACTTGACCCTGGAAGTGATTTTCGAACAATAGCATCCCACTGGCGGACTGGCGCAAGAATATCAGGAATGTTCAATAGGAAAGTAGTCGCCTTCTTTCCATTTTTTGTATGAACGCCCAGTTCTGGCCATTGGCGAAGCCTCAAGTTTTCCAGATCCACAGCCTCGATTGGCAATGTGGTAAATGCACTGGCTCGCATGCCGGAAAGGAAGAGCATGGCAGCAGCTGCTTTATCACGGAGTAAGGCCAGGCTATCTTCGGGAACAGGGGTAGTGATTAATTTCTGGATATCATCCAGAGTAACAAAAACATGCTCTGAGGAAATTTGTGGTAGGCGTGGTCTCCGTAGAGTATCAATCCACGAAATGGGAAGGTTGTTCATTTCACGAGGATATGTAACCTTAGCCCAACGAAAAAAGCGTTTACTTGAATCAATAATTTTCTTTTGGGATGCGCTGGCCAGGGTTCCTTTTCCTTCCTTACCTGGTAAAGAAGATAGATAGGACGGGAGGGTCGGGCGAATCGCCTGCACCTGGCGGAAATTCTGATCGTCAGCCCACAGCAGCAAATGGCGCAAATAAAAGCGATAGCGTTCAACGGAGGCCTGGTTCAACTGTAGAACCTCTTCAAGGTACTTGAGATGTTCTTTGACTTTAAGATAGTTCTGGCGTTCGATCACGATGGGCTCCACGATTGATAACGGCTCCGCAGTTTGCACAAGTGCCTTTGATTAAGACAAGGTTTCCTTTGATTGGTTGTATCTG
>Ga0208196_1004411_pt1 | contig 10948 bp, 9 predicted proteins | sample AD_JPNNA7_MetaG_FD_184443 | JGI IMG/M metagenome (GOLD analysis project Ga0208196, IMG submission 184443) | Active sludge microbial communities of municipal wastewater-treating anaerobic digesters from Japan - AD_JPNNA7_MetaG (SPAdes) (version 2) | ecosystem: Engineered > Bioreactor > Anaerobic >...
CTTTGCAATCATATCTATGCCACAGACATAAACTGGTTAAAGCGCTTCTCTACATTGAGGGAATTTCGGTTTATTAAGCACGATGTATTCAAGAAGGAAATAAAGTTCGGCGAAGTTGTCATAGGCGGCACCGAACAATACTTACAATCAAGGGTTGAGCTCGACGAAATCATAGAACAATTTGCCAATGAATTGACGGCCGAGGACCTCACAAAGCGATTGAAGTACAAAGACCCGTACGGGAACGAGCACGACAATCCATTTGGCGGCATGATACTCCATATGTTCAACCATGAAACGCATCATAGAGGCATGATATCGGTCTATCTAGAGCAGCTCGGCATGGAAAACGACTATAGCAATTTGTCCGCGATATTCTGAAAAGAACCTCGCACTATACAGTGAGGCTTGCGATTTACGATAACGCAAAGCCTACGATAACGCGAGGTTTGCATAAGCAAGGAGGCTCGCTATACCGCTAAGCCCGCCCTGTATCCCTCTTCGACTGCTTCAAGCGCTTTGCGCACTTTGAGCGCATCGCCAACGGTCAAAACCTGAGGAACCTTTCCTTCGAGCTCCTTAGTCAGGCTATTGACCGACTTAGCGCCAATGGCCATCACGATGGTATCGGCAGGCCCTATTTTGATTTCCGTGCCATCTATCTCAGAGATAACGCCATCATCCAGAATCTTCTTTACCGGTGCATTGACATATATCTTGACGCCATTGTCGTGTAAGTCCTTCATCAAGAAATAGCGGACGGCATCCTCTTCGTCATTGGCAATATCAGGCAACATTTCAACGATCGTCACTTCCTTGCCATGATTCGCAAGATGATCAGCGGTTTCGGAACCCACCATGCCGCCACCTATCACGATCACTCGATGTCCCACATTTACATTGCCAAGAAGCACATCATTTGCTTCAACAACATTGGGTCTGTCCTTGCCTGGAATATCCGGGACTATGGGCTCTCCGCCTGTCGCCACAATCACAGCATCGGGGGCTTCCTTTTCGACAATCTCGACCGTCAGCTCAGTATTGAAGTGGACATTCACATTATATTTTCTGAGCTGATTCTGCTGCCATGCGAGGAACATATCCACTTCGCCCTTATTGGGTGGTATAGCTCCAATTAAGTATTGTCCTCCAAGTTTATCGCTTTTTTCATATAGATGAACCTCGTGACCTCGCTGAGCAGCTACCCTCGCCGCTTCCATCCCTGCCGGGCCACCGCCTGCAACAAATACCTTTTTCTTCTTATCGACAGGCTTCAAGATAAACTCAGATTCTCTGCCCGTTACAGGATTCACCAAACAGCCGCCTGGATTGCCTCTAAAAAGATTACCAACACAGCCCTGCAAGCACCCAATACAATAGTTGATCTCGTCGAATTTTCCCGCAGCAGCCTTATTTGGAAGCTCAGGATCAGCTAGAGAACCTCTGCCTATGGCCACGAAATCAGCCTTTCCTGATGCGATTATCGTTTCTGCCATCATAGGATCATTGATTCTTCCAACGGTGATGACTGGTATGGAAACAACCTTCTTGACTTCCGCTGCAAAATCGGCGATCCAGCCATGCCGCACAGCAGCGGGCGGTATGATAAACTGCATGCTTCCGTAGACGCCTGCTGAAACATGGATAGCATTCACCCCCGCCTGTTCGAGCAATACCGCGATGGCCTTTGTATCCTCAATAGTCCTTCCACCGGGCACGAATTCATCGCCAGAAATCCTGAAAAGGATAGGAAAATCGTTCCCTGCTTTGGCTCGTATATTAGATATGATCTCTAGTGGGAATCTCATTCTGTTTAGAAGAGAGCCACCATATTCATCTGTTCTCTTATTTGAATAAGGAGACATGAATTGGGCGATGAGATAACCATGCGCGCCGTGAACCTCTACACCATCGAACCCAGCCTTTTTGGCCCGCAATGCACAATCTCCGAATTCCTCTACTATGTTGCGAATCTCAGCCTTGGTGAGCTCATGAGGAATCTCCTGATTCGCAGGGCATGGTATCGGCGAAGGAGCTACAGGCTGCGCACCAATAACAAAATGATTTGTCTGTCTGCCCGCATGGTATATCTGTGCCACTATCTTACTGCCATATCGATGCACTCGCTCGGGCAGTTTGGAATGACTCTCGATTTGATCATCATTCCACAGCCCAGGAATCCCCGCAAATCCCTTTCCACGCGGATCAACTGCGTAATCCTCGGTGATAATGAGTCCCCATCCGCCTTTTGCTTTTGCCTCATGATACGCAATATACTTTTCTGTCGCCGTACCATCGTTGTTGCAAAAATTCATAACCATGGCTGGTACGACCAATCGGTTGCTTACCTCCATCTTGCCAATACGCATAGGAGAAAAAAGGTTCTTTAGCATATTTTACCTCCCTCTTTTGGTAAGCCTTTCGCTTTGAAGCGAGCGATAGACATTCAGCATCGTACAAGACAATACTGCGATAAAAATATATCGATAAAATAGTATGGAAGCAATGAAAAAATGTTGCTGGTCTTGGTTCCTGAGCCCTTCACACAGAATCACGCTTCCAAGGCTCGACAATCTATTTCATATAGTACTCTTTCGCTCGCGACTTGCATAGCGACTTGAGGGGCTGACTTGGGGGTATCTTGGAGGGATATTTGGGAGTAGGGGTATCTTGGAGGCTAACTTGTTGGGTATCTTGCGGAGTGACTTGCTTGTAACTTGAAGTCTAGATAATAGGCAGTATTTCTTGCCCAATGACTATATACACAAAAGACGCTTAAGCGCTCGTACTTTCAGAAAGGCTCAACGAATCTTCATCGAGCCGTCTAAACGTTTCGAGATTGCGAAGAGTAATATCATCTTTGGTTGAACATCGGAGAGATTGCTTTTTTCTGCTCTATCAAAGAATACAAAATTAGATAATTATGCTAAAATATAAATATGAGATTTTATGTTGGTGTAACCGATTACGATTGGTTTCATTACTTAAGGAGCTTTGATCCTCCACCTGAAGACATAAATTTTTGGCAACCGAGTGCGAGGCAGCCAGCGAAACTTGAAAGAGGTGAGCCTTTTCTCTTCAGGCTTCATGCTCCCTATAATAAAATAGCAGGACTTGGTTTTTTTTCTACCTTTACAGTATTGCCCTTGGGAACGGTATGGGAAGCATTTGGCCAGCGCAATGGTGCAGAAAGCCTTCGAAATCTTGGGAGAAAGATAGCTCATTATAAGGAAATTAAAGAGACTTTTGATCCTTTGAGAATGGTAATCGGATGCAATATCCTCACTGATCCGATATTCTTCGATGATAATCGAATGATCGATAACCCAAGTGATTGGAAAAGCAACATTGTGGTTGGCAAATACTATGATACTGATGATCCTATTGGTGCAAAAATCTGGGATCAAGTGCGACTTCGCCTAGAGGAAAAGAGATTCTATGATCGCGCAACGCTTGATGACATTGCGCCACCAGTGGATAGGCACCTTGAGCCACAATATAAAGAAGTAATATCAAAAGTAAGAATTGGGCAATGTGCATTTCGCTTTATGGTAACTGAAGCATATCAGCATACATGCGCGATTACTGCAGATCACACTCTCCCTGTTCTAGAAGCTGCTCATATCAAACCATTTTCAGAACATGGGCCTTCTCTGGTATCAAACGGGCTCCTGCTTAGGGCTGACTTACATAAACTCTTCGACGATGGCTATATGACTATTACCCCTGATTTTCATGTTGAAGTGAGCAATGCTCTAAAAGAAGTATTCAATAATGGTAGAATCTATTACGCTTTTCATGGTCAAAAACTTGCCCACCTTCCTGAAATTAAAACCGACCAACCTTCGAGTGAGTTCCTTCGTTGGCATAATGAAAATGTGTTTGAGTCGTGGAGAAATCCTGCAAAATAGCCTTCCGAATGATTGCTGTCCAAAGATCCAACAATATATTAGAAGCCTTTCTTTAATTATCTGTTCTGTAGAATTACATTTATTCTTAAATACTCAATAGGTTTTCTTCGAGAATTCTTTTCTTGGACTCTTCGGAAAGGATAACTTTTGATTTGGCCTCGCTTTCCGCCAGCCGTTCAGTGCGCTTTTGGGACATCTGACTTATCTCTTTGACCATAGCGCGGATTTCTTCTTCATCTAATTCTGGTTCAGAAAGTGCTCCGATCAGGCTTTTTTTGAAGGCTCCAAAAGGCTTTTCGATATAGCCATAGAATATAGTAGACCATGTTCCAGTTTCTGACGGCTCTATCAAAGAATACAGCTTATGAATTGTGCGCATATCCTCTGAACCAGGTTCGCTTTGACCTTTGAGCCATGCATAGAGCGAAGGCCTACTCACATGCAAGATTCGAGCAAGGTCGCTCTTACTCAATCCAAAGAAAGAGAAAATAGCACTGAGTTTTTCAGCAATCGAGGCAGAATTCCCTAGAGATCCAAGACTATTGATTGGGCTATCTATTTTGTTTACTTCTTTTGGCATGATTCTCTAGATTAATTGCATGACAGTCAAATGTCAAGAAAAATAAAGGTTTCCCTAACCTTTGCTCTAATCAACAGGACGGTTTCCCAACATGATTTGCAGAATACTTTGCCTTTATAAATAGATTATTCAGGATGTAGTGGATCATAAAAAGAGATGAGGTGCAATTCCTTTTTGGTTTTTCCCCCTTAAAAATAGATTATCCTGTTTATCCCGCCCCATCCTGTCATCCAGTCAAAGAATCTTACTCTTATCTGTCCATCTAAGCGCATCCAAGCAATCCCGTCCACATATCCTCTCAATCTGGATTCATCCTTACAATCCTGTCCAAAATCCCGCAATTCATGCACAAAGCTCGCGCGATAATTGTGCCTACCAATCACGAAACTGCTTTGGCTTTTGTGAATCTCCCCCTCTACGCTCTCTCAGCCATTCTTGGATGAATCTTTGGACAGGACGAAAAAGATGTTTCGAAAAGTTGCACGAAATTCCTTCTAAGCCTTCTAATGCGCCATAGGTTCAAGGAGCGTGAGCAACATCTCCGCCGCAAGACTGCGGATGCTGGCTTCCACCGCGAGTTTGAGGGCAAGAGGACGCAGAGAATCGCCTCCAAAAGGCTCTTCTTCTAGGTTTGCGCGAATCTCTTGAGCCACAGTCTTTCCGCATTCTAGGAGCGTGCCGCGATAATGTTCATAGAAAGAGCGATAGGGATCATCGATCGCGCTATCTTCGCCCTTTGCCAACAGTACTCCCATGTCCTGGGTGGTAAGCGCTTTCTTTAGTACAAAAGCTGCAAGCAAGAGGGCAATATGTTCCTGGCTGTATTTTTTGCTCTGAGCGCGTGGAATGATGTGGGCTTTTACATAGTTGTTGATCATCGACGATGTTATGGCACCTTCTTTGTTGGGAGGAAAAAGCGAGCCGATCTGACGCTCGAGATAATTGATGACTTGATCCATATAGAGGCCGATGTCAGGTAGCGCATCCCATTCGGGCGGCTTGCTGGATTCAAGAGCAGACAAAAATGATTCGAGGGCGTCTTGTGCTTTAGCAAGCTGGGAAACTCTGTCTACCTCTCCATTCTTCACATCTTTTGCATCCATTGTGTTGCTCCTCATAAGATAAGGTACTATTTACCATATCATAAGGCATTGAATTCTTCAACATCTAGCATGAATTATCTTGACATTTTTCGCAACAGCTTATATTGTATTATATATTGTATCCTATAGTTTTTATTACTATATACTGGCAATATATTTTTATTTCATGGAGTAAACGATGCTTGCTAAAGAAGCATGTGTTTTTGGAGATTCGATTGCAAGAGGTGTGATACTCGATGATCAAGGCTCTTATAAACCACTGAAAGATTGCTTTGCTTCGCTTGCGGCAGAGGAGCTAGGTGTTGCGCTTGTCAACAAGGCGCGTTTTGGTTGTACCATTGCAAAGGGTCGGGAGATCATCGAGCGCACGCTTGACCGTTTTCTTGGCAAATCCAAAGAACCTGTATTCGACTACGTCTTCCTCGAATTCGGAGGGAATGACTGCGATTTTCGATGGGATGAAATATCGGTCAAGCCCTATGCCCAGCACCTTCCCGCAACTCCTCCCGAGCTCTTCGTCAAGCAATATAGCGAGGTCATAGAAGAACTGAGAGCCCGAGGCTTAAAGCCAATACTTCTAACGCTTCCGCCTCTCGTAGCCGAGCGCTACTTTGCATGGTTCACTCGCACGGGTCTCGATCAAGAGGCCATACTCAAATGGCTAGGCGATGTCGAATTTATCTATCGCTGGCATGAGAGCTATTCATGTCTTGTATGGGAAATTGGCGAGAAATATGACGCTCCCGTAATCGATATACGTAAGACATTTCTCGAACAGCGCAATTACCAGCGATTCTTGTGCAAGGATGGCATTCATCCAAATGTGGATGGTCACTCGCTCATCAAGGCCGAGATAGTCGCGTTTGCAAAGCAGCATCTTGTGGAGAGCTAATTAAGCTACATTTCTTCTAGCCATCCGTTGCACAAAGCATCGCGCTGAGATAGACTGCATTTTATCCCACGGCGGTCGCGGTTCCCCGCCTGAACAAAACAGGAGGCTTTCCCATGAATGGGAAGCAATCGACACATTCTTCCATTTTTCTCATGCTTACGGCGCTCTACATTACCTGTTTGCTCATCTCTAATATTATCGCCAGCAAACTCATACAGATTGCAGGCATAGTTCTCCCTTCTGCCGTCATTCTATTTCCAGTTACCTATATCCTCGCGGATGTCTTTACCGAAGTGTATGGCTTTCGGAAGATGCGCACGGTGATCTGGCTTGGCTTTGGCGCAAATGCCTTCATGTCTCTTATATTCCTGGTGGCTATTGCGCTACCCTCTCCGCTATTCTTCGGCGAGCAGGAAGCTTATAGAATCGTTCTAAGCAATTCGCCAAGAATTTTTCTTGCTTCTCTAGCTGGATATTGGGCAGGAGAATTCTCTAATTCGATCATACTCTCGGCCCTCAAAAAGGCAACAAAGGGGCGGCTGCTTTGGACAAGAACCATAGCCTCGACCATTGTAGGAGAGGGCCTCGATACGATTCTTTTCATCGGTATCGCATTTTGGGGCACCATGCCCAAGGCAAGCTTAATCCAGATGATGCTCGCTCAATACCTTTTCAAGGTCGCCTATGAGGTCGCTTTTACGCCTTTGACATATATAGTAGTAGGCCACATAAAGCGCAAAGAGAATATCGACACCTTCGATAGAGATGTCGTCTACAATCCATTCAGATTAGGAGAATGAACATGACCGATTATGAATTCAAAGCTCTTGGCAAGAGTACTCGCACTCCTTCGCGCGAGCTCGAAACTTTCCCTGCGCCCGCTTCGGTAACCAGAGTGGTTCTCGAGAGCGATGAAGTCACAAGTCTCTGCCCCGTTACTGGCCAACCGGATTGGGACATGGTGCGCATCGAGTATGAGCCACGGGATCTATGCATCGAATCCAAGAGCCTCAAGCTCTATCTGTGGTCATTCAGAGAAGAAGGGGTATTCTGCGAGGCTTTCGCCGCTCGCATCGCCAAGGATGTATTCGATGCAATAAAACCAAAGAGCGTCATAGTCACTGTTACACAGAAACCCCGCGGCGGTATTACGATCTGTGCAGAGTCGAGATTGCCTGAAACAAATTAGATAAATTTGCCAAAAATAAACCAAAATGAAAGATAAGAACTAAAACCCAGCCCATACCTGTGCTATGCTGCCCATAGGAGGCATACGATGCAGGAAAATACGACTGAAACTGTAGTCAAGGGAGCTCGCTCGACTTTCTGGATTATGTTTTTTTTCATGCTACTGCATCAAGCGGACAAGCTCCTAATAGGGCCGCTGACTACCCAGATCATGGACAGCTTCAAAATCAGCTACACCCAGATGGGAGCGGTCACAACTGGCGCACTGATTGTGGGTGCCATCTTCTACCCTTTATGGGGCTGGCTCTATGACCGATTCTCGAGGCCAAAGCTTCTTGCTCTCGCTTCTTTTCTCTGGGGGACAACGACTTGGCTAAACGCAATTGCCCCCAACTACTCGACTTTCTTGATAACAAGGGCAAGCACTGGTATAGATGACTCTAGTTACCCAGGCCTCTATAGCCTTATTTCGGACTATTATCCCCCTAAAAAGCGGGGGAAAATATATGGATTTTTGCAAGTAGCTCAGCCGCTCGGTTATCTCATAGGCATGGTGCTTGCTCTTGTATTCGGTGCGAGCTTCGGCTGGCGCAATGTGTTCTATTTAACCGGTTCCATGGGCATCGTGGTTTCTTTTATCGTCTTCCTTTTCGTAAAAGATAGACCACGTGGCTCCACTGAGCCAGAACTCTCATCGGTCGAGAATCTCGAACGCTATAAATTCAGCTGGAAAACCGTGGGCGGGCTATTTAAAAAAAAGAGCCTCATAATCCTATTTTTACAAGGATTTATAGGCGTATTCCCATGGAATGTAATTACCTATTGGTTTTTCGATTATCTAAAGACAGAGCGCGGCTATAGCGACATGCAGACGCTTATGACTATGGTTCCAGCCGTAATAATCCTTGCGGCAGGCTACCCTGCAGGTGGCGCACTAGGCGACAAGCTCTTCAAGAAGACGCCCAAAGGACGCGTTATAGTCGGAGCGGCGGGTGTTGCTATCGGGGCGATATTTCTTTGGATAACGATGCAAATTCCTATCGACGCTCATCTGCCTTTTGCCATTATGCTTTTTGCCACGGCGTTTTTCATTCCTTTCGCCTCGCCCAATGTGCTCTCGTCCTTTTATGACGTTACCGAGCCTGAAATTCGAGCCACGACCAATGCCGTTCAGAATTTTGTCGAAACGGCCGGATCTGCCCTTGCGCCTCTAATGGCAGGCATCATTGCAGACAGAAGCACACTAGGTAATGCTATTCTTTGGATATGCGTCGGAGCATGGGCTATCTGTTTTGCCTTCTTCATCTTTGCAGGGCGATTCATTCCTAAGGATATCGCCGATCTGCGCGAAAAATTAAGGGAACGCGCTGCGGAAAGCGCATCATGAAAAGCGCGCCACAAAAAGCGCATCATGAGAAATAGGCGATGTTGCTCGGTTATCGGCCAAACAAACTTGACATCTCCCTCAGCTCATGAAAAAATCGAATTGCTCGGCTTTGCCGAAACGGAATTTGAAGGAGTAGAAAGATGCGTAACAATCACAAGCTCTTTTTGCTGGTCGGTATTGCTCTTATATTAGGTGGAGCCGCCTTTGCCCAAGGCACTCTACCCGCAGCAGGCCCGAATCTGACTATCGGTTTGGTCATGGTCGGTCCTTACAACGATCATGGCTGGAGTCAGGCTAACTATGAGGGAGTTCAGTATGTGCTCCAGAAAGTGCCTGGAACCAAGATGGTCTATATAGATAGAGCCAACACCGCAGACAGACCTGGCACTACCGTGTCTCAGCTTGGCGAAAGCCTTATGGCACAAGGCGCAAGGCTTATCATTTTCAGCTCGGACGATATGACAGACGAAGCTATCAAATTCGCTCAGGATCACCCTGACATCTTCGTCATCTTAACTTCTGGCTCTCAGCAGTGGAAAGAAGGCAAGAACTATCTGCCTCTTCCCAACATGATAAACATCATGGGAAAAATGGAGTATATGAAGATGGTGGCCGGTGTGGCGGCTGCAATGACGACCAAGACTGGCAAAATTGGTTACCTTGGCCCTCTTATCAACGATGAAACAAGGCGTCTTGCGGCATCTGCCTATCTAGGTGCTCGCTATGCCTGGGTAAATTATCTCAAGAAAGATCCCGCCAAGTTGAGCTTTAAGGTTACCTGGATAGGATTCTGGTTCAATATCCCAGGCGTTACATCCGATCCGACTCAAGTCGCAGATGACTTCTACAATTCCGGATATGACGTGGTTATCTCTGGCATAGATACGACAGAAGCTGTTGCCGAGGCTGTAAAATATAATGCACAGGGCAAACAGGTATGGGCTATACCCTATGATTATGCGAAGGCCCTCGATGAGGGCAAGGGCGTCAGCCTTGGTGTACCGTATTTCAACTGGGGTCCCGCTTATGCCAACGCCGTGAGATCCGCCATGAATGGCACCTGGAAGAATCACTTCGAATGGAATGATCCGGACTGGAAGAACATCAATAATCCGGATACCTCGGCAGTGGGCTTTATCAAGGGATCGCTCTCCAAAGACGCTTCCGCCGCGGTCGATAAGTTTATCGACGAGCTAGGCAAGGGACTCAATCTATGGGTTGGACCGCTTAATTATCAAGATGGCACGGTATTCTTGAAAAAGGGAGAAAAAGCCACAGATCAGCAGATCTGGTACCTGCCACAGCTCTTGCAGGGCATGGAAGGACAATCCGTATCGAAATAATTGGCTTCTACATTTCATTTGATAGAGAGCTTTTTCTCTAGTATGTCGGAGGTATAGGCTTGGCTAATACATGGCCAGCCGACCTCCGCGTTCTATTTTTAACATGCTTAATACTTGAATTGACACTTACCACTTCAATTTCAAGATGGCGAGGATAAATAAATCGGAAGAAGGATTCAATGCAGGTCGAGTTTCGTGGAATAACAAAGTGCTTTGGCACATTGCGAGCAAACGACGATATTTCATTCACAGTCCCTCCCTCAACAATTCAAGGCCTTCTAGGAGAGAATGGAGCCGGCAAGAGCACCCTCATGAAGATTCTTTCGGGCTATTACAGCTCCGATGCCGGAGAAATTTTGTTGGATGGCAAAAAGGCCCATATCTCTTCCCCTGGAGATGCCATAAATCTAGGTATAGGCATGCTACATCAAGACCCTTTGGATTTTCCGCCTCTTAAGGTGATAGACGATTTCATTCTCGGCAAAAAAGGAGGAATTTTGCCGAGCCGAAGTTCCGCCATAAGGGAGTTCGAAGAGCTTGCAGA
>Ga0208196_1004426_pt1 | contig 10924 bp, 11 predicted proteins | sample AD_JPNNA7_MetaG_FD_184443 | JGI IMG/M metagenome (GOLD analysis project Ga0208196, IMG submission 184443) | Active sludge microbial communities of municipal wastewater-treating anaerobic digesters from Japan - AD_JPNNA7_MetaG (SPAdes) (version 2) | ecosystem: Engineered > Bioreactor > Anaerobic...
AGGTAGGCCCTTCCCGCCTAGTCCTGGCCACCCTCGAACACCAACTCCACCGCCGTCACGCCCCCCGCCCGGAACCGGGCCAACAGCTCCGCCACCGCGCCGTAGGGGGCTCCTCGATCTCCGGCGATGCGCACGGGGCGCCGGGCCCTTTCCGCCTCCAGGGCTCCCTTCAGTGCTTCTTCGGGGTCACACCCTCGCCCCCCATCGTCCACCAGGGAGCCATCTCGGAGCACCGACACCGTCCAAGGCACGGGTCCCGAGCCCTGGGACCCCCGCCCCTCGGGGAGGTTCACCGCCAGGGAGCTGCGGTCCATGCTCCCCGCCAGCACGAGGAAAAGCACCAGGATGAAGAGCACGTCGATGAGGGGAGTCAGGTCCACCTCCCCCCCTCGGGATCGCCGAGGGCGCACCGTCACGCCCCCCGGTCGGCGCCGCGCCCCAGGAGCTTCTCCCGCAACACGAAGTCCGCCCCCCGCTCCAGGGTCTCCTCGATGCGATCCACCCGGGACAGAAGAAAGGTGTGAAAGAGCACCGCCGGCACCGCCACCACCAGCCCCGCCACCGTGGTGAGGAGGGCCTTCCAGATCCCCCCCGCCAGGGCCACCATGGGGGCCTCACGGGCCGAGGGCAGGGTCTGAAAGATCTCCACCATGCCGAGCACGGTGCCCAAAAGCCCCAACAGGGGGGCCAGACGCCCCACGGTGGCCACCAGGGCCAGCCCCCTTTCCCAACGGTAGAGCTCCCGCCGGATCTCCTGCTCCAACAGGAGCTTCAGCGTGGCGGCATCCACCTGCCAGTGACTCGTGGCGGCGGAAAAAAGCCTATGGAGGGAAGACCGCCCCCCGGAAACCACCCGGCGCACCCCCTCCGGGTCATTATCGTACAGGGCCCGGCCCAGGCGCTCTTCCAACTCTTCGGGATCCGCCCAGGACCGAGAAAAAAACCACAGCCGCTCCAGCACCACCGCCCCCGCCAGCACCGACAGGGCGGCGATGGCCCACATGATGCCCCCTCCCGCCTGCATCCACTCCATGAAAACCCCCCGCCCCATCCTCAAAACCCCCGAAGGCCCCTTCGGGTTCAAATCCCCGCCGACTCCGGAGCACTATAGCCCCCTCGCTCCCAGATGTCAAAAGACCCCGGCGAAGGCCGGAGGGGGCGAAATAGCGCGCAGAAGGCAGAGGACAAAAGGCAAGGGGAAAAGCGATGACTCCGCGAACCGCAGCCGTTTTTTGATTATCCATCCCCCCGCAGCACCCTACGGCACCTCGGAACGACATCCCCGCGCCCCATCACCCCTTCGGCCGATGCGATGGCTACGGCCGCACCGAGGATGGGAGGCGACAAAAGGCCACGAAAAAGGGGCGGAAAGACCTCCGCCCCTCGATACTTACCCTGTGCGATCCTGGCGATCGCATCCATCAGCGCCCGCGCGCTACACCGTGAAAAATTCTATGAGATTGTGGATGCGTCTTCGAGACTGCGGCCAGCGAGACTATGGCTTGCATCCCTCCTCAAGATCTTACGAAGCGGCTAGGGGAACTCCGGCGCTGGATCTTGCATCTGTTCCAACGAACCACCTGCTTTACCGATGCTCTGAAACTTGCTCCTTGCCTGTGACACCTGCCTACTACCTACTGCCCGTTGCCTACTACCCACTGCCCGTTGCCTGTGGTACCCACCCGTTGCCTGCTGCGATGAACCGGCCGTGCTACTGCTACCTTTCACCCTTCCGCGCCGGGAAGGCTCTCGGAGGCCCTTCCCCGGCAAAAAGCTTGGTGCGTTCGCCGAAGCTCCCCGCCGCCGTGCCGAGATGTGGAGATCCGATACTCCCCTCTCACCCTTCCCTCTCGACGGCCCCATTATGCACCCCTTTACCAAAAGAAACAAGCGCAAGAATGACCGAATATCTCGGGTTAGGGGAACTTAAATGAGCAAAATGGAGGGAAAACGAAAAAAAGCTTCCCTTTTCGCCCTTTCCTTTCTCTTCCCCTCCCGCCTACGTCTTTCTTCCGCCCCCTTTGTCCTTTTTGATGAGCCCCCGCCCCGCTCGAGGCCCTCCGGGGCCCCAAATTCACTCCGGGGGCCGTAGGCGATACCCTTCCCGAAAGATCTCCACGCAGGCGTCCACCACCGGGGGGTCGAAGGCCGTTCCCCGGTGCCGCACCACCTCTTGGAGCGCCGCCCGGATGCCCAGCGAGGGACGGTAGGGGCGGTGGGACGCCATGGCCTCCACCACGTCCGCCACGGCGAGGATCCGGGCCTCCAGGAGGATATCCTCCCCCCGAAGCCCCCGGGGATACCCCGAGCCGTCCAGACGCTCGTGGTGCTGCCACACCATCTCCGCCACGGGGCCATCGAAGGGGATCCGGGCCAGGATCTCGTACCCCACGGTGGAGTGGGGGTGGATGAGCCGCATCTCTTCCGCCGTCAGCCGCCCCGGCTTGCTCAGGATTTCGATGGGCACGGAGATCTTTCCGATGTCGTGAAGCAACCCCGCCGTGCGCAGCACCTCGATGCGATCCGAAGACATCCCCAGACGCTGGGCTATGGCACAAGCCAGGTGGGCCACCATGCGCTGGTGCCCCGCCGTGAAGGGGTCGCGCTTTTCCGTGGTGGCCGTGAGGGCGTTCACCGTCTCCTCCAGCGCCGCCCGGACCCGGGTCAGGTTCTCCTCCAGGAGATGCTCCATCGCCACCTTCTCGGCGATCTCTTCTTCCAGCTCCCGGTTCATGTCCTCCATCTGGGCCGTGCGCTCCGAGACCCGCTCCTCCAGCGTGGCGTTGAGGTGGCGTACCTCTTGCTCCGCCCGGCGACGCTCCTCCAGCTCCTCTCGGACCTCTTCGCCCAGGCGCACGTTCTCTATGGCCAGGGCGGCGGTGCGGACAAATTGATCCAGCAAAAAGATCTGCTCCGTGCCGAAGACCTTCCCCGGTTTTCCCAGAAGACATAGGATCCCTTTCGTTTCTCCCGACGACACGATGGGAGCCCCCAGGACCGAGCCGTAGGTCCCCGGGGGGATCTTGAGGTTGCGCCCCTCCCAAGCGTCGTAATCGGGCAAATAAAAGACGCTCTTTGACCGGGACACCTCCAGGGAAATCCCCCAAAGATGGGCCACCGAGGGATCGCAGAACTGGGTCACTCTCCCCGAGGCAAAGGCCAGCTTCCACTGCCCCGTGGAGGGGTCATGGAGCCGGAGATAGGCGTCTTCCACCTCCAGCAGGGCCGCCGCCCGCCGCACCAGCACCTCGCAGAGATCCCCCAAGGTCCTCCGCTCCATGAGGGCCATCCCGGCGTCGTGGAGAACGCGCAGGGATTCGTTTTGACAGCGCAGGAGGTCTTCCGCCATCCGCCGCGACCCGATGTCCCGCAAAAAGAGCAGACACTGCTCCCCCCGGGGGATGAAAATGGCCTCGTAGAAGAGGGGCGTTTGTCCCGCCATCGTGTCGAACTCCATGGTGACCACGCCCTCCTGGCGCCGGGCTTGACGCCAGGCCTTCACCAGTTTTTCCCCCGCCTCCCCCGGCACCACGTCTTCCACCCGCTCCACGCGATCCGTCTGGCGCACCAGGGTGGGTCCGCTCCCCATCCCCAGGGTGTAATCCAGGATCCGCCCTTCCCCGTCGAGGCGGAAAAAGAGGTCGGGAAAGAGCTGGAAGACCGTGCGCATCTCCTCGTTACAGGAGGCCAGCTCCGTCGAGGCGGCGTCCAGGAAGCGCTCCAGCTGAGATCTCTCGACGTCGAAGCCCCGATAGGCGCTGTCCACGGCGCGAAGGAAGCCCTCCAGAGAGAGGTTATCTCGCTCTGCGGCAAGATATCGGCGGCACTGACGGTCCAGAAGCGGATGCCACTCCTCCAAAAGAGCTCTCTCCCTTCGCTGGTCAGTCCTCGGCGAACGCCGTCACGGTCATGGTCTCGTTGTGGAACAGGCATCCCCGGCCCATCCCCGATACCGGGGCCAGCTCTCCGTAGGACAAAAACCCCGCCAAAGGCACCGAGCCCCCCAGAGCCCCGGCCACCTCCAGGATCTCTTCCTCCGCCCGGGGTCCCAAAAAGCACTTCCGGCCGTAGCACCCCACCGCCAGGGCCCACTCCGGGGCCCGTCCCAGAGATTCGAGGGACGCTCGCGCCGCTTCCCGCGCCCCGTCGAGGACGCTTTCCGCGCTGCCCCGCAGGAAGCGCACCCGAGTGCCCTCGGGGATCTCCCCCACCGTGACCACCCGGCGCCCGTGGGGATCGGCGCGAAACAGCGCCCGCACCGCCACCACCTTCCCCTGGTCGTCGCAGACCCCCAAGGGAAAGGACATGAGCCGTTCGTCATCAAGGACCTCGTCCCCCACATATTGGCGAAGGAGGTCCAGGGCGTTGCGCCCGTCCAGCTCGGCGAGAAAGGCCCCTTGAGACCGGGAAATTGTCCGGGGGGGGCCAAAGGGGGACCATCCCCCAAAGACGCCGCACCCCACCCCCAGGGAAGGGCCATAAAACCCCAGGGCCAGGGCCCGCCCCGGGGCCAGGACGTCTCCTTCCAGCAGGGTGGTGCACTGGCTTCGAGCCCCGTCCCCCGCCATGCCCCCGCTCGCCCTCACCCCTTCGGGGAGGGCCTCGGAGAGCCCCTGGGCGAAGTCCGCCCCCTGAACCGTGATGCCGTCGGTGAGAACCAGGACGTGACGCAGATGGGGAGCCTCCAGGGCCCGCCCCAGGAAGTGCCCCGCCCGAAAGCTCCCCTCCAGCGCCTCCAGGGGCGTGGAGATCGCCCGCACCGTCGTGGCGTCGAAAGACACCGCCGTGACGGCCACGACGCCCTCCCGGAGGTCTTCCCCCTCGATCTCCCCCGCCGCAGAACACCCCACCAGAGAAACCTCGGGAAAAAGCCCCCGGAGCTCCTCGCGCCAAGCCCGATTCTCCCAGGCCTCCCCATCCCCCACGGCCAAGATGAAGCTCCGCTCTGGAGGGAGCTCCGCCCCATCTTCCCAGCGATCCCGCCACCCTTGGCCGGACATCCAGAGATTTTGCGTCACCCGCACGGCCCTTCCCCCCTTCGAGGTGTCAGGCTCACCCCTTCACCTTCACCCTCTCCCTTGCCACTTCGCCCAGTATAGAAGGAACGGCCAGGAGAGACAAGGAGAAAATCGCCCCCCATCTTTTCCCATCGACGCCAGGAATCCCCCGGCCCCCTTGACAGACCCCGCCGGATCGGCCATAATCCTCCACGCCACTCACCAATGATGGGCAGCCTGAGCCCGAAAGGAGACCCACCGTGTCCCACCCTCCCCTGACAGAGCCCGAATACGCCCTTATCGCCCTGCTGGGCGAAGAAACGATGCCCCTGGGGGCAGGGGCCCTTCGTCTCGCCTTGGAAACCCGGGGATTTCACCTGAGCGAAGCCACGGCGGGGCGCATTTTACAGCGCCTGGACCGCCTCGGCTACACCGAACGCTGCGGCTTTCAGGGACGCCGCCTTTCCTCCGAGGGTCGCCGCCTTTACGAAGCCCATCGCATCCTCCAGCACCGGATGCAATCCGCCCGGGGGGTCATGTCCGCCCTGAACGACGAAGATCGGCGGGTCATCGTGGAAACCCTGGAGGTGCGGCGGGCCCTGGAGGGAGAATCCGCCCGGCTGGCGGCGGAACGGGCCACGGAAGAAGATCTGGCCCTGCTGCGCTCCCTGGTGGAAGATCAGATCGCCTCGGTGAAGGCGGGCCAGAGCATGGCCACTTCGGACGGGGTCTTTCACCGCGCTCTGGCCCGGGCCTCGGGGAATAGGCTTCTGGAAAGCTCCATCGACCTCTTGCGTCAAGATCCTCTGTGGGCCCCCCTGCTGGAGGGCGTCCGGCGAAAGCAGGGCAGCCCCCTGGGGGCGGATCACCGGGCGGTGGTGGAGGCCGTGGCGTCCCGGGATCCCCAGGAGGCCCGCAGCGCCATGGAAAGGCATCTGGATAACGTCCTCCGGGACGTGCGGCTCTTCCTGGAAAGCCACCCCGAAGGCTTCGGTGAACTTTTCGACTGAGGGAATTTTTTCCGGGCACGACGCCCCCTAGGGGCGAAAAAAAGAGGAGGTTCATAGCATGAAGAAAGATCTTTTGGGATGGGCCCTGGCGGGGATGCTCCTGGCCGTGTCGGCGGGGGCAGCGGGAGCGGAAGAGCCGATCCGCATTGGTCACTCCGTGTCCCTCACGGGGGGATCGTCCATGTGGGGGCTGGCGGAGCAGAACGCCCTGGACATGCTGGTGGAAGAGATCAACGCCGCCGGGGGCGTGCTGGGAAGGACGCTGGAGCTCATCCACTACGACAACCGGGGAGACGCGGTGGAATCCGTCAACGTGGCCCGGCGACTGGTGGGGGATGGGGTGGTGGCGGTGATCGGCCCCGCCCAGAGCGGTAACTCCATCGCCTCGGCCCCGGTCTTCGAGAATGCGGGGATCCCCATGGTGGTCACCACCGCCACCAACCCCGCTGTGACGGTCGATCCCTCCTCGGGGCAGGTTCGCCCCATGGCCTTTCGCCCCTGCTTCATCGACCCCTTCCAGGGCACCATCGCCGCCCAGTTCGCCTTTGAGGACCTAAAGGCCCGTCGGGCCGCCATCCTCTACGACGTGGGGTCAGACTACAGCCAGTGGCTCGCCAAGTACTTCGAAGAGGCCTTCAAGGTCGCCGGGGGCACCATCGTGGCCCAGGAAGCCTTTCGCTCCGAGGAGCTGGACTACCGGGCCCAGCTCGGCCGCATCAAAGAGCAGGCCCCCGACGTGATCTTCATCCCCACCATGCAGAAAGAGGCGGCACTGGCGGCTAAGCAGGCCCGAGACCTGGGCATCACCGCCGGGCTCCTCGGGGGAGATGGCTGGGGAAGCCCGGACCTCATGGACCTCGGGGGAAGCGCCATCGACGGCGGGTACTTCGTGAACATCACCGACCTGGCCGACCCGGACATCCAGAAGTTCCTCCAGGCCTACCGGGAAAAGTTCGGCGCCGACCCCGTGCTCCCGAACCCCGTCATGGCCCAGGACGCCCTGCTCCTTCTGGTGGACGCCATGAAGCGCGCCGGGAGCACCGATGGCAAGGCCCTGGCCGCCGCCATGGAAAACACCAAAGACCTCCCCGTCACCAGCGGCCGCCTCACGATGGACCCCGAGAACCACGATCCCTTCAATAAGCCCGCCGTGATCCAGCGGGTGGACGTGGGACAGAAGGCCTTCGTCTTCGTGAAAAAGTTCGAGCCCGGCCGGAACTGACCCCGAAACCCCGCGCCCCTCAAGCCCCCCGCCGGGACGACCCCTACCACGGCGTCGCCCCGGCGGGGCCTTTAGCCTGAGATTAAGGAGGCCCGCAAGTGCTGCAAACCCTGGTGACGGGGCTTTCCATCGGGGGCATTTACGCCCTCATGGCCGTGGGATATTCCCTGGTGTTCAGCGTCCTAAACTTCAGCAACTTCGCCCACGGCGCCGTCATCATGCTGGGGGCCTACGCCGGGCTCGGAGTGGTGCGCCTCTTCCCCCCCCACCTCGCCCTGGCGGTGACGGGGGCCGCCGTGGCGGGAGCCCTGGTGGCGGCCCTCAACGAACGCCTCGCCTATGCGGCCCTTCGGAGACGCCGGGCCCCCGCCCTCTACCTCATGATCAGCGCCATGGGGTGCGCGGTCTTTCTGGAGAACCTGGTGTACGCCGTGCTGGGATCCCGCTTTTACGCCTTCCCCGAAATGATCGCCCGATCGGTGGTGACCCTGGGGGGCACCTCCGTAAGCCTCCTGGACGCGGGGGCCCTGGGGTTCGCCCTCCTGGCCATCCTCGCCCTGCACCTCTTCCTCACCCGCACGGTGACAGGGCTCGCCATTCGGGCGGGGGTGTCGGACATGACCATGTGCGCCCTCATGGGGGTAAACCTGGATCGCCTGATCCTGGTGGTCTTCCTCCTGGCGGGGGCCTTCGCCGGGGTGGCGGGGGCCTTTTTGGGCGTCAAGTACATGGTCTATCCCACCATGGGATGGATCACCAACAAGGCCTACATCGCGGCGGTCATCGGAGGGCTGGGAAGCCTTCCCGGGGCCCTCCTGGGGGGACTCCTCCTGGGAGTGACGGAGACGGTGGTTTCCACCTACATCTCCAGCGTGCTCCGGGACGTTTTCAGCTTCGCCATCCTCATCGCCCTGCTGCTCTACCTTCCCCACGGACTCCTGGGGCGCGAAGCGGAGGAAAAAATCTGATGGGCTACGTGGCGGGCATCTGCACCCTGGCGGGCATCCAGATGATCGCGGTGCTGGGGGTAACGGTCTTTACTGGCTTCACCGGGCTCTTTTCCCTGGGGCACGCGGCCTTCGTGGCCCTGGGGGCCTACGGCGCGGGGATTTCCACCTTTCGGTGGCACCTCCCCTTTCCCCTAGCCCTGGGAGTGGGAGTGGCGACGGCCACCCTGGCGAGCTTTGTCATCGGCGTCCCCGCCCTGCGGGCCCGGCTGCGGAGCGACTACTTCGCCATCGCCATCCTGGGCTTCGGCGAGGCCCTCCGGGTCCTCCTGGAAAACCTGTCCCTCACCAACGGCGCCCGGGGGTTGGCGGGGATCCCCATGGCCACCACCCCTGGGGCGGTGCTCCTTTGCCTCCTGGGATCTCTCCTGGTGGTGCGACGCTTTCTCCGCTCCCGGCTGGGGTCGGCGTGCATCGCCCTCCGGGAAGACCCCATCGCGGCGGAGATGGCCGGGGTATCCCTCTTCCGCACCCGCCTCCTCTCCCTGGCGCTCTCGGCCGCCCTCTGCGGCCTCTCGGGGGGTCTTTTGGCCCACTACCTGTCCTTTATCCAGCCCATCATGTTCACCCTGACCCAATCCACCATGCTCCTGGCAGCGGTCATCGCCGGAGGCATGGGGAGCGTCTCCGGCCCCCTCATGGCCTCCTTTCTCTTCACCGCCATCCCCGAAGCCCTGCGAGTGGCCCAGATGTGGCGCCTGGTGGCCTTCGGCCTCCTGCTGGTCCTGGTCATGCGCTTTCGCCCCCAGGGGCTATTGGGCTTCCGGGAGCTGGGCGATCTCTTGCCCGCGAGGTGGCGTCGTGGCTTCCTTGCTTGAGTGCCGGGGGATCTCCCGGGCCTTCGGGGGCATCCGGGCAGTGGACGACCTTTCTATCGCCGTGGACCGGGGGGAGATCTTGGGGCTCATCGGCCCCAACGGCGCGGGCAAGACCACCGTCTTCAACCTCATCTCGGGATTTTACGCCCCCTCCGAAGGGGAGATCCTCCTGGAAGGGAGCCCCCTCACGGGCCTCCGCCCCGACGCCATCGTCCGCCGGGGCGTGGCCCGAACCTTCCAGAACATCCGCCTCTTCGCCCGCCAAAGTGCCCTGGAGAACGTGCGCACCCCCCTGCTCCAGCGCCACCCCCGGGGGATCGTCCCCACCCTCCTCGGCACGCCCTCCGTGCGCCGCGAGGAAAAGCGGTGCACCGCCCGGGCGATGGAGCTCCTCGACCTCGTGGGGTTAGCCCCCTGGAGTTCGGCGGCGGCGGGCACGCTCCCCTACGGACACCAAAGGCGCCTGGAGCTCGCCCGAGCCTTGGCGTCGGAGCCCGCCGTTTTGCTCCTGGACGAACCTGCAGCGGGGATGAACCCCGAGGAAACGGCGTCCCTCACCGCCCTGCTGGCGACCATCGCCCCGGCCTTCGACTTGACCTTGCTGATCATCGAGCACCACATGGACCTGGTGATGCGCTTTTGCTCCCGCATCGCCGTGCTCCACTTCGGCCGCCTGTTGGCCGAGGGCTCCCCGGCGGAAATCCGGGCCTCGGCGGCGGTGCGAGAGGCATACCTGGGGAAGAAATCATGCTGAGGATAGAAGAGCTGTCGGTGCATTACGGCGTCATCCGGGCAGTGGATCGGGCCTCCCTGGAGCTCCCTCGGGGCACCCTCACCGCCCTGGTGGGAGCCAATGGCGCGGGCAAATCCTCCCTGCTGTGGGCCCTGGTCGGAGGGATCCCCCGGTCGGGGGGCGAGGTGTACCTGGACGACCGCCCCCTCCCCACCTCGCCCCACGAGGTGGTGCGCCGGAGAGTGGCGCTGGTGCCCGAGCGACGGCGGCTTTTCGGCGAGCTCTCCGTGGGGGAAAATCTGCGCATGGGGGGCTATCTGGAACCCCGGGAATCGGTGCGCCGCCAGCGTCAGGAAGAGGTCTTTTCCCTCTTTCCCGGGCTGGCGGATCGCATGAAACAGCAGGCGGGAACCCTGTCGGGGGGAGAGCAGCAGATGCTCGCCATCGGCCGGGCCCTCATGGGGGGGCCCCGGCTCCTCTTGCTGGACGAACCCACCCTGGGGCTCGCCCCCCTGCTGGCGGAACAGGTCCTGCTCACCCTGGGAACCCTGCGCGACCGGGGAATGACCCTGCTCTTGGCGGAGCAAAACGCCTCCCTGGCCCTCGAAGTGGCCGACGAGGCGGCGGTGATGGAAACGGGACGCCTGGGGCCCCCGAGGCCCGCCCGAGAGCTGGCCCAAGACCCCGCCATTCGCCGGGCCTACCTGGGGGAGGAATGACCCCTCCGCCCGGGCCTCGTCCCTACGGCCGTCTCCCGGGAGCACAAGCCGGGAGCGCGCACCTTCCAGCCGGCTCTCTTCAGTCTTTTTTGTTTTGCGCCATCTCCTAGGCTTTTGCCCCTACAGCCTTTTACCCTGCGTCGCCAGCAGAGGGCAAGAATGCGAGCCCCTATGGGGGGGGTGTTAAAAAACCAAAGACCATCCATTCCCGCCATGATGATTACTGGCGTCTTGCAAAAAAACACCTCAATCCATCAGCGCCGCCACCTCGTCCGGGGAAAGTCCCGTCACTTCGGCCACCAGCGCCATCGGCATGCCCTTTCGGAGCATGTTCCGCGCCGAGGTGCGGAGGCCCTCCTTACGACCTTTCTCGACGCCCTCTTTACGACCTTTCTCGACGCCCTCTCAAGCCCGGTGA
>Ga0208196_1004439_pt1 | contig 10899 bp, 12 predicted proteins | sample AD_JPNNA7_MetaG_FD_184443 | JGI IMG/M metagenome (GOLD analysis project Ga0208196, IMG submission 184443) | Active sludge microbial communities of municipal wastewater-treating anaerobic digesters from Japan - AD_JPNNA7_MetaG (SPAdes) (version 2) | ecosystem: Engineered > Bioreactor > Anaerobic...
GGCTTTACTTCGGCGGCTATACCACCACCGCCCTTGCCTACAACGCCTCGGCCGCTACGGTACAGGCCGCCCTGGAAGCACTCACAAGCATCGGTGCAGGGAACATCATAGTATCGGGCTCCGACGGAGGCCCATGGTCCTGCACCTTTGTCGGTACACTGGCGGCGGCCGACCAACCCAGCATGTCCGGGAACGGACTCGCACTGATCCTGATCGGCAACCAAAGCATGGAGATCAGCCGCGCCTACGCGATCAAGTACACAGTCGGCGGCTGGGACGCGACCACGCATGTCTACACTCCGAGGGACGGCAATCCCGTGATCGACGGGGTAGAGGTCGGGGATTATGCGTCGGTCTACGACTATGGCTTGATTGGAGGCGCAGCATACCTGGCTCGCGTGACCGCAAGGGACGACACCACCATCACGCTCTCCGCCGACGCGCAGGAGGGTGCTGCGCCAGAGAGCGGACCACACAAGACGCTCCTGATCGTCACCGCGCCCACGGGGCCCAATTACTGGGACAACGTAGACAACTGGAGCACTGGGGAACTGCCTGCGGACGGCGACACGATTACCATTGAAAACAGCACGGTGGGCATTCAGTACCACATCAATCAGTCGCTCATCACTCCGGCCGCGATCCTGATACCGGCCTCCTTCCAGGCCCACATCGGACTACCGGAGTACGCATCCTCGGGATACCGGGAGTATCGCACGACGACTCTGCGGCTCGGCAACGCGGCCGACGCCCAGGCCATCACGATCGACATCGGGCGGGGGGCTGGCGCAGGATCGCCGCTGTTGCGACTCGACACAGGGGATGCCGAGACCGTGATCGACATTTCCCGGTCGGCGTCCTCGGCCCAAGGCAACTACCCGGCTATCCTCTGGAAGGGCACCCACGCCAGCAACACGGTTCGGGTGCAGCGCGGGTCGTTTGGAGCAGCCGTGTTCGCTGGCGAAGTGGCCACAATCTCCACCCTGACCATCGACTGGCTGGATGACCAGTCGCGTTCCTCCAGTGTTATGATTGGCCCGGGCGTCACCCTCACAACGATTACCAAGACCGGCGGTGAGTTGGTCACATACGCCGGATTTGAGAGCCTGACCCAGGCGGCCGGCGAGACGACGATCCACATGGGGGCCGCCGGAACGGTTACGCTGTTCGGCGGACGATACACCCACAACTCTTCGGGCACAATCACCACCCTAACGGTCTATGACGCCTACGCCGACTTTGCGCAAAGCAGTGTGCCGATTACGGTCACAAACACAACCCTGTACAAGGGAGCCTCGCTCGACGACGACAATCAGCGAATCACCTTCACGAACCCCTACGTGGTTCAGGGCCGCCTCGCCCTGCTCAATCTCGGGGTGTCCTATACCGGGCAACGGAGCTAAGCGATGTCGGATGTTGTCCCCTGCCACATCGAGTGGCCCGGCCTGAATACCTACTTCGAGGCGTACATGACCCTCGGGCACGGCATCCAGCCGGGGGTCTGTATCGTCGTCTGCCCGGCCCAGGACACGCCACTCTCTGCGTTCGGCACGCTCGTCTGGCGGGCGGGGAACCTTGCCATCAGCTTGCCGGCCTGCCGTATCGACAAGATTGAGGGCTCGATCGACCCCCAGCGCGGCCGCATCTGGACCATAACCATCCTGGATCGCCGTTGGCAGTGGCGGTTCGGTGAGATTCAGGGGTGGTGGAACGTCCGGGAAAGCAACATGGCGATTCGTCGTGGGACCGATAGGTCCGTGCGAGACCTCGCTAAGATGTACCTGATTGCCATGGGGGAGAAGCATTACGATGTCGATGAATTGCCGGACAAGGTGTACCCGGAGGTTCGGATTGACCCCGGCCAACCGCCGGCCCTGGCGCTAGAGAACCTGTGCGAACAGATGGCGTGTCGGGTTGTCCCCTGGTTCATCCGTGGCGAGTTCACCGGGGTCAAGATTTGCAAACTTGGCTACGGCGCAGACCTCCCCAAAACAAACTTGGAGTTTCACGAGGGCTTCGATAAGGCAGAGCTTCCCGACCAGGTCGGGATTCGTCTGGCCCCGACAATCATCGACGTACACTTGCCGCTTCGGGCTGTCATTAGCACCGATCTCTTCCTTGGCGTCACCACGCCCAACGAGATTCTCTTCAACCACCAACCTCCTGAACAATTCCAGCGATTGCAGAGGTTTCCTTCGTTTGAGGATCGAGACATCCCGGCATACAATCCGGAGCGAGTGCCGGCCCCGTGGTCGCTGTGGACGGAGCTTCCGCCCATCCTTCGGGAGAGGATGCAAATGCAGGTGGGCGGCGGATGGTATTGGGTTCCGGTGCAATTTGCGCAGGACCTGCCCGGCGCCCTCCAGCCGAGCGCCGGCCTGTCGGCCTCTTGGACCCTGGAAATGCAGCAGCGCCTACGCGACGAGGCATTGCGATGCTACCAGGTTCAGGTGCCGTTTGTTGTGCCCGGCATCAAGACAGTAACACAGCACGACCAGTATATCCTGGAATCCGAATGCGCCGACACGATTGAAGACGTTCGGACGGGATTGATTCGCCGCACTCCCGCCTACGTTTACGGATCGTATTGCATGGACATCGACTCCGAGTCGCTCCGAAACTACAACAATGTGGAAGCGGAGTGGGGGCAGCTTGGGTCGCCCGTGGACCCAAATGCCCCGCTCGTCTACCAAGGGAGTTTTCAGATCGACGTGGAACAAAGGGTGGTGAAGTTCCAAGATCACATGGTCCGCAACACCTGCCCACCTGGACGCTACGTACAAAGACAGGGCAACATCCTCTCCGAACGGCAGCGGTGGGTTCCGCAGGGCTTTGAGAATCAACTCAATCCGAATGGCCCTCCGCTGCACCGATGGGAACCCGCTGCACTCGTCCTGGTGACGGCAGTGCGACTTCTCGGAGCCAACCGAGACCAGGACCGTTACACGAAAATCATCGACGTAGACACGCGGCCCGGGCGTCGGCACACCAACCGCCGCAACCTGCCGCGCCCCGAGAACCCAATGGTTGACTGGAAGACCTTTGAGGAATTGCAGTTGCGGGGCAAAGTGACCTATCGGGCCGCCGCGCAAGAGCACCCGGCTGATGGAGGCGTCGTCGAGCCCTGGTTTGAGCCCGTCGCCGTGGAGTGGTACAACCAGGACGTTTGCGATACGGACATGGAATATTATCTCCAGACCATGATGGAGAGGTATCAAACCAAAGTCCCCCAGCGTGCCGTCTACACCGGCCTCTATCCGATTCAAATGGACGGGGCCATCGAGCAGGTCACGTACTCCTCGTCGAATGGCCAGGGTGCGTACACGGTCGCCTGTCGGCACTCGGAATGGCGGTTTGGGTTCGTTGTGGGATATGACCAGCGGCGGCAACTGCGAGAACTCTGGAACTACAGAGACATCATCGCGTCCGGCGACCAGGCTCGCTTGGCCGACTTTCGGCGGCTGACTTACGCCCCCGGTAGCGCGGGCGGCGTGCGCGGACGCAGGGCGGCATTATGATCCAGTGCTGGACGGAAATCGAGATTCCCCCACACTCCGTCTTCTGGATGAAGGACATCCTGAACCCATGCGCCCTAGAGACGCCGATCGTTCGTGTGTATCGCCCCTCACTGGACGACGTTTGGGACAATGAGATCGGATTCTACGAAGGCAAGGCCGTCAACGTCTTTTCCGCAGAGGCCCTTTACTACACAGGCTACGTCTTCCCTGGCAATCTAGCCAACGACGCCCTAACAAATGGACGGCGGCCGATTCCGGCTAATTCCCGATTCGCCGCCGAACAACTCGCCAGTGGTATCCATTGGGTGGGCTACGGCGGCGCGGGAGTTGATCCCACCTTGTACACATGGTTCCATCCCCGGATGGATTCCTGGTACCTCCATGCGAACATCGGCGATGGGGACGGGCAGGATTTACTGGGCGTCGCGTTTATGAGGATCGGAGACCCGGATGCGATCAATCGGTGTATTCCGGTGGTGATGGGTTCGGTTAATGACTGGATGGCGTGATGATCTCCTGCTGGACCTACACCGAGATTCCACCATGGAGCCTCTTCTTTGCGCAGGAGATTCTCCAGCCGTCCGTTGAATCCGCCCCTACGGCGGTGGTGTACGCTGGCGCAAAAGAAACCCTGCCCGTCGATCCATTCACGCAACAAGGAACCTACTACTGGCTCGCGTACAATTTCCGCCCCGACGCGATCACCAATGGGATTCGCGTCATCCCGAAAAACTCTCTGTTCGACGGAGACTTCGTGGGGGCTGGAATCCACTGGCTCGCCTATCACGAGGGTTCCGACCCCGAGTCTCTTTGGTGGAACCCTACAGCCGCGTGGAACCTGACGGACGAAGACATCCCCGGACAGGTGGGCCCGTGGTTCCGAAGGGTCGGGCGGGCGGATGAAGTGAATCGCTGCATTCCCGTTCTGATGGTACCTCGGGTGATTGCGCGGAGCATGATATGATTCATTGCTGGTGCGAAGACGACATCCCCCCGTGGTCCACTTTCTGGATCAAGTCGGTGATGAACCCGATTGCGACCGAGCCTCCGGTCGCCATCGTGACACGCCCGGGTTTAGCTGACACCGCAGGTGGTCGCAGCAAGGAATCGCCGATCGCCGAGGGCGACCTGACCCTCTTTCTTCCAACTGCGGCCTTCTCCTACAGTGAGGGGGTCTACCCGGCCACGCTCTACACCGCCAATCTCGTGCCCAATCTACTCACCAACGGGATTGCCGCAATTCCCGCCAAGTCTGTTTTTCCTGGCATTTCGCTCTTGACAGGAATCCACTGGCTCGGTTACGATGCCGCGAAGTCGGACCCCGAGCACCGATGGTTTTTCCCGCGGAACGATACATGGTATCTCGGCTCCATGATCGACTCACAGACCGGGGATGAACTGGAAGCATACGGCCAGAGTGCGGACGTTCTGGCGCACCGGGTCCATGGAGTTGCGTTTCGGCGGATTGGATTGCCTGACACGATCAACCGATGCGTCGCCGTGGTCATGCAGCCACTCGTTATGAACCATACCGCAGTGCTGTGAGTATGAAGTCGCAGGCCCCCATCAGCCACTCGAAAAATGATTTCCCCTGCCGACCAGTGGTGCATCGAGATCGACATCACCAACGCCTGCGGGCGTGGATGCGCAAACTGCACCCGCTTCACCAACCTGATCCGCCAGCCGTTCTTCATGCCGGTGAATGTCTTTCGGATGGCCGTCCGGTCCCTGGACGGGTACGCTGGGGCGGTCGGTGTGATGGGTGGTGAGCCGACCCTGCATCCTGACTTCGGTGAGATCGCACGGGTGTTCCGGGACACCTGGCACCCCGAAGCCCATGCTGTCGAGGGCCGGGAGGCGATCCAGGACTTCGAGCAATTCATCGCCGGCCGTTCCACGGGGCGACACAAGCCGGGGCGAAGGGTGCTCTTCACCAGCCTCGGCGGGGGCTATCGCAGGAACTTCGAGACCATCCAGGACACCTTCCACCAACAGGGAGTCAATACGCATGCAGGCAGCAGTCTCCACCAAGCATTGCTTGTGACCAGAAAGGAACTCAACATCCCCGACGCCGACTGGTTTCCGCGACGGGACGCCTGCTGGGTGCAACGGAATTGGTCTGCATCCATTACCCCCAAGGGGGCGTATTTCTGCGAGATCGCGGGTGCCCTTGATATGCTCTACGACTCCCTGTCGTCAGCCCAACGGAAGGCGGTCGGGATGCCCCCGTCTGGCGGGTGGCCAGTCGAGCGTGGATGGTGGCTTCGCCACCCGGAGGAGTTCGGCCAGCAACTCGGCTGGTGTGAGTTCTGTGGGGCTGCCCTGGGCACGCCCTGCGTCGAGGCGGCCTCCGGGGGCCAGAAGACCTCCGCGCTCCATGCGTCGCTCCTGGGCCAAACTGGGGCACGTAGCGAGGTGATCCAGGTGCTGACCCCGGACGCCTGCCGGATGCCTGGGCCGCCGGCCTCGGACCCGGACTGGTATCTGAGAGATAAGCGGCTGCGGGCAAGTGGGCATGGGCTCCACCCCGGCAAGATCGAGGGTATTGTCGTCAGCGTAGACTGCGCGGAGGAGTTGAAGTCCACCCTGCCGGGCCGGGCAAGTCAACTCGACCATTGCATCATCGTGACGACTTCGCATGACGTGGCAACCCAACGGGTCGCCCGAAGCGTCGGCGCGACGGTGGTGACAAGTGATGCCTGCTACGACGACCACGCCAGCTTCAATAAGGCGGCCCTCATCAATGAAGGGCTACGGGCCCTAAAGTACAACGACTGGGTGGTATTCAGCGACGCCGATATCTTCTTCGATCCGGGGTGGCGGGAGCAGGTTAATCGCCTGGTGTTGAATCCCGGGTGCCTCTACTACACCCGGCGGCGATACCTCCAGGAGGGCGCAAGCAAGCTAGACCTATCCCTGCTGACACGAGACCACCTATGGGACCCTTGTGGCTCGGACGGCCCGTGGGGGTACTTCCAGCTTTGGAACCAGCAGGCAAAAGCCTGGCAGGACTCTCCCAAGCGGTTCCCTCTCTGTTTCCCTACGGCTGGGACACTCGACCATTGGTTCAAGCTGGTCTGGCCGGACGCCAAGATCATCCGCCTCCCAAACCGCCCGGCCCTGGATGTGTACCACATCTGGCACGGGACCTTCGCGTCTCGGTGGGGGGGGAGGTTTGCCAGCGACCCATGCCGCTGGCAGTACGCCGGGCAGTCGGACATCCACTCCGAAATGATACTCCAGGGAAGACTTGATCCACCTTGCTGGGTTCGGCGAGTTGAGGTGTTCTCGGGGATCGAGGAAACGCGCTACTACACCGGCGAGCCAATTCAGTGGGCCCTGCCAACAAAACCCAAAGTGCTGTACGCCTTCTCGCAGCGCAAGGAGATGAGTCGTGAGTCAGCAGTGCAAGATCGCAACGCGGTCCGATTGGGGGTACTGGTGCCAAGACGTCGTGGGTCCGTCCCTCATCAGCCCAAGGGCGTTTGACCTATTGCTGTCGCTTGTTCCAAAGTCTGGAACCTTTGTCGAGATTGGAACCTGGTGCGGCGGAACTGCCGCAAGGATCGCCCAGCAGCGGCCCGACACCACAATCCTGTGCGTCGATCCGTTCCTGACCCCCGACCACCTTCAGGCATGGCTGCTCAATAGGCGGCCGAACATGCGGCTGTTCTTGGGGTGCTCCCTTGAATTCTTTAGGCTTGCCGGAACGGGCGTATTTCAGTGCATCTTTATCGACGGGGATCACCGCAAGGCCGGCGCTTTTCAGGACCTCCGGGATGCCTCGCGGGCCGTCTCGCCCGGGGCACCCATCCTCGTCCATGACTACGACAACAAGGCGTTCCCGGAAGTCACTGAGGCCGTGGACGACTTCACGGCCCAGACTGCCTGGCGACTAACGCAGCGCGTGAATGAACTGGCAGTCCTGGAACTGAACCCACGGGAGGTGCCGCATGCGTGACGAAGCCAACCTGCACCCCGACCCTGCCATGCGGACCTTCCCTCGGGGCCGGCGACGGAACGGCGAATACTGCCGGGACACGGCCGGGCCAAGCCTGATGTCACGCGCCGAGTATAACCTTATCTGCACGACCCTCGGCCTGAAGTGCCACACGGTTCTGGAAATCGGAACCTGGTGTGGAGCCACGGCGGCGACGCTTGCGGACTTCCGTCCGGGGGTGCAGTTCATTAGCATCGACCCATTTGTCTCTGAACTGCACCAGATGCTCTGGATCGCCAATGCCTACCTCCGCCCCAACATGCTGCTCTGGCGCGGAACCTCCGCGTCCTTCTTCCGGATTGCCGGCGACGCGACGGCGGACGGCGCGATCGTGGATGGAGATCATAGCGAGGAGGGGGGCTTCCGCGACCTTCTGGGATGCGGTCGCGTAGTGTGTCCGGATGGCTTCATTGCGGTCCACGACTACGACCCGGGTAGCATACCGAGTGTGGTCCGCGCGGTCGATCGGTTTTGTGAGCAGACCGTCTGGAAGATCGTCGATCAGGCGGAAACCCTTGTTGTGTTACGGAGGAAGTTGCCATGAGCCTTCAGGTCCTTGGGGTCGGGCTGCCGCGAACCGGCACCATGTCGCTCTGCCGGGCGCTGCGTATCCTGGGGTACAATACCGTCCACTACAGTCCCGAGCGGGCCATTCAAGCCGGGATGGAGCAAAGTTGGCGGGTTTATGACGACGTGGATGCCGCGGCCGATTTTCCCGCTGCCCTACAGTGGAAGGAATTGGATTTTCTGTACGGCCCCCTGAAACTCATCCTGACGATCCGGGAGCCGCGCGATTCCTGGTTTGCGTCGATCCGTGGGTTCGGCAAGCAACTCGACACATGGGTTGGCGACAACCCCTACAGGGCCGTCATGGATTCGATCGCCGATTACTGGTGGGGCCCGAGGCCGCACACCCGGGATGGGATCATCGCCTGGTATGATACCTGGATTCGGGATGTGATGAAGATTGCCCCGGCGGAGCGGCTGCTGGTCTACAATCTCTGTGGCGGCGACGGCTGGGAGCCCCTGTGCCGGTTTCTCGGGAAGCCCGTCCCGGATGAACCATTCCCGTGGGAGAACAAGCGAGGGGCGCCGACATGACCCCACCCCGCATCGCCCTCCTGGCCCCCGGGCTTCGCTGGGGCGGCCGCGATCTCTGGAACACCGCGCTGGCGCTAGGGCTCGGGGCGCACGGCGTCGAGGTCGCCGGGATCGGTGTCCTGCGGCCGGAGCGGATCGCCCGGGAGTTCCGGGCGCGGCTGGAGGGGCGGTGCCGTATTGCCGAAGGCCAGGACGCCTGCCGGGCCCTGGTGGCGTCCTCCGACCTGGTGGTTCTCTCAGGCGACATCGGGGCGGTCCCGGACCTCGGGAAGCCGGCAGTCTTCGTGTCCCATGGGCAGTCCGCGCAGGCGCGCGTTATCGCAACCGCGTGGGCTCCGCAGGTCGTGCACTGGGCCGCCGTGTCCCCAAACGCTACCGTGGGACTCCCGCTCGGGGCCACTGGGCCCGTGATTCCGAACGGTCTGGATGTCGATCGGTGCGAAGCGGGCCGCGAGCGATCCGTGGTGCGTCAGGCGTGGGGGGTTGCGGATGGCGAGTGCGTGGTCGCCTACCTGGGGCGGCTGGCGGCAGAGAAGAACGTCGGCATCCTGGTGGAGTGCATGAAGCGTCTCTCGCTCGACCATGAGCGAACATATCAGTTGGTGGTGTACGGGGCCGCCGAAGAAGACGTAATCGAGGCATTGCGGTGGCAGTGCCGCACGCTTCCGGTGCGAGCCATCTGCCGCTACCCCGTCATGGAGGTCGGAGAGGTCTACCGGGCCGCCGATTGCGTGGTCTGCCCCAGCGACGGCGAGTGTTGGTCGCTTGTGCCGGCAGAGGCGTGGTACTGCGGATGCCCCGTGGTGACGACCCCGACCGGGGTGATGCTGGACCTCCAGGAGGAGTTCGGGGAACTGGCTGCCGTCGTCCCGGTTCAGCCGACGCCCCACCAGGTAGCGGACGGCATCCGGTACGCACTGTCGCCCGACTTCCGACCGTCCGTCACTCGCGCGAGGGGTGTTGCCCGGCGGTTCACGGCAGAAAGGATGTGCGGGACATGGGCCCAGTTTATCCTCCGGTGCTCCGAATCGAACTCGACATCACCTACCGGTGTGACCTCGGGTGCGTGAACTGCAATCGCCTGTGCGGACTGGCCCCGCGCGACGAGGAGATGTCGGTCGATCAGGTAGACGAGTTCTGTCTGGCGAGTCAGCGGTGCGGCATCTATTGGGACCGGGTGGCGATCCTTGGCGGCGAGCCGACACTACACCCCGATCTGGTGCCGATCATGCAGATGGTGGCACAGGTCAGCGCGTCTGTGCTGTTGTGCACGAACGGCAGGAGTGGTATTCACCGTCCATGGGACCTCGGCCTGCCCCGTGGGCCCTACTACGTCGCGGATACCAACAAGACGGGGCCCATTCAGCCTTTCCTGCCCATGACGGATGCTGCCTGCGATAGCCTTGGCATCCCGGACGCACAGTACAGGCAGGGGTGCCCCTTGCCGGGTGAGTGCGGCTTCGGGGCCAACCGGGCTGGTTACTATCCGTGCCCACTTGCGGGGGTCGTCGATCGGTTTTTCGGCCTCGGGCTTGCGGTCTCGTCGCCGGAGGAACTCCTTGCCGGCAACCCCGGCGACGTGTTCGAGAAGGCCTGCCGGTATTGCGGTCACTTCTGGGGGACACTGGGGCGGAAGCGAGAAGAGGCGGCAATCCCGACGATCAGCCGACGCTGGCGGGTCGCGCTTGACGAGGCGGGCTTCGCCTGCTAGACTCCGGGGCAGACGAAACGGCACTTTTTGAAAGGATGTTGCCGTGGTGGTTATTGCCCTGATTTTATGGACAACCCTGATACTGTGCCTCCCGCGGGCCCTCGGCGTGAGCTACGACGAAGGCGACCTGCACGGCTATATTCGGGGCTACAACGACGGCTTTCGCGCCGGCCGAAACGCCGAAGATCGGCATCACGTCTCCGGCTTCCCAGAACCGAAGGTGGGCTACAGGGACGCCGTCCCCGGGAGCACCGATGCGCCATCCGAGTCCTGACCCTCAACACTACTGCCGCTACTGCCAGGCCCCGCTGGAGGACGCAGAGCGGGTCTATCTCAACTACTACAACAACCCAACCACTATGCCCTGCTGTCATGATTGCTACGAGCGCAGCATCCGCTACGACTGGTGGGTGGAGCGTGTCTATCTTCGCACGGAATGGATGCCGGTGATGGGATTTAACGGCCGCTTGCGATCGGAGGCGATCTACCACGGGGAAGGAGAGTAGCCAAAATGGTCTTCCTGGTCGGCCCACCCGGCAGCATCGGCGGAGCAATGACTGAGAGCCGGG
>Ga0208196_1004480_pt1 | contig 10824 bp, 12 predicted proteins | sample AD_JPNNA7_MetaG_FD_184443 | JGI IMG/M metagenome (GOLD analysis project Ga0208196, IMG submission 184443) | Active sludge microbial communities of municipal wastewater-treating anaerobic digesters from Japan - AD_JPNNA7_MetaG (SPAdes) (version 2) | ecosystem: Engineered > Bioreactor > Anaerobic...
TCAAAATCAGCAATTAAAAGTTGGCGGAACTGAACAAAAGCTATCTGGATTTAATCGGCTTCGTAGCCCACGAACTGAAAGGGATGCTGGCCTCCGCTGTTATCAATGCCTATTCGTTGCGGGATGGCCTGCTGGGGATGCTGAACTTCAAGCAGAAAAAAGCCATCGATTCCATCTGCCGGAATCTCGATTATCTGGATGCTACCGTCAAGAAGTTTCTCAACCTCAGCCGGATTGAACGCGAAAAACTCGAAATCAACAAACAGCCCATTTTCCTGCGAAAAGACATTGCAGAGGTATCCATACAGACATTTGCCAAACTCATTGAAGACAAGCAAATGACGGTCATCAATCGCATTGACCCGACGATTCGGGTGAATGCCGATCCCGACCTGATGCAGATTGTAATGAACAATCTGATTAACAATGCCGCCAAATACGGCGTCGAAGGCGGTCGGATAGAATTGTCCTCCCGTCTGCTCAATGGCAAGGTGGAAGTGGAGGTCTATAATGACGGCCGTCCCATTCAGCCCAACGAGATTCCCATGCTGTTCAAAAAGTTTTCCCGCCTGGACAATCCGGAAAAGAAAAAGGTCAAAGGTACCGGCCTGGGACTCTATATAACCAAGCAAATTATCGAAGCCCACGGCGGCAGTATTCGAGTTGAGCCGAGGGCGAACGGCAATGCGTTCATTTTTCAGATTGAAAGGAAATAGTTGTGGTTACACCGATGGACCTGATTAAGCGAAAACGGGCCGAAGCGGTCAATCGCATTATCAGCAAGGGCTATTTAGCCCCCAAGCGGGTTTATGTGGGCATGGCTACCTGCGAAATCGCCGCCGGCTCCAAAGAAGTGATGGCCGTTTTCCAGGATGCCATCGCCAAGGGGTTGACCGATGTCTATCTCAGCCAGAAGGGCTGTGCAGGACGATGCAATCTTGAACCCACCGTCGAGGTGGTGGAAGAAGGCAAGATTCCTGTCAAATACGGCAAGGTGACCCCGGAGCGGGCAAGGGAAATCATTGAACGGCATCTGAAAAAAGGCGAAGTAATCCAGGAATGGGTGATTTAAGGAAAGGCAGCAACTGTGGCAAATAAGCGGTTTACTTTAACATGCTGTGACGGCTCCAGCTGCCTGCGAAATCAGGCACGCCAGGTCCGCCAGGCACTCGAAGAAGAACTGGAACGTCAGCAGCTCCGCCAGGATGTGGAAATTCATCTGAGCGGCTGTGTGGGAATGTGCAGCAAGGGACCGATTTTGATTGTCAATCCGGGCTATATTATGTACGGCAATCTTCGGCCCGAGGATGCTGTGGAAATTGTCCAGAAACATTTGGTCGAAGGCGAGCCCGTTTCTCGTCTGGTCATTTCGGAGGATCATCTCTTTAACCGTTTTTACAGAATCTTTGGTGACTCTGAATTTTTCGGCCGCCAGATGCGGATTGCCTTGCGCAATTGCGGCATCGTTGACCCCGAAAAACTCGATGACTATCTGGCCATGCGCGGTTATGAAGCCCTCGCCAGGGTTCTTACGGAGATGACCCCTCAGCAGGTGATTGAAGAGGTGAAAAAAAGCGGCCTTCGTGGACGCGGCGGGGCGGGCTTCCCCACCGGACTGAAGTGGGAATATACTGCCCGTCAGCCCGAGTCGGAAAAATATGTCATCTGCAATGCAGACGAAGGAGACCCGGGCGCCTTTATGGACCGCAGTGCCATCGAAGGCGACCCGCACACCATTCTGGAAGGAATGATTATCGGCGGCTATGCCATCGGTTCCCATCAGGGTATTATTTATATCCGCGCAGAATACCCGCTGGCCGTCAAGCGGCTCCAGAAGGCCATTGAAGATGCCCGTCGGGAAGGATTGCTTGGCGAGCGAATCCTCGGCTCGGACTTTTCATTTGATATCCGGATTTGTCTGGGAGCGGGCGCCTTTGTGTGCGGCGAAGAAACAGCCATGATTCATTCCATTGAGGGCTATCGCGGAATGCCTCGCCCCCGCCCCCCGTATCCATCGGTCAGCGGCCTCTTCGGCAAGCCCACTTTAATCAATAATGTGGAAACCTGGGCCAATATTCCGGTAGTCATTATCGAAGGAGCCAAATGGTTCAGCAGCATTGGCACTGCCACCAGCAAAGGAACCAAGGTCTTTGCCCTCGCAGGCAAAGTACACAATACCGGGCTCATCGAGGTCCCGATGGGTACAACCCTGCGGGAGATTATCTTCGGCATCGGCGGCGGAATCCCCAACGGCAAAAAGTTTAAAGCCGTCCAGACAGGCGGCCCCAGCGGCGGATGCCTCCCCGAGCAGTATCTGGATACCCAGATTGATTATGAATCCTTGACCAAGGCCGGTTCAATTATGGGGTCCGGCGGAATGATTGTCATTGATGAAGATTCCTGCATGGTCAAGATGGCCAAATTCTTTATTGAGTTTACGCAGGATGAGTCCTGCGGCAAGTGCACTCCATGCCGGGAAGGAACAAAGCGAATGCTCGAAATCCTGACCCGCATTACCAAAGGGGACGGCAGACCCGGCGATATCGAGAAACTCGAACGCCTTGGCATGATGATTCAGAAAGCATCGCTGTGCGGGCTGGGACAGTCAGCACCCAATCCCATCCTCAGCACAATACGGAACTTTCGGGATGAGTATGAAGAACATATTCATCAGAAGAAGTGCCGGGCGCATGAGTGCACAGCCCTCCTGTCTTTTATCATTCAGGACAATTGCGTCGGATGCGGAGCATGCAAACGCGTATGTCCTGTAAATGCCATTTCCGGAAACCGAAAAGAAAAGCATGTCATCAGCCAGCAATTGTGCATTAAGTGCGGACAATGCTATCTGGCATGCAAATTTAACGCTATTGCCAAAGAGTGAGGATTCTGATGAGCAAATTGATTACCATTACGATTAACAATAAATCCTATCAGGTCGAGCCGAATCAGACCATTATGCAGGCCGCCGACAAACTCGGGTTTCATATTCCCCGGCTTTGCTATCATCCCAAACTGTCCATCGAAGGCGCCTGCCGCGTGTGCATCGTCGAAGTGGAAGGCATGAGGAATTATGTGGCCTCCTGTGCCTTTCCTGTCAGTGACGGCATGAAGATACGCACGAACACACAGGCCCTGCGGAAAGCCCGCCGCGATATTATTGAACTCATTCTCGATAATCATCCCCAGGACTGCCATGTGTGTGAACGCGACGGCAACTGCGAACTTCAGCGGCTGGCGGCCTCCGTCGGAATTCGTGCCCGACACTTTGAAGGTGAACGAAAACGCTATGAAAAGGACCTTTCCAGCGATGCCGTCATCCGCGATCCTGAAAAATGTATCCTGTGCGGCCGCTGCGTGCGGATGTGTTCCGAAATCCAGCAGGTTCATAACCTCACCCAGGCCCATCGGGGCTTTCATACGGTCGTGATGCCCGCCTACAATTTACCCATGACGGAAAGCGTTTGCTCAACCTGCGGACAGTGCATCAATGTCTGCCCGACCGCCGCCTTTCTCGAGAAGAATTACACACAGGAACTCTTCGAGAAACTCAACGACCCCAATCTGGTCAAGGTGGTTCAGTTTGCCCCCTCTGTTCGTGCTGCCATTGGAGAGGCCTTCGGCCTGGAACCCGGCCTGAATATGGAAGGTCAGATGATTGCCTCTCTTCGCAAACTGGGATTCGATTATGTCTTTGATACCCAGTTCGCAGCGGATTTGACGATTATGGAAGAAGCCAGCGAATTTCTCGAACGGTTTCAAAGCGGCGGCGTGCTCCCCATGATTACCTCCTGTTCCAGTGCCTGGATGAAATACATGGAACAGTTTTATGCGGATATGATTCCAAACGTTTCCACCTGCAAATCCCCCATGTCCATGCAGGGGGCGGTCACCAAGACCTATTTTGCAAAGAAGAAGAAAATCGACCCTCACAAAATCCTGAGTGTAGCCGTCATGTGCTGCACAGCCAAAAAATATGAAGCCGCCCGCCCCGAACTGATGGTGGACGGAATGCGGGGGGTGGATATTGTTGTTACAACACGGGAAGCGGCCTGGATGATTAAATCGGCCGGCATTGATTTGGTTCATATCCAGCCGGAAGAACCCGATCACCCCCTCGGCCTTTCCAGCGGTGCCGGCGCAATTTTCGGCACCACAGGCGGCGTAATGGAGGCCGCCATTCGTACTGCTTACGAACTGTACACTGGTGAAACGCTGGTGGATATCGAAGTGGAAGCGGTACGCGGACTAAAAGGAATCAAGGAAGGCAGTCTTACGATGGACGGCAAGGAAATCCGCGTTGCCGTCGCTCACGGCCTGGCCAATGCCAGCCGCCTTCTCGAACGCGTCCGACAGGACCCGACCCGCTATCACTTCATCGAGATTATGGGCTGTCCGGGCGGCTGTGTCGGAGGCGGCGGCCAGCCCTATGCCCAGATTAATTCCATCCCGCTCGATGACGAAATCCTTCGCAAGCGGGCCCAGGCACTCTACGACCTCGATAAGTCAAAAACCATCCGGCGAAGCCATGACAACCCCGATGTCCAGAAACTCTACAAAGAGTTTCTCCAAAGTCCCCTCAGTCCCATCGCGCACCAGTACCTGCATACGCACTACAAGGCCAAAACGCCGGTGGGCATTATCCCGAAAAAAGAACGTATCTTGTCAGGAGATGCAAAATGACTCAAACAGCAGTGCAAGTGAAAGAAGACAAACTTCAGTCCCTGCGGGAGTATATGCAGACAGTCAAAGATAAACCTTATCCGGAATCGTACTTGATTGAAATTCTGCATAAGGTGCAGGATGTTTTTGGGTATCTTCCACGAGAAATGATGGATGAAGTGGCTCATACCCTCGAAATCCCAACCGCGCACATCTGGGGAGTGGCAACGTTCTATCACCACTTCAATCGTGAGCCGATCGGCAAGCACGTGGTCAGTATCTGTATGGGAACCGCTTGTTATGTCAAAGGAGCAAGTGCTGTCCTCGAAACCCTCAAAAAAGAACTCGGCATAGAGGTTGGCAAGACCACACCCGATGGCCTTTTTACCCTCCGGGAAGCCCGATGTCTGGGGGCATGCGGAATCGCCCCGGTAATCATGGTGGATGAAAAGATTTACGGACAACTGGATACTAAAAAAACAATTGATATAATCAACCAGTATCGAAAGGCCGCAGCGGTCGAGCAGACCGCTGCCGGGGCTGAATCGCGACGTGGGAAACCTTGAATAAACCGTTGAAAAAGGGAGAAGTCACATGGCGAAAAAAGTGCTGATTATTGATGACGATGCAGATTTTGTGGAGAGCGTGGAAAATCTGCTCGAAGCACGCGGGTATGAAGTAGTTTCGGCATCAAATGGAAAGGAAGGAATCGAAGTGGCCAGGAAGGAAAAGCCAAACTTAATTATCCTGGACGTGATGATGACCACAAAGGATGAGGGCTTCAATGTAGCCCGCAAACTCAATGAAATTGAAGAGGTCAAAGGAACACCCGTCGTGCTGGTGACCGGCGTCCGTCGGGAGATGAATCTGCCCTTCGGCTTTGAACCCGACCCGACCTGGCTGCCTGTCAAAGAAGTCCTCGAAAAACCCGTTAAGCCCGATACCCTCTTAAAAGCCGTCGCAGACCATATTCAGTAAGACACTTTTTCAATGGGATTAACATCTCCTCCTTTCAAAGGGACGGCCGGGCCGACAAACCAGGTCGTCCCTTATTGTCTTCTAAGGGAAAAAAAGAAGGCAGAGGGCTGACAGCCCTCTGCCGCGCTTTCCATCCATTTAAGGTGGAGAGAGGAAGAGGTCTATTTCTTTACCAAGCCGAGAAGGACGGCCCCTATGCTGATCAGCAGCATCGAGGACGAAGACGGCAGGGCAGGTACAGCCGAACACGGCGCCGCAAAGACCACGCCGTTCAGCAGCCCTAAAAAAATCCATCCGCCAAACTTTTTCATAAGTTCCCTCACGCTTCTCAAGGAGTTTTATTTTACACAATATAGAGTGCCGACTTACTCCATCTCCGGTTTGAGCTTTTCCCGAAGGGCCTGATTTTCCCGCCGCGTGGCCTCCAGATCAAAAATCAGGTATTTAAGGCCAAGCCGCAAATAATCCAGCGAATGCTGAAGATTGTTAAACTGAGTCTGGAGTTTTTTGTGATTTTCGCTGCTTCGGCGAGCCAGCAGGAAGAGTTTTTCTTTTTGCGGAAGCGGCAGGTCGGCGTTGTTGAGCAGTTCTTGAATTTTCTTCTCAAAATTGGATTCCAGCATAGTTCACCCCCAAAAACAGTCCTTGTTTATATACTCCGAAGCCGGCAAATCAGATTTTGTTTCGGACGGATGCGGCGGGCATCCCTTTGCTTTTTAATTTTCTTTTTTCCCCCAAAGCCATCACGTGTATTATAGCACAAAGCCCATTTCAGATGCCGAAAACCTTCCCAGCCCGCCCGTTTTTGCCTCCTAAACAATGGTTTCAAAAAAAACAGACCCATTTTATAGGAACCGAAGGAAAAAATTTTTGCGGGCTCAAGGGTAACCCAAAAGAAAAGAGGAACGGATGGATACACTTCTCTATCTCTTTTACAGACAAGAAGATACGGATTGTTTTTTCGATCGGACAAAACATTCTTGACAACCTGCACACCGTCTGGTTTACTGATTTCCCAAAGCGGGCGATTAGCTCAGCTGGTTAGAGCGTACGGATCACACCCGTAAGGTCACAGGTTCGAATCCTGTATCGCCCAGTATAACCCCTCGTAAACAAAAGATTTATAATTGACGTATTTTATGTCCAACTTGTCGCCTTTCAATCGGAGACAATTGTTTCTGCTTCAATACATTAGTTCCAGAATCAAACTTCCAGGGGAATTCAAACTACAGGAACCTTCTGTGTCTGTAATTCAGAAAAAATAATTCTTGACTATTATTGTCTATAAGATATAATACGGGTATTATTGGAGGTGGTGTAAAGAGAGAACATTCAAAACTTCCCCCACCGTTCCAGCGTGATAAAAGTCTGCGGGTTTTGGCTTGCTCCCAGAAATTTTTGGGAGAGGAGAAAAGAATAAGAAGTAAAACTTTTTTGAGGAGTGGGAAAGATGAAACGCATTGTGTTTTTGATAATGGTGGGAGCTGTCACGTTCAATGCATGGGCGGCTTTATCAACAATCACCGGCTCGTTATCTACCCCATCGAATGAAGGCCTGATTTCCGGGGGTATAACGTGGTCTGAAGACGAAGAAGGACTGACCGTTTTCTGGGAGGTCAGCCGGCTGGAAGATGATACCTGGCACTATCAGTACACTTTTACCAACGGGGACGGCAATCCTCTGAAAATGCTTGTAAGTTACTTCATTATCTCCGTATCGGATAATCTGACGTACAGCGATGTTTTTAGCTTTGGTGGCGATGTAGAAAAATATGAACTCAAGACATTCGGATCGGGACCAAGTGCCCCGGGCTTCCCGGAAGATCAAACGATCTGGGGCTTGAAAATCGAACTGGGCGGCGACCAGTTGACCGCGGAATTTTCAAGCAAGCGAGCACCCATGTGGGGTGATTTTTATGCCAAGGATGGCGGTAATCCTAAAAATTATGCCTACAACAGAGATTTGGGCGTTAAAGTTTCCAATCCGCATGACTGCCAGAATGCCCCGATAGATGAATACGGCAATTCTCTGTTTAAAGTTTTGGTCCCGGATACAGTCCCTGAACCGGCCCCTGAACCGGCATCATTGTCAATGTTAGCATTGGGCAGTCTGCTTCTGATAAAACGCCGCGCTTAACTTACTTATTTCTTACCAGCAAAAAGGCCCTGTCTTCCAGGGCCTTTTTTATTGATTTGCCATCTGCTTTCTCTGTCTCCGGGTCTCCGGGAAGAGGAGGTTATTTCCGCTGATAGACCGCCGATGAGGCCGGAAATCTTTTGAGTTTCATGTCCGTACCGTCGCATGTCCCTTGAACAGCGGGTTGGACGCGACATAAATCGGCTGATTGGCCCCCAGGGTCTGGGTGGCATTATGAACCCCGTCACCGATGGCCAGATCCGGCCAAGTAGTAATTGGCTTGCCGTCCCTCGCATCGGTGATGGAGTCCGCCTCCAGGTGAATCACAAGCCCGTCAGATACCGGCAATGCCGCCCAGACACTGCCTGACAGCACAAACATCATAATCATAACTGTTGAAATTGCTCTTTTCATAACGTTCACCTCCACAAAAAAGTTAATCACCTATTTTTATTACCCGTTAAATATCAAATCCACTCAGGAACAGTTTAAGCCATTAAGGTTTATGGAAAGTAAAGGTTCAATATCCGGTTCCCGCCCAAACGTCAGAATCCCAAAGCCACCGAACCAGTTTCGCATCATCATCCGCAGGGGTTACAACACTGCAATCCTGCATCAAAACATTGGAATCCTTTCTTTTTTATCGTTAAGAAAAACGTTCTCTTCTGTTCAAAATGACTGATATTAGACCGCAGGGAGTTTTTCCAGGTGCACATTGGGCCGGGATGCCCATCTCAGTCGGTTTGCGAATTTTATTTCCCGTTCTCTTGGTATATCTTTTTATACACACGCGTGGTCCAAATCCTATTATCTTTCGGATTTTTCTTTTAAGGTCAGTTCCGGATTTATCAAATAAAAGAAATCATTGGCATAAGGATGGGTTCTGTTATCGTTCACCCCCCGAAACCCTTCCGTCACAATCAAGGTCAGAAAACGATTTTGGGGATAGAGTTCAATCTCGAATGAAACAGGCCCATCCTCAATTTGAAGCATTTTCCTCTCATATTTGATTTGCCCATCAACCAAAACCCAAAAATCAATATCAGGTCGGTCCTTTTTCAGGTAAGCACGTTCTTCCGTCAAACCGCCCCAGGCCTTGAAACTTTTCAACTCGAGGTTTGGTAGGGACTGGCGAATCGCCTGAAGGTCAAATGTGATGCCGATATTGCTGTGAAGCTGCACAATCGATTCATTTGGGAACGTTTGACCATGGATAATCACCGGCGGGATGGTAGTGGCTTGATCTTTAATATCCCCTTTGTAAGCAGCAATTTCATGCGTAAAAATCCCGGAAGTATCAGGGCAGTCGAACGTATGTCCCAACGAGGTAATCTGAATCGGCCCTGAACCGCCGTCCGGCACAAATACCCCGTCGATAAAAGCAGAGTCCGCCATAAGATTGTAAGTAGGATTCGCCTTCCGAATGTTTTCAATAACAGAACTCGTATATTTTCCATTCGTAGGGTTAAGGCCGCTCAGAGAACCAACCTCCTGAAAACCGTCACGACCTGCGACAATGCTGGCCAGATTCAGGTTTTCGCCCCTCCAGACAAATCGGCGTCGGCCGTCAACCTGGCGGGCAAAAAGAGTTTCATTGTAGGGTATATCGACAATCTGCCGATTAGCAGAGGAAACCCTTTTGGCCGTATTGCTTGCAACTTCCATGCTGATTTTTTTCATTTTTTGGCCGGCAATCAGCGTTGTCTTGCCCTTGATTACATGCAGAGATGTATCTCCGCCGGTTTCCGCATGGATGCCGAATTCGGTGCCTAAATCGATAATACGAGCCGACGGTGTATTCACCGTAAAGCCGATAGCTCCCTTCGGAACCGCCGCATACAGCCGCCCGTAATTCAATAAAATCTGGTCACTTGTTAAAATGCTGAATTCGCAGGGCGCTTCCATAACGACCCGGCTGCCATTGTCAAAAGTCAGTTCGGCGATTCCCTCCTGCAGCATCCAGAGGTCTGAACCAGTGGTCAGACGTACCCCGAATTCCATCGAAACAGGCGCGCCGACCCAGCGGGCATTCAAACCATTGGTTAACGTGGCAACTTCAACACCCCTCCGAGAGACAAAGCGGGCAAACAGAATAACAAACATCATCATGGCAGCCGCTGTAGCCAGAAACCCCATTTCCCACTTGCTCAGCTTCCGGCGGCGGAGGGGAGGGTATTCGACTTTCTGAATAAGTTCTTTTTTCGGCTTCGCCTGCGGGATTACAATCTCCGGAGCGGTTTTCTCGTATTCCGCCATGGCTTTCCATAATTCAGATGCTTCAGGGCGGTTAATATCGGAAGGATTAACTTGAGCGCCTCGGAGCAAACTGGTCAGCTCACAATAAATCGACAGATATTCCCGATAGGCCGCACGCATTGGCGGACTGGACCGGAGAATGGTTTCCATCCGCTCAACGTCATCTCGGCTGATCGAACCATCGAGACTCTGAAAAATCAGAAACGCCAATTCATTCAGCTCGCGATTGGGCAGGGATTCACTCATGGACGCTGAGCCCCAGAGTTTTTCGCACACAATTGAATAAAAGCGTAAGGATTCTGGACTCATTCCGGTAAATCGTATTCATAGCCACTCCGATTTGGCCGGATAACATCTTGGCCGTCATCTGCTTTTCAAAACGGCAGCGTAAAAGTTCTTGGTCTTTTGAATTGAGTTTTGTTATACAATTCCGAAGCGCATTCAATCGTTCCCGCTCGCCGGGAAGGGGGGTTTGGGACTCGTCCGACAAGATTTCGATCAGGTCGGAATTAAACTGGACTTTTATGTTGTATTTTTTTCGATGCGACAGGACTTGATATTTGGCGATCGTCATTGCCCAGGAAACAAAATTGGAACCAACTTGAAACTGCTCGAACTTTTCCCACAGGACCTTTGCGGTGTCCTGCATAATATCCTCGGCATCCCACGTGCAGGGAACCAGCGTGTATATAAAAGACATAATCCGGCTGTAATTTGAACTAAACAGCTCAACAAAAAGCTCATTTTTCTTCTTTACATCAGGTTCCATCGTTCAGGTCCATGCGTTTATCCTG
>Ga0208196_1004482_pt1 | contig 10822 bp, 11 predicted proteins | sample AD_JPNNA7_MetaG_FD_184443 | JGI IMG/M metagenome (GOLD analysis project Ga0208196, IMG submission 184443) | Active sludge microbial communities of municipal wastewater-treating anaerobic digesters from Japan - AD_JPNNA7_MetaG (SPAdes) (version 2) | ecosystem: Engineered > Bioreactor > Anaerobic...
AAGACTGCTGCACGATCAGCCAAACTGTTCACATCCAAGTCCATAATTACTGCCATCCTGGAAGAACGGCAGTGATCATTATCTCTGCTTGCTAACTCATTCCAACGTATATCTAATTTGCGTTTAGGGACAGCCTTTTCCCTTTTGATCGTTGCCACTTTTTACAATTTTGGTATAGTAACAGATTTTCGGCTCTTTGCTGAATTATGTGTGCTGGCCTGGCAGATATTGCAGCCTCTGTCTCTCTGCGCCTCTCAAGTTGGGTCAGAGGATCGCGGTTCACCTCATAAGCGCAGAGACAGAGAATTTGTGATTTAAGTTCACCAATAATAAATAGCGAGGAGCCAAATCTATTTCCGTCTCCTCCGGGCACCTGCCATCCCCAGACTGATCATGGCTAGAACCAGCAGTGCTCCAAAGCCTGGAGTAGTCTGTGCTGCGGATTCTACCGCCTCTTGGAACTCGCTGATTTCCATCGCTGCCTCAGCCAACGCCTCTTCTACCGCAAATCCGCCGGTCCTTGTCCCTCTGGTTGCTATCCTCTCCTTTTCTTTGGGGAAATCGTGTCAGAATATGCAGTTGATTTCCAAAGTCCGATCTGTATTGTGGACGATATGACTGGAGAAGGCTGTTTTTCAGTGGCGTCGCGCGCGAAAAAAAACGCGCGGTAGTGCCCTGGCCCCCTCAACGCCGGGGTGGCTTGGATAACAACAATTGACGAGGTTAAACTACAAACCCATAGCCAGGACGAAGTGCCATAGTTGCTCTGTTTACTGCTAAAAGCAGAATTCTCTGTACCTGCAGCTTCCTGGATTTGGGCACCTTCCAGGATCGCGCTCATAAAATATAAGGTCTTGTTTGCTGTCCCTTTCCTCAATGAACCACTGACGGACCTCATCGCTGATGATGAAGAAATCCCTCTCGATATGAGGTGTGGGGTGATTTTTTGGGAAGCTCAGGTAGACTGTGCAGCCGATGTTGATGGGAACCTCATAAAGGCTCTCGTAGACCAAGGCATAGCCGGTGGCAGAGAGCCGATGAAAGTCCCTCTTCTGCCCGGTCTTCAGATCGCATATCAGCATCCCGCCCATATTGATGGCATCAGCAGAGAGGTTGCGGCTTAAGCCCAAGTACTTACCATCGAGCTTGTGCTCTACAACAAAAGGCAGAGCATGATTGATCAGAGAATCATCGCTGAGGTATTTATATTTGGCAAGATAGGCAAAGATGGAAGAAACTATTCTGCTCACCTCGAATGACCAGAGCTTTCTCAGGTTATCGCTGACGCTTTGGCCGGCCTCTGCAGAGGGTGAGAATTTTGTTTGCGAGAGCTGCTCATTAGCTTCAACTATGGCGTCATCAAGCCGTTCCATCAAGATACCTGGCAGCTCGGCACAGATGCTCATGCCTTCTTTGTAGATGAGCCTCTTGGCAGTGGGATAAAGCTCTGCCATAGCCTGATGGTAGATGCGCCCTGCCACCATCTCCTCGCTGGCCGGGACGCTGACCTTCTGCACATGTCTCAGATAAGTGTCCCGACCGGTCTCGCAGTACCTGTCAGAGACCTCCCAGACGGGCATCAGTATATCATGTGGCGGCGATAGCTCAGAGCAGTGCCAGTTCCAGCCCCTGAGGTCCTCTGCTATTCCTCTCTCTCGTGTGCTCGGAATAAGCTTTTTTAAGAGATATTTGCGTTCTTCTTCGGAAAAGAAATACATGCACCCTCCAATAATGTATTGGAATAATTATATTATTTCTCTGTATGTGGTTTGGGCAAAATATTTCCAACACAGTACTTTCTATATTCGCAGTCTATGCATCGAGCGGAATTCCTGGTTCCTGCTGGCTCAATCTCATCCTCAATTATCTGAGCTATTTTTTCGATCATCTTCAGAGTGCGTCTGCGGATCTCATCGCCAAAGTCAATCTGCACATTTTTCTGATCCCTACTGTAATGGATGAAGCCCCGTCGGACGATGGTCTTAAAGCTCTCTTCTACCAGAAGGGCATAGGCGGCAAGCTGATACTTGTGGTTCAGGTGGATGCTTCCCTTATGGGATTGGCCGAACTTGTAGTCTACAGGTATGAATTCCCGGTTGGTTCTCACCAGGTAGTCTAAGACCCCTCTCAGGCCGAGGGTGCTGCTTTCCATTTCCACCCTGAACATTTTCTCTGCCTGGTCCAGCTCCGGATCGTAGAAGATCGCTCCCTTGCGGCGCTTCTCTTTGGCGGTGATTGAATCGTGCATCTCTATGCCCGTTTGCAGCTTCTGGTCAGGAGGTTTGGGAATGTGAAGGACATGGTCGAAGTAGATTATCTTTGGACAGTAAAGGTACTGCTTCACGTCGCTTACTGTGATCATCTCTCATATCCTTCCTTCACGATTCTTCACTTGCCATCACTTGCCTTCACTTGTCTCTGCTTGTCTTCGCTTTCTCTCATGGCTAAAAGACGGACACGTCCTCCTCCTCGACCTCATAGATCTCGCCGATGCTATCTTTGAGGGAGAAACATTTGCTGCACATCGGATAGAACTGAATGTTTCCCTCCTTTTCGTGCATCATTCTCTCCAGCCGCAGGCGAAGCTTTTCTCTGGTGTTGTGGTTCATGATGCCCCAAAAGGCGCTCTTCTGGATGCGGATGCAGCCGAAGTCCAGCAGAACTTTGGCCACCCTGGCTCTCAGGCTGTTATCACTGATATCGTAGATGATTATGGTATCCACTGGCACCTCCCAGGAATCATCACGAACTCCATCACCATCTTGGGGTGAATGGCTCGTAACATGGCCTCTCTCCGCGGAGGAAGGTAGCAACAGATGATGCCTGAGAACGGATGATGTTTCTCAGGATCTGGCTCTTCTCTCGGTAGGTTATTCTCTCGTCCAGTCGGCCATAGAATGCCTTGGAGGCAATCTTTATGCCGTCCTTAGTCATGCGGCAGTCATCCTGAAAGTGGCCTTGCCGCATCTCCCTGGCTAGGCTCACCACCACCCTGTCCACCACCAGGGGCCTGAACTCCTCCATCATGTCGTAGACCAGCTTTTCTTTGCCTGGCCGGTCGGCATGAAGAAAGCCGGCGTAGGGGTCCAGTCCTGCATAAAGGATTGCTGCCCAGACCTCCTGCTCCAGGAGATAGTAGCCGAAGTTCAAGAGAGAGTTGATCTGGTCCCTGGCTGCAGGGTAGTCTCGGCCGGGGAAGCTCCAGTCATCTGGGATCAGCTTGGCCCAGGTCCTCCAGTAGATCTCCGCCCCTATTCCCTCCACTCCCATGATCTCTCCCCGGACATCATCCACCTTCCCTTTTATGAGATTGAGCCTGGGGATGAGCTCCTCTATCTGATTAGAATTATTGCGGAACTCTCCCCAAAGGTCCTGCCTTTCGCCCTTCCACTTTTTTGCGAATGATTTTAAGAGGGAGGCCTGATTTTTCAATTTGCCGCGGACGAAGGATCTGGCCAGGTTGGTTCCGCGGGAGTCGTTATAGGCATTGTACTGCTCCCTTCTGGTCTTCACTGTTCCTCCCAGGCTTGCCGGGATGAGCCTGGCCATGGGCTTGCCATAGTAGCTGGCGAAGACCACCTCGACACCCAGCTCGTCTGCCATCTGAATGGCATCGGAGGAGACAGAGATTCCGCTGCCCAGCACCAATATCTGCTCCACTCCCCGAGCAGGCACGAGCACATCGGGCAGATCCTTTCTAGTGATGCGAAACTGCTCGCTGGATTTGCCCAAGAATGTCCCCCGGTCAGAGAGGATGATGCGAGACATTTGAGAAATATTGGTTTCATAGGGGATATTACTTTCGGATGGCAAGGAAAAAGTTTAAAGTGCTATGGGTTCATTTGAGGCCAGGATTGGAGTGCAATGCTGAAACCATCAATGATTGACGGATACGCTTCCTTCTTCAAGGAAATCACAAGTTATTGCCCATATCCATATCAAGAGAAGGTCTTCTCATTGCTTGATCGTGGAAAATCCGTAGTTCTTCGAGCCCCCACTGGCTCAGGAAAAACTCTATCAGTTATTATGCCTTATCTATATCTCAGAAAAAATAATGAGAAAATGGCGGATAGAATAATCTACGCTTTACCTATGCGTGCTTTGGCTTTTGACCTTTATAATTCGACAATACAGACAGCCGAAAAGGCCGGATTTTGTGTAGTAGAAGATCCTGAGAAAAGGAGCGGCGAAGACAGAGATTCGGAGATTTGCATAACAATACAGACGGGAGAACTCCAAAACGATCACTTTTTTGAAGGAGATATAATTTTCACAACTATTGATCAACTGCTATCTGGTTATCTAACATTGCCCGTATCGCTTCCAGATAGACTCGGAAATATAAATATAGGTGCAATAATTGGGTCGTTAATTGTATTTGATGAAGTACATCTGATGGAGTTTCAAAGATCATTCTTAACTGCAACAGAGATGATGAATAGATTCGAGGGCTTGGCCCAGTTTTTTGTTATGACTGCCACTTTGACTGAGCCCACGCAGAAATGGCTGGCAAAGCAAATAAAGGCTGAACCCATAACCTGTAGCATAAATGAGTTAAAGAGCGTACCCGGCTATGAGAAAAGGAGCAGAGTTTATTCATTTGAAAATAGTCCGATATCCTCAGACACAGTAATCAAGAATCACAGACAAAAGACGTTGGTCATATGTAATAGAGTAGATAAAGCCCAACAAATCTATTCAGAGCTCAAGGAAAAGCTCATAAATGCAGATACGAAAATAGCTCTTCTGCACAGTCGCTTTTTTAAGAGGGATAGGAGCGAGATAGAGAAGAATCTGCAGCTTTGGTTTGGTAAAAGATCTGAGGATGTAAATGCAATACTGGTTTCAACCCAAGTTGTTGAAGCAGGAATTGATATTTCGTGCAATACGATGCATACCGAGTTAGCTCCCGCAAATTCTCTTATCCAGCGTGCTGGGCGATGTGCAAGGTATTCAGGAACGGGTAATGTATTCATTCATGAAATAGAGGATCCATCTAATCCACTTCCTTACCCTAAAAATGAAGTTGATGCTACCAGAAAAGAGATAAAGAATTTCAGAGAAAAAGAGCTTGATCCAGATTTTGAGAAGGATTTGGTTGAACGAGTTCATGCTCCTCTTGATGATTCAAGGCTAATTGATTCTCTTCAGAATCGTCGCGGTGAAGTGAATGAGGCAATGGATCACGGTCATTCTTCCAGCATTCAAAAGCTGATAAGAGAGGTGGACAGCGTTAATATTATTCTCACTCCAAATCCTCATAGCGAAAATTTGGAGATTTCATGGCCCGAGATGCTATCTGTTCCGAGATCAACATTATACAAGTTGAAAAAGAAGGGTGCAGATGATTGGATCTTCAAGATTCCTATCTTCAGCGATGATGAAGAGTTCAAAGGCGTAAAATGGGAAAAGGTGGAATCTGTCCGAGATATTTCCTGGCTGGTTGCATTGAATCCCAAATTTGCCAGGTATTCTCAGGAAGTTGGCCTGATATTTGGTGAAGAGGGGACGAGGTGCATTATCCTAAATAAAAAATCCCCGTATAAAAGCTATAAATATTCTTGCGAATCCTTCCAGGAACATACCCATCGCGTCATCGCAGAGGCAAGATCTTTAATTCCTCTCTCTGATAAAGGAATAATGAAACTCTCCAAAAAGATGAGGCTGGACAGAAATCATTCCATTGAGAAGATGATCCTTCTTGCTTGTGCTCTTCATGATACTGGAAAATTAAGCGTCAGGTGGCAGGGCGCTATGAACAGATGGCAAGGAATTTCAAATCCAAATGCAGAGCAATTTATCAAAGGATTGCCCTTAGCCCATACGACTTACGATCCAGTCAAAGATTGGATAAGAATGCAGGAGCTGAAGATACAGAAAGGTCCGCATGCTGCAGAGGGAGCATATGCAGTTTTTACAATGATATTTAAAGGAAGTCAAACTATGCTTGGCGACGGCGACGATACACAAAATATGGCAATTGGCATCATGGCAGCTATAGCCAGGCATCATGGGCCTAGGACATCTAATCTTCAACCGTTTGAGCTGATTCCGCAAGCGAAAAACGTATTAAATGATGCTATGAAGACGTTGGAGATTGACTTAGGGGATATGGAAATTAGCGAAACACCAAACAAGGATGTAATCGATTCATTCAGGCAGTATTTAAAAATTAGCGAAATAGATAATGGAATTTTCCTATACTGGTTATCAGTAAGAATCATTCGATTAGCTGACCAAAGAGCAACATCTAAGATTGGAGCCTGAAATGAGCCAGAGACTTTGTTTTAAAATCCCAAGGGAGACCAATACTTATGCCGATGTCCTTATGGCCTTGGGTACGGCGAGCCTACTGAATGAGATTTATGGAGATGAGGCCAGAACTACGATAGAGGATAGAGGTGATAATCTTTCCATCGAAGTCTCGAGCGATAAAGGTTTAGAGTTTTTAGATACTTTTACGCGACTTGACATAGGATATCCTTTTGTAAAACAAAAGAATGATGAGATAATACCTAACGGCGTAGACGATGTTTTTGATTATGAAAAGAATAAAGAAATTGAAGAGGCATATAATAAATTCATTAAGACATCTGGAAAAAGGAAAAATAAAATCAGCAATAAAATGATTGATTCTGGATTTGATAAGCCTTATGAACCCGATCCTAATCTCAAGCTTCACAAAATTTTGGCATCTATGCGCAAAGGTTGGAAAAGCGACAAAGAGTTTCATGAGTACTTTATTAACAATAGAGAGAAGATATCAAAATTAGCGATGATCAACCTTAGGCACCTGTCAGATCCATGCTTTGAGAAATGCAGTTCTGATGATCTTGACAAAATCGTATCTGGATCTCAGGTTCTTCTACCAATTGGCGGTAAAGGTGTCAATAGGTCAAAGCCAGATTCTACAGGCAAGTCTGGACTGCCGTCTGATTTCATCGATTGGTTTTCAGAATGGATGAAGTATCGTGGCATGTTTAAGTTCCTGCTTCCATATAGGAATGGAGATGATTTTAAGTTTTTAGTTATAGTTCCTAAGGATATCTCATATAATTCCGTGGTATCGATACATAATGATCTCTTTAAAATGAATTTATGGGGCGGAATAAAACTGGATATTCAGGCTACGCTCAGTCTTGCTAAAATTCTAGTCAATCATTCAGAAGAATACGATAAAGAAAAAGGTTCTTTCAAGATGCTAAATAGGCGTCCCAACCAGGTAATCGAAGGATTATATCAGGCCTATTTTAAAAGCATGGGAACGGCTGCTTCACTGATGAACTATTCATTCATCGGGTTGCCTGGATGGTTCACAATCGATGATAATAAAACCGCGCATGAATTTATGGATATTTTAGATGAGCACGGAAAATGCATTGGTGCTCTTCAAGAAGAGATCTCCAGTGATATTCCCCTTCTCCAGGATTATCGTAATTTTCTATCCTCAGGAGATTATAGGCATTTTCTGGAGTTTTTATCACTTTTTGGAACATATGTCATGCAGAGGAGAGAGAAAAACAAATGGGTAATGCAATTTACAGTTCAAAACCTAAGGAGGATTTTTATGGTCGATAAGGATTACTCTGAGATAATATCTGATGAAGGATTTTTGAATTTGGCATCCGCTATACGAAGAGCCACTGTTAATGCACAATATCGTAAAGCACAAGGCAGGCGAGATTGGGATATCAAGTATGGATTAGCCCAGGATTGGAAGCGAGTAGCAGAGCAGCCTGACAAGCTGGTTATTGCTATATCGGAATTTGTCCAACAATATAACGCAGAAAATGCAAGACATGCAGAAGAGAATAAAGAAAGAAGAAAAAATATAACAACAAGAGATCTGGACCAAGTTCTAAACTTAATCAAGAATTACGGCTCATTCCTGGTTGGAATGCTTCTCTTAGCCTACGGATATGCAAGAGATGTCAAAGAAACGGATGAATCAAATAGTACTGAAATTAAAGAAGGTGAAATCAAATGAAAATAAACTCTATAAGCATATCTGGACTATTAACCCTTAATATGCATGCATTAAATAATGAGGGCAGTGAAGGAAACTATCTCCAGACAAGGATGGTTGAAATAGTAGATGAAAAAGGAATCGCTCATTCGGTGAATGCCATCTCGGGAGACATGTTTAAACATATTCAGGCCGATCATCTATATTCCCTTGCACGTGAAGAAAACATATCCCTTTGCGATGGCTGCTCGAAGGACAATCCAAATAGAATAAATGTTGATAGTGGCTTTGTCCAAGGATTTTCCGAAGGAGCAAAAGATGCAGAAATTCTTGATAAATTATTGGAAAAATGTGCAGGAGATGACATCGAGGGAATTCTCATCACGCAGGAGATAGGAAAGAAAAAAAGAGCCATCGGCAGGAAATCGATAATAGAGTTCGGTTGGGCGGTTGGTGAGCCGGAGAAAACAAAAACCGAGTCTTATTTTCATGTCAAGTTTGATCAGACCGAGAGAGCCAGTGGAAGAGGAGATGAGAGTACTGGCGCCAACATAGGGCAAAATATTTTTCACAGGCCCGCGTCAAGCGGCAGATATGCAATAATCTTAAATGCCGATTTATGTCGAATAGGTTTCAATGATATCACTTGCACCTACTCAATAGACACCGAAGAGCGCAAGAGAAGGACCGCAATTGCCCTTAAAAGCATACTTGCAGCCATCCTCAAGCCAGCTGGAGCGCACCGAAACACGCAAAATCCGCATATCGTCAATTTCCAGGGCTGCATTACTGCAAGCTCTTCGATGCTTCCCGCTCCAACGGTGAGCGCCCTTAATGAGAATTACCTGGGAGAAATAGATGGCATATGCATTACATTGAATGAACTAAGCCCAAACTCAATAACCAAATGGGATTTTAATAGCCTTAATGAATTCGCATCAAAGATTAAAGAAATAATAGAATCAATTGAGATATGAGCATGACTCTGAGCAATCAAGAGTGGCTGGTCTTGGAATATTTGCCTACTAGCTTATTCACTCTTAAAATTTCAACGGCCACAAATAAAGGAGGGAAAACGCTTTTCGTTCCCACACCTTATTCAATTAAGCTATCATTCATAAATGCAGCTTTCCGTATCGGCGGAGAGGGCTTAGCCAGGGAGATATTCGGAGATATCAAGGGTTGTGATATTCGCTTATCTCCTCCAGAGAGGTTATATGTTCTTAACACCTTTATAAAAATTCTTGATGAGAGCAGGGATAAAAATTCAGATCCCTATCAATCCACGATCGCCTACCGAGAGTTTTGCTATTTCCAGGGAATGCTTAATATAGCTTTATCTCTGACCAATTACCCTAACATAAATATTGAAAAAATAAAAGAATTAGCAGCTCATATAAATTATTTTGGAAAACGTGGAAGTTTTTTCCAATATACGAATAGTAGAACGATTCCAGATTTGCCACCTGGCTTCACAGTGAAATCAACAGATCCAGAAGGAAATATTAAGGGATATGAGATAGTTCAACCGCTAGATGATATTGGGGAGACAGACTCAAAAGACTTATTTGATCATATAAATACATTTTCGAATAAGAAGATTGAAAGAGGCAAACATAGAATATTTGTCCTTACATATATACCCTATAAAATGGAGAAAAGCTCTAACAGATACACTGCATATGTGAATCCATACAGATGTCAAGATGCTGAATAGTCCCCAACTCAGCTGATGTCTTGCAAGAAGAAAGCAATCGGGAAAATGTAAACCAAGCCCTGCAATCAGTTTGTCTTTCGCCTATTATTGGATCATAATGCTTGGTTTCAATTCCCTTTTCATCGGGATAGGCTCTGCAATTCGAAAATATCCCAATCGAGATGTGGAACGGCACCGAATGTTTCAATTCCCTTTTCATCGGGATAGGCTCTGCAATGAAGCGGAAGGTATCACCATTGGAGAAATCCAAGCGGGGTTTCAATTCCCTTTTCATCGGGATAGGCTCTGCAATGAAGCGGAAGGTATCACCATTGGAGAAATCCAAGCGGGGTTTCAATTCCCTTTTCATCGGGATAGGCTCTGCAATACACAGAATATGCTGGCGGGGGCCTGGGTCACACTCACACGTTTCAATTCCCTTTTCATCGGGATAGGCTCTGCAATGCCAGATCTTATCACCATGGCTATCGGCCTGGTGATGTTTCAATTCCCTTTTCATCGGGATAGGCTCTGCAATCGGACAAAACGGATCTGGTTGCTCTGGCGGATGTGAAACGTTTCAATTCCCTTTTCATCGGGATAGGCTCTGCAATGAGATCGAAAATGAAAGAACATTCACATTTGCAATTGGGAGTTTCAATTCCCTTTTCATCGGGATAGGCTCTGCAATCTCGAACCACGCGCGGCCAAGTCTGCCTCCTTGAGAGAATATGTTTCAATTCCCTTTTCATCGGGATAGGCTCTGCAATTTTATGCGTGATTTCGGTTGGTAGTATATAAACAAAAGTTTCAATTCCCTTTTCATCGGGATAGGCTCTGCAATTTGGGAATCGTAGGATTCGAGAAAGATAATGTTTAACGTGTTTCAATTCCCTTTTCATCGGGATAGGCTCTGCAATTTTGAACCACCTTGCACCGGACACCGCCAAATGCGTACAGTTTCAATTCCCTTTTCATCGGGATAGGCTCTGCAATATCATGCATCTCTATGCGGGCCGTTCGGAGATCCTCGTGTTTCAATTCCCTTTTCATCGGGATAGGCTCTGCAATATATTCCCTCGGTACATCTCATACCTTGCGGACGCTCCAAGTTTCAATTCCCTTTTCATCGGGATAGGCTCTGCAATTTTTGCTCCGGC
>Ga0208196_1004484_pt1 | contig 10818 bp, 8 predicted proteins | sample AD_JPNNA7_MetaG_FD_184443 | JGI IMG/M metagenome (GOLD analysis project Ga0208196, IMG submission 184443) | Active sludge microbial communities of municipal wastewater-treating anaerobic digesters from Japan - AD_JPNNA7_MetaG (SPAdes) (version 2) | ecosystem: Engineered > Bioreactor > Anaerobic >...
GTCGATTTCTCCCACGTGGGGCTGAAGTTCGGCGACAGGCTGCCTGCCGAGTCGATCCTGGCCCGTGCGCAGGCCAATGACCGGCGCATCCTCGACGCCCTGCTCGCCGCCGACGGGCGGGCGATCTTCGGAAACGCCGCCGAGACGGCCGATGCCTACAAGGTCTGCGGCCTTCCGGCACTGGTCCTGATGGCGGAGCTCATGACGGGCAGGAAGGGGGCCCTGCTCGATCACCAAACCTACCGCGAGGCGGCCACGTCGAGCGCCGTGACCTACGCGGCGGCGATGTTTGCGGACTGAAAGACGGGCTTCAGGAAGGAAACCGCAAGAACGAAAAGGCAAAAAAACGGCGGGGACAATCCCGCCGTTTCCATTGCACCCTGCACCCTTGCCCCTGCCCGTCATCCCCCCGCCGTCTGACCGAAAGCGGTGTTGGCGTAGAGGTATTCCATCTTCTCCTTGTGCTTCATCTCCTCGCCGGCCATCCGGAGGAGCAGCTCCTTCACGGGACCCTTGGGATAGAGATCCGCCAGCCCCTTGTAGAAGTTGTGGGCGTTGATTTCGCGGTTGGCCGCGATGAGGAACACCTCCTCGGAGTTCATGTTCTTCTGGATGTCGGGCTGCTTCAGGTGCTCGGCGACCTTGTAGTCCACGGGCGTGTCGGGCCGCAGGACGATGTCGCAGGACATCTCTTCCTTGCACTTGACGAGAAAGGCCTTGTGCCCGGCCTCCTCGTCGGCGAGATATTTCAGCGTGTCCCGGGCCGCCTTGTCCTGGACGACGTTGCTGAGGTTCAGGTAAAAGTTGCGGGCTTCTTCCTCCCTCTGGATTGCAAGGTCGATGACGGACTGCAGCGTGTCGCTTCCCATGACTCCTGACCCCCTTGTTGAAGGCCCCGGCAGGGGCTTTTCTTTCGGCCTAGGGTAGTCTGTCCGCCCGCAAAGTGCAAGCGGAAATCCTTTCGGCAGACAGCTTTTGATTGCCTCGGAAAGTCCGATCTGATAGAATTCCGGCGACTTGTGGAAGTGACCCCAGAACCGACCGGGAGGCAGTCATGACGACGAAAACCAACGACGACCATGTCTTTTACAGGACCCCGACCAAGTACTACCCCACCGTCGAGCGCGGCGAGGGCGTCTACATCTACGACAAAGAAGGCAGGCAGTACATCGACGGCTCGGGAGGCGCCGCGGTGGTGAACATCGGCCACGGGGTGAAGGAAGTCGAGGAGGCGATGCTTCAGCAGGCCTCCCGTATCGCCTTCACGCACGGCACGCAGTTCACGAGCGAGGCCGCAATCGGCCTCGCCGATCGAATCGTCAGGATGTCTCCCCCGGGGCTCTCCCGGGTCTACTTCCTCTCGGGCGGCTCCGAGGCCGTGGAGACGGCCATGAAGATGGCGCGGCAGTACCAGGTCGACCGGGGCCTGCCCCTGAAGTACAAGGTCATCTCCCGCTGGGCGAGCTACCACGGCAACACCCTCGGCGCCCTGGCGCTGAGCGGGCACACGGGCAGGCGGCGCTACTACCAGCCGCTCATGCTGCACACGCCCCACATCGCGCCCTGCTACTGCTACCGATGCCCCATGAACCTCGCCCCCGAGCGCTGCGGCGTCGAGTGCGCCGACGAGCTCGAGAAGGCCATCCTCTACGAGGGGCCCGATTCCGTGTCGGCCTTCATCGCCGAGCCCGTCGTGGGGGCCACGGCGGGGGCGCTCGTGCCGAAGGACGGCTACTTCCAGCGCATCCGCGAGATCTGCGACAAGTACGACGTGCTGCTCATCTCCGACGAGGTCATGTCGGGCGTGGGCCGCACGGGCCGCAACTGGGCCCTCGACCACTGGGGCGTCGTGCCCGATCTGATCGTGGCCGCCAAGGGGCTCGCCAGCGGCTACACCCCGCTCTACGTCGTCGTCGCCAGGGAGGAGATCCACCGGGTCATCAAGGAGAAGAACGGCACCTTCGTCCACGGCCACACCTACAGCCAGAACCCGCTGTCCTGCGCGATCGGATCGGCCGTGCTGGATTATCTCGATAAGCACTACCTCGTGGGCGCCTCGGCAAGGAAGGGCGCCTACCTGCTGGAGAAGCTCCAGGCGCTCCGCAGGCACCCCATCGTGGGCGACGTGCGCGGCCTGGGGCTCTTTGCCGGCATCGAGTTCGTGAAGGACAAGAAGACGAAAGAGCCCTTCGACCCGAAGCTCCGGGTCAACGTGCTCGTCGGCAACAGCGCCTTCGCCAGGGGCCTCATCTCCTATCCCGGCGGCGGCGGCGCCGACGGCGTCAGGGGCGACCACAGCCTGCTGGCCCCCCCGTTCGTCATCACCGAGGCCCAGATCGACAGGATGGTCCAGATCCTGGACGAGGCCATCGGGGAGACGGAGAAGAAGGTGCTGGGATCGTAACGGGTTTTATCCAATTGCGTGCAGCGGCAAAGGCACGCGGCCGGGATCCTTGCCGCGAACAGACGGTGTTGGACCGTTCTGGCGCTCGCTTCACTGCAGACGCAAAAACCCGCCCTTCGGGCTCAGAGAGTTTGCGCTGCGGACATTGCGCTTCGCGAAGAACGGTGTCCCAAAACACGCCTGACTTCGCGCTCCAGAATCCCGCTCGCGAGCCTGTCCGAATCGTCAACCCCCAAGACAATGAGAGGACCCTGAATGGAAAAAGTCATCATCACCGCAGCCATCACCGGAAGCCGCATGATGCGGGACATCGCCCCGTACATCCCCATCACCCCCGACGAGATCGCCCAGTCGGCCATCGAGGCCTGGCAGGCCGGCGCGTCGATCGTCCACATCCACGTCCGCGACCCCGAGACGGGTCTCGGCAGCCAGGACATCAACCTCTTCCGCCGCGTCGTCGAGCGGCTCCGGGAGAAGACGGATCTCATCCTCAGCCTCACCACGAGCGGCATCCCCGGGCGGAACCTGCCGACGGCCGAGCGGCTCGCGCCGCTGCAGCTCAGGCCGGAGCTCGCCTCCTACGACGCCGGCTCGATCAACCTGGGCGGCAAGGCCTTCATCAACGACCCGGCCTTCCTCGACGAGGCGGCGAAGATGATGAAGGAGGCCGGGGTGAAGCCCGAGATCGAGATCTTCGACCTGGGCATGATGGTGACGGCCCTGCGCCTGCGGGACGAGGGGAAAATCGACGACCCGATGCACTTCCAGTTCTGCCTCGGAACCCCCTGGGGGGCGCCGGCCACGCTGAAGTCGTTCCTGCACCTCTACGAGCACATGCCCTCGAATGCCACCTGGTCGATCTTCGGCGTGGGTCGGGGCTTCCTGCCGATGGCCATGATGGGGCTGGTCATGGGCGGGCACATCCGTGTGGGCATGGAGGACAACATCTACGTCAACCCCGGCGTGCTCGCGAAGACGAATGCCGAACTCGTCGAGAGGGTCACCGGGATCTGCCGCGCCTACGGGCGCGAGATCGCCACACCGGCGGAAGCGCGAAAAATACTGGGCTTCGTGAAGTAGGAACCCGGGCCGGAAATCGGGGCACAGGGCGGAAACGAGAACGGCGGGGTCGAGTCCCGCCGTTCTTGTTGATGGTGTCTTGTCCTCCCCGGGCTCCTGTCACCGGCCCCCTAATGTTTCATGCCGTACTTCTTCATCTTGTACCGCAACATCCTCTCGCTGATCCCCAGGATGCCCGCCGCCCGGGTCTGGTGGTTGTCGGCCTCCTCGAGGGCCTTGAGGATCATCTGCCTCTCCAGCTCCTCGATGGAATCCTTGAGCCTGCCCTCCCCCGCCGTCTCGGCGGCGCCCGCGAAACGGTCTCCGAAGGGCAGGTCGGCCACCGTGATGATCGAGTCCCGGGCGATGACCACGGCCCGCTCGAGGATGTTGATGAGTTCGCGCACGTTGCCCGGGTAATCGTACTTGAGCAGCTGGTCGCGGGCCTCCTGGCTGATGCCCTCGATGTCTTTGGCGTTTTCGGCGGCAAATTTCTTCAGGAAGTGGTCGATGAGGGCCGGGATGTCTTCCTTGCGGTCCTTGAGCGGCGGGATGTACATGTCCACGACGTTGAGCCGGTAGAAGAGGTCCTCGCGGAAGGCGCCCTCCTTGACCCTTGCCTCGAGATCGCGGTTCGTGGCGGTGATGATCCGGACGTCGGAATGGAGGACCTGGTTCCCGCCCACCCTCTGGAACTCGCGCTCCTGGAGGAACCGCAGGAGCTTGATCTGCACGGCCGGGGTCAGCTCCCCGATCTCGTCGAGGAAGAGCGTCCCCCCGTCGGCTTCCTCGAAGCGGCCGATTCGCCGTGCCGTCGCCCCGGTGAAGGAACCCTTCTCGTGACCGAAGAGCTCGCTTTCCAGCAGCGTCTCGGGGAGGGCGCCGCAGTTGACCGCGATCAGCGGCCGTGCGGCCCGGGGGCTCAGGTTGTGGATGAGGCGGGCGAACAGTTCCTTTCCCGTCCCGCTCTCGCCGCGGACGAGCACCGTGGCCCGGCTCGGGGCGATCCGCCCCGCGAGGTTCACGAGGGTCTCCATCTGGGGGCTGCGGTACACGATCTGATCGGTGGTGACCCCCGTCTCCTGGAGGCGCCGTCGCATCATCTCGTTTTCCCGCAGCAGGATGCGGCGCTCCGAGATCCGGTTGACGTGGATCAGGAGCTCGTCGAGGTCGATGGGCTTCGTGACGTAGTCGACGGCCCCCGCCTTCATCGCCTCGACGGCCGTCTCGATCGTGCCGTAGGCCGTCATCATGATGACGTCGATTTCCGGGTTGAACTTCTTGACCTCCTGCAGGACCTGCAGGCCGTTCATGCCGGGCATCTTGTAGTCCATCAGGAGAAGGTCGAAGTACGACGAGCGGACCTCGGCAAGGGCCCTCTCGCCCGTTTCGGCCTCGGCCACGGTGTGGCCTTCCTTGCGAAGGAAGTCGCGGAGCATCTCCCTCTGGATCTGCCCGTCTTCAACGATCAGGATGCTGAGTTTCTTCATGCCTCTCCGTGCAGTCCGTCCCTGTTCTTGCCGGCGCGTTGCGCCCTGCCGGTCGAATTACCACATTCGGGGGGACTTTGCCACACCCCGGCCGCCCCTCAGCGTGCGGGGGATGCCGCGGAAGACGGCCGGGTCGGCAGGGTGATCTCGAACGTCGTTCCCCTGCCGACCGCGCTCTGGACGCGGATGGCCCCGCCGTGGCCGCGGATGATTTCATAGGCGATGGGCAGGCCCAGGCCCAGCCCTTTTTCCTTGGTGGTGTAGTCGGGGTCGAAGATCTTCTCGACCTCCTCCGGCGCCAGGCCGGAGCCCGTGTCGGAGATCCGGACGACGGCCCGGTCGCCCGACGGCTTCTCCATCGCGATGTCGATGGAGCCCGAGCCGTCGATGGACTCGATGGCGTTCTTGACGATGTTGATGAGGGCCTGCTGCAGCTTGTCCACGTCCATGGGAACCATGAGGGCGTCCGGCCCCGCCTGCAGGGTAAGCGCGATCCCGCGCGCCCGGGCCTCCTCGCCCATGAGCCGCGCCATTTTCTGGATCACCTCGGTCAGCGAATACTCGCGAAGCTCGAGCCGCCTGCTGCGGGAGAAGGTGAGAAAATCCTCGATGATGACGTTCAGGCGGCGGATCTCGTCGCGGATGACCCCCGTGAGGCGGCCGAACTCCTGGCTCTTGTCCTCCTCGCGGGGCTGGTACTCCCGCTGGAGCCGCTGGCTCGCCATGCTGATGGCATTGAGAGGGTTGCGGATCTCGTGCGCCACGCCGGCCGCAAGCTGGCCGAGGGAGGAGAGACGCTCCGACTGCTCGAGACGCTTGCGCATCTCGTCGAGACGGGCAAGGTGGCGCTTGTGGTTCTGGAACACGAACCAGAGGGAGAAGACGCCCGCCAGGACGATGAAGCCCATCGAGAGGAAGAGGAAGTGACGGTTGGTCTCCAGGATCTGATCCATGCGGTCCCTCTGGAATCCGACCCGGACGATCCCGGCGGGCCGCCCGTCCAGGGCAAGCGGGGCCATGACCATGACGTGCTCCCGCTCACCCAGGGTGACGCCGCGGGCGGTCACGGCGAGGGTGCCGGCCAGGAGCTCTTTTTCCTGGGCCGACAGCTCCTGGATCTCCGGCTGTTCGCCCCTCGAGCCCAGCACGGCGCCCCGGCCGTCGAGGACGGCCACGAAGACGACCCCCGGCGTTTGCGCCGCCTCGTCGACGGCCCGCTGCATCGCGATCCGCATGCCCCAGCGCTGCAGGGCATTCTCGTCGAGGGCGACGATCACCGTCCCGTTGCCGCCGCTGCGCCGCAAGGCCACAACGCCGGTGCGGCCCGCCCTTTCGGAGCGGCCGAACAGGTCGATCACGAGATCCTTTTTCTTCCGCACGGCGGGCTCGGCGCGCGCGAGGATCTGCCTCGGGACAGGCCGGCTCTGAAAGAGCGCACGGCCCGAGTCATCGACGACGGCAAGCAGCCAGAGTCCCTCCCGCTCCATCACCTCCTTGGCTTCTTCCGGGGGAATGACCCCGGACGGCCACCGCCCGTCGATCGAGCGGATCACGTTGACCAGGGCCCGGATCAGAGACTCCTGGGTCAGGAAGGTTTCATCCGTCAACGGGATGAGCGTCTCGCCGGCCGCCTCACCCCGGAGCATCTGCATGATGCTCGTGTAGCTCACCAGGGACTCCCGCTCGATCTTCTCCGCCACGTCGAGCCCCCGGACTTCCATGAAATTCACGAGGGAACGGTCGAGCCGGTTGAGGTCCATGAGGCCCATGACCAGGATGAGGATCACGAAGATCGTGCAGGAGATGATCAGGGTGATGGGGCGCAGGAGGATCTGGCTGGCTGAGGGAATTTGATTCATCCGGCTATCCGGTGGGAAAAGAGGTTCTCCGGTTTGCTCATCGGACGGGCTTCTTCGTTGCCGGTTGCTGGTCCACGGCGGAGTACCATCGCCGGAACTGCTCGGGTGTCAGGATTTTTCTCATCTCGATCTCGAATTCGATCTTCTCGCGGATCAGCTGGGTGTCGATGGCCTCGATTTCCTTTCCCTTGGCCCGGATGCTTTCCTCGGAGGCGGCGGGGTCACGCAGCAGATCGCGGTACTGGATGCTCTTTCCGATGATCTCGCTGCGCAGCTTGAGGATCCGGTTCGAGTAGTGCGTCCGGATCCGTTTCATTTCCCTGTCCTGGGCTTCCGTCAGCTTCAGTTCCTTCACGAGGGAAACTTCGCGGCCCGTCGCGTTCGAGGAATCGGGCCGGTTGTCGCGGCCGGCGACTTGCGCCTGGCTTTCCGTGACGAGGCAGATCAACAGGACCAGAACGGGAAGAATGCCCCGCAGCTTCATGATCGACTCCTCTTCGGCCACCGTCGCGAACCGGCGCCGCCCTTTACCCGTCCCGCCGGGACTTCCCGGCGGCAGATGAATCAGTGAACCCCATCACGAAATAAATGTCAAGCATTGCCCCCGAGTGCCCGCTGCCGTCTGTTTCGACATTAATGTCGGAGCCGTCGAAACAGGCGGATCACATAAGTACCCGGAAATAGATGACATTTATAGAAACCCCTTCCGCGGCCGACATTTCTTGCCTCGCCGCCCTGCCCGGAACGACGGCCGAGGAAAGAGAATGAAGGATAATATCAAGCAAAATCAACCTGTTGTGAAAGAGTACTTCCCGTGGCACGGTCCCTGCAAAATCGGAAAGCAAAGCTTAACTGCAAATGAGGTGCCCAACTGCAGCGAGGAGGGCCTTCATTCAAGAGAAGCAGCCGATTAAGAGTTTCGCGGAAACGTTTTACGTCGCTTTAAGAATCTCCTCCTTCAGACAAGCGATAAACTCCAATGGGGAGGTCGAAAGACCTCCCCGCCCCCCCTTTTTTCCCCGGTTCCCATCCCACTTCATACCGCCGGTCGTCGTTTTTTTGCCCCCGGCAGGGGGTACCCTCCGATGAACCCGGGATCGCGGCTTGCGCTTGACCTTTTCGCTGCCGTTCGCCGCGCGGGAAGGAATCCTGTCCCGGCGCCTTGACAAACGCCCGTGTCGTTGGCAGAAAAAAAGATGGCCTTGTAGAAAAAAGATGTCTATAATCGCCGCAAATTTAAGGAAAGGGGAAAGACATGAGCAGCTACCAGGGAAGCGACATCTTTCAATTCGCCATCCGCATGGAAGAAAACGGCGAAAAGTTCTATAATTACGCAGCGTCCATGACCAGGGACCCCAAGGTCTACGGGATATTCACCAAGCTGGCCTCCGAGGAGGTCAAGCACCGCAAGCTCTTTGCCGACATGTTCTCCAGGATCGACACGATCATGCCGAAGGAGAGCTACCCCGGCGAGTACATGGCCTACCTGCAGGCCAGCATCGACGGGAAAGTCTTCGTCATGTCGGCGGCCAAGGAATTGGCCGACGTCAAGGACGTGGCCGCGGCGCTGGACTTTGCCATCGGCCGGGAGCTCGACTCGGTTCTCTATTACTCGGAGATGAAGAAATACGTGACGGACTCCGCCCAGGGCCTGCTCGAGCAGGTCATCGACGAGGAGCGCAAGCACGTCGTGATCCTGTCGGAGATCAAGAAGAACCTGTAAGGGTTACGTCTGAGGGCCCTCGAAGGGGCTCGACGGCGGCCGTGCCGCCGGCCCGCCGCCCCCAAATTCAAGGGACGGCGGATGCGTGACGATAGGCTCATTGGGTGTCTTTTTCAGGGCGGGCTCCGGGATGCTCCCATCCCGGAAGATCCCGGCCCGCAAGGATGAAGAATGAAGAAGTTCAGCAGCGTCATCGCTGCAGCCGTCCGTGAGGGGGTTTCGGACATTCACATCACGGGCGCCCACCCGGTGGTGTTTCGGAAGAACGGTCAGATCCAGCAGGATCGCTCCGTCAAGTGGAGCCATGCCGAGGTAGACGGGCTGGTCCGGAAGCTGCTCACGCCGCGGCAGATGCAGATCCTGCGCAGGGAGTGGTCCGTCGATCTCGCGGTCACGATCCAGCACGTGCGGCTGCGCCTCAATGTCTTCAGCGCGACGCGCGGGCTGAGCATCGCCATCCGCCTGCTGCCGGGCGTCATCCCGACGATCCAGCGCCTCAACCTCCACCCGTCCCTGCAGCAGATCGCGGAGCTGCGGGCCGGGCTCGTTCTCATCTGCGGGGCCACGGGCACCGGCAAGTCGACGACGATCGCCGCCATCATCGACGAGATCAACCGCAGCCGGGCCGCCCATATCGTCACCCTCGAGGACCCTATCGAGTACCGGTTCATCTCGAAACAGTCCTTCGTGGAGCAGCGTGAACTGGGGACGCACATGCCCTCCTTCGAAAAGGGGCTCACCGACGTCCTGCGGCAGGACCCGGACGTGATCGTCGTCGGGGAGCTGCGGGAGCCGGAGGTCATGCGCCTGACCCTCAACGCCGCCGAGTCGGGCCATCTCGTGATCGCCTCGCTGCACGCCACCAACGCGGAAGACGCCCTGTACCGGATGTTCAACTCCTTCCCGCTCGAGGCCCAGGAGGAGATCCGCTTCCAGGTCGCATCGACGCTGGCCTGGATCGTGGTGCAGCAGCTCATCTTCCACGAGCGGCACGGATTCCGGGTTCCCCTGCTCTCCATCCTGCGCGGCAACAACACGGTCCGGGGCATGATCCGGGAGAACAAGCTGCCGCAGATCGAAAGCGCCATCCAGACCGGGAAGGCCGACGGCATGTTCTCGATGGAGAGATACCTCAAGGACTACCTGAGCGCGAAGGACTCCTTCTACCCGCCGGCCGAGAACTTCAAGCCCTCCGAGGAGACGTCCCGGGAGGTGATCTATCACTCCCCGCTGCTCGAGGCGGAACCCGAACCGGCGGCGCCGAAACCGAAGAAGCAGCCCGCCGAGGACAAGTCCGTCATCTTTCTCCACCCCGACGAAGGCTCGGAGAAGCACTTCATGATCGACGAGAAGGCGACCGTCGACGAGCTGATCGCCCAGATCAGGGACTCGGGCAAGTTCAAGGAGTGAATCTACAATATTTGATGCATCGGTTGCACCTGCCCGAGGGCCTGCCGATTTTTTGACCTGCCGCCGATTTTCTGCACGCACCATCAAATCCGCAACCGCGCGATTTTACTAATTTTATATTTTATAACCCCTCCGGATGCATGGCATGCTTTCTGCTTATAATACCTCCGCCGGAACCATGCTCTGTTGATCCTTTTTCCAGACGTTGACCTTCCAGCGGATTCCATATCGCTGATTCCACACGGATCCGGGGGGGAAAAAAAGGATGAATAAGTTCAGCAAGGTCATTGTGACAGCCGTCCAGGAAGGCTGTTCCGATGTGCACATCACCGGTGGGCATCCGGTCGTCTACCGCAAGAACGGCCAGATCCACTTCGACACGTCGGGCCGCTGGACCCACGGCGAGATCGACGGGATCGTCAAGAAGATCCTCACGGTCAGGCAGCTGCAGACCCTCAGGGGCCGCTGGTCCGTCGACATGGCCATGACGATCCGCAACATCCGGATCCGGGTCAACGTGTTCAACACGACGCGCGGTCTCAGCATCGCCATCCGGCTGCTCCCGGGCACCGTGCCGACCATCGAAAAGCTCAACCTCCACCCCTCCCTGAAGCAGATCGCGGAGCTGCGCGCCGGGCTAGTGCTCATCTGCGGGGCCACCGGGTCGGGCAAATCGACGACGATCGCCGCCCTGGTCGACGAGATCAACCGCAGCCGGGCCGCGCACATCGTGACCCTCGAGGACCCCGTCGAGTACCGTTACGTCTCGAGAAAGTCCTTCATCGAGCAGCGGGAGCTGGGCACCCACATGCCGTCCTTCGAGCAGGGCCTCGTCGACGTGCTGCGGGAGGACCCCGACGTGATCGTCGTGGG
>Ga0208196_1004487_pt1 | contig 10807 bp, 10 predicted proteins | sample AD_JPNNA7_MetaG_FD_184443 | JGI IMG/M metagenome (GOLD analysis project Ga0208196, IMG submission 184443) | Active sludge microbial communities of municipal wastewater-treating anaerobic digesters from Japan - AD_JPNNA7_MetaG (SPAdes) (version 2) | ecosystem: Engineered > Bioreactor > Anaerobic...
ATTCTGTGTCAACAGATTTTAAACCATGCCTGTTATTAATGGTTGACATCTATCAGGTGAATGAATACAAGTTGAATCAGTCAGGGAAAGCCGGATATGAGAAATCATCTGAAAGGTAAAGATATTGTTGTCATCGGCTCGGGTATCGGTGGACTCAGCACCGGCATTCTGCTTTTGCTGATGGACTTCCGCGTGACCATTGTGGAAAAGAATCCCCTTCCCGGCGGATTGATGCGTTCCTACAGCCGCTCGGGATTGGATTGTCCGGTCGGTGTTCATTATGTCGGCGCTTTGGGTGCGGATGAACCTTTAGGGAAAATGTTTCGCGCACTGGGCATCTCTGTTGAAGAACTTTTTATGCCGATGGGACAGGAAGGAATCATTGACCGGTATATTTTTGATGATATGATTTTTGATTTACCCCTAAGCATTGACGCGCTGGAAACCAGGTTGAGAGATACTTTTCCTCAGGATCAACCGGCGCTTAATGTCATCATGGCAAATCTTCGCGTCATTTTCCGGCAAATGAAAGACCCCTCTTTTTTGTTTACTCAGGGCAATCCCTTTCAAAACATGGACTACTATCAACCCATGGGAGATCTACTCGATTCTCTGGGCGCGTCCGCAGGCTTGCGGGCGGTCTTAGCCGTTCCCTGTAATCTGATCGGCGTGCCATTGAGTGACTGCCCCGTGATTTTTCATCATATGGTTATGGCCAGCTATCTTTTTTCTTCCTGGCAACTGAAGGAAGGCGGCAGCAGAATGACGGATGTCTTTGTGCAGCGCTTTGAAGCACTGGGAGGCAAGCTTATTCTGAATGACGGCGTAAAAAAAATAGTAACGCGCGAGGGCAGAACGACAGGCGTCATTCTGGAATCGGATGCAACGCTCAATGCGGCTGGGGTTGTCGCGTCCATTCATCCTAAAATATTACTCGGTTTACTGGAGGAGAACGCTCTGCGCGAAACGCACCGCCGGCGTATACGGGGATTACGGGAGACAGAGGGCGTCATTGCCGTGCAGGTCAGCGTGGATGCCGCACGTCATCCGGCCATTCACCATAACATCTACCGGTTGCACCGAGACGCAAAAGGTGTCGTTCAGGATGGAATCTTTTATCAGTTGCGCGGGGCAAGCCGCGCGGATACCAATCTTCTTTCGATCCTGACCAGATCCCTGTACAGCGACTGGCGCCCATGGGAACATACTGTAACGGGCAAACGCGGCCGGGACTATGAAGAAAAGAAAATGAATATCGCCGGAGGGTTGCTCATAAAAGCCAAAGAAATATTCGGCGACCTGCACGACGCCCGGATACTGGACGTTTACACGCCCCTCACCATCAGGGATTATGTCTGCGCTCCGGAAGGCGCCTGCTATGGCATCATGCGTTCGTCACGTCAATTGCTGAAGGCGATTTCGCTTAATAATCTTCCCATCGAGGGCCTTTGTCTGGCCGGACAAAACGCCATGGCTCCCGGCGTAATGGGCTGTCTGTTTGGTGCGTTCAACGTGGCCAGGCAAATGGCCGGTGCCGAGATGTTTGCTCAAGAAATTTATAGAAAGTTAAATCCTTGATCCCACTTCATGAGCCTTCATTTTCGACACGTCGTGATCGGAATATCTTAGAGTGAATTATCCCGCCACCTTTAGGTGGCCGGGACGTCCCTCATGTCTTTGCATGTGGGATAATTCGACTTGCGCTTCGAACTTCACCACGTTCGTTCTCAGCGAGTGTCATTAAATTTGAGTCTCACAATAAAACATTGAAAAGCCTTTTAATATTTGCTAGAGACTATCAAATCAATTCAGGAAGTTACATCAGGTAAAATGACTCGTCAGGATATTGAGCGCGAAGTAAAGGATGTTTTTCAGCGGGAGTTCGAAATCGAAAATCCGGACATGGATGCGGATCTGCGGGAAACGTACGAATTCGACAGTATTGACGCCATCGAACTGTTGCTTGCGATAGAAACATTTTTGGAAACGGAAATCACTCAGGAAGAAAAAAAACAAGCCATCAACATCCGCACGATCAATCAGATTTGCGATTACATTGAAAATATCGCAAAGAAACGAAATCTTCTCACCCCGGCATAAATCATGATGGAACGCAGAGTTGTTATCACAGGCATGTCCGCTATTACGCCCATCGGGCACGGGAAAGACCCGATCGTACAGAACCTGCAAAACGGAGTTTCGGGAATAAAACCTTTGCGCGCTGAGGAATTCCTCAGTCCCTATATCCATTCCAAGGTTTATGGCACGGTTGATTATCCCGTTGAATACGATTTTAAAAGGAATCACCGGAAAACCATGGGGCCTGTCGCCTATTATGCCTGTCAGGTCGCCAAGGAAGTTCTGGAACAGTCGGGGTTGAGCGAAGAATTTATCACATCCGGCAGGTTGGGCGTGGCTTTCGGTTCCATCCATGGTTCTCCGACCGTTCAGAGAAATATTTACCGCATCTTTTTCGGGGCTACCGATAAAAAAGCGGTTCGGGAAATCGGCGCGGTGGATTACCTGAAATCCATGGTGCACACCACCGCCGTGAACATCACCAAAATGTTCGGCATTACCGGCCGGGTCATTTCTTCGGGAACAGCCTGCACGACCAGCTCACAGTCGATTGGCTACGGCTATGAATCTGTGAAATTCGGCATGCAGGATGCCATGCTCTGCGGCGGCGCCGACGAGTACGATACAACCACCGTTGCCGTTTTTGACAATCTCCTGGCCTGTTCCACCGCTTTTAATGATACACCGCAAAGAACGCCGCGTCCCTTTGATAAGGATCGCGACGGCCTGGTCGTGGGCGAAGGCGCGGGAGCGGTCATGCTGGAGGAATATGAATTTGCCAAAAAACGCGGCGCGAATATTCTGGGAGAAGTCATCGGATTTGCCTGTAACAATAACGGCGGCGACATGATTCTGCCGAATCTGACCGGCATTACCAATACACTCAAACTCGGTGTAGAAACCGCCCGGATTAACCCGGATGAAGTTGGTCTGATCAGCGCGCATGCCACGGCGACCAAGATGGGAGATATTATTGAAGCGCAGGCCATTCATGCTGTCTTTGGCGACAAGCCTTACGTCATCGGACTGAAAAGCTACACCGGTCACACCATGGCCGCCTGCGGTGCGATTGAAACCATCATGACGTTGTATATGATGCAGGACGGATTTATCGCTCCAACACTCAACCTGGAAGAAATTGACGAACGCTGCACGATGATCAGGCATGTGCAAAAAATAATGCAGCATCCGGTTAAAACAGCGGCCATTCAAAATTTCGCTTTTGGCGGCGTGAACACTATCCTGATGGTTAAAAAGTTTTCCTGAGCAAAGAATGTTTTGGTCCCGCTTTTTTCATTTTACAATTGATTTATCTGTAACCCTAATTCTGTGGATTTATTTCATGTTCGGGTATCTGTTTATTTTACTTTTTTTGTATCTGCCCGTTTATGTCCTTGCGAGAAATCGCGCCGCGGCATTGCAGAATTTGAATCACATTCATCTGAAAATATTTTTTGCTCTGACAAGACTGCTGACTCCCCGTACAAAATTTATCATTCCGGACGATGTGCGAAAAATTCGTTCATCCGTGATTGTCTGCAATCATCTGTCTTATCTTGATCCCATTTTGCTGGTGTCGCTCTTCAGCCGACAGAGAACCATTGTCAAAAGCACTTTTTTTAAAGTTCCCATTTTCGGGTGGTTTTTGAAAAACTACGGTTACATGTCCTCCGGTTCCGACACCATGACAAGTACCGCCATGATTGACAATTTGGAGGATATCAAGCAACATCTTTCAGCGGGTGGCGTTTTATTTGTTTTTCCCGAGGGAACCCGAAGCCGCGACGGGAATCTCGCGCCGTTCAATAAGGGCGTGTTCACGATTGCCCGCTATTGCAACGCGCCGTTGCAACTCATTTTGATCAGGGGAACACATAAATTGTTTCGGCCCGGCCATTTTCTTTTTAATACTCTTGAACGTAATGAGATTAAGCTGGAATTAATCGGTTCGCTGAATCCTGAATACAGGAGTAAAAATTTTTCCATTGCCGTCCTGGCCGATGAGGCCAGAAAAATATTTGAAAACAAAATTGACAGTACAAAATAATTCAAAAATCCGGTAGGATCTTTTCCGGTAACCGATAAATATGAAGGGGGATTGCAATATGGAACTACAGGAAGCCATTTTCAAACGCAGAAGCGTCAGAAAATTCACTGACGATGTCGTCACCGACGATGAACTCAAACAAATATTTGAAGCCGTGCGCTGGTCGCCTTCCTGGGCCAACACCCAGACCTGGGAATTCATCATTGTTCGCGACAAAGGCCTCATTGAAAAAGTGACTGGCACCTATTCCGAAAAAAACCCGGCTACAAAATGTTCTCTGACCGCGTCCGCGCTGATTGTCGCCTGCGCGAAAACGGGCATTTCCGGCTGCTATGACGGAAAACCGGTGACCTCCATCCCCAACTGGGAATTTTTCGATCTGGGCATCGCCGTACAAACCCTTTGTCTGAAAGCCCACGAGATGGGGCTGGGAACCGTCGTCGTCGGTCTGATGAATCATGAAGCCTGCGAAAAAATTCTGGCCGTACCCGAAGGTCATAAAGTCTATGCCGTCATTCCGATCGGCCGGCCGGCCACCGAACCGAAAGCAGGACCGCCGCGTAAGGCTTTGTCGGAAATGGTATTTTTAAATAATTTAAATAAGCCGATGTTTTAATATTTAATTTAAAGCGTTCATCCGAAAAGACCTAGCGATGATGAGAATATTTCCAAAACAAAAAGGGGAAGTTGAATGTTATGAAGGCCTCTTTGCTCCGTAAAATCCTGATCATGATCGTCAGCGTGTATGTGACGTTGAGAATTACCGTCATCGTCCTTTACTGGACGGGCATCAAGGGCGGGTATCCCCGAAAAGACGGTGACGGACTCTTGACGTGGTGGTCCAACGGTCTGGTCAATGCCGCACGCATTAAAAAGACGGTCTTCGACCCGTTCAACGTTCGCATCGAACCGGGCAAACGCTATATCATCATGTCGAATCACCGCAGCCTCTATGATATTCCCCTGACGATTCTTTCGCTTCCGGGCAGTATCCGGATGCTGACCAAAAAGGAACTGTTCAGGATACCTCTGTGGGGACGCGGGATGGCGGCGGGTGAATTCATTTCCATCGATCGTCACAACATCGAGCAGGCCAAGAAGGATCTTAGAGCGGCACGCGAAAAAATGGAGGATGGCATTGTATTGTGGATCGCCCCGGAAGGCACCCGCTCGCGAACCGGCCGGATGGGATCGTTTAAGAAAGGTGGCTTCATCCTGGCCATTGAAACCGGCGCGCAGATTATACCGGTCGGCATCCGGGGTTCGGAGAAAGTCCTGCCGGCCAAGACGTGGGACTTCTACCTGGATCAGCAGGTGGATATTCATATCGGAAAACCGATTGACGCCTCGGCTTATACAATGGAGAACAAGGATGAACTGATTGAAGCAGTACGGCGTGAAATAAGCACTCTGTGCGGCGAAACCTGATATCGGCAGATGACCCATCATCATCCATCAACCTGACGCACAGACTTTCATTGAAACACAGGACTAAATAAATGCTGTTTGCGCAAATACAAAGACAAAAAATCAAGCATACTGTCCACGGAATTCCGAATTCCAATGGATGGCTGATATGATATTGACATGACGTAGAGGGACAAATATACTTTGCTTATGATTAAATTGAATACCGTTACCAAAAAATACGGTTCCTTTGCCGCCGTCAACAACGTCTCTTTTTCCGTTGAGACCGGTGAATATTTTGCTCTTCTCGGACCTAATGGCGCAGGAAAAACGACTATCGTCAAGATGCTGCTGGACTTCACCCAACCCACATCCGGAAGCTTGTCGATAAACAGTATCCCGAGCACTCAGGCAGCAAGTCGCACCGCGATAGGTTATATGGCTGAAAACCATCGCATCCCCCCGCATCTTTCCGGATGGCAATATTTACAACGCTGCGCGGAGTTGCTGAATATCAGCCGATCTGATGCGACAGACCAATGCCGGCGCATCGTCAGACAAATCGGCATGGAAGGCAGGGAAAATAGCAAAGCGCGTACTTATTCCAAGGGCATGATTCAACGGTTCGGAATGGGCGCTGCCCTCCTGGGGAATCCGAAACTGCTTCTTCTCGATGAACCGACCTCCGGCCTTGATCCTATCGGAATCAGAGAAATACGTCAGCTTTTGGAATCGCTTAAAGATCAGGGGATGACGATCTTCCTGAATTCACACCTTCTGTCGGAAGTTGAAAAAATATGCGATAACGCCGCCATCATCAATCAAGGAAAGCTTTTGGTGAAGGACAATATTGCCGCTCTGATCAAGAATGGTGACACTCTGGAAGATGTGTTTGTCAGATTGGTGAAAGGTTGATTTGAAAATGTCTGAAACGCGTTCATCCATCATCCGTATTGCGAAATACACCATCGTGGATCAGGTGCGGCAGAAGAGCTTCATCATGATGTTTGTTATTTGTGCACTTTTCATATTACTTGTCCGCAACTGTTCTCAAGGCGGTTTCATAGTGAATGGGCAGACGCTTGACGATGACGCTGTAATCCGTGTCATGTTAAAAGCGGTTTTCCACATGATTGCGGTGGGAACGATGTTGCTGGCGGGGCTACTTTCCATGCGCGTATTCAAACGCGACCGGGAGGAGGGGATGCAATCCTGTATTCTGTCAAAACCGATAACCCGCTGGCAGTATGTTGCGGGAAAAATTCTCGGATTGTGGGTTTTATCAGTTGTCTTCATGTTCATTCTGCACAGCGTTGTGTTCATCATGATTTCCATCCATTTAAAAGTGGTCTCTCCGGAATATCTCATGGCCTCGCTGCTTTCTTCTTTCAACCTGTTTTTTGTCGTTGTTGCCGTGCTTCTTTTTTCGCTTCTGATGCCTGACATCATCGCTTTTCTTTGTGTGATGGGTATTGGCATTGTCAGTTTTGTGGCAGAGGGAATAGTTGCTGCGAGCCAGAGTCAATTGGGACAGGCGATGCTGCAACAATCGGGTTCAGCGTCGGACGTATCCCGGTGGAAAGTTATTTACTATTTATGGCCGAAACTTTCAGGAATACAACAGTTTGCCTCATCATTGATCAGCAGGGAGGGGTTTCATGGATTTCTATCCATTTATCCGTTCATCAACATTCTGATCTATTGCCTTATCCTGGGCGCGTTGTTGTTCTGGCGTTTCAGGCATGAGGATATCATTTGAGCTTCCTGAAAGTGAGTGTCATCTGATGTTTGTTTGGATGCACGCTTTTCAAATATCAAGTCTTAATATAAATGGAAAGGACAATCTCTGGTAAAGGAATTGGGATATTATGCCGATCCAGATAATATCCCCACCCGAGAAAAACGAAAGAGGTTGATTATTGTTTAATATTAAGTTATTAAGCCCAAAATCACGGATTTTATAAAGGGGTGTTAGGCCGACAGCGCTGTCGGCGTTTGCAATTTTAGCACCGATCCATATAAACAATGTTACATTTGATGAAAGCGAAACGAGACAGTTCCTGGAGGAAGAATGACAGCCACCATAGGATTTGAAATACTGAAATGTCCTGACGGATGCGTTGAACCATGGCGAAAGAATGATCCCGATATTCAAAAAATGATACTACCGAGATCGAAAAAATTGATGAATATTCGTGATTCAATAGAGCATAGAAGGCGAAAAAGACTAGGAGAAGCACGTTTTCTTGCTGAGGCGTTTGTATCCAGACGGCGCGAACCGGCAGTTAAGAGAGGATGGTACGGATCATATTCTTGGCTTGGGGATGAAAAGTGGACTTCGGAATGCTTTCAATCTGATGGTGACGAATTATGGAAGAGAATCCATGAAGAAACTTTTCATAAGGCGTTGAAGGATAACGTACATTTGGAAATCGTTAAGAAATTACAGACGATAGCTGGTTCGTTTTCAGGATCCGAAGGACTTAAGGTAAAGAAAGGTCCCGACCTCTTTTTCATCCATGAGAATGGACAATTCGAATTTATCGAAGCGAAGCTATCTTACTATGATCACGTCAAGAAGAAATGGTACAAAGATAAAATGGACTGCAATCAATATGCTAGCCTTGCCTTACTTCAGAAATGTTTGAGTGCAAAAGTCACGATCATACGTGTTTGCCCAGATAGAATTGATGAATACGAAGAGGAGATTGAGAGGCAAAAGCATATTAACAAGTTCACGGAAATGTATGAGCGGCTGGATCGTTGCATGGATCGAGAAAGAGAAGAGCAAAAAATGTAACAACGGCATGAAGGGCGACGGCAAGAGGGCGCCGCACCTTATGCCGAGCGTTGAACATTTCAAGTGATAGTCCTCAATTTTGACGACCCGCCAAAATCTTTCGCTTCACATCCGGCATTGACAGCAATCCTCTCTATGTGAAATAAAGCACTCATTAAAAATCTTCCGGAGAACAGGGTTGCAAAGCATTAAAAACGATATTCGGCAAATCAGACAGAAACTTGATTCTGTCATGATTGCCGATTATTACCGTATTGTCCGCGAGCTTAAAAACATCGAAACGCATAGAGCCAACGACGAAAAATCAGCTTTCAGAAAATTAGGCTATCTGAAAAAACTTGCCGATCTCTCCACTAATCGCTACCGCCGTAGAAAACAAAACGCTCCCTCGGTTCACTTTCCGCAAAATCTACCAATCATCGCGAAGAAAAGGGAGATTATTGAAAGTATTCAAAAACATCAGGTCACGATTATCACCGGTGAAACCGGGTCCGGAAAGACAACGCAAATCCCCAAAATGTGTCTGGCCGCAGGCCTTGGCCTGCGGGGCATGATCGGTCTGACTCAGCCCCGGCGTATCGCGGCCATCAGTATGGCCCATCGCATAGCATCGGAGCTGGGCGAGGAATGCGGTCAATCCGTCGCGTACAAAATCCGTTTTGAAGAAAAGAGCTCCGCCGAGCCTTTCATTAAAGTCATGACCGACGGCATCCTGCTTGCGGAAACGGTCAAAGACCGCGACCTGCTGGCCTACGATACATTGATTGTCGATGAAGCCCACGAGCGCAGCCTGAACATTGATTTTATTCTGGGTTATCTGCGCACGCTGCTTGCCAGGCGAAAAGATCTGAAAGTCATCATCACCTCGGCCACGATTGATACGGAAAAATTTTCCGAAGCTTTTAATAAGGCGCCGGTCATCAAGGTTTCCGGCAGGATGTATCCGGTGGAAGTTCGCTATCGGCCGGTCGATCCGGAAAAAGAAGAAAAAGGAGAGACAACCTATATCGATGAAGCCGTGGCCTGCGTGGAACAGTTGCAGCGCGAGCGCCGTTATGAAGATATTTTGATTTTCATGCCGACCGAGCAGGACATCCGGGAAACCTGCGGGCTATTATCCAAAAAATGTTCAGGTCTTGTTCTGCCCCTTTACGCGCGTCTGTCCGGTTCTCAGCAAAGGCTGATTTTTGCCCCCGTCGAACAGCAAAAAATCATCGTCGCCACCAACATCGCGGAAACGTCACTGACGATTCCCGGCATCAAATATGTGATCGATTCCGGGCTGGCGCGAATTTTGGAATACAATCCGCGCAGCCAGACGACCGGTTTGCCGATCAAACCAATCTCTGCGAGTAGTGCCGAACAGCGGAAAGGACGCTGCGGCCGTGTGCAAAACGGTATCTGCATCCGGCTCTATTCGCAGGAGGAGTTTTCCCAAAAGCCTCTTTACACGCCACCTGAAATCATGCGTTCCAATCTGGCCGGTGTCATTTTGCGGATGCTCGAACTTAATCTTGGTGCGGTCACGTCCTTTCCTTTTATCGACAAACCGCAGCCCAAGAGTATCCGCGATGGCATCGATATCCTGCGCGATCTGGGCGCTTTGATTAAAGATGACAGCGCCGAAGAAACAAACCAATACATGCTGACGGAAACCGGCCGGAGGATGGCCGAATTTCCGCTGGATCCCCGCGCGTCCCGTATGATGATTGAAGCGCAGAAAGAAAACTGCGTCAACGAGATTGCCGTTATTGCCGCCGCCTTGAGCATTCAGGACCCGCGTGAACGTCCCTATGAAAAAGCCGACGAAGCGTCGAAAGCTCATGCCCAATTCGCGCACCCGGAGTCGGACTTTTTAACCTATCTTAATATCTGGAACCGTTATCACGGGTCGCTGGAGAATCTGCCGACGCAAAACAAGCAGCGAAAATTCTGTCGCGATCATTTTCTATCCTACAAGAGAATGATCGAATGGCGCGACATCTACCACCAGATTCTGGATATCCTCGACGGCAAGAACAAAGCGGTGAAAAATCGAAAACATCACAAGATCGAAATCAATCAGGATATTGCCGACCGGATTCACCGATGTATTTTGAGCGGCTATCTTTCCAATATCGCCCGGAAGAAAGAGAAAAACTTTTACACCGCAGCCAAGAGCCGAGAGGTGATGATTTATCCGGGTTCCGGCCTGTTCAATCGTGCCGGTCAGTGGATTGTGGCAGCGGAAATCAGTATGACCTCGCGGGTCTTTGCCCGCCATGTTGCCAATATCCAGAGCGATTGGCTGGAGAAACTGGGCGGCGACAACTGCCGCTACACTTATGCAGCCGCCCACTGGGAGAAAAACCGCGGGCAGGTGGTCGCCCTGGAGAAGGTAACCCTTTTCGGATTGACGATTGTGGAAAGCCGTCCTGTCGCTTATGAAAAAATCAATCCCGAAGAAGCCAAAGCGATATTCATCCGGGAAGCCC
>Ga0208196_1004495_pt1 | contig 10793 bp, 8 predicted proteins | sample AD_JPNNA7_MetaG_FD_184443 | JGI IMG/M metagenome (GOLD analysis project Ga0208196, IMG submission 184443) | Active sludge microbial communities of municipal wastewater-treating anaerobic digesters from Japan - AD_JPNNA7_MetaG (SPAdes) (version 2) | ecosystem: Engineered > Bioreactor > Anaerobic >...
CGGACGGGTATCCGTCTTCATGCCCGGCTGCCAGGTGGTATACACGGAGCTCGGCCCGGATCATCAACCGGTGCCGGGCCGGGACAAAATGGTTTTTCGAGGGCCCGGCCTTGAACATGGGATTGTTTCCACCCCGATTTCTCCTCATGCCACACGCACGGAAGTTCGATCCTGCCGGGAATGTCATGCCGATCCCAAAACCCTTGGACTGGGCCGGGGGTTTTTCACAGCCGGTCGAAACTGGGACGAGAATTCCTTCACTTCCCTTGTAAAACCGGAAATCAATCCCATGGGATTTGCCTGGGAGACCCTCGCGGACCCTCGAGGCCGCCCCCTGGCGGCGTCGACCCATCCGGGAGCGAGGCCTTTCAACCAGGAAGAATTGAAGAGAATCCTTCGGGTTGCTCCCTGTCTCCCTTGTCATGGTCGATATGACGACCCCATATGGGAAAACCCTCGAGAGGCCTTTGAACGTGCTCGACTGCCGGAGCACCAGGAAAAGGTTGCAAGGGTTCTTGAGGGGGCTCCATGAGGACCGCATCCATCGCCCGTTTGATTGTAGGGTTCGGTATTCTCTGCCTTAGTTCCGCGGCCTTCGGAACTTCCTCTTGTCTTACCTGCCACAAGGAGATCCGGGGAATGGGCGGAAGTCATGCCCTGAGTTGCTCGGAATGCCACCTGGGCAGAGAGGATCTGCCGGAAAAGGCGGGTGCCCACCAGGGACTGGTTCCCAATCCTTCCGATTTCACCCGCCCTCATTTCCCCTGCGGCCGATGTCATCAGGACCAGATCCGCTGGGTGAATCGCACCCTCATGAGGACCGCCGCGGGAATCGTCAATCAAACCCGCTTCCTCTGGGGAGCTCAACCGGACCCGGGAGCCCGTTTTGGGGTTGTCGACGTGGATCACCTCAGGCTCTTGCCGGAACAAGAAGCCTCGGGGGCTTTGGTGGACGATTTGTTGCGGCGTCGATGCCTGCGTTGCCACCTCGGGACATCGGGGAGTATTGCCTCGGGGAGCTTTCCCGGTGAGATTCCCGTGGAAGGGGCGGGCTGTTCCGCATGTCACGTGATCCGTGGAAACCGTGGGACGGCAAAGGAAGACCCATTGCCTCCACCCGGAACAAAGGGAGGAGGCAAGACCCACCAGATCACCACGGCCGTTCCGACATCCCAATGCCTTCAGTGTCATCGAGGAAACTACGTGGGATCGGATTACGTGGGGCTTTTTGAGCGGGACCATTCGGCCGCGTATAATTTTGATGCGAAGGACCCTGATCGGCCGCCTCAGCTCTACACCCACGCCTACCATCACCTCCTGCCGGATGTGCACCATGAACGAGGGATCCATTGCATCGACTGTCATCCGGTGGAGGAAATCATGGGGGAAGGGAGCGTTCATTCCCATGCCGGGGAACAGGTGGGAGTCCGTTGCACGGATTGCCACGGTCGCCCGGGCAAACCTCCGGTGCCTCGAGAGGTGGCTTCCTCGGATCAGCGAGCGTTAAGAGCGGCGAAGCTGAACCCATCCTACGATCTTTTCCAGGGTCAAAAGGTTCTCACAACCTCAAAGGGGCATCTTCTAACGAGTACGTTCGAGAGGGATGGAGAATGGTTTTTGCTCTCCAAGGCCGACGGAAGGGTTCACAAAATTCCGCTCCTGGGACGGAGTCCCCCGGATAAAACTCCTTTGGATCATCAAATCTCCGAGCACATGGAGCGCATGGAATGTTCGGCATGTCATGGAGCATGGACTTTTCGGGATCTGGGGTTTCATTTGGTTCGCCTGGACCGGGCGGATTATAATCCCTGGGCCTGGTTGACACGGCAGGGAGACCCCCAAGCGGAGGATCTCCTGGAGAAAAACCTGCTGAAACCCGAGGACCGGTGGGACCCTCCCGCTTCCCGGGATTGGCTTACCGGGGCGTCGAGGCCGGGAATCTGGCTTGCCGGTTATTCCTTGCGGCGGTGGGAGGGTCTCGTCCTGGGAGTGAACGAGCGAGGAATGGTGAGCGCCATGAGGCCTCAGTACCAGTATTGGGTCAGCTGGGTGGACGGGCAGGGAAAGGTTCTCATGGATTCCGTCATTCCCCGGGCCGGTGACGGGCGCCCCGCGACGGCATGGAATTCCTACACCCCCCATACCATAAGAAGGCAGACGGCGGCCTGCTGGGACTGCCACGACAATCCCGGGAGCTTGGGACTGGGGCAGGGCCTTCTTCGGGAAAAAGACGGGAAGACCGTTCCGCTCACCAGGCCCTGGGAGGATGGACTGGGAATCCATTTTGAGCTGGATCAGGTGATCGATTTCCTTGGGAGGCCCCTACAGCGCACCGTTCGACCGGGCAGTCGCTTTTTGGGGGAGGAAGCGATCCCCCGGATGTCTGCCGGGAACCCCCGGTATATGCGTGACCTCTTGAGATATTACGAAGGCAAAGAAGCTTACGGAGACCCGGCCGGGTTTACAGGCCCCAAAAGGTGAGGAACGCGAAAGCCCCGCCGAGAACCCAGAATGCGATCTGATGGATTCCCCAATAATACAGCCGGCGGGGAATTTCCTCTCCGGCCCTGGGCAGCCAGGGCAGAAAGGTGATAAGGGCGAGAATGAGAAGGGGGAAAAAGATGCCCGCCAACAAGGGGGGGAAATAACGGAGAAGCACCTGGAGCCAAACGACCAACCAGGGCGCAGAAACTTCTCCACCGGCCTGAGGCTCCAGCCCCAGGGGAGCATAGCCGACCGGGGAGATCAACGACACCGCCATGAGGGCTACCGACAGGAACAACATGCAAAGAAATTCCCTGGCAACGAGCTCCCGGCGAGCTACTTGCTTTACGGTGAGTCCCGACATCCCGCTTCTTCTCCGATTCCGTCATCGTTTGAAAGAGACGACTTGCTCAAGAATTGAATCTAACCGCTTTGGGATTATAGGTCATTGAATTCCGAAATAAAACCTCCGGAGGCAGGGAACAGGAGACGCCGGGTCTTCCTGGCGATAGGTTCCGCCTTGATAGGGCTGGCCTCGGGGGGGATTCTGTGGATGATCGGTTCGTTTCTTTCCGGGTCTCGGAATCGATCGGAGCCGGACCCTGTTCATTTTGGGAACCCGGACACCTATCCCGTAGGCAGTGTCGCCGCCCGCGGGAGGGTGGTCCTTCTGAGGGATGAAGAGGGGTTCTGGGCGGTTACCGCCATCTGCACCCATCTGGGATGTCAGCCCACATTCGTTCCCCAAGAACACCGGTTTGTATGTCCTTGCCATGGGAGTCGTTTCGATCCCGAAGGTCGGGTATTGTCCGGTCCGGCAACCAAGAATCTGTCCCTGGCAACTATCCGCTTGGATTCCCAGGGGTTTCTTGTAGCGTACCCCGCCGAAAAGGCACAACTTGGGGATAGGTTTCGCCCGTGAGACTCGATTCTTTTCTGGAGCACATCCATCCCGCCCGGCTTTCTGCAGATCGAATTCGCATCCGTGCCACCTTCTGCCTGGGAGGAGTCGCTTTTTTTTTCTTTATGGCCTTGGTTCTCACGGGGTTGCTGCTGGCCGTCTACTATCTTCCCACCCCCGAGGGGGCGAGGGAGGGACTCCATGATCTGAACTACGTGATTCCTTTTGGGCGACTCATGCGGTCCGTCCATTTCTGGGCCGGGCAACTGATGTTGCTTGCGGTGTTGTTTCATATGGCGAGGGTCGTGGCCGCTCGGGCCTACATGCCCCCCCGGCATCTCAATTGGCTGGTGGGTGTGGGCCTCCTGGTCCTGGTGGCGGCCCTGGACTTTTCGGGATATGTATTGCGTTGGGATTCTCAGAGTTTTTGGGCGGCCCAAGTCATGACCCAGTTATTAGGACAGATTCCCGCCGTTGGAGATGCGCTGCAACAATTATTGGTGGGAGGACCCCGGATGGGAGAAGCGGGTTTGCTGCGATTCTATGTCTTGCACTGCCTCGCCGGTCCCGCCCTCTTGTTGGCTTTGATCTTTTACCACTTCTGGAGAGTCCGAAAAGATGGGCGGGCCAAGCAAGCCCTCTGATGTCTTCTCCTGTCCGGGTTGTCTCGATACAGAGATGTCACATGACAGGATGTGTATCCCGAGACAGGGGTGCAATGGTTTGAAGGGACGGCAATTGGAAGAAACCGGCCAATTCTTACATTGCCGTTGTCCCGTGATCTGGCACCGAATTTGTTAAGAACTACGGCGAGGCTGCGGGCTTCGGTCCATGCTCTCGGTGCGATCGGGAAGAGTTTCGGCTTGACGGGAAAGGCTCTGTCAGAGAATCTTAATAAGATTTCAATAAGGTTGTGTCTAATGCAGGAATTTTTCCTCTAGGGAACTCCTCGGATGCGCTGGAAGGCCGACGGCAAGGTTCCTTCCTTGGCAGGCGGATGGATTGCGGGGGGGTTCGTGTACCCGGAAAGGAGAAAAGGCGAATGAAGTTGAAAAAGGTTCTTTTGATTGGTTTGTTCGTATTTCTGGGGATAGGAGCGGCCTGGGTGATTACGGGAGTCAGCCAGACGACTCCTCCCGCATCACAAACCGCCCCGGTGGAAACAAAAGAAAAGGCCAAAACACCTCCTCCCGCGGATGCCCAAAAGGCTACTGCTCCCACTTCGGAAGCCCCCGGTTCCGTTGCGGTTCCGGCAACGGGAGAAGCCCCGCCTCCCCGTAAGTTTAGCCCCAGCGAGGGATGTTAGTTCTTCCGGACGGGAAATTCCTTACCATGTGGGGTTGCAAGAAGTCTTACGGTTGGGAAACCTATCCCGCCGATTCCATAGAGGGGAGCTTCCGATTCTTTGGAGGCTCCTCTTTCTCTTCTGATCCCGACCCATGAGATCCCCCCCTCGTTCCTCCCGTATCCGGGTCCCCGACTCCTTTCCGAAGAAGTCCTAGAACCCAAGTCCTCCCTTGACCTCTTGGCGGTCAATCAGTTATTTGCAGCGGGAATCGGCCCCTTAGGTCTTGAGGGGCAAGGCTCGAGTCTTTTCCGGTCCGGTCCGGGTGTTCGCGATTTTATGGGTCCTGCTTTTCCGATGCTTCATCGGGGAAAGGGAAAACTTTCGGAATGACAAAAATCGTTTCCCATTCCTTTGAGGAATATCTCAAGCTCTTGGAATCCTTCCACGGCAATGCGGCCCCGGGGCTTATCATCGGCGGTTTCATGGTGGATCTGGCGTTGAAACATCTTCCGGAAGGAATCCTGTTTGATGCCGTCTCGGAAACCCCGGCCTGTTTGCCCGATGCCGTCCAGATTCTGACTCCTTGTACGGTGGGAAACGGATGGCTCAAAGTGATGAACCTGGGGCGGTTTGCCTTGAGTCTCTACGACAAATACAACGGTCGGGGAGTGCGGGTGTTTCTGGATCCGAAGAAATTGGAGGCATGGCAGGAAATCAAGACCTGGCTTTTCAAACTGAAAGCAAAATCGGAACAGGATAAGGATCGTCTGCTGGCGGAAATCAAAGAGGCCGGCACGGAAATTCTGGGGATCCAGCCCGTTCAGGTGCAATCCTCCCTTCTGAAGAAGAAGAGCCGGGGGCGAATCGCCAATTGTTCCCTGTGCGGCGAACCCTATCCCGTCAGCGACGGCGGGATATGCAGGGCTTGCCAGGGAGAAGGCCCCTACGTGATCCAAGAATCCCGGGAACAAAACATCGACGGACCCATGCTGAAGGTGGTGGCCCTGGAAGATGCCGTCGGGAAGACGGCCCTGCACGACATGACTTCCATCCTCCCCGGTCAGAGCAAAGGGCCGGCGTTCCTTCACGGTCAACGCATCACCATAGGGGATCTTTGTCGCCTCCAGCAGATGGGCCGACAGCGAATTTATGTGCAGGAAGAGAATCCGCTTCAATCGGAATGGGTCCATGAGAACGACGCCGCCCTCGCTTTCGCCGAGGCGATGGCCGGAGAAGGGATCACCTTCAAGACCCCCCCCAGAGAGGGGAAGATTAATTTCTTTGCCGATCGAGACGGCCTGTTTCACGTGGAAGAAGAACGCCTGGAGCGATTCAATACGATTCCCGGAGTCATGTGTGCCTCTCAGAAGGGATACAACCTGGTGGACCGGGGGAGGGGTTTGGCCGGGACCCGAGCCATCCCCCTGTTCCTGTCCAGGACCGTTTTCGAAAAGGCCATGGCCGTCCTGGACGACGGACCCCTGTTTCGGGTGCTTCCCGTGCGCGAGGCCAAGGTGGGCATCCTGGTCACGGGGAGCGAAGTATTCCAGGGGCTTGTCGAAGACAAGTTCATTCCCATCCTCACCACCAAGATCGAAAAATTCCGCTGTCGCGTAATTCGATCCCTCATTGCCCCGGACGATCGGGATGCCATTCGCGACGGAGTCAAAGAAATCCTGGCTTCGGGGGTTGATCTGCTCGTGACCACCGCAGGACTTTCCGTGGACCCCGACGACGTGACCCGTCAAGGATTGATCGACGCCGGGGCTACGGACCTTCTCTATGGAGCTCCCATCCTGCCGGGGGCCATGACTCTGCTGGCCCGCATCGGACAGGTCCAGGTGATGGGAGTTCCCGCCTGTGCTCTTTATTTCAAAATTACCAGCTTCGATCTCCTGTTTCCCCGGCTTCTTGCCGGACTAACCGTTACACGTCAGGACCTGGCCAAGATGGGGCACGGAGCTTTTTGCATGGAGTGTAAGACCTGCACCTTTCCTAAGTGCCCCTTTGGCCGGTAGCCGCACTCTTCAACCCTTCCCCTCCTCGTCTCCCCCCTCCGTCTCACGACTGCCCGGAAATCTTTCCGTGGTCTAAACTTTGCTACGATTTCCTAGTTTTGAGGTCTGAAACCGGCCTCCGGTTTTTGCGCTTCAACGGAAGGGGCCCGCCACCCGGTCGCTCCGTTGAATGGTTGACCGTAGAGCTTCTCGGTTGATTGCCTTCTGTGAAATAGTTATATCCTGCTGGAATCGGATGTTAGAAAGAATTTAGAAGAACTTCTCCTGGGAACGGGGGAAAAAGGAAGCGACCGAAATATCCATGATGCCCATCCCCTCAAAAGCCGTTCCGGAAAGTCGGAACCTCGATTTGCAAGGCTTCGTTTTGGGACATGATGGAATTCCAGGTGTGCGCCTCGAGGTCAATAGGATACAGGAGAGAAAATTATGGGAGTAACCCGAAGGGATTTCCTCAAGATTGCCGGTGCAACCGCAGGTGGAGGTATTGCCGGTTCTCAGTTCGTTCCATCCTTGAAGGCGATGGAAAAAGCATCCCGTTCAAAAGAAACCAGGGTCCCCGTGTTTTGCGAGATGTGCCACTGGACTTGCGGGGCCTTGGCCACGGTGAGGGATGGGAAGGTGGTGAAGCTGGAAGGAAATCCGCTCACCCCCAACAGCAGGGGAAAGCTCTGCGGAAGAGGGAACGGAGGAATCGGCCTCCTGTATGATCCCGATCGGGTCAAAACTCCTTTGATTCGTGCCGGAAACCGGGGGGACGGAAAATACAAGAAGGCCTCCTGGGACGAGGCCCTCAATTACGTGGCCGAAAAGCTCGAGCACATAAAAAAGAACTACGGCCCTGAAGCCGTCAGCCTGTTTTCCGTCGGATCTACCGGCAAACACCTCCTGACCTTGGTGGCGGCCTATGGCAGCCTCAATTTTGCCCAACCTTCCGGGAACCAGTGTCGAGGGGCCCGGGAGGTCGGGTACATCTTGACCTACGGAGACACCCCCGGTTCTCCGGAACGGTTGGACCTGGCCAACAGCAAAGTGATCGTGTTGTTCGGATCTCACCTCGGCGAGAATATGCACAACTCCCAGGTTCAAGATTTTGCCAACGGACTGGGCAAAGGAGCCAAGCTGATCGTGGTGGATCCCCGGTTCTCCACGGCAGCAGGAAAGGCCCACTACTGGCTTCCCATCAAGCCCGGGACGGACATGGCCCTCATCCTTGCCTGGACCAACATCCTCATCCGTGAGGGGCTTTATGACAAGGCGTATGTGGATGCCTATTGCATCGGTTTCAATGAGCTCGCCGAGGAGGTTTCCCGATACACTCCGGAATGGGCGGAGAAGGAAACCGAAATCCCCGCAGGTCTCATCGTGGAAACGGCCCTGGAGATCGGAAGATATAAGCCATCGGTCATGATTCATCCGGGGCGGCATTCCTCCTGGTACGGCGACGATGTCCAACGATCTCGCGCCATGGCCATTCTCGGTGCCGTTTTGGGCACATGGGGGCGCGAGGGCGGCATCTATCTTCCCACCAAGGCATCCATGAAGAAGGTCATCAAGGAAGATTATCCGGAGCCCCAGAAGGGCCCCATTGTCGAGCTGTGCAAATACCCCTTTGCCATCAAGCAGGGCCTCATCCTGGGTTCCACAACCGCCATTCGGGAGGCAACCCTCACGGAACAACCCTATCCCGTCAAGGGGTGGATCGTCCTGGGGGCCAACGTCGTCAAGGCCATGCCCAACGAGAAGGAAACCCTGGAGGCCATCAATAAGCTGGACCTGCTCTTGACCATCGAGATCATGCCCCTGGAAACGGCAATGGTTTCCGATGTCATCCTGCCGTCGGCATCGTACCTGGAACAGGCCGAGGAGCTGGAGATCAAGAAGGGAAGGTCCCTGTTTGTGACCATGGGCAGGGCGGCGGTACCCCCCATGTACGAGAGCAAGGACGGGTATACCATTGCCCGGGAGATTGCCAAGCGAATCGGGGTCGGGGATTTCTTCCCGTGGGAAACCCTGGAAGAAAAGAACAAGTTCCAGTGTCAGGCCCTCAACCTCGACTATGAAGAGCTCAGCGAAAAGGGATGCATCGTGATCCCCAACACGGACAGTCCTTATATCACGCCGGAAAATCAGCCGGTTTTCAAAACTCCCTCCAAGAAAATCGAACTGTATAGTGCTCAGCTGGCAGCAAAAGGATTTGACCCCATCCCCAAGTACACCCCCCCGCAGCAACCCCCAGAGGGCCATTTCAGACTGGTTTACGGCAGAAGCCCGGTCCTTTCCTTCACGAGAACCTGCAACAACCCGATCCTCACTGAGCTTCACAACGAGAACAGCATCTGGGTCAACGCCAAGAAGGCACGAGAGTTGGGCATCAAGGAGGGAGAGTATGTGGTCCTGGAAAACCAGGACGGGGTCAAAAGCAACAAAATACGGGCAAAGGTTACCCAGAGAATCCGAGAGGATTGCGTGTACATGGTGCATGGTTTCGGCAGCGAACTCAAAGGCCTCCGCAACGCTTACCGCAAGGGTGCAGACGACCAGGGACTGATTACAAGGTACACCATTGATCCTATCTCCGGGTCTACGGGACTGAGAGTGAATTTCGTCCGGATTCTGAAGGAGGCCTAAGAATGCCAAGATATGCCATGGTTATAGACCAGAGAAGGTGCGTCGGCTGTATGGCCTGCATCGTTGCGTGCAAAAATGAAAACGCCGTGCCGGCGGAACATTATAGGACGAGGGTGGTGGAAGTCGTGGAGGGAGAATTCCCCAATCTCCGAATGGAGTTGCGTTCAGAGCTTTGCAACCACTGCGACAATCCTCCTTGTGTGTACAATTGTCCCACCGGAGCTTCCCATAAGAGAAAAGACGGAACGGTCCAGGTCGATCGAGACAAGTGCATCGGCTGCAAAGCTTGCGTTGCCGCATGCCCTTACAATGCCCGCTATATGGACCCCAAGGAAGGATACGCGGACAAATGCACCTTCTGTGAACACAGGGTTCGGGAGGGGAGGGAGCCCGCGTGTGTCGCAACCTGCATTGGAGGCTCCCGCATTTTTGGGGACCTCGACAATCCCAAGAGCGCAGTCAGCCGGATCCTCAAAGAGGTAAGCGCCCATGTCTTATTGAAAGAGGCCGGAACCCAACCTCGGGTATTCTATGTCAGAAGACTGAGCAGGCCAGAATAGGAGCTTCTCATGGAGATCACAATCACAGGAACCAATGCTTTGACTTACCCGAGCCTGCATATCTGGAATTGGATGGTTGCGGTGGATCTCTTTTTTGGGGGACTCGCTGCAGGCTTGCTGATCATGTCGGCCATCGTCAACCTCACCGAGGGGAAAGACAAGGTGGCTTGCGTGAAAGGTCCCCTGGTTGCACCTTTCTGCCTCATGATCGGTGCCTTCTTCATCTGGTTGGATCTTGAGCGGCCCTTCAACTTTTTTCAGATCATGTTCACCTTCCAACCAAGCGCTCCCATGTCCTGGGGCGCATGGGGAATCACCCTGATCATTCCTTTGAGCTTCCTCTACGGCCTTTCCACGGTTCCGGCGGAGTATAAGCACTGGCTGAGATTCGAGTTTCTCAAAAAGCTCTCCGATCGTTTGAACCCGTACATGAAACCCCTTGCCCGGATCAACTTCGTCCTGGGGGTTTTCCTCGGCATTTATACGGGGATTCTCCTCAGCCTCTTTGTTGCGAGACCCCTATGGAATTCCGCCCTGCTCCCGCTGGTCAGCCTGAGCTCCTCCATCGCCACGGGGGCGGCGTTGAGCGCCATCATCGCCAGGAGAATTACCTCGAAGATCTTTTTCTCAAGGGCGGTGGTTTGGCTCCTGGGCGTCCAACTGGTGATTATTGCTCTTTTCTTCTTCTCTCACCTCACGTCCACTGCTCCCCAGAGGGAGTCGGTGATGCCTTTCTTTTCGTTCACCAACGAGTATTTCTGGTATGGTGCCTCCACGGTTTTCTTTGCTCTGCTGCTGCCTCTGGGGTTGGTTCTGGGACTCGTCCGGACCAAGAAAGATTACGGACTGGAACCTTCCGGTGCCGCGTTGCTTCGCCTGAAAGTCAGCTCTTTCATGGTGCTCATAGGAGGTCT
>Ga0208196_1004505_pt1 | contig 10767 bp, 9 predicted proteins | sample AD_JPNNA7_MetaG_FD_184443 | JGI IMG/M metagenome (GOLD analysis project Ga0208196, IMG submission 184443) | Active sludge microbial communities of municipal wastewater-treating anaerobic digesters from Japan - AD_JPNNA7_MetaG (SPAdes) (version 2) | ecosystem: Engineered > Bioreactor > Anaerobic >...
GCGCTGATCGAGAAGCTGCCGGTGGAATATTATGGCTCCACTCTGCCGCTCATTCAACTGGCGACCATCAGTGTGCCAGAATCGCGTCAGCTGCTCATCCGTCCTTTTGATCCGTCCTCTCTCAAAGCCATAGAAAAAGCGATCTTAGCTTCGGATCTGGGTTTGACCCCCAATAACGATGGTAAGTCCATCCGCCTGAATCTCCCCGCCCTCACGGAGGAACGCCGGCGTGAACTGGTGAAGGTGGTCAATGCACGCCTTGAGGATTGCCGCGTTGCCGTCCGCAACATCCGCCGGGAAGTCATCAAGAGCCTCAGGGATCTTGAGAAGGAAAAGGAAATTTCTGAGGATGAGGAAAAGCAGGCAGAAGACGAATTGCAAGAGCTCACGGATGCAATGATGGAAAAAATCGAGCAGATTGGCGAACGCAAAGAAAAAGAAATACTCGAGATATAGGGCATGACAGCAGAAAATCAAAATATTAAAATCCCCACGCATGTGGGATTGATCATGGACGGCAATGGCCGCTGGGCAACTCAGCAGGGGCTGCCCCGTTTGGCTGGACACAAAGCAGGGGTGGAAAATGTGAAGCCAACGGTCTTAGCAGCCAAAAAGTTCGGCATTAAATATTTGACCTTTTACGCTTTCTCCACGGAGAATTGGAAGCGCCCGCTAGATGAAGTCAGCGGGATTATGACGCTGCTTTCCATTTTTATCGATCGAGAAGTGAACAATTTGAATAAAGAGGGCGTGCGCATCTTGCACATTGGCCACCACGAACGCCTGGACCCCAGGTTGCTCAAAAAAATTGATGATGCCATCGAGCTCACAAAAAATAACACCGCTATCACCGTGCAATTAGGCTTAGATTATGGCGGCCGGGATGAAATCACCCAAGCCGTGCGCAAGATCGTGGCCTTAGGCACCGCGCCCGAAGCGGTTACTGAGGAGCTCATCAGCCAAAACCTGTATACTGCTGGCATCCCAGACCCAGACCTCGTCATCCGCACTAGCGGGGAAATGCGCACGAGCAACTTTCTCATCTGGCAGAGCGCGTATGCCGAGTGGATCTTCCCCGAGACTTATTGGCCGGATTTTACGGAAGAGGTCCTCTGGCAAATGCTCGTGGAATACAGCCGGCGGGACCGCCGCTTTGGCGGGCTGAGCCAAGCCTAAAGCTTTTATGTTAGGGACGCGCGTAAAATCTGCTCTTGTCTTTGTGCCGCTCTTGCTGCTTATTTCGTGGCTGGGCGGTATCGTTTATTTCCTGGCTATTCTGGTTATACTCGGCATTGGCACATGGGAGTATTGGCGGCTGCTCAAGACGCTGGGTTACGACGTTTCTTTCCCGCTGATGCTCATCGGTGTGGAAATGCTGCTGATCCTACGGCAAGTGAGCGGATTTACTGCAGCCGACTGGTCATTGCTGGTGATCTTGTTGGGCTCTGCTATATTTAGCCTGGTGCGCTACAGCAAAATCGAAGCGCAAGCCGTGTTGACCTTTGGGTTGCATGTTTCGAGCATCCTTTACTTGGGCTGGCTGGGCGGGTATTTCCTTTCTCTGGCGACGCTGCCCAAGGGCAATTGGTGGGTGATGGTTACCTTTGTGCTGGTGTGGATGGCAGATTTGGGCGGTTACATCTTTGGCACAAAGTGGGGCAAGCATAAGATGAGCCTGCGGTTGAGCCCCCGCAAAACCTGGGAAGGCTACCTTGGCGGGGTGATTTTCGGGGTCGGCAGTGGGCTGTTGCTGAGTTGGTTGCTACGGCCTGTGCTGCCGGAGTTCGCCCTCTTAGAAGGGGCGGTAATGGGGCTGGTGCTAGCACTGGTCACACCCTTTGGCGATCTCTTCATCAGTATGATCAAGCGGGCGGCTGGCGTGAAGGATAGCGGCACGCTCATCCCCGGGCATGGCGGCATTTTGGACCGCGCAGATACTTGGCTGTGGGCGATGATGCTTGGCTACTACCTGATGCTGGCTTTTGCCTGAGGCTGGCACGTATCAAACAGACTGTGAGCTGGATTTATTCATTGGAAATCACTTGACAAATTTTATCGGGGGGGGGTAAATTTAAATTGGGTAAATATTGAAATAACAGTACAAAGGATTTAGAGCCATATTGGACCCAAACCACTTGAGGAGGTGGAAAATGAAAAAGTTTCGTGCTATCCACATCGTTTTCGTTGTATTGGTTTTCTTGCTCATAGCCACCTCAGCGGTTTCAGCAAGAGCGATCCCAGAGGATGGGGCATATAGTCAAACCGAAGAGTTTTCTGGAGTTGCACTACGCGACGGATTGAGATCAGATAAACTCTCTAAGAGCGAAGCATGTTCTTGCTGCAATAAAACTGATAAGAGCATGAGATCCATTTCTCTTGACGATCCTGTTCTCGAATCTCTAAAACAAACTCCAGAAGCAGCTTTGGTAAATGATAACCTCGGCGAGCTTCAATGGAATCAAGCAACAGTCCAATCGCAATTAATTGAAGATAAACCTTGGCAGATTCTAGCAGTACCGATTGTAAACACCAATACTACTGAGGTTCAAATTTTATTGGCAGCTACTGAAGATGGAAGCCTATTTCGAATTCTGGTTTTCGGCATGCAATCGGAGGATTTGAAAATTGACAATGGTCAAGGTTTCAGTGGAACCCTAAAGTTTTACTCTCCAGACGGAAATTTGTTGATCTCTGCCATATATAGCGATGGAAAGTTGCAGTCTATAGAAAATAGTACAAGTGAGATTTCTCCCACTGGATTAAACTGGGGCTGCTTTGGGGATTGTTTGGGAAATATCGGTTATGATTTGTGGATTGGTTGTTATAGTATTTGCTCGGCCTGTGCATCTGTTCCAATTCCTTCTAATCCTATTTGCTGGGCTTGTGCTGGTTGCATAGGAGCAGGCGCTTTCCTTTGTATTATTGCTTGTTGGGAATGATAATAACGATAATATATTATATAAACAATTTAAGAACATTTCTCAGCAGCTTACTTTGTAGTAAGTTCATTTAGAGTTAAAGCACAGAAATAAGAGCGTAAAGAAATTAGTTTAATATGAAAATAAGAAAAATCTTGGTCGAAGAATTTATTCGAGCGTTTGCTCTTGGATTTGTATTATTTGGACCGTTGTCCCTATTCTACCGAAGTGGCATCCTAAGCCTTAAAGCAACTTACCTAATTTTAGGTGCCTTGATGGCAATTATTTTTGTTAGTTTCACCATCGTAAGGGTTCGCACCGGGCACCTGCTTATGGTTAGAGGAGCTTTAGGCTATAGTATCGTTGCTGCAGCCATGTATGCTTTCGCGCTAACTTTCGTGAGCGTTGGGGTGGTATTGGGGCAAGCTGAGATCTTATTACCCAACGGTTTCCGGTCCGTTGCTGCTTGGGTAATACTACCAGGTCTCTGTGCTTGGCTTGGCTATAAATACAGCGAGAAGCACCCGCCACAAAATTAGGGTGCGATAAATTTGCCTTATCAGGTCGAGTTATCCCTTATCCAGACCCAATTTTCAAACATATCATAAATTTATCATCCTGCCAGGGCAGCGTCCACAATATCCCGTGCTTCGGCTTGGATGCGCTCTAAGTGCTCGGCGCTGCGCAGGCTTTCCGCATAAATCTTGTAAATATCCTCGGTTCCGGAGGGACGGGCGGCAAACCAGCCGTACTCCGTGCTCACCTTCAGCCCTCCGATGGGCGCACCATTGCCCGGGGCTTTGGTCAGCTTGGCGGTGATTGGGTCGCCAGCCAGCGTGGTAGCTTTAACCATCTCGGGTGAAAGGTTAGCCAGGATGGCTTTCTCGCGCGCGCCGCTAGGGGCATCCATGCGGCTGTACCAAGTGCGCCCAAGCTCGCTTTCGAGCGCCTGGAAATGCTCACCGGGGTCTTTGCCCGTGACTGCCAAAATCTCTGCGGCCAGCAAGTCCAGAATGATGCCGTCTTTATCCGTCGTCCAGACCTTGCCATTCTTGCGCAAGTAAGAAGCCCCGGCGCTCTCCTCCCCGCCAAAGCCCAAGGTACCTGCTAACAAGCCGGGCACGAACCATTTAAACCCGACCGGCACTTCATAAAGCGGGCGCCCGATTTTCTGCGCCACTTTATCGATGAGCACGCTGGAAACCAGCGTTTTACCTACTTGAGCGGTAGCGGGCCACTCTGCACGGTGCTGGAAAATGTAGAAAACCGCCACAGCCAAGTAGTGGTTGGGGTTCATGAGTCCCAGACTGCGCGTAACGATGCCATGCCGGTCGTAATCGACGTCGTTGCCGAAGGCGATGTCGAATTTATCCTTCATCGCAACCAGGTTTGCCATGGCATACGGGCTGGAGCAGTCCATCCGGATCTTGCCATCGTGGTCGAGTGTCATGAACGAGAAAGTCGGGTCGATGCGCTTGTTGACAACCTCTAAGTTGAGGTGGTAGCGCTCTGCCATCGGCTCCCAATAAGCTAAGCCCGAGCCGCCCAACGGATCCACACCAATGTGGATGCCGGAAGCAGCAATGGTTTGCAGATCCACCACGTTCTCCAGGTCCGCAACATAGGGCGTGATCAGGTCAATGGCGTGTGTGGTTTCGGCTTTGAGGGCTTTCTCGAAAGGCAGGCGTTTGACTGCTTTTAAGCTGTTGCGGATAATCTCGTTGGCGCGGGCTTGGATCCACTTAGTGGTGTCGGTATCGGCTGGGCCACCGTTTGGCGGGTTATATTTAAAGCCGCCGTCCTCTGGTGGGTTATGTGAAGGGGAAATTACCACGCCGTCAGCTTGGATGCCAGGGTGGGCAGCGTTATAGGTGAGGATGGCATGTGAGATGACGGGGGTAGGCGTGTAGCGCATGCCAGCGTGGATCATCAGCTCAACACCATTGCCGGCAAAGACCTCCAGGGCTGTGTTATGTGCTGGCTCTGAAAGAGCGTGGGTATCCATCCCCATGAAGAGCGGTCCGCGGATATCCGCCATCGTGCGGTATTCAGCGATAGCCTGGCTGATAGCCAGGACGTGATCCTCATTGAAACTGCCGGTGAGCGAGGAACCGCGGTGCCCAGAGGTACCGAAAACCACCGCATGGGCTGGGTTTTGGGGGTCAGGATGCAGAGTGTAATAGGCAGAAACAAGGCGCGGAATGTTGACCAGGACTTCCAGTGGAGCAGGTTTACCGGCTAAGGGATGTGGGGGCATAGCTTCTCCTTTTTGGGCAAAGTGAGGGAGGATTTCTCCTAAAATTAACCCTAAAACTGCAGAAATTCTATCATAGCCAGCGGAATAAATTAAAAGTTGCAGCCTGAAAGTAGTTGCTCTCAGGCTGCTAAAGGAGGCTCATCCTGGCTGTTCAAACCAGAAAGGATTGAGGAATGGATTACTCGATGGCGTAATTAAGCGTGGCGGTGTAGCTCACGATTATCTGGCCGGCTGAGACAGGCACTGAGGTCTCCAAGCCGCCAGAACCTTTACCGGTGCCGAAGCCATAGTATGGCTGAGTGTAAGTAGGCGTGCTGACGTCAATCGAAAGGATTTGCCCGAGCGTAACACCAGCAACTGCTGCCACAGATTGGGCTTTAGCTTCAGCGTCCTTGATAGCTAACTCGCGAGCTTGCGCCAGTACGGTTTCTTTATCGGCAATATCGAAGCTGATTCCGTAGATATTGTTAGCGCCAGCACTAATGGCTGAATCTAACATCTTGCCTAATTTGGTTAAATCGCGCACGGTGATGTAGACGGTATTATCCACCACATAACTGGTGCCCACAGGCTGACCCATGTTGTCATAACGGGTTTGTGGATACACATTGAAGCTTGTGGTCTGAATATCCTTCGCCTCAATGCCCTCAGCTTGCAATGCCTCGGTCAGTTTTGTGGCTTGGGTGTTATTGGCTTCCAGGGCACTGCTTACGTCCTCGGCTTCACTATGTACGCCAATGTTGATATAGGCAATATCGGGAACCACAGCCACTTCTCCTGAACCACTTACGCGGATGTAGCGCTCTGAGGTGGGGGTTACGCCTTGGGCTTCTATCAGCCCGCATGCTGAGAGCAATACTGCACCTATCAATAGGGTTACGACGATAATAATGGAATTCTTCTTCATGGTAAATCTCCTTGATACCTTTGTTTATACCATAACGTTATATGTGCAAAAAATGTTCCAATTGTGGGTTGAAATGGTAAAGCTGATATTCCTTAAAATAGGGAGGTCTATGGCTAACTCTACCTCGTGAATGTGATGGAAAAAGGTAATCTAAGTACAATAAAAAGCTCCTTGCATGATGAAGATTAGTTTCACCCGATCAGCCTAAATTGGTGGGCAATGCCGGCGGGCATTGGTTATAATTACTTGCGGGGTTCAGTTCACAACCTCTCATAAGGGATCATGCCAGTTAATTATCATCAAATTGAAAGCCGGCTGCCCGAGTATGGCAAGCGCATGAAGGAATTCGAGACTGCGCTGATGCAAGCCGAGCAAGCTCTCTGGGAACAATTCACCCGCCTGGATGAGGACGTTGCTGCGCTGCGTGCCAAAATCGAAAAAGCAGAAACCCAACTGCGCCGCTTGTATTGCGCCAAGCCGGTCTCTGAGCCATTGCTGACACATAAAGCCGCACCGCTGCCTCCTGCGGGTTATACGCTCATCGCAGCGGACGGCTCGCAGATTGTGCCTAACCGTCATCGCCCCGTCCAATTTGGGGTCATCAATGTGGGCTTGATTCAGGCGCGTTTGGGCAGCGGCACAGCCCCAGAAGTCAGCATCCAGAGCACTCTGCTCGATCCGGAGGAACTCCTCAACCCTGAAGGCAGCCTGATTGGGGAGGATGAGGTCGCCCTCTATCGCGATTTTGCTGAGCGGCGGGCTTTGCTAGAGGCAGCTCTTGCGGCTCAAGCGCCTGTGATTGCGCTCACGGACGGACTTTTGGATATTTATCAGCAATATTCTGCTCCGCAGCTTAACTTTCAAGCGGAGATGCGCAAGATCCACCAACAATTAGAAGCGCGCGGCGTCATTAGCGCTGGCTACATCGATAAGCCCGGCGCAGAAATGCTCAGCCGCATGCTCGACCTGTTGCACACGCCTGAGATGGACTTGATGACTTATGATGATCAAAAACGCAGCCTGCGGGGTATCAGCGATGCCCGTTTACTGGCAAAATTGCTCAAAGAGCCTGGAGAGCGCTCCGCGGTGTTCGAGACCGTCAGCAAAGGTGCAGCCCAAACGAGCCTGAAGGTGCACTTCTTCTATATTAATATCAGCTCGGGCAGTATGCCTTACTTGGCTCGGGTGGAATTCCCAGCATGGCTCAGTGCCCAGCCAGAGCTTGTGGACCAGGTCCACGCCGTTATTTTCCAGGAAGTGCAGGTGCTGGATCGGCACCCCTACCCTTACTTGCTGCACCGTGCGCATGAGTTAGCGGTAATAACCGTGCAAGAACACGAACAAGTGGAAGCCATGCTTTTGCAGGAATATGCACGCCAGGGCTTGCATGCCGGCTTACATTCGAATAAGGATGCTAACAAACAATTGCTAAAATTCTGAGGGACGAGATGAGCGAAGAAACAAAGATTCCCATCGGGAAACTACTGCGGGCAGATAACCGCCAATTTGTGGCTGGCTGCCGCGTCAAAGAGCTAGAAACACCTGCTTTGGGGGCGCTGTGTAAGGTGAAGCTGGACGACGGCAGCGAGATTTTTGGACTGATTACCAATATTCAAATCAACGATGATGGCTTGGTCAAACAGCTGGTTTCCGGGCTGAGTATCCCCAGTGAATATACAGCAGACAACCGTTACAACCGCAACCTGCCAGTGGAGATTTATGTTTTGGCGGTGGGCTTTCAGCGTACTGGCAGGCTCTACCACCGCCTGCCGCCGCGTCCGCCGCTCAGCTTGGATGCGCTTTATCTGTGCGATGATGCGGAGCTGGTGCGCTTCACGAACAGTGGTGGATATGGTTACTTCCGTCACATCCTGCGGCTGGAAGATCAACCAGTTGAGGAGGTGCTGGTGGCACACTTAGCCCAAGCCCGCGCTGCCAACAAGCTGCACGGCAAGCCTGATTGGTATGGCGGCGCTTGTCAAGAGTTAATTACCTTGCTCCGTGATGATTACCCCCGCCTGATGAATGTACTCAACGCTTTAGCAGAATTAGAGTGAGGAAAGAATGACAGACCTGAACATGCAAACGTTTGAGCAAAATAAGCCCATTGGCTATGTGGTGGGGGGTGGGCTGGAAAATAACCTGCAGGTACGCCTGACGCTTCCGCCGCAAGAAGTACAGGAAGGCGCTTTTGTGGTCATCGATAGCGGCACCTGGCGCTTTTATGGATTGGTGACGGACCTGCAGCTGGGTTCAACTGACCCGCGTTTTGCCGATGAGCAGAGTGAGCTGCGCTTGCCGGCAGGTTTAGCGGGTTTGCTGCACGGGCAGACGCTTTTCACCAACCTGAACGTCATGCCTGTCCTCATGATTGACCGCGGACCCGAACCGGGCAGCCTAGGCTACGAAGCTTGGCGTCAGGAGCACCCCGAAAATATGGCTCCCGTCACTGTCAAGACCGTCCCGAGCCACCATGCCCCTGTGCGCTTAGCGGATGCTGAGGATATTGCCCAGATCTTTGGAGAGGAAGATAATCACAACATCTTCTGCGTGGGGCATACCCGCGAGCAGGGGCATCCGGTGTGCCTCAATTTGGAGAAGCTGGTTCAGCGCTCCTCGGGCATTTTCGGTACCACAGGCTCAGGGAAGTCTTTCCTGGCGCGCATGATTTTAGCCGGATTAATCCACGCTGGGCATACTGCTACGCTTATTTTTGATATGCACAATGAATACGGCCCGGATAGCACCTCTTCCGATACTGGCCAAGCTGTGCCTGGACTTAAGGGTAAGTTTGGGGCTAAGGTGCGCTTAGTTGGTTTGGGTGCCAAGACCAGTTTTGGCAAGCTGCCGGCGGATTTCACCCTGGAAATTGCTCAATCCGACATCACCAGTGAGGATATCCTGCTGCTCTCGGAAGAGCTGAACCTGAATGAAACAGCGGCTACGGTGCTTTCTGCCTTAGAAAGAGATTTAGGTGATCAGTGGTTTAGCGCATTTGCGGATATGCGCAATGGTGCCATGGAACAAAACGAAGATGGCAAATCAGTGCCGGCGCCCGATAGCGTTGCTTTTTGGGCTAATCAGGCTGGTGTGAATGCCAAGTCAGCCGAAGCTCTACGCAGCAAGCTGGACCGCGTGATGCGCAAGGACTATCTCGTGCGCAGCACCGCTACCCGCGGGCTGCAGGAAGTCATTGACAGCCTTGAGAATGGCATTCAAGTGATCCTTTCTTTTGGAGAATACAGCAACGACTTGGATTACTTGCTCGTTACTAACCTGTTGACTCGTAAAATCCGGGACCGTTGGAAAAAGCTTACCGAAGACTCCTATAAGGACAAAGGGAAGCAACCTAGACCGCTGGTGGTGGTTGTGGAGGAAGCGCATAAGTTGCTCAACCGTGGCATGGCTTCGCAGACCATTTTCAGCACGATTGCGCGCGAAATGCGTAAATATTACGTTACTTTGCTGATTATCGACCAGCGCCCCTCACAGATTTACGACGAGGTTATGTCTCAACTTGGGACGCGCATTTCAGGCTCGTTGGGCGATGAAGACGACATCAACGCGGTGCTTTCGGGCTTGCCTGGGCGCGGCGCCTTGCGCGGAATGTTAGCGAAACTCCAGCCAAAAGAAGAGGTGCTAATGCTTGGCTGGGGCGTGCCCATGCCCATCCCGATCCGCTCGCGGCGTTATGACGCGCGTTTCTGGCAGCAAGTGCTGGGCAGCCAAGAGCAGCCGAAGACAATCGCAGAAATCAACCGTAGTTTGGGGTTCGAAGCCGATGATACCGATTAAATTAAAACTCAATGGGTTTACTTCTTATCGCGAAGCCGTCGAAATTGATTTTACCGGTTTAGATTTGGTGTGCATCTCTGGGCCAAACGGCGCAGGCAAATCCTCGCTCTTGGATGCCATCACCTATGCGCTCTATGGGCAAGCCCGCAAGCGAGATGAAGCCATCATCAATGAAACTTGTGATAAAGCTGAGGTTAGCTTAGAGTTTGGCTATCAGCAAGAAGTCTATAAAATTGTGCGCAGCATCACACGGGGTAAAGGCTCCCAGGTAGATTTTTTCATCCGCAAAGCGGAGGACGAAAGTGGCGGCTCTAGCTGGAGAACCCTCACCGAGCGCACGCTGAGCGAGACCAATGCCAAAATCCTGCGCACGCTTGGGCTGGATTATGAGACCTTTATCAATGCTTCATTTTTCCTGCAAGGCAAGGCTGATCTTTTTGCCACGCAGACGCCATCCGAACGTAAGAAGATTCTTGGCAGCATCTTAGGGCTGGACCGCTGGGAAGAATATCGCAAACGCGCAGCGGAAATGATCCGCGAAAAGCAGGGAGAAATCAACCAAATTGATGCCCGCTTGGCTGATATTCAGACAGAGCTGGATAAAGAACCAAGTTATAAAGAAGATTTGAAAATCAAACAAGCACAAGCAGCGGCAGCGTCTGCAAAAGTGCAAAATGTTCAATCCCAATTAGAACAGAAGCGCCTCATCGAAGAGCAATTAGCTGGCCGCCGTCAGCTTGTCGAAACCTATCGGCAGCAAGTAGAGCGCTTATTGGCAGAACAAAATGAACTGCAAACGCGTGTAGAGCGCACCCAAGATGAACTTGCCCAAGTGAAGCAGGAATTAGCCCGCGAGGAAGAGATAAAAGCAGCTTATGACCACTTAGTCA
>Ga0208196_1004508_pt1 | contig 10760 bp, 10 predicted proteins | sample AD_JPNNA7_MetaG_FD_184443 | JGI IMG/M metagenome (GOLD analysis project Ga0208196, IMG submission 184443) | Active sludge microbial communities of municipal wastewater-treating anaerobic digesters from Japan - AD_JPNNA7_MetaG (SPAdes) (version 2) | ecosystem: Engineered > Bioreactor > Anaerobic...
CTTATAACTGCGACGCCAACTGCAACCATTGGCAATGTTATTAGGACTTTGCTTGGTTTAGCTGGTTCTTTAACGATTATTATGATGACCTATGCTGGTATTTTATGGATGACGGCTGGCGGTAAAGAAAAAAGAGTTACACAAGCCAAAAATATTATAGTCTGGACAGTTATTGGCTTAGTGCTAATCTTTACCTCCTATACTGTTGTTAACTTTATATTAACCACTGTTGTGCCCTCTTCTTAATTGATAACTATATGTTAAATAAGATCATTGTTTGTCTCTGTTTATTGGTAATAGTTTTGAGTTGTCCATTTATGGTTGCAGCCCAAAGCGTTAGTTTAGATAATCCACTTCCCATTGACAATATTCTAGAAAGCAGTTCCTATATTGGTATAATAATAAAAAATATTTTAGGTATTGTGGGAGCATTATCTCTGTTGCTTTTAGTTTATGGCGGTATAAGTATGATTATAGCTGGTGGCAATGAAACTAAAATTGCCAAAGCCAAATCTATTATTGTCTATACCGCTATTGGTTTGGTGATTATTTTTAGCTCCTATACCATTATTAATTTTGTTCTGCAAGCTATCCGCGGAGCAAATTAGGTTGTTGTTGACGTATTGATGGTGAGATTTAATTGTTGAATAATAAAGACAGTGACAGCATAAGAAAATAGGACAATAATAAGTCCAATGAAAGCATTTTTGATTCGTTTTATAGCATTTTCTACCGTGGTTTGTTTACCGCCGGCAGTCATATATTGGATACCGGCAATAATCATTAAGACGATAAGGATAATACCTATTAGTCCAAGAATAATTTGGACAGTATCGGCTATAACTATGCGGACATCTTTAGGGGTTGAAGCGCCATAGGCTTCTTCGCCAATGGTGGTTAATCCCGTTTGTCCTTCTGGTGAGAAAATTTGGGCTGCGGTTAGAATTGGCCAAGCATTAAAGATAATAATTAACAAAGCGAGACCTTTAGCTAAAACTTGCGTGATTTTTTTGGACATAATTGGTTTTTTAAGATATTGTGATATAGTTATTATATCTAATGACCGTTTAAAAAACAACAGCATGTCGCTAGCTAGGAAATTTGCTTATAATAATTTAGTCCAAATTATTGGCAAGGCTATCTCTATTGTTCTAGGAATAATAAGTGTAGCCTTAATTGCTCGTTATTTAGGGGTAGAAGGTTTTGGCCGCTATACTGCCCTAAGTAATTTTTTGGGTATTTTTGCCGTCCTAGCTGATTTAGGGTTGACAATGGTTACGGCGCAGATGATTAACGAACGGCCTGAAGATAGACAGACTATTCTTAATAATCTTTTTGGATTTCGGTTATTTACGGCTGGCGCAATTATTATTATTAGCCTATTTGTTGCCGCTTGTTTGCCATATTACCGCGAACTATGGTTTATCCTAGCAATTTTATCTGGTTCTTATTTTTTTATTGCCCTTAACCAAATTCTGACAGGTCTTTTGCAAAGTGAGCTAAAAGTTGACTATCTAATGATAGCTGAAGTGGCCGGTCGTTTATTGTGGCTAGGTGGTTTGGTTTTAAGTAATTATTTAAATTGGGGTCTTATTGGTATTGCCGCGGCTACTACTTTTTCTAGCATGATTAATTTTGGGCTAGCTTGGCTTTTAAGCGCTAGGAGGATAAAGATTCGGTTAGATTATCAGGCAGATTGGTGGCGTAAAATTGCGCAGCGTTCTTGGCCGTTAGCCATTACCATTATTCTTAATTTATTATATTTACGGACTGATATCCTGTTTTTAAGCTGGTGGCAGAGTGAAGCGGCGGTCGGCCTTTACGGGGTAGCCTATAAAGTAATTGATGTTCTAACCAGCTTGCCCTTTTTATTTATTGGCTTGCTTTTACCTTTGCTTACTAGAGCTTGGGCCACTAGCGATCGCCAGAAATTTAATTTTTTGATTAATACCGCCCTGCTTGTTTTATTAATTTTAGTTTCTCCCCTAATAATAGGGGGGCAAATTTTATCTACTCCAATCGTTCAGCTGATCGCCGGGACATCATTTAGTGCCGCTGGGCCTATTTTATCCCTGCTTTTGGTGGCTTTGGCCGGTATTTTTATGGGTTGTCTTTTTAATCATCTTCTTATTGCCATTAACCGCCAGCAGATTATGGTGCGTCCTTATTTTTTAGTAGCTATTACTGCTGTGCCGGCGTATTATTTACTGATTCGTCATTGGTCCTACTGGGGTGCGGCTATAGTTACAGTATATAGCGAGCTTTTGGTGGCTATTTTAGCTGGCTATAAAGCTAAAAAAATAACTCATTGGCGTTGGCCCAGTGTAGCTAGTGTAAAATTATTGATTGCTAATCTTTTTATGGCCCTCGCCATCTGGCCTTGCCGTCATTGGGCTAGTCAGAGTATTATTAATTTATTAATTACGATTTTGCTGGGCGCTTTAGTATATGGTCTTAGTTTAATTGGACTTAAGGTTGTTAATTGGTCTAAAATACAATCAGTGTTTAAACCTAACGAGTAAATTATGAAGCAACCGCTTATTGCTAATTTTAGCCAAAAAGATCAGTCATTGGTTTATGAGCTTCTAACTACTTGGGCTGATGGTCGGTCAGTCCTATGGTCCATTGATGGACCCCTGACTCATTATTGGTCAGCTCAGACTTGGCCGCTTTATCTTATTACCCATAAAACTAATCCAAATCCCTGCTGGATAGGTTTAACTTTACCGTGGCGCAAGTTAAGTATGCGGCGGCGTCTAGCTAAATTTGTTAATCAGTATTCGCTTGATGGGCTTATTTGTCTTTCCTGGCTAGATAAGCTGCTGCTCACCGGACCGGCGCGTCGTCTAGGCTTACCAGTGGTGTGGCTAGAGCTTCCAGAAGATGCTAAATTATCTTTACCTAGTTGGCTTTTACAATATTACCATCGTCAGGCGAACAAGGTAAAAATTATTACTTTTGGCCGCCACTTAGTAGATCATCTTCATCTTCAGGGACAATCGCTTAATAATTGTCATCTCCTTTTGCCCGCCATTGACCCTAAGCTACACCTTAACCAGACAAATTTATTTTCTAATTTAGCCCTTAATAAACAAGAGCAGTCAGACAAGCCTTATTTTGTTATTGGGGCGGTAGTTGATTTAACCATTACTCGTCCTACTGAAATTTTATTACGCTCTCTTAAAATTGTCTTGTCAGTTATCCCCAGCGTCCAATTAGTGATTATTGGTGATGGTCCTAAGCGTAAAGAGCTTCAAGGATTGGCACGAGAGCTTGATTTAGCTAATTTGGCCTGGTTTGTCGGTCGCCAGGAGCCGTTAGATAAATGGTTGTATAGCCTAAATGGAATTATAGAATTGGAAACAGGAGAATCTCAGGCTTGGCAACGTTTACTGCAGGCTATGTTAGTGGGACTACCAATCATTGTTCCTAAAAGTCCATTAACTGCTGATTTTCTTCTGCCGGGAGAAACCGCCCTGGTAGTGGAGCGGGCTGAGCCCGAAATGCTTGCCCAGGCAGTTATCCAGTTACAGCAAGACAAGCTTCTGGCTGGCCGATTAGCTTGGCGCAGTAAGGAGTGGATGAATGAATTTGGTCTCATTGACCGCCAGCTTAATGATTTTGTTCATTATATTTCTGAGATATGGGACAATTAGTAGTTCATCAAATAAAGGGTGAAGCTAGTCGATTAGATAAATTTTTAGTCGTTAATATCCCTAAATATTCCCGTTCAGTCTGGCGGGAGATGATAAATAATGGTTCAGTCCAGGTTAATGGTCGGGTAGTCAAGCCCCATCTACTGGTAAAGGAAGGCGATATTATTACTTGGTCGAGCCTGTCTCGCGTTTGTAAAACTTCGGGACGTCCAAAAACGTCTAGTACTGTTTTACCGCTTAAAATTATAGCAGTTAAGCCAGATTATCTAGTCATTAACAAACCGGCTGGCTTGCTTACTCATGATAATTTTTGGCCGTCTCGGCAGCCGACGGTAGTTGGCAAACTAGCTAAAAAATATCCAGAGATCTTAAGTTTGGGAGATAATCCTGCTCGTCCAGGATTAGTACACCGCTTAGATAAAGATGTCAGCGGTCTGATGGTTGTCCCTCGAACTGAGCCAATGTTTGATTTTCTGAAACGTCAATTTAAATACCATACCGTGAAAAAAGTTTATACCGGCTTAGTTTATGGCACCCTATCTCGTACCAGCGGGGTTATTAATTTTAAGCTCGGTCGTTCCACTAGCGGTCGTAAAATGGCCGCTCGGCCATTAAACCAGGTCGGCAAATCAGCCCTTACAGAATATGAAGTTATTCGCCAGTGGACTAATTATTCTTTACTGCAAATTACTATTAAAACTGGACGAACGCATCAAATTAGAGCTCATTTAGCGGCTATTGGGCATCCGCTTGTGGGAGATAATTGGTACGGCACTAATAAAACTAAAATAAAAAATAAGGAGCTAGGTATAAATCGGGTATTTTTAGTGGCAACTCAGTTATCTTTTTTAGATTTAGCCAAAGTACGGCAGACCTTTAGTCTTCGTCTACCGCGGCAGATGACTTCATTTTTTAATACCTTAAAATAAATTTATGATTATTTCTTTTGCTGGTTGGCCTGGTTCTGGTAAGTCCACTATTGCTAAAAGTATTGCTGCTGAACTAGGGTGGCCATATTATAGTATGGGTCAGTTGCGTCGCGAGGCGGCCAAGCGGCGAGGTATGACATTAGAAGAGTACAATCAATTAGCGATGACCGATATTTCTACTGATTTAGAGGTAGACGAGTATCAAAGTAAGCTAGGGAAGGAACAAGACAATTTTGTTATTGACGGTCGGACTTCCTGGCATTTTATCCCTCAGTCTTACAAAATTTTTCTCACTGTTGATCCCCAGGTAGGCGCAGAGCGAATCTTTCAGGAATTGCAACAAGGCGGTGACCGCAACGAGGGCTATAATTTGAACACCGTGGAGGCAGTGCTAAATAGTAATTATGAACGGGTAAACAACGACCGAAAACGTTATCAGCAATATTTTGGTATTGACGTTTATGACTTAGCCAATTATGATGAAGTGGTAGATACCACTAATTTAACTATTGACGAAGTCATAGCTAAAGTTAGAGCTTTGGTAAAAGAGCGTTTAGCTCAGACAAAATCTGGCAATTGAGCCATTTTATATTTTATTTATATTTTAAATTAAACCTATGGATCGTCCTTTAAGAGTAGCTATCAATGGTTTTGGCCGTATTGGCCGCAATGTTTTTAAGGCTATGGTTGTTAAACCTCAATTGGAGGTTGTGGCGATGAACGATTTAACTGACAACCACACCTTGGCTCATCTTTTACAGTATGATAGCTGTTACGGCCGTTATAATCATGATATTAGCTATAATGATGAGTCTATTATTGTTGATGGACATAAGTACTTAGCTTTAGCGGAAAAAGATCCAAGCAACCTGCCGTGGTCTAGTTTGGGTATAGATATTGTTATTGAATCAACCGGCCGTTTTACTAGCGGGGAAGAGGCTTTGGCCCATGTTCGGGCTGGGGCTAAAAAGGTCATTATTAGTGCGCCAGCTAAAGATGAGGCGACTAAGACTGTTGTTTTAGGTGTTAATGAAGCTGAATTACAGGTGAGTGACCAAGTAATTTCTATGGCTTCCTGCACTACTAATTGTCTAGCGCCGCTTACTAAAGTATTAGTGGATAAAATAGGGATTGAGAAGGCTGTTATGAGCACGATTCATGCCTATACTGCTGATCAAAACCTAGTAGACGGCCCGCATAAAGATTTACGTCGGGCTAGAAGCGCTGCCCTGAGCATTATTCCTACTACTACTGGAGCAGCGCGGGCGGTAGCTAAAGTAATTCCTGAGCTAAATGGTCAATTTGACGGCCTAGCTTTTCGGGTACCCACGCCGGTAGTCTCGCTCTGTGATGTTGTGTTTGTTACCAAGCGTCCAGTCAGTGTTGAAGAGATAAATAATATTTTAAGGGAAGCTGCTGAAAATGATCGGTTTGACGTCTTGGCCGTTACGGAAGAACCCTTAGTTTCTGTTGATTTAGCTGGTAATCCTGTTAGTTCTATCGTGGATCTATCTTTAACTACCGTGGTTGGTGATAATTTAGTTAAAGTAGTCGCCTGGTATGACAATGAATGGGGATATAGTCAGCGCTTAGCTGATTTAGCTGCCTATATTGCCGACAATAATTTACTATAACAATTTTCAAAGCTCTTGGGTCTTGACAAGGACAGTTGGGGTGATTATACTATTAGCAGTCAGTAAGTTAGACTGCTAATTAATAATTTAATTTTACTATTATGAAATTACAACCATTGCATGATCAAGTTATCATTAAACCGCTCACGGCTGAAGAGAAAACTAAATCTGGTATTATTTTGCCAGATACTATTAATAAAGATCGGCCCGAGCAAGGTGAAGTTATCGCTGTGGGCCCTGGCCGCCTGCTAGATAATGGCCAGCGAGCCCCAATGAGTGTTAAGGTTGGGGACAAAGTAGTATTTAAAAAATATTCCACCGAAGACCTGAAATTAGACGGCCAAGAATATGTAGTGGTCGCCGAACGAGATATTTTAGCGATTATTAATAATTAACCCACATAACTTATATTTTTAATCTTAAACTATATGGCAAAACAGATTATTTATGACGATAAAGCTCGCGTTGCTCTAAAAAAGGGAGTTGATCAGCTAGCCAATGCGGTGAAAGTTACTTTAGGCCCCAAGGGTCGTAATGTAGTTATTGACCATGGTTTTGGCAGCCCCACTATTACTAAAGACGGGGTTACAGTAGCTAAGGAAATAGATTTAGAGGATAAATTTGAAAATGTTGGTGCTGCTTTAGTAAAGGAAGTAGCCTCTAAGACTAATGACACTGCTGGTGACGGGACCACGACAGCCACTGTTCTCGCTCAAGCCATGATAAACGAGGGCCTTAAATTAGTAGCTGCCGGCATTAATCCTATTGAGATTCGGCAGGGCATTGAAAAAGAAGTGAGCGAGGTAATAAACAAACTCAAGAAAATGAGCAAGCAGATTTCTACTAAAGAAGAGATTGCTCAGGTGGCTTCCATTAGCGCCAACGATCCAGAAATTGGCAAGATTATTGCTGAGGCCATAGAGTCAGTCGGCAATGAGGGGGTGATTACCGTGGAAGAAGGTCAATCTTTTGGTGTAGAAAAGGAAGTAGTGGAAGGGATGCAGTTTGACAAAGGCTACGTGTCTCATTATATGGTCACCAATACGGAAACCATGAAGGCTGAATTAGACGACCCCTATATCTTAATTACCGACCGCAAGGTGGCGGCAGTTCAGGAAATTTTACCCTTACTAGAAAAAGTGCTTCAGACCGGCAAGAAGGATTTAGTAGTGATTGCTGATGAAATTGAAGGTGAAGCGTTGACTACTTTTGTAGTTAATAAACTACGAGGAGTGTTTAATGTAGTAGGAATTAAAGCTCCAGGTTTTGGCGATCGCCGTAAAGCGATGCTCGAAGACATTGCTATTTTAACCGGTGGCCGGGTAATCTCCGAAGAAGTCGGACTTAAACTAGAAACTGCTGATTTAAGCGACTTAGGTCAAGCTCGTCGAGTGATTGTCTCCAAAGATAATACCACTATTGTCGATGGTAAGGGGGACAAGAAGGCTATCCAAGAGCGGATTGAGCAAATTAAAAGGGAGCAAGAATTAGCAGATTCTGACTTTGACCGGGATAAATTGCAAGAGCGCTTGGCTAAATTATCTGGTGGAGTGGCAGTTATTAAGGTGGGAGCGGCTACGGAAGTAGAGATGAAAGAAAAGAAGAGCCGCATTGAAGATGCTCTTAATGCTACTCGGGCAGCTACCATGGAAGGTGTGGTGCCGGGTGGCGGCTTAGCTTTAGCTCTGGCTAGTGAGGCTTTTGACCTTAATGATAATAGCAGCGTCGGGCGCAAGATTGTGGCCGGGGCTATTCTAGAGCCCATTAAACAAATTGCGACTAATGCCGGACAAGATGGCTCTTTTGTCCTATATAATATTATTGACAAGAATAAGGACAGCAATAAACCAATTGGTTATAATGCTATAACTGGCAAATTTGAAGATATGGTTGAAGCCGGGATTATTGACCCAACCAAAGTAGTGCGTTGTGCCTTAGAGAATGCGGCCAGCGCAGCGATGATGTCTCTCACCACCGAGGCCATAATTACTGACAAAAAAGAAGAAAAAAATTCTGAATCCAATCCTAATGGCATGATGGAAATGTAAACTATTATTGCCTTTAGCTATTATAATTTGGTTTTTAACTATAAAACACCCTGGTCTATTCCAGGGTGTTTTATTACTATCCTTGTATATTTTAGATAATTTGTTGTATAATAATTCTATTATGGCTGGTTAATTTAAGTTAATGTCAGAACATAAAAACCATATTCTTTTGACTATAACCCTCCTAGTAATAGGGTGGGGTCTTTTAGTTGTTGTTAATGCCTTGCGTGCTGATTGGTCTGGTCCTATTGCTCCGCCACCTGAAGGCAATCCCTCTTCCTTTTTAACCTCTGGCCCTAATCCGGAAACTAAAACAGGGCAGCTGATGATTGATAATAATTTTTATGTCACTGGTAATACCAGTTTAGGTAGTACTGCTACTCCTACCTCGGCTAGGGTGGTTATTACTCCCGTTAGTAATGCCGCCATTGATGCTGGCAATGGTTCTATCCGTACTACATATTTGCCAAGCGATGATTATGATGTGGTTACTAAGACTTATTTAGCTTCATCACTAAGTGGTAGTAGTTATTGGACTTTATCTACTTCTACTAATAGCATTTATCCTACTAGCACTGATTGGAAAGTGGCCATAGGTACTACTACAGCTGGTACGGGCAAGTTAGTTGTTATGGGTGGTAATGTGGGGATAGGGACGACTGATCCTGTAAATAAATTAGATATAGTTGGCGATACTAGTATTTCTGGATTATTATCAGTAACCAGAGGTACTTATCCAGTTGCTGAATTTATAAGAAGTTATAATGGTAACGCAACTGCTTGGGTGGCTAAATTGCAAGTCACAGGAACTCCTGCTAATGGTAAAGGAGCTGGATTTTTATTTGCAGCTCCTAATAGTGGAGGCTTGGCAATTACATCTGCTGTTTTTGGTGGTGGTTTAGCAAATATTACTAGCGGCTCAGCGACTGGTTATTTAAGATTTGCTCCTGCCTATAATGGTGGTGATCCAGCTAGTAGAAGTGATATGATGTTAACCGCTACAGGTCCTAGTTCGGGAGATTCAATATTGTCCATTGCTGGCTCTGTCGGTATTGGTACTACTAGTCCTTCAGCTCTCCTGGCTGTTAATGGTAATGTTATAGGTTCTACTCCTACGGCTAATGATCATTTAGCCACTAAAGCCTATGTAGATTCATCTGCTCAGAGTCTGTGGGTAAATAGTGGCAGTTATCTTTATCCTACCAGTACTAGTTGGCGGGTTGGCATTGGCACTACTAGTCCAATGGCCGCTTTACATATTTATCCTCGCACCGACACAGAAGGAGTGCGCGTTGTCTCTAGTAATTATTCACCATTAGTTATTCGTAATAGTAGTGATGAGGCTGATCTTTTTAGGGTTAATCAGTCGGGCGATGTCACAGCGGTAACTAGTTCAGCCACCAGGATGCGTTCTAATAATTATTGTGATGCCACTGGAGCTAATTGTTTTGATCCGAGTGGCGGGTGGTCTACTGCCAGTTATTTTATTGGAATTACTAGTAGTTCATTTAATGGTAATCAGGGTGGCTATACCAGTGCACATGCCAAATGTAATGAGGCGTTTTCCGGTAGCCACGTCTGTAATGTTTTTGAAATTTTAGAGACAATTCGTTCTGGACATTCTGCAGATATACCTGTGAATACAATAGGAATATGGATTAGCAGTGGTCCACCAGGATATACTGCAAATGCCAATGACTGCATGGGCTATACTAGTGCGGCGACTAGTGATTATGGCGCTATTTGGGTTAAATTATCTGCTAATTCTGATGGTTATGGTAGTTTACGTTACTGTAATCAAACTTCTCCATTTGCTTGTTGTCGATAATTTTATTTTATGAAATTTTTTAAGCTAAAAAGGTTGTCAGATGTTCTCTATTTTATTATGATGGTGGTTATTTTTTTAATACCGAGCATCCAGGTATTAGCAGCTACTTCTATTGGCGGATGTGAAACTAATACTACGAAAGGCGGTGTTCAATGTTCCTGGGATGAGCATAAATCTTGGTCAGCCATTAATACTACAGCGTGTGTGCAAGAAGCGACTTGTGCGACAACTGTCAGTTCTACGGCCACAGTATGGTGTGCTACACCCCTTTCTATGTCGGTTTGTGTCTGTCAGACGGGTTATTTTAATTGTTCTACTAGTGGTGATTGTACTTATAGGCACACCACCGATCATTGTGCGTTATATGATAATTGTACAGGACTTTGCACTAGATGTGATCCTGGTTATCAATTAACTACTGATAAGCTTTGTGTTGGTGCCATCTTGAAGCTCGGCCCTGGTTCTGTTAGCGGTAGTAGTGTAATTCAAGGTAGTGATACCTCCTCCACCATGTTTATTAGTGGGGACTCGGTAACCGTTGGTGGCACAAGTACTGGGGCCGATATTTATATTGTTGGCGCTTCTACTTTAGGTAATCTAAGGATGATAAATAATAAATCAATTAAAGTAGATTCAAATAGTGCTAATACCACCCTGCTTATTGG
>Ga0208196_1004509_pt1 | contig 10759 bp, 17 predicted proteins | sample AD_JPNNA7_MetaG_FD_184443 | JGI IMG/M metagenome (GOLD analysis project Ga0208196, IMG submission 184443) | Active sludge microbial communities of municipal wastewater-treating anaerobic digesters from Japan - AD_JPNNA7_MetaG (SPAdes) (version 2) | ecosystem: Engineered > Bioreactor > Anaerobic...
CACTACATAGCAAAGCAAGTGTTCGAGAGACAGCCAACTGCCGTGGACCAACCAGATAGCTTGACAAACATAACACAAAACGAAACAGAGCCAGAAGTGACAGATCCAGAAACAGAAATAATCAACATCGATGACATAATTTACCTATGAGATAAATGCCCCTCGCTTCGCGAGGGGCGATAAACTTTTTTGTCCAAATCAAGTGACTTCTCCCAGGTGCTTTAGCCCTGGGAGAAGTCACACATCGGTATAGGCGGATAGCATCTATTTGGTCAAGTGACACTGAATACACGTTTTTAGCTGCTCCTGAAACGAGCTTACATTGTTTATGCTGCAATAGAATGTACCACTCTGCGCGACGGGCGCGATACCATTGCTCCTCATAAAGTCAAGACATGCTTTAACAACGCTGGTCGACAAACCAGTGCCTTCAACAATGTCATTGAAAGACTTGCATCCTGATGTGAACTGAGCAGACACTGCTCGAAGATTATCGAGAGTGACCATATCCTCAGTAGCAGCGACGACAGAAGACTTCGAAACAATGGTCGCAGGAGTCGAAACGGGGGTATATATCTCTCCTTCGCGGAACAAAGAAGTCGTATTTTTTTGTTCGGATTCAGTAGCAACAGCAACTGGTTCAGCAACAGGAGTTTGACCAAAACTAAATTCGTCAGTAGTGACAGAAGAAGAACCTGAGCTGGCAGACGAACCAACATCAACTTCTTCGGTAAACACCTCTTCAACAATATCAGCCATATTAATTACTCCGAAGTTCTTGTATATATCGATATTCGTATTTTAGTCGGACCTGCCCACGTACGAGGATTGCCATCAACGTAGATGACATCATTGATGACAATATCACGCGACAAGAGAGACGATGATCCAGGATCGATGTACTGGATCTCAGATGGTGCATGGCAAACATCAACATACTTCTTATACTTATCAGTAGCACGAACGCACATCCAGCCAACCCATCGCGAACGACCGATATTACGAAACTCCGCCGATATCGACGTAGGACCATTGAAGTTGATCGAGGTGAGTGGAGACATTTTGCCAGTAGACTGAAGCAGAGGACGATTATACATGTGATCATCAACAATAGAATCTATGTTAGCGACAGCAGTGTCTATTGAAGACGATAACTGACTCATGTAATCGTTGACCGCAGTTGAAAAACTTTCCTGGTCAGTTTCAGATACAGACGAATCAGATAAATCTATGCTAATGTTACGGACAGCAGTGTTAAAACCAATCATCGCATTATTGATACGGGACACAACTTCATTTCGCACGCCATTACGAAGTTCGGTGATGGCATTGCGGAACGAATCATTATCTACGTACAATTTGACAGCATGATCACGAATATAAGGATCTGCATAATCAATGGAGCGAGACACAAGACCGTTTGCTGAAGTATAAGCCAGATCAAGCCTAGACAAAGCTAACTCTTTACTAATAATTTACTATCCCCCCGTATGTGTTAACAATTAACGTCGAAACAACAACACTACCAAGTTTATCGAGATTATAAATAGCAACACCAGGAACAACGATGGTTATCATGCGAGTTTCACCAGGAGTTATGGTATGCATGCCAACACGCTTATTGAATCTAAACTCGGCAGGATACTCCACCCCTTCATCATCAACAGTGCCACCAGACATACGAATACCAAACCAACCAACCCAGGGAACTTTGCCTAGATTAGTAACTTCAAATGTATAAGTGTTATCGGACACACCACTTATGCTAACGGGAGATGATGCAGATCCAGTGAATCTAAGCAGTGGAGGATACATATAGTATTTGTCAATTGCAGAAGTTAGTCGCAATGAAACGCCGTCCATAATGTTAGTGATACGAGACAGATACATATTGAAATACGTACTGACGCGATCAACTTGAGTCGAAGTTGAAGACGAAAGATGCGCAGAAATATAATCAAGTTCTTCCTGAGTAAAACCAGAAATCGTTTGATTTATGTAATCAATTGTATTTGCATGGACATTCTGTATAAACACATCAAAATTGTTACTGATGACAGAACTGCGATCATTATACAGAGTTATAAGTTCACCAGTATCATTCGAAACAAACGACGATGCGCCATTGATAACAGACGCTTTAGCGTTTCTGTAAGAATATCCATCGACAAACGATGGTTTATACGATGACTTGAAAAACTTGTCTATTGATGTTATAATCAATTCAGCACGACGACCAATATCAACAATAAGATTCTCAAACTGGTTACGAATGCGAATTGATTCATTGAACAATTGATAATTAAACTGTGCCAACGCGACTGCGAAAGCATAATCAGTTTTGCTGATAGCATATGGTTTGGATGCATCTTTGTAGACCAAACGAGTAGAAACCGTCTCAAACAGTGCAGTTGCAGCAGAATTGGATTGGTCGATAGCAAGACCAACCTTAGTCTGACTACTAGCTATGATATCAGACGAACCAGTGTGCCAGTACTTATACGAAGACAAACCATCATTGTAAGCATTTAAAGCAGAAGTAAGACTATTGTTGTAATCAGTGGATATGTTGGTAAGAATAACATTAACATCGTTATAGAAATTGGATGGTAATGCATTGTACTCATCATAAATGCGAAATAAAGTATCAATCTCACTCTTAAGATGATCATCAGCGCGTTTCACAGCAGCAATGAACGAAGTAGTAAGCAACTCGACATATTTATCAGCCGAGAGAACCTGGGAGCGAGTGAGAGCAGATGTGTATTTAGCACTGGCTTCCTCAACGAGCGAGGACACAATAGAATTTGCTTCAGACGCTTTCTGAGAAACATGAGAAGACAAATCATTTATGGCAGATTCTACCTGAGAAAGTTGTTCATCGGTATAGATTTTAACAGACGCGACATACAAATTGATAGCATATGTGACATTATTGATACACGAGAAAGTTGTTCATCGGTATAGATTTTAACAGACGCGACATACAAATTGATAGCATATGTGACATTATTGATACACTCGGTGAGATTCAATACATAATCGCCATATAAACCACTGTCACTGTCGCCGACGCCAAGTGAAAATGCAGGTATAACACGATCAAACACATCAGTTGCAGACGACGGTGTAGCAGGGACGTTATTTATGTCGGTGATAAGCGGATCAACTAATGCTGCTAAACGAGATCGAAAAAATTCAACAGATCGATCGACGCATGTGTCATACGATTGACGAGCAGTATCCAGAGAAGCGGTAGATGGAGAGTCGGGCATTTAACACTCCATCACTCAAATATTCTAGGAATACGAATGTCACCACGCGGCTGAGGAAGTGCCCAACTAGCAGGAGATGACGGAGATGATTGATTTGGTGCAGGACCATTCTTGACAACAGCAGACTCCGCAGCACGCTTGAAATCATCACGAGACTTGAATATGCTCTTGGTGAGCATTTTCTTGGACAGGAGATTATCACCATCTTTGTACATGCTATCAACGATATTGACAGCATCCATCTGAGCCTGAGCAAGTAACTCAGGAGTGACAGAATCAGCCATGTCATCAGATATGGCCTGCAATGCTTTGCGATACTGAGGTGGAAGGAGGCCACTGGCAACGTCAGCGAGCACACTGACGCCAAATGTGACAGCAACATTGCCAGCAGGTCGAAGAGCCAACGATTTGCTTACATCAATGAGCTTGGGGAGCCAGCGTGGTAACGTGGCTGCGGCGGATGCCGCAATATCACCAGCAGACAATCGTTCGGGGGCGGCAAGCTCCTGCTGCGCAGGAGCAGGAAGAGACTGTGACTGGGCAGACACTCGCGGCTGCGAAGCAGACGCAGATTGCGACAAATTTGCATTGCGAGTGACCTGATCAATAGCATAGCACACATTGCATCGCTGGACAGTATCGATATGCTCATCACCATCCATAAGCTCCTCACGGGTGTACAGATCCTTGGGATAATCGATATACGCAATACGAGTCTTGCCAAGATCGACGTCCATACCAACGGCATATCGAACGCCAGTTACACGCTGATCACGACTCATATAATCCAACGTCTGTGGGTTAACAACATTATGATTAGAATAAACGCGCCAGACCGCGCCCATGTCCTCGACGCGAAGCCCATTTCTGCCTACTTGAATATCACTCGTCATGAACGACCTCCTCTGTTTTCTCGACATTAAATAAATTGTTACTCAAGCCAATGATGACATCCTTATATAAAGTAAGATCAGCATCACTAGTATTTATAGCATCAACAATGGAGGGGAAATGCTTGTCGAGCACGGTAGCAACAACGAGCGCAAGACCATTGATATCCATACCATCAAATGCGTTACGAATGAGATCGATATGAGCAGACACGCGAGCATCAGTAAGAATGAGCTGGACAATGGTTTCAGACGAAACACCACGCACTGATTGAAAGGTGCGAAGAGCAATATCCTCGTTAGGAAACTGGGGAGAATTGATAAGCTGACCGGCAAGCTCCCAGGCAAGAGGATTCACGTAGGATGACATCAGAACCCACCAGCGAGCTTGGATGCAGCAGGAGACATGGATTCGACATGTTTAGAGAGGCGCTTGCCATCAATAACACCATTTAGAAACGTGCCAACAGTCTTATAAGACATCAAACGACGCTCCTCCTGCAAACGCTCGCGTTCTTCGCGAAGTTTGCGCAACTCAAACTCTCTTTCTTCGAGTTTAAGCTGGTGATCGAGCTTACGATCTTCGCGGGCACTCTGAGCGCGAAGAGTTTCTTGTTCAGGAGAATCCATGCTGACAGGAAGACCATTACTACGTATCTCTTCGAACAACGATTTTAGCTGAGTGACTGGTATCTGCTGAGGCTGCGACAGTGCCTCACGAAGCTGTTCATTCTGCTGACGAAGATAAGCCGCATCCTTCTCGCGAGATTCGATGAGAAGACTGGTAACACGTTCACCAAGCTCCTGCTGTTTCTGCATAGCTTCGAGCTTGTCAGCACGAGCTTGCTCCTGCATGTCTTTGACAAGAGAAGAATACACGGCAGCATTTTTCTCATTGATCTCCTTAAAATTTGCAACAATCGACTGCACTAGATCCTGCACAGCAGGAACCTGCTGAGACTGCACAGACGGAGAAGCAGCACGCTGTATCTCCATGCCAGCACGAAACTGCTCGACCAATAGAGACGCAATGCCAAGAGAATCCGTATATGCCTGCGAAGGCTGCTGAATAGACAATGGTGCAGTTTGTGGAAGAGACTGCGGCGAAGCATTGCTAAATAGCTCAGGATGCTTATCGATAAACTGCAACCGAGCTTCATCTGACTCAAGACTATCGAGGACAGACTTGACCATTGCAGCCTTATCCGTGGATGATCCGGTGATAGCCGACAACAGGCCAGAAGACGACAGCGGCTGGACCTTTTGAGTGGACGATGGAGACTGGGAAGATTTGGACTTACGTTCTTCAAGCTCGCGCTCAGCTTCGATACGAGCCATCTCAGTCTTAAGGCGGGCAGTACGAACAGTATCCTGACGAAGTAGATTGAAGTCGTTTTTAAGAATCGTCTCTTGGACAGCATCAACAACACTAGTAGGATCTAGCGACAACGCCGGTGGAAGAGAATCCATAGAAGTTGGAGTAGCTTCCATCGCTTCTTTGGCAACAGCGACAGGAGATTTACTTTCTTTCTTATTATTGACAGCAGGTTCTTTAGCCATACACGCAAATTGTACAGAAAAAGTATTTATACATTACCAATGAAAATGTTTACATTATGGTACGGGCAAAAGACAAACCGGAAATAAGTTGGGACAATATGTCAACCATCGGAAAACGGGCAAAAATCCAATTTTATGTGGACGCGGATTTGGTGCCAAGAATGCGTGCGGTTTCGGAGATATTGTCAAAAACGGACGCATGGAAAACAAACAAACAGGGGAGACGAAAAAACACGCCTGGAATGTACGCAGAATATTGCACAAGAACAATACTGGAATCAGTAGAACAACTAATAGAAAAGAGCAGGCAAGAATCAGGAGAAACGGATGCCGGATCACAAACTACACATAACGATGGATGAATTGTTGTTTGGACGGGGGAACTATTACCCAGAGATTCACAAGTACATGGATCAAATGCAACCGTACCTACAATCAAATCACAGGAAATTTTATCATGACATTGAAACAGTCAGGATGATATATGAAAGAACAGGAGACATTCGGATAGCGACATGTGCATTGTTTCACATTATATTAGACAACGTGAGTGATGACGTAGGTCAAGAACACGCCATAGCAGAACTAATAAAAAGGATAGAAACAGGAGAATTGGTATTATGACAACTACAGATGAACAAAAGACGAATGGAGAACCATGCCCAAGATGTGAAATGAACAACAAGGTAATAGGGATGGCGGTGGCACACGTTGCTTGCGAGGGAATAACAGATGACGAGAACAGAGGAAAATGCATGGAATGGGCCATAGGATTAGACCCGTCAAAGATGACCGCCGAAGAGATGATGGAGGGGGCTTATGATAGAGCAGGTATAGACGGGTTGTCGGTATTCCCAGAGATGCACAATAAACTGATCAGAAAAGTGTTGATAAAAAAAGTAGGGGAAAAATTGGAAAAAGGAATACCAATAACAGACGAAGAGCAACAACTGTACAAGCAATACATAAAAAAGGAAGTGTCGGAGGGACTATAATGTCGGATACAATAACAGCAGGAATGCTAATAGCATTCGCAGATGCAAATGGATTGCGAATAATGTCACACAGAGATCCTGAGAAATGGGCCGAGAAGATAAACAAGAATAACGGCCTGTGCCCGTGCGGAAAAGAGTGCCCCTGCGATGATTGCACATGCCTATTCTATGAAAAAACATTGGGATCGGAGGGAATAACAAAACCAGAACCAGTGAAAGAACCAGCGCAAGAACCAATGAACAACGACGAACTGAAAAAAACGGTAGCAGTATTGGAAGAGACAAAGAACCTTTTGACAGCAGTGAACGCAGAAAACGAAAATGATGCCGATGACACAGAACGACTTTCAAAGATCTCAGAAATGATAGAAAAGAACGCAAAAGAGCACGAGTGCGGCCTGTGCGCGAGCATGGTGGAGGGGCTGCATAGAAAAATAAAGTTCCTCGGCGAAGAATGCAGAAAAGATTCAGCGTCTTGCGCATTCGAACGAGACGCGACGATAATCAGAGTAGAGCAAATGACAGAGATTTTCAAGAACGCTGACAAGGAATTATCGGAAGAAAAGACAAGTGATGAAATAGAAGAACCAGAGATTGAAGAAGAAACAATGAAAGAGGCAGACTCAGCATGGACAAGACCAGTAGAAAGCAGTGCAGGATTCAGTGACTTTCACGACTGCGTGGCAAAGAATGTAGAAAGCATGCAAGATGTCAAAAGGAGTGATAGAATATGCGTGGCGGCAAAGATGTGCGGAAGAAAGAGAATGCCAAAAGAAGACGCGATAACGGACTGCATGGACAGTGACTGAAAATGACCAGAGAAATTAAATCGGCAATAATTCTGACACTGAACGAGAGTGGTCCAATATCAGTGCGTATGCTAGCAACCAAAATAAGCAGTGATACAAATATACGAAAAACAACGGAAAAAATAAAGTATCACCTGCAAGATCTGATAAACGAACAAATAGTAGTACAGTCAAAATCAAGAAAAAACACAAATCTTTACGCACTCGCAACAAACGTAGAAGTGATGACTGGAATGCTAGAACTGAGAAATAAGAAGACAAACGACATTGTAATGAAAGAAACGATTGAGAACATACTAGTCAGAACAGACGAACTCGGAAATATATCAATATCCCTGCTCGAATAAGCAGGGAAAAATCTTTTTTTCAAAGAAATGTTTTTATATATAGCAGGAAACAGGTTGATTGGTGATAAAACATGGTTAGGACAATCAGACCTGGACAACTGGCAGACCCTCAGATGAGAATTGGTTTCTCTAAGCAGGGTGGAATGAGATTCCTGAAAGTTTCAAAGGGCAACCCCGAAGCTATCAGGGGGCAACAGCAGAGACTTGCTGCATGCGCCAAGGATGCGCGCGGGCTGAAAGGTGCCGCATTCAAGGCAAAGGTAAAGGCCTGCGCCAAGAAGTGAAGAAAACCACCGTCCGCTTCGCGGACGGAATAATAAATTTTTGGAAAAACAATCAACTTTTTATATGATTAATTAAGATATTACTCTATGACAGAGTGTAACACGTCAAGACGACCAGGGAAAATAAGAATTACAACACCTGGGAACGAAATTTGGGTTGACGAAGTTTTTCATATGCCGGTTGGCATGATGTTTTGTGTAGAAGATGAAACAACTGGTGAACCTATTATATGCGTATTAACATATGGCGGGGTTTTGATAGAAGAATGGGAAGGAGCAACGACACCAGAGACACTGCACAACATGATAATCCAGCAAGAAAAGAACGCAAACGAAGTGATGGAAATGATGATATCAAACAAAGCAGCGAACGAAGCAGCAATGTTGTTGAAACAAACAACGGATGACAGAGATAGGGACGTGATTTGAACGACACTGATGTCAATGCAGGAGGTGATATTCAGAGAATATGACATGACGACAGGGAAGAAGACAATATGTTACATAGAAACAAAAGAAGAGATTGACATCGTACAATGTGTAATTGAACTGTGGCTGAAAGAGAATCAAAAAAAATGTTTCGAGGGAATGGCGGAGAACGTTTTGTGTGGAATTTGAACAAACGAGACTATGCAGTCAATTTAGCAACAACATTTTTTACATCACCGTCGCGAGAAAGAGAAATGGTCTCACTGTACGTATCATATCCGTCAGCCGCAATGACAATCTCGTGAGAATTTGTATTAGACATGGACATGTTGAGTGGCGCAATGCCAATTATGTCACCGTCAACAGACACTATTGCGCGAACATCGAATGGATCAGTTGATATTCGAACAATGCTACTATCTGCATCACTCGGAAGAACATACACAGGAAGAATAACTTCTTGATCAGTAACGGTGATTACATCGCGAAGGGATGAGATGCCAGGAGAAGCCAATATAAGAACATAATCACCGACAGGGAGATCGAGTTCGAGAGGAGTGTTGCCGCGACTGACACGAAGTTCACTATCATCGCCATTGACAAGGCCAAGATACACACTCGCATGAGTAGGCTTTGAAATGATACGAACTTTACCGAGTTGCGGCCAGCTAATAACACAACGTTTGGACGCTTGCTTAAACTCGACAGGATCGACATATGCATTTTTACCGAACTTAAGGTTTGGTTCAGTGAAACAGTGTTCCAGTGACCAAATTGCAAAATTAATATCTTCATAATAAATGGTACCCAAGACGCGGCCATACAAGTCAGTAGGTGTATGCCGATCATAGTAGACAATGACCTCCTTACCTAGCCAGAATGCTTCTGTAGCGGCCTTCACAAACTTGCCACGAGTTGTGCCGGACTCCGGACAATCTATACCGGCAATGCGCACTACGTGACTAAGAGGAACCATGCCAGAGGTTTCAAGGATCTGCTCAACAGTGACAGTATCACCATCAGAGACTTTAGTGATTATAGCAGGGAAACTAACACCAGGATCATCATTGTCAGAAGATCCAGCAGGAATGACAGGGGTAACGAGGCTCGGTATGACTATGGTATCAGTAAGATAATCAAGCTGCATTCTGATGTTATCGGCCTTATACGCATAATACTCGGCCTCCTTATCATACAGCTTGTCGCGATTATCATCGATAAATTTCTTGAAGATATCAAAGTCAGTCTGGATAGCAAGAAGATCATGACGGGCAGCAACATACAGTGCAGACGCATTGATATTGTATTGCTCATTCTCGCGCGCCTGACGTTGCAACTTGGAAACGCCATCTATGCCGCGAAGAAGATTGCTGAGACGTTCCCTGGCCTCGGCAACCACAATACTAGAATAACCAGTAGCCATGATTATTTATCTATGTAAATCTGATATAAAAGCATGAGTGATATTCAAAAGTCTGGATGGGAAATAGCATCGAAAGGTGTAAGCAAAGAAGAAAAACTGTCAGCGGCATACGAAAACAGAGAAGCGATACAAGATAGATTAGATTTGCAAGGTTATTACGGAGATTGGGACGACGAAGAATATGTAATAGAAACAGCGACACCGAGAATAACAACACTACAACCGAGAATTGCAGTAGAAGAACAGAGAAAAATAGAAGAAGAAAAATTGAAGATATTGGAAACGGCAAATTTAGAAAAACTAAAAGAAAATACACTGCAAGCAATATCTGAAATCATACGCGCAGGTGATGAAGCAAAAGTAGGAAAAATCGCATCAGATATAAAAACAGATCTGAACGCAACATTGGAAAACATAGACCGAATGTCAAGGATAGCCGCAGAAGACATAAGAGATGTAAGTACAATATCACCATTAGAGTTACAAGTAACGCAACAAACATTAAATGAAATGACGAGGGCATCGTCAGAAATAAAAGATCAGTTGAAAATGGTAGATAATGTAGCACTATCACGAATGCTGGCAGATACGACGAAAACAAACGTACTGAGAGAAATAGGAAAACTAGATGCGATACAATTCAACATAAAAGATTTACCAGAAGAACTAATAAGAGCAGCACACATATCAGAGAGTGACCTGACAAAATTCAAGACTGTGCCAGCGACAGCAATAATAGACGAATAT
>Ga0208196_1004514_pt1 | contig 10751 bp, 11 predicted proteins | sample AD_JPNNA7_MetaG_FD_184443 | JGI IMG/M metagenome (GOLD analysis project Ga0208196, IMG submission 184443) | Active sludge microbial communities of municipal wastewater-treating anaerobic digesters from Japan - AD_JPNNA7_MetaG (SPAdes) (version 2) | ecosystem: Engineered > Bioreactor > Anaerobic...
TTCCACATCCTGATCCGAGATGGCTCTCGGGGCGCCGGGCCGCGGTTCATCCAGCAAGCCGTCCAGACGACTCACGACGAACCGATTCCGCCACTTCCCGATGGTCTGCCGTGTGAGGTGAAGCGCCTCGGCCACCTCACCGTTGGATCGGCCGGCTGCACAGGCAAGCACGATCCTTGCCCTGCAAGCAAGGGCTCGCGCGGTTTTCGGTCTTCGCGCCCACCGCAGCAGCGTTTCTCTCTCTTCCTCGGTCAGCGTCAGGGGAGCAAGCGGACGAGCCATGTCGATCCTCCTTGTTCCCCATTGAATACAGGAATGATCCTCGTTTGTCAATGAATTTATAACTCATAACACTAGCGTTGTTTACATTTTCGGGGTAATCAGACGAGGAGACAGACCTCAGAAGGAGACCCCGATGGTGATTCACAAGAACACGCGCCTGACCCCGTTTCAGAGGAAGGCGATCTACAAGTCCTATCACGAGGACAAGAAGAAGGTCAGTGACCTGGCCGAGGAGTACCACGTATCCCGTCCCACGATATACAAGGTCCTTCGTAACGGCCGGCACAAGGACTTCACGATTCACAAGAGCATCCATCAGCGGTTCCGCTGCTTGGAGTTCGGCATCAAGCGGCTCGCCAAGGTCGAAGCGGAACTCGAGGCCAAGCGCAAACGCGAGGCCAAACGCTACAACAAGGACTACCCGGGGCAGATGCTCCATGGCGACACGAAGCGCCTGCCGCTGCTAGAGGGTCAGAAGACGACGGAGCGCCGGGAATACCTCTTCGTGGCCATCGACGACTTCTCCCGGGAGCTCTACGCGGCCATCCTGCCGGACAAGACCCAGGTCTCGGCCAGGGCCTTTCTGGAGCAGGTCCTGAAGGAGTGTCCTTACACCATCGAGCAGTACGATACCGACAACGGCAAGGAGTACAAAGGGGACCCCACGCATCATGCCTTTATGAAGCTCTGTGCGGAGAACCGGATCGAACAGCGCTTCACCCGGGTGCGCAATCCCAAAACCAACGGCAAGGCCGAGCGGGTCATCAAAACGCTCATAGATCTCTGGCACGAAAAGACCCGGTTTAACTCCTCGGCGCATCGAAAAACGGAACTCAAGCGGTTCCTCAACTACTATAACGGTGTTCGTCCCCACAAGGGGATCGGCGGCTTAACCCCGGAAGAGAGATTGATCGAATACTTTTATCCCGAAAAACTGTAAACAACGGTCGACTTTCTCACAAATAACCCATTACAACCTATAATACTCTGATTGATGATTTTATCAGCCCTCACCCCTGCCCGCGCGTTCAGATTATAATATTATCTATTTGACATATTACTAAACGTTATGTATGAATCATCGAATTCATGCATCATCGCTTACCGGAAATCGCCGAATAAGATGACATTGAACGCGCGGGAATTTTAACAGCCGTGCAATAATCGTAATGAGGTGATCATGAAGAGTAACGATCGCAGCGCATGCCGTCGGATCGCGTATGCAGCTCTCATCTTCTTCACCTGCCTTTTATTACCCGCGAGCGGTTTTGCACAGGTGCAGCCGGTAAAGACCCCGTCCCATAGGCAGCCACCCCCGATCGGCGCCGAAGTCTCCTCCGAACAGGTGAAAACAATCCTTCTGAACAAAACCGAGCCTGTTGTCGATGTGCGATCGCCGAAGGAGTATTCGATCGCCCACATTCCGGGAAGCCTCAATATCTTTGAAACCGAGCTCGAAGCAATGGCAAAGCTCCTGCCCGACAAAAACGCCGGGATGGTTATTTACTGTAACGGTCCATACTGTCACAAAGTGGAGCGTGTCGCAGAGGACCTCTTCAAGAGGGGCTACATGAACGTCAAACGTTATCAGCTGGGCCTTCCCGTCTGGAGAGCGGAAGGCAACACGGTGCAGACCGATCTGGAAGGGTTCAAATACATCTTCTCGCGTGAGAAGACGGCCGTGTTTGTGGATGCGCGAAATAAGACCCACTTTGCTCAGGACACCGTTCCCGGCGCAGTCAGCATCCAGTCGGGAGAGGTGGACAAGGCGAATATCGGTGGCCCGCTCCCGTACACCGACAAGGGAACATGGGTCATTGTCTTTGCCGACCGGCCCGATGCGGCCATGAAAGTAGCCGAGGAAATCGCCCACAAGGCGTTCTGGAACAGCAGCTACTTCGGCGGCTCATTTACGGAACTCAAAAAGGCTGGCCTCTGGTAATCTGAGGGACAAAAGACACCGGGCATAGTCGGTTACTCCATTCGCTTTTCTACCGACTTGAACGAAGAAAAACTCGGAATGGAATACGTGGATACACATTTCATCTTTTCGTGCTGAGGTACCGGCGGAGAGCCCGGGAGGCTCTCTTCGGTGCATCTGCCCGCCGATTTCCCACTGCTTGCCTAGCAGCCATGCCGGGTCTCGCCGTGGTCGCACCGGCGGGATTGCTCAGGCAGGTTGCCCTTGACAGATCGTCTCGAAAAGAAAATCCGGTCCGCATCGAGGGATTGCTTCGCGCCTGTTAGAAGGTTCCGCCCGAGCTTTGCCTGCCGCGAGAAAGGGAGCATGCAATGAAAGGAATCGGCCTGGACATCGGTTCCCGCACCGTCAAGCTCGTCGTCTGCGAGAACGGCGACATTGCGGTGAGCCGCAAGGAAGTTAATACCCACGATCCGCTGACCCTGTGCCGGCAGATGCTCAGCGGTCTTGACGGAAATCGCATCATCGCCACGGGGTACGGCCGGCACCTGCTCAAGTGCTATGTTCCCTGCGAGGCGGTCAGTGAAATCAAGGCGTTTGCCCGGGGTGCCAACACCCTACGCAAGACCTGCCGCACGGTTCTGGATATCGGCGGGCAGGATACGAAAGCGATTTCCCTGGACGACGGAGGCAGAATTGTCAAATTCCATATGAACGACAAGTGCGCCGCCGGCACCGGACGTTTTCTCGAGGTCATGGCGACGGCGCTCGGACTTTCCCTGGCGGACTTCATAGACGCCGCCCGATCGGCGGAAAGAGCGGAGACAATCAACAGCATGTGCACGGTTTTTGCCGAATCGGAGGTGATCTCTATGATCGCCCGCGGATCGTCCCGTTCCGGAATTGCTCTGGGCATCCATCAATCCGTGGCAAGACGGGCCGTCTCCCTGCTTGAGAAGGTGTCCATCCGGGAGGAGGTCCTCTTTGCCGGGGGCGTGGCCCTGAACCCCTGCATGCGCAGGCAGATCGAAGAGTACCTCGGCAGGCACGTCATTGTGCCCGAGGACCCACAGATTGTGGGGGCCCTGGGGTGTGCGCTGATTGCCTCGGAAGCATAACGGAAAAGGAGAAGAAAAATGCCATTCAATCGGACCGAAGTCGCCCACGTGATCAATGATGAATTCAACGGGGAAGCCACGAAACGCGTTCTGCAGTACCTGCAGGCGAAACGGACGAAAGGGTTGCCCGTTGCCGGCACTTATTGCGGCTACGCCCCCATGGAAGTCATCCGGGCCGCCGGCGCCGTGCCTGCCATCCTGTGCGCCTTTGCCAACAAGACGATCGCCGCTGCGGAAGCCGTCCTGCCGGCCAACCTCTGCCCTCTCATCAAATCCAGCTACGGTTTCATCATCACCGACACCTGTCCGTTTTTTGCGCTCTCCGATGCCATCATTGCGGAGACGACCTGCGACGGGAAAAAGAAGATGTTCGAACTGATCGCCGATTACAAACCCATGCACGTCATGGATCTACCCCAGCTTCCCGACGAGGAGGAAGCCCGGAAGAACTGGACCGCCATGATCCGAAAAGTGGCAACCTTTCTCGAGAAGACCTTCAATTGCAGCATATCTGAAGACGGCATCGAAGAAGAGATCAGGGCGACGAACCGCAAGAACCGGCTGATGCAACGGATTTACGACTTTTCCGCCGAAAAGCCACCCGTTCTCAGCTGGGGCGAGAACTACGAATTGGGCCTCCTTTCCCAGGTGGCCTCCACGGTCGACGTGACCCCCGTTTTGGAAAAGGCGATCGAGAGCCTGGAGAAAAGGAAGGCCGCGGGCATTCATTACGGCATGAAGTCAGCGCCCCGGGTGCTGGTCACAGGCTGCCCTCTTGGCGGGGATTCGATGAAGGTCTACAGGATCATCGAAGAAGTGGGCGGCGTGGTTGTGGCGATGGATGCCTGCACGGGGATGAAACCATTCATGTCTGACATTGAGGAGGGCACGGGGGACCCCATCGCCTCGGTCGCGAGACGTTACCTCAAGCTCCCCTGCTCATGCATGACGCCCAATCTGAGAAGACTTCGCGAACTCGACGGCCTGGTTGAACGGTTTAAGCCGGATGTCGTCGTCGATGTCGTCCTTCACGCCTGTCATTCCTACAACGTGGAGTCCTACAAGATCATGAACCATGTGAAGGACCGGTACGGGCTTCCCTTCCTAAAGATCGAGACGGACTATTCCGACGGGGATGTCGAGCAGATCCGGGCGCGGGTCGAGGCTCTTTTCGACAGCCTAAACTGAAAGGGAGGAGAGTTGCCCATGAGCAAGAAAATCATCGATTGCCGGGGGCTGTCCTGCCCACGGCCCGTGTTGGAGACGAAGAAAGTCCTGGACGAGTATTCGGGAGAGGATGTCGACGTCATTGTAGACGACGAAACCGCATGCCAGAATGTATCGCTCTATGCTGCCGGGCGCAATTGGGCGGTGTGCCATATCGGCAGAGAGGGGACAATCATACGCCTTTCCTTGAAGCGCAAGACCGCTGAAGCCTGCGAGACCATGGCATCTGCTCAAGCAAAACAGGAGATGCTCCTCGTTTACCTGTCATCGGAGACGATTGGACGCGGTGACGATGAACTCGGAAAATTACTGATGAGGAGCTTTATCCAGGCGCTTTTTGAAACGCCGCCCTTGCCGAAGCGCATGGTCTTCCTCAACTCCGGCGTGAAGCTCGCAACGGAGGGGTCCCTGGTGCTGGATGCATTGAGGGCCTTCGAGGACAAAGGTGTCGAGATCGTGTCCTGCGGAACGTGTCTTGATTATTTCCGCCTCAAGGACAAGCTCAGGGTCGGGAAAGTGACCAACATGTTCGAAATCATTTCTTCCCTGCAGAGTTTCGAAAAAGTGGTGCAGCCTTGATATATCTCGACAATGCGGCAACGACCTGGCCGAAACCGGACACGGTATGGGAGGCTGTCGTCGCCTGCGGAAAACAAAAGTGCGGCAATCCGGGGCGAAGCGGTCATCGCCTGGCGGTGGAAGCGGCCCGCGAGGTTTTTGCCGCCCGGGAAGCCGTTGCAGAGCTGTTCAACACCGGCGATTCCTCGCGGATCGTATTTACGTGGAATGCCACGGGGGCCCTGAATACGGCCCTGCAGGGGTTCCTGAGGAGCGGCGGCCACGTCATCACGTCCTCTATGGAGCACAACTCGGTGATGCGGCCCCTGCATACCCTGAGAGAAAGAGGCTTGATCAAGTACACGGTGATTCCCTGCAGCCCCCGGGGCGAGCTTGATCCGGACGAGGTGAGGAAGGCAGCGACAAAAAGCACCCGCCTAATTGTTCTCACGCACGCATCCAATGTCTGCGGGACGCTTCTCCCTGTGAAGGAAGTCAAGAAGTTACTGCCCGACATCCCGCTGCTGGTCGACTCGGCACAGACGGCCGGGGTCCTGCCCGTCGACGTTCAGGATGCCGGTATCGACATGCTTGCCTTTTCCGGCCACAAGGGCCTTTACGGCCCCATGGGCACGGGGGGGCTCTGTGTCGGAAAGGAAATCCGCTTGGAGCCTTTCATCCAGGGGGGCACCGGGAGTCGTTCGGAAGAGCTGAGCCAGCCCGATTATCTGCCCGACGCTCTGGAGTCGGGAACGCTGAACGTCCCGGGCCTCAGTGGTCTGCACGCCGGCGTGGAGTTCATACGGAAGGAGGGGCTGCAGACGATCCGAGATCACGAGATATCTCTCACAAGGCTTCTTCTCGACGGCCTTTCCGGCAACGGGAAGATCAGGATCCACGGGATTCAGGATCCGGAAAAGCAGACGGCAGTCGTCTCCATCACCATCGACGGTAAGGACCCGGGTGAAGTCGCACGCCTGCTGGATCGAGATTTCGGGATCGCCACCCGGGCAAGCCTCCACTGCGCTCCGCTTGCCCATCGAACCCTGGGGACATTCCCCCGGGGTACGGTGCGGTTCTCCATGAGCTATCTGAACACAAAAGGCGACGTACAGGAAGCTGTCCGGGCGCTGGAGGCGATAGCCGGCTGAGGGTCCATGAGCAACGACAGGTATTACGTGCTGATTCTACCATCGGTTCACTTTGTCCTGAAGTTGGAAAAAGAGGCGCTGGCACAGGGCATTCCTGTGGAGCTGATCCCAACACCGCGGCAGATTTCCTCGGATTGCGGCATGACCATCAAATTTTATGAAGAGAGTCTCGACTGGCTGTTCGGGATGATGGCGCAGTCATCCATGCCCGCCGGCAGACTCTATAGGCGGAAGGGGAACGCTTTCGATTATCTGGGGTTGACCGGGAAGTCCGGCAATAGGCCATGATGCCGCCGCAGATCCTTTAGCGGCAAACGAGCACAAAAGCTAGGGAGGTATAGAAATCCATGTTGTCAATGCTGAAACGAACGTTGTTCATCACTCCATTTGTGATCGCGTCTTTGGTTTCGGGCGTTTGGGCGGCCGATATCCCGAACCTCAAGGTCGGTTACATTTTCACCACCCACCACACGCCGCTCATGGTGGCGGCGCAGAAGGGAGAGTCCTTCCGCAGCATGGGCGTTTACCTCAAACCGATCGTCGACAAGGACAAGTATGAACTGGTGGCCGACGGCAAGCCAATCGCCACCTTCCAGCTAGTCGTGGCGAAAAGCGGCGCTGAGACTGCAGCGCTGTTCGCCAGAAAGCAACTCGATCTGGCCATGGCCTCAGTGACCGCCATCATGGCCGGCATCGACAAGGGGACTCCGATGAAGATTTTGAGTTCCCTGCAGACCGAGGGGATGGCCCTCGTGGCACCCAAGGATTCCCCGCTGTCGGACTGGGACTCTTTCCTGGCCCATGTCAGAAAGGCAAAGCAGCCCATCAAGATCGGGTATCACTCGCCCACGAGTGCGCCGAAGATCGTCCTCGAAAGGGCGCTGGAGCAGTCCGGGATCAAGGTGACGGAAGACCCCAATGACCAGTCGGCCCAGGTCCTCCTTGCCGACCTGAAGGAAACAACGAACATGATCCCCGCCCTGACGAGCAAGCAGGTCGAGGCGATCGTTGGTCCCTCGCCATTCCCTGAAGTCGCTGTAAGCAGGGGCGTAGGGAAAATCATCGTTGAATTGCGGGATTTGCCCCCCGTGGGCTACTGGCATGACTTCCCTTGCTGCGTCACGGTTGCCGCTGACGAAACCATCGCCACGCACCCCAATGTTGTGCAGAAATTCGTGGAGCTCATTGCCAAGACCAATGCCTGGTGCAACAAGAACCGGACGGAAGCGGGGACCCTGACTGCCGCATGGATCGGCCTTCCGACGGATGCGGCCAAGGCATCGACGCTCGTCTACCTGCCGAAGTTCACGAAAAGCTGGATGCGGGGAGCAGGCGAGTACATGACGATCCTGAATCGCATGGGCAATTTCACCGGACGGCTGAAGGGCAAAACGCTTGACGAGGCCAAACCCGCTCTTTTCGATATGCGGTTCATCGACAGGGTACGATTGTAATATGTCTCTGCAGACGATTCTCCTCCGGTTCGGCTCCTATCTGCTGGTACCCGGTCTTTTTCTCGTTTTCTGGAGCGTTGCCGCAAAGCAACTGAACAATGAGGTCATCCTGCCCGGCGTCGGGCAGGTGGCCGAATTGTTTCTGCAACCGGCCGAAGGCCTCATTGCGATGGGGTCTCTCGCCACAAACGTGGCTGTCAGTCTCGTCCGGGTGCTCGCGGGCTATCTGCTCGCCGTCTGCCTCGCCGTGCCCCTGGGGATCCTTATGGGCTATTACGGACCGGCCTTCCGGCTCCTCAACGGGTTCCTTGCACTGTTCAGGCCCATCCCGCCCCTTGCCTGGGTGCCGCTGGTGCTGGCCTGGTTCGGGGTGGCCAGCCCGGCCACCCTATTCGACGTGCAGAGAGGCACGGCGTACCTGTATCTCAATAATCTCAAGTTCTCGATGATATTCATTATATTCATCGGGGCCTTTTACCCCATCCTGACGAGTTCCATTCACGGCGTGATGAACGTGCGTAGCACCCTGCTGGACTCGGCCCGCGTTCTGGGAGCTAGCGAGTGGGACATATTCCGGAAGATCCTGCTGCCCGCGTCCTCTCCTTCCATTGTCAACGGCATGCGGATCGGGCTGGGGGTAGCCTGGATGTGCCTCGTATCTGCGGAGATGCTGCCGGGGAGCCTTTCCGGTGTGGGCTACCTCATCACGCATGCCTACACACTTGCCCGGACGGACATCGTGATTGCTGGCATGATCAGCATCGGTGCTGTCGGCGCGCTTCTGGACCTTTGTTTCCGCCTTATCGAAGATCGCAAGTTCGTCTGGACAAGGTTGACGCGATGAAGGCCGACCCCGTTCTCCGCATTGAGACGCTTTGCAAGACCTTCCGGACGAACAGCGGCGGCTCCCTGGAAGCGTTGTCGGAGGTGAGTTTCGACATCCCGGAAAACGACTTCATCTGCGTCGTGGGCCCCTCGGGCTGCGGGAAATCGACGCTTCTGCGGATGATCGCCGGACTCGAGTCCATCACTTCGGGCCGGATCGTCTACCGGGGGGATGCGGTCAGCCGGTCGAGGCGCGAAATCGGAATGGTCTTCCAGGAGTACTCCCTTCTTCCCTGGAGAAGCGTACTCGACAACGTCGCTCTGGGCCCCGAATTCAGCGGCACGCCACGGGACGAGCGAGAGGAAAAAGCGATGGATTACCTGCGTCTTGTCGGCATGGAAATGTTCTCGCGGGCCTTTCCACATGAGCTCTCAGGCGGGATGAGGCAGCGCGTCGCCATTGTCCGGGCCCTCGCAAACGACCCCGATGTCCTTCTCATGGACGAACCCTTCGGGGCCCTCGATGCGCACACGAGAATCCTTCTTCAGAAGGAACTCCTGCGCGTCTGGGAGAATCACCGCAAGACGATTCTCTTCGTGACGCATGGCGTCGACGAGGCTATCTACCTGGCGGACCGCATCATAGTCATGTCCGCGAGGCCGGGCCGGATCCTCGAAATCATCGACGTGGACATGGAACGTCCCCGGGACCGGGCAAACTCGTCCTATGGTAGGCTGGCCGAGCGGATCCTGTCCATCCTGGAGCAGGAGGCGGCGATTTCCTTCTCCCATGGACGCACAGGTGCGAAAGTATAGAACAATGAACACGTCGATTGAACCGCTTATCAACGATGCCTATGTGGCCGACCCGGCCGGACGGATTCTCGATGTCGTCTTGTCGAAACGAAGAAAGGGCGCGCACGTCATCGGCCTGTATTGTGGCTACGCGCCGCTGGAGCTGATCCGGTCCATAGGGGCCGTTCCCGCCTTCCTCTGCGCCTCTTCCGGAAGGACGATCCCCGCCGCCGAGGCGGTCCTTCCCGCCAATCTTTGCCCGCTGATCAAGTCCAGCTTCGGCTTTATCAAAACGAAAACGTGCCCTCTCTACGAACTCTCCGAAGCCGTCGTCGGCGAAACGACCTGCGATGGCAAGAAGAAGATGTACGAACTGATCTCCCATCTCAAGCCGACGCACGTCATGGACCTTCCCTACCTTGCTGACGAGCAGGGGCTCTCGCCCACTGGACCGATATGGTCAGGAAGTTAAAAGCGTTCCTGGAAGAGACCTTTGAGGTGGACATCCGGGATGAGAGGATCGAGGCCGAGATCCGGGAGACGAACACCAAGTGCCGCTTGGTCAATCGCGTCTTCGAATATGCCGCATTGAACCCGCCAGCTATCCACTGGAGCGAGGTGCTCGATATCGTCGGGCTCGATCCCGTGACGCACAGCGGAGAGCTTCACCGGTTTATCGAACCCGTTATTGAAAGGCTCAATGCACGGGTAGCCGGGGGCATCGGCTTCGGCCAGCCCCGTTCGCCCCGCGTTCTCGTGAGCGGTTGCCCCATCGGGGGCGAGGCCCGAAAGGTGCTCCGGATCATCGAAGATGCGGGAGGTGTCGTCGTCGCAATGGAGGGATGCAGCGGAATGAAGGGCTATTCCATTCGGGTGGACGAGGGAACCGGCGATCCGTTGAGTGCCGTTGCCGCGGGCTCTCTGAAAATTCCCTGCGCCTGCATGACGCCCAACCGAAGGCGATTCGACGCGCTCGACGAGATGATCCTGCGGTTCAGGCCGGACGTCGTCATCGACGTGATCCTCCAGGCCTGCCATACCTACAACATCGAATCCTGGCGGATAGAACGGCACGTCCGGGACCGATTCGGCCTGCCGTTTCTGAAAATCGAGACGGACTACTCAGGATCCGATGTGGAGCAACTACGTACTCGCATCGAGGCATTGCTTGAAACCGCGTAAATGGAGCGCTTCTCTGTTCATCGTTGTACGAGAGCGTTATGTTCAGTCAGCATATCAAATGCAAATCAACAAGATTGCACATTAATAATTTCGATGACTCATAGGTGTATGCGTTATCCGTGTTCAGTTGGGGCGCTTCGGTATGGCGGCTGGCTCAACTGCCCGCCCGGATGGACAGGATGTCCCCGTCCTGCACGATGTAGCCCTTGCCCTCCAGGCGCCACACCCCCGCCTTCTT
>Ga0208196_1004531_pt1 | contig 10717 bp, 4 predicted proteins | sample AD_JPNNA7_MetaG_FD_184443 | JGI IMG/M metagenome (GOLD analysis project Ga0208196, IMG submission 184443) | Active sludge microbial communities of municipal wastewater-treating anaerobic digesters from Japan - AD_JPNNA7_MetaG (SPAdes) (version 2) | ecosystem: Engineered > Bioreactor > Anaerobic >...
ACATTCCACACGCCATCCATTAGAAAGTTTTATAATCAAAGAATTGTAATTGTTTATTGTATTGGATCTATTGGACCCATTTATTGATACTATTTATTTTATCAATAGCATCATCCACCCATTGATTATAGGGATAGTCCTTGATGATGGTTGCAAAGAGCTCTTTTGCTTTTATCAGTTCACTTTTTAAATACTTCGCATCGCCAGTAAAACCGCTCCCATCAGAGTAATAGCCATAAAAGGAATTTTGTAGAATAGTAAATGCTTTTTTATACAGTGAATATATCTCATCGATTTTTTCATATTCTTTGGTACTATCTGCTTTTATAGAACTATCGACAAAATTTTTTAAATAATCGTAGGCAGTGTTTATAAGCTGCATTTTTTGCAATGCATTGGCATCTCTACTAATATCTGGGTGATACAACATGGCTAATGTTCTGTACGCGTTTGAAAGCTCATCGATTGTAAACTGTTCATCCAACCCAAATAGCGTTGTGTAGGTTTTAAATGTATCCATAATTTAAACACTAAACAAAAAGTGAATGATGTCCCTATCCTTTACAATATAATCACGCCCTTCACTTCGTAGCAATCCATGCTCTCTTATGGCATGCAGCGACTTATAGTGCATAAGATCATCATACTGAAAAACTTCTGCACGGATAAATCCTTTTTCAAAATCACTGTGGATAATCCCGCTTGCTTTTTGAGCAGTAGTACCATTTTTTATGGTCCACGCCTGCAACTGTGTGGTTATAGTATAATAGGTGATAAGATCAAGCATTGAGTATGCAGTTATAATGAGCCTTTCCAGCGCAGATTTGTCCACATCCAGAGCCTTTCGAAACTCCTGCTGTTCCAGCAGCGGCAGTTCTGCGATTTCTTCTTCAACCTTTGCACTGATTGCAACAATTCCCAATCCATGGTGCCTTGCATATTCCTGCAATGAATTGAATGCATGGTTACTATCGCCATACTCATCAACATTTGCACATATAATCATTGGTTTTGCAGATATAAGACCATATTCATTGCAAAGCGATAGTTCCTCCTGAGTTAACGGTACCCTGCTAAGCATAACACCATCGTTAATGTGGGTAAACAGTTTATCAATTATTTGCAGCCGCTGAGCATTTTCTTTATCACCAGATCTTGCTTTTTTTTCAATTTTTTCCTTTGCACGTGTAAGAACTTCTATATCGGAAAGCAACAATTCCATATGGATAATTTCAATATCACGAAGAGGTTGGATATCCCCTTCAACATGAACAACATCCTTATCAGTAAAACAACGAATTACATGAATTATCGCATCCACATTCCGTATATGGCTTAAAAACATGTTGCCCAGTCCCTCACCTTTCGACGCCCCTTTAACCAATCCGGCAACATCAACAAATTCAATCCTCGTTGGAATAGGGTCTTTTTTTTCTAGAATATTTGCTATAGTATACAGTTGCGGGTCAGGTACCGGTACAATTCCTTTATTTGGTTCAATAGTGCAAAAGGGATAATTTTCCATTGGTGCATGCGCACCCGTTAATGCGTTAAACAGCGTTGACTTACCAACATTTGGCAAACCTATTATGCCACAGGTAAAACCCATGCATGGCTCCTTACAATAAACAAATTTTTTTTGAAAACTGTTGACATATCATTCAATAATTACCGAGATGTAGCAATGGCAGATAGTTATGGCAATTTTACATTACTGGTAAAAAAAATCAAATAGTATTATGATCTCTTCACTTTTATTATCATTATGTATAGTGTCCTCACTATTCTTATGTGTTGCTATCGCTACCATTAATTTTAAGGAGGGACGGCACAGTGTCCCATTATTAGTATTTGCATTATTACTGGGTATTGTAACACTGATACATCCTTCAACTATTTTTCCATCACTTATTATTTCATGCTATCCCGGTGTTTTTGCATACTACGTCCATACTATTGCCAAACAGCTTTCTAAAAAAGATATCGTTATATCAGGGATATCGATAGTAGCATTACTGGTATCGGTAATATTGCTGCTACATATTCAACCAGCTATCATTGCTATTTTTCAGATATACTATTCATTTACCATGAAAAATTCTGTTCCATCCAGATTTGGCCTAAAATTATTTCGAGCAACATTGTTCATAGAATCAGGTATTCTGGGTATACTAACATTGTTTGCAAACACCCATATAACAACACTAACAATAATGGGATTTATAACATTTTTTTTGACCATTACAATATACGATATATTGAAACGTTCACAATTAGCATTGTATAAAATGCGTTCCCTTGCCCATATTAATGCAAACTTGACCAAATTAACACGACTTTTAAAACAGCGAAATGATCAATATGTAACCATGCTCAATAAAAAAGATAATGATATTCAGATGCTTTCAAAATATTCTACAATGGCTGAAATTACTGCAAGCATAGCTCATGAGATAGCACAACCGTTAACGGGAATAAAAAGCATTGCTCAAAATATGATGGATGATATTAATCTGGATGATTTTAACTATTTAGAGGCACTATCGGAACTACAAAAGATATGCACCATGGTTGATAAAGCTACGTTCATTATGGATCATATACGCAGCTTCAATACCAATAATCATATCTATAAACTTATTGATATAAACAGCATCATCATGAATGCCGTAACTCTTATGCAAAATCAATTGAAAAAGCATAATATAGATATTATACTTCTTCTTAACGAATCAATCCCGCGAATTTATGGTAATGCCATTAGTATAGAACAAATTTTAATTAATTTAATTACCAATGCTAAAGATGCAATAATTGAAAAAACAAACAAAACCAATCCTGATTACTCCGGTAGAATAATGATCAAGACTGATCACCATGATGATCATGTTTTTATTATAATCGAAGATAATGGTATAGGTATTCAACCTGATATACAAAAACATATCTGGTCACCATTTTTTACTACAAAGAGATATAGTCAGAGTCTTGGTATTGGATTATCAATAAGCAAAAAAATAATAAATGATCATAATGGAGAGATATTTATCAATTCAAAACCAGAAGAAGGCAGCGTTTTTACTATCAAATTTTCTTTAATAAAATAAGAAAGCAGTTTTTTCTGATGTTTTATATATATAAAAACTTGTTGTATTAATACCATATAGTACAGTATACTCATGTGCATCCAGTAAAGAGAGGGTATATGAACAGGTTATTATTACGAGGATTTACATTTGGTTTTGTCGTCCTTTTCTTATTAATTTTAAAACAATATTCACCTGGATTAGAAGTTGCTATTGATGAAATACGAACAAAACCTGTAAAATTTATCAATTATCAGGGGCCATACAAAAAGAGTGATTCACCGCAAGCTATCGAACAAATAGGCAGGGCTTTAGCCAGAACACCATCGAATAATATATCCATGTTTAGCAATAAATATTCAATGATACATGCTATATCAAAAAATGAACCCAATAAATTTTCAGCGACGATATTCTCTATAAATAAACAGGCACGAGTGGGACATATTGCTATTATTAGAAAAATTTTATCTTCGTATCTACAGCAAAAGTATGGTTACACTAAACATCATGCTGAAGCAATTGCTCTTTTTCTTACATATTACAATGCAGCCTACAGAGGAGATATTGATTATTTTTCATTAAAATATAAAAGTATCGTAATGATCTATATAAACAAATATAATGCAGGGATTTCAACAAAGTATTATGAATGGCCAGGAAATACTAGAATGCTTATACCATTAACTGAAGAACCACAAAAGGGAAAACTTGATGCTATAGTTGTTGATGTAATTTCCAACAAAGATATTGTAAAGGAAGTAAGGAAAGATGATAAAAATATCAATGCCCGTAAAGATATGGTGGATCTTAAAAAACAAATTATTACAAATGAAAAAACTGAAGTTGAGCAAAGTAAAACCATATTAAATGAAGATATCAAAAAACTGTCAGATACGAAAAAAGCTCTTGAAAATGATAAAACAGAATTACAACAAAAAGAAAAAGAAATTAGAAAAACAAAAGAAGTATTAAAAACAATATCAGACTCCGAAAAACAAAAAACCATGCAAAAAGAAATTGAAACTAAAGAAAAACAACTTGATTACGATAAACAAGAAGTAAAGAAGAAAGAAGAAAAAATTGAAAAAAAAGAATCAGAAATATCTAAACAGAAAGATCAAATTTCTACAAAAGATAAAAAATTAGAACAAAAACAAAAAGATTTGGAAAAAGAAGAAGAACAAATAGCTTTTGATGAAGCCAAACAAACATCAAACAATAAACAAGAATTAATTGCTAAACTTGAGGCAAAAGAAAAACAGCTGGATGAAAGAGAAGATAAACTGCGTACAAAAGAAGTTGATAAAAGCATCTATGCTGATAAGCTCTTTTATCTTAAAATTAAAGAATATCTGCAGGATGGTCATTATAATAATGAAATGATAATGATAGATCCATCATTAAGAAAAATTTTATTCAAATCGCCAGAATTAAATATTTGTGGCAGCAAATATGATATCTTTTCAAAAGGTGTTGTTGTTATTACTCATAAAGGTAGTCATTCCATTGGACACCGTCTTACATTGCTAGATCGTAATACGCTTGAACCAATCATTTATGGCAACGATAACATTTTCTGGCGCAGTTTCATCATTATAAAAGATGATACTATTTTTGCAATTGTCATTGATAATGGAAAATTTTATCTAGGCAAGTTTGATACTAATCTTGTCTTAATATCAAAATCTTCAGAAGAAGTTAATGAAAACACTTTTATCAGCTTTTGGAATAACTATATATACATAAACAGTGTAGATAAAACTATTATGGTACTGGATAACAAAACATTAAAATTAATTGATACAATAAAACCGTAATATGCACATTAAATAATGAAAAAGCCCCTCTTTTGAAGAGGGGCTTTTTATAATATGGTCAAGCCTCACGACTGATTAGTACTGGTTAGCTGAACGCATTACTGCGCTTACACCTCCAGCCTATCAACCTCGTAATCTTCGAGGAGTCTTCAGTGACCTCAAGGGTCAGGGGAAATCTAATCTTAGGGTTGGCTTCCCGCTTAGATGCTTTCAGCGGTTATCCTTTCCGAATATAGCTACCCAGCTGTGCCGTTGGCACGACAACTGGTACACCAGAGATTCGTCCATTCCGGTCCTCTCGTACTAGGAACAGATCCCTTCAAATTTCCAACGCCTGCAGAGGATAGGGACCGAACTGTCTCACGACGTTCTGAACCCAGCTCGCGTTCCGCTTTAATCGGCGAACAGCCGAACCCTTGGGACCTTCTACAGCCCCAGGATGCGAAGAGCCGACATCGAGGTGCCAAACAGTGCCGTCGATATGAACTCTTGGGCACTATCAGCCTGTTATCCCCGGGGTACCTTTTATCCGTTGAGCGATGGCCCTTCCACGCGGGACCACCGGATCACTAACCCCTACTTTCGTATCTGCTCGACTTGTAGGTCTCGCAGTTAAGCTCCCTTATGCGTTTGCGCTCTATGCACGATTTCCGTCCGTGCTGAGGGAACCTTTGGGCGCCTCCGTTACTCTTTAGGAGGCGACCGCCCCAGTCAAACTGCCCACCAGACACTGTTCTGGTCCTGGATCAACAGGAACCAGTTAGTAACCCAATACGATAAGGGTGGTATTTCAAGGACGACTCCATCCCGACTAGCGTCGAGACTTCCCAGTCTCCCACCTATCCTACACATACCGCACCAAATTACAATGTCAGGATGCAGTAAAGGTCCACGGGGTCTTCCCGTCCTTCTGCAGGTAGTCTGCATCTTCACAAACATTACAATTTCACCGTGTCCCTCGTTGAGACAGTGACCAAGTCGTTACACCATTCGTGCAGGTCGGAACTTACCCGACAAGGAATTTCGCTACCTTAGGACCGTCATAGTTACGGCCGCCGTTTACCGGGGCTTCAATTCAGAGCTTCGTCCCACCTTGAAAGCGAGGTTTCTCAACCTCACCTTCAAGGTGGGACTAACCCCTCCTTTTAACCTTCCGGCACCGGGCAGGTGTCAGGCCCTATACATCATCTTACGATTTTGCAGAGCCCTGTGTTTTTGGTAAACAGTCGCTTGGCCCGTTTCTCTGCGGCCTCTTCATGCTCCACCCGCAGGGGTTTCACACTAATGAGGCGTCCCTTCTTCCGAAGTTACGGGACTAATTTGCCGAGTTCCTTAACGAGGGTTATCACGAGCGCCTTAGGATTCTCTCCCCGCCTACCTGTGTCGGTTTGCGGTACGGTCACCTGATTTTGCGTTTAGAGGTTTTTCTTGGTAGCATGGAGTCAGGACCTTCACTCACCTTGCGGTTTGCTCCCCTATAGTCTCAGCTTTAAGAAGGTCCGGATTTTCCTGGATCTTCAGCCTACACTTAAGAACAGGGATAACCAACACCCTGCGCCCTTATCCTTCTACGTCACCCCATCACGATATCCTCCACCAGGTGGTGCAGGAATATGAACCTGCTTCCCATCGACTACGCCTTTCGGCCTCGCCTTAGGGGCCGACTAACTCTGAGTTGATTAGCATTGCCCAGAAAACCTTAGGCTTACGGCGTCCCGGTTTTTCACCGGGATTTTCGCTACTCATGCCGGCATTCTCACTTCCATACAGTCCAGTTAACCTCGCGATTAACCTTCAGCCCGTATAGAACGCTCCTCTACCACCCCAACTTGCGTTGAGGTCCAAAGCTTCGGTAGCATGCTTAGTCCCATTTATTTTTGGCGCAAAATCACTCGACCAGTGAGCTATTACGCACTCTTTAAAGGAGTGGCTGCTTCTAAGCCAACCTCCTGGCTGTCTTAGCGATTTCACATCCTTTATCACTTAGCATGCATTTTGGGACCTTAGCTGTTGGTCTGGGCTGTTTCCCTTTTGACCACGAAGCTTATCCCCCGCAGTCTGACTCCAGTGCTCTAAAGTTATGGCATTTGTGGTTTGAAAGGGTTCGGTAGGTTTGTAGACCCCCTACCCCGATCAGAGCCCTACCTCCATAACTGAACGCACCAGGCTAGCCCTAAAGCTATTTCGAGGAGAACCAGCTATTGCCGAGTTTGTTTAGCCTTTCACTCCTATCCACAGCTCATCCGAGCAGTTTTCAACCTACATCGGTTCGGCCCTCCGGTTCGTTTTACCGAACTTTCAGCCTGGCCATGGATAGATCACTCGGTTTCGGGTCTACTCAGTATAACTAATCGCCCTATTCGGACTCGCTTTCGCTACGGCTTCATGATTACTATCACTTAACCTCGCTATACTAAGTAACTCGCCGGCTCATTCTACAAAAGGCACGCGGTCACTTCGACAAGTCGAAGCTCCCACACCTTGTAAGCATACGGTTTCAGGTTCTATTTCACTCCCCTCCCGGGGTTCTTTTCGCCTTTCCCTCACGGTACTTGTTCACTATCGGTCACTGGCAAGTATTTAGCCTTACGAGGTGGTCCTCGCAAATTCCCACAGGATTTCACGTGTCCCGCGGTACTCAGGTTGCTGAACCAGGAAGATCTCTATCTTTTCACCTACGGGGCTATCACCCTCTTTGGCTCTCTTTCCAGCGGATTTGGTTAAGATGAGATTTTGTAACTTCCCGAGAGTACCAGAATACTCTCCATTCAGCTCCTATTACACCGATCTTACAGCGGTTCTGGCCTGTAACGTATAGACCGGTTTAGGCTGTTCCCCTTTCGCTCGCCACTACTCAGGGAATCGCGCTTGCTTTCTTTTCCTCCGGGTACTAAGATGTTTCAATTCCCCGGGTATAGCCTTTGCAACCTATGTATTCAGTTGCAAATATACCGAGATTATCGGTATGGGTTTTCCCATTCGGAGATCCCCGGATCACAGGATGCTTGCTCCTTCCCGAGGCTTATCGCAGCTTGCCACGTCCTTCATCGCCTGCCAGTGCCAAGGCATCCACCGTACGCCCTTAGTTGCTTGACCATATTATGTTGCTATGAATTAACTCATAGCTGTCATGCGCTCGCTATTAATAATGTTTGCGATACAGTTTCAGTCGTTGTATGGCTTGACTTTTCAAAGAACTTTGCACATTGCCCTAAAGCAAGTGCAATGTGGAGGTGAACGGATTCGAACCGATGACCTACTGCGTGCAAGGCAGTTGCTCTCCCAGCTGAGCTACACCCCCTCCGCTGGATCTATACATGTTTTGGGCCTGAGTGGAATCGAACCACCGACCTTACGATTATCAGTCGTACGCTCTAACCATCTGAGCTACAGGCCCAATGACGACTCTGCTCACTATTTTTGCGGCCTATAGCGTATCGATTTGATAATAAAAATGATTCCCTCAAAACTGAGTAGCACCATGCACGTAAATGGTTTCACACTATTTGAATCTTTCCTTAGAAAGGAGGTGATCCAGCCGCACCTTCCGATACGGCTACCTTGTTACGACTTCACCCCCCTCACCAGCTTCACCTTAGGAGCCTTCCCCTCTTGCGAGTTAGATCAGCCACTTCGGGTGCTGCCGACTTGGGTGGTGTGACGGGCGGTGTGTACAAGGCCCGGGAACGTATTCACCGTGGCGTTCTGATCCACGATTACTAGCGATTCCAGCTTCATGCAGTCGAGTTGCAGACTGCAATCTGAACTGAGACCGGTTTTTTGCGATTGGCTCCCCTTCGCAGGTTTGCAACGCTTTGTACCGGCCATTGTAGCACGTGTGTAGCCCTGGACATAAGGGCCGTGATGATTTGACGTCATCCCCACCTTCCTCCGGTTTATCACCGGCAGTTCCCTTAGAGTGCCCAGCATTACCTGGTAGCAACAAAGGGTAGGGGTTGCGCTCGTTGCGGGACTTAACCCAACATCTCACGACACGAGCTGACGACAACCATGCAGCACCTCTGTACATGCCTTGCGGAGGGTGTATCTCTACACCTGTCATGCACAGTTCAAGCCCAGGTAAGGTTTTTCGCGTATCATCGAATTAAACCACATGCTCCACCGCTTGTGCGGGCCCCCGTCAATTTCTTTGAGTTTCACCCTTGCGGGCGTACTCCCCAGGCGGTGTACTTAATGCGTTAGCGTCGGCACTAGTGGTCAAGCCACTAACACCTAGTACACAACGTTTACAGCGTGGACTACCAGGGTATCTAATCCTGTTTGCTCCCCACGCTTTCGCGCCTCAGCGTCAGTTTTGGACCAGAGAGCCGCCTGCGCCACTGGTGTTCCTCCCGATATCTACGCATTTCACCGCTACACCGGGAATTCCGCTCTCCTCTTCCAAACTCAAGAGAACCAGTATCAAGTGCAGTTCATGAGTTAAGCTCATGGATTTCACACCTGACTTAGTCCCCCGCCTACACGCCCTTTACGCCCAATAAATCCGAACAACGCTCGCCCCATACGTATTACCGCGGCTGCTGGCACGTAGTTAGCCGGGGCTTTAGGCAGGTACCGTCATCGCTATGGATATTAGCCATAACTTATTCTTCCCTGCTTATCGAAGTTTACGACCCGAAGGCCTTCATCCTTCACGCGGCGTCGCTGCGTCAGGCTTGCGCCCATTGCGCAAGATTCTTAACTGCTGCCTCCCGTAGGAGTCTGGGCCGTGTCTCAGTCCCAATGTGGCCGTTCACCCTCTCAGGCCGGCTACCCATCGTAGCCTTGGTAGGCCATTACCCTACCAACAAGCTAATGGGCCGCGGACTTTTCCTCTGGCGATAGGCCTTGCGGTCCCCATCTTTAATGGCTGGAACCTATGTTCCTACCATCTTATTCGGTATTAGCCCCAGTTTCCCGGAGTTATCCCCAACCTGAGGGTAAATTATCCACGTGTTACTCACCCGTTCGCCACTCTCACCCTAATGCAAGCATCAGGGATCCCGTTCGACTTGCATGTTTAAGACGCGCCGCCAGCGTTCGTTCTGAGCCAGAATCAAACTCTCCATTATAGAATATAATTAAGAGTTTACATTCTTTAATTAATCATTATAGGTTTCACAAACCTATTTTCTACAAAGATGAAACCATTCACCCGTGAGATACTACTCAGTTTTCAAAGAACCATGATTTTGGATAAAAAATCCCACTCATGTGGGAGAGTTGCTTTAAGTGTTCTGAAAGCTTTTGTTTTAATATACTCGCTTTTTATCAGTTCGTCAAGTTTTTCTTAATAACTTTTCGAATTTTTTTAAGCTTTCTTTAAGAAAAAAAATACCATAAGGTTAAAAAGAACACGTCAGCTTCTATCGTTAAGCAATAGGTACATATAGTGAAACACTATCGTACTGTCAAGCTTTTTTGTAAAAAAAAATCTTTTTCAAGGAATTTTTTTAAATCATTATTTCCTATTACCGTAACGAGATGTGACCATAAATAAAAAGCAATAGTATTGTCAATAATAATTGAAGCCTCTGAACAAAAATAAAAATTCTAAAAAATCATACTTCCAACGCTAAAAATTGTCAATTTTTCAAAAAATCAACCTTCCCATAGATTTTACCATGATGTTTCCAATGCTATCTCATCACTGTTACCTTCCTTAAATCTTGTTTTGCCACTACATTTTATTACCATCCTTATACAACCCTTATACCACGTGATGCACTATGAGACTTTTCATTCGATACAGATTATAGGCAGCGGCAATCAGAAACGCATGCTGACTATTTTTATAAAGCCCCCGATAGC
>Ga0208196_1004539_pt1 | contig 10708 bp, 9 predicted proteins | sample AD_JPNNA7_MetaG_FD_184443 | JGI IMG/M metagenome (GOLD analysis project Ga0208196, IMG submission 184443) | Active sludge microbial communities of municipal wastewater-treating anaerobic digesters from Japan - AD_JPNNA7_MetaG (SPAdes) (version 2) | ecosystem: Engineered > Bioreactor > Anaerobic >...
TTTTCCTCCCACCCCTCAACCGCCCAGGAAAAGCAAAATCTGCTTCCCACCCATCATAATTGTTCTGTCATGCTTATACCGAACTTTGCCGATAACCGATGCTCATGGCAGCCGCCCCCTCCCCGCCCATCAGATCCTTTTTATCAGATTCTTACTGAGCTTTGCCGATAACCGTTAGTGCCGGCAACCCGCCCTGATTTGCTTTTCCTCCCGCCCCACGACCGCCCAGGAAAAGCAAAATCTGCTTCCCACCCATCAGAACCCTTCTGCCAGATTCTTACTGAGCTTTGCAGGCAACCGTTAGTGCAGGCAACCCATCCGGATTTGATTTTCTGCCCGCCCCTCAACCGCCCTAGAAAATCAAATCTTCTTCCCACCCTTTGAACCGCTCGGTTTATGTTCTGAAGGAGTTTTATGAAAATTTATAGAAGTAAAAGTAAATCCTGTCAAGAAGACCATGTTATAAATTAAATATTTCTAAAAGTAAGGAGAGCAAAAAAATGAATCCAGACGAAAAAGAATGTCCATTCTGTGCAGAAATAATCAAGGAAAAAGCTAAAAAATGTAAACACTGTGGAAGTGTGCTTGACGAACAATTAACTCAAAATACACAACTACAGGCAAAATCAACAAAAAATGATGAACAATTTGAAAATATATTTAATTTGGCCAATACTGCAGCGGAATCCGGTAATTATCAGGAAGCGTATAACTATTATAATAAAATTTTGGAAGTAGATCCTGATAACTATAAAGCATGGTATGGAAAAGCTATATCAGCTGGATGGCAATCGACCTTGGCTAATTTGAGAATAGTAGAAACAGTTAAAGGTATTGAAATTGCGATAGAAAAAGCTCCTGATGAAGGGAAAGATAATTTAAAAATTTTAGCCGCAGCAAATTTAACATCTTTGGCAATTGCCATTCATAAATTAGCGTTAGAGAATTTTATGAATTATCTAACACTCTATAATTTTTATGAATCCCATATTGAATTTAGCTCAATACTTGAGTTTTTGGTATCTATTCTTGACATAGCTAGTAATTATAATCCAGATGACAAAAATATTTTAGAAAATATTATAACGTTAACTTCACAGCGTATAGTATCTTATTGGGATGAAACTAAATCTCAACTGCAACAATCTTATAATGATAGAATATTATTAACGAATGAGGATTATAAATATCAAGAAGCCATTTATAATGATGCAGAGCGTAAAATATTAGAAACAGAAAGAAAAATTCTGCATATAGATCCTCATTACAAAGCGACCTACCCCACTAAAAAAACATCTGCTGGATGTTTTATAGCTACAGCTATTTACGGTAGTTATGATTCTTCTGAAGTATTAATTTTACGTTCTTTTAGGGATAATTTTTTAAATAAAAGCATATTTGGTAGATTATTTATTAAATATTATTATTTTATAAGTCCTCCTATTTCCCATTGGTTGAAAAGTCAGGAAAAAATAAAAATTTTTATGAAATTTTTATTCGATAAAATTATTATAGTTATAAAAGATTTTATGAATTAAGAGAAATTGTAATAGGTGAGGTGAATATTAATGGGTAGAAGAAATATAGTAATTTTACCCAAACAATTTAAAAAGAAAAAACAAAAGGAGGAATTTTTATGTAGAAGAAATATAGTAATTTTACCCAAACCCGCAAAAGGTACAATAGAACTTCTCAAAAGCTTATGTTATATAGGATTTTACTAATATTCATAGAAAACCCGTTGCTTTGCAGCGTGTAGAGCATGATAAAAGATCTACTGCAGGCGGAAGCCCAGGGCCTGCTATGCTTTAACTTTTACTGCAAGAGATATCCAGGATAAACAGCACAGCCTTTAGAGCTGGCAACCTGCCCCCTCCCCGCCCTTTGAAACGTTCAGTTATGCTTTTAATGGAGTTTGCATATAACCGTTAGTGCCGGCAACCCACCCTGATTTGCTTTTCCTCCCGCCCCACGACCGCCCAGGAAAAGCAAAATCTGCTTCCCACCCTCCATAATTGTTCTGTCAGGCTTATACCGAACATTGCCGATAACCGTTAGTGCCGACAGCCGCCCCCTTCCCACCCTTTCAACCCATCTGTCATGCTTTTCCTGAAGATTGCAGATGGCCGTTAGTTCCTACAGCCCGCCCCGTCGCCGAGCCTTCGACGCGTCTCAGACATCGGCGACCTGTCCCCTTTCAACCGTTCTGTTTATGTTATAACGAAGTTCGCTGGTGATTGTTAGAGCGTGCAGCCCGCCCCGTGGCTCAGCCTGTGACGCGTCACAGACATCGCCACCTGTCCCCTATGAAATTGTTTTTCTCTTTGTTGTCAATTCGTTCATCAAAACCGATCATGAATGGCTCAGGGGTTTAAAGCTGTGTCCATAAACAATCTGCCTGGCTCCCCTGCCCCATGCCAGCCCGGAGCCAGTCAGACGCTTATCGATCCGTTTTTCTCCCAACCGACATAAAAAACTTAAATGACATTGCAAGCAGAAAACAGCATAGCTTTTTCAGCAGCAGGCACAGCAGATCCATATTTTGCAGCTTTGCAGAGCAGAAAATAGCAGATCTGAATTTAGCAGAGCAGGTAAGCCGGTAAAAATTATTACTCTCTCACGCTCCCAGGTTTACAAATTTTTATATAATTGTAAAAAAGTTTATGTCACTTTTGATTTTTTGAAACCTGATACAATTTTTCAAAGTGCATAATGAAAAAATCAAGTCATATCAACACTTTTCCGACAATGAATAACTAATACAGCATTAGTTCGTCATTATGCAGAAGAAAAAAATAAGTCAAAATGTCCGACTTTTGATATCCCATGGTGGTACATTCTTAATTGCCGCAGCCGGTACATTTTTATTTGCCGATTTAACCGGCAATTTGCAGACAGACCCGGCAACTCAAGCATAGATAGCTTGCTTACAGCGGGCAGATAAAATCCGGAGAAAGCAGATCCGGACTTTGCAAAAATAGGAGCTGCAGCAGGCAGAGCTTGCACATAGCACGCAGGCAAAAGAGCAGAAGCAGTGCAGTGCAGCAGGCGGAGCATGAGAGAAATACAGCACGCAGCCTGCGAAGCTTGCACATAGCACACAGGCAAAAGAGCATGAGCAGTGCAGTGCAGCAGAGAGAGCCGGGAGCAGCTATTGCTTTTGCTGCAGGAGATATCCGGGGTGAGCAGCAAGGCCGATAGAGCCGGCAGCCCGCCCCATGCCTGCCCTCTGAACCGTTCTGTCATGCTCTTAACGAAGTCAGTCCGAGACCGGGGGAACCCACCCTGCAAAAAGCGGGCGTCAAATTGCTAATCGCAATTTGACTTGCCGTGCCTTCCCACGCCCCATGCACCCCTTCACGGCAAAAAAAAAGCCAGTAGGCTTTTTTGCCCGCTTTTTGCCCCACCCTCTTAACCGATCTTCTCTTTGTTGTCAGTTCGTTCATCGAAACCGAGCATAAATAGCTCAAGCAAAAGCCGGCAGATAAACGCTGATTGGCAGCGAAGCAAGTTTAAGAATCGTGACCCGATCCCAACCCAACCATCATGAAATTTTTTTCTGCTTGTTACAATTTCTTACAATTTGAAAAACCGTTGTTACAACCATACTATATACTTTAGATAGTGAAAGAAATAACAACAACTGAAATAAAAAAATTGAAATATAAAGGAGAAATAAAAAATGATTAACGGAATACAGAACACAAAAGCAAATGATTACCAGGTAGCAGTAAAAATGGCAAAGACACACAGCAAAGAACAGTTAGAAACTATGTATAAAGAAGCTCAGAAGGGTCAACAGGGAGCACAGGGCGGACAGGGTGGCCCAGGTCAGGGCCCAGGCGGTCCTGGTGGACCTAGTGGACCTGGTGGAGGTCCCGGTGGTCCTGGAGGACCTGGCGGCGGACCCGGTGGACCTGGAGGTCCAGGTGGAGCAGGTAAAGCAAACAACTCAAAAGAATCAGGTGAAGCAGAAGCAGGTAGAAAGCCGGAAGTTGTTAAACAGGCTCTTGAAATAAAACAGAAGGATGAAACTAATCTTTCTTCTGATGCACAGAGCGGAAATGACGGAGAAAACCAGGCAAATATGATGTCTTTCAGTATGAACCTTCAGAGCTTTGCTGGTATCGGTTAAATGAGATAAAAGAAAAGGTCAGTTCGTAAAGGACTGGCCTTTTTTGTTTTATATGCAGATCTGGCAGAGCAGAGCCATAACCAGCAGGGAAAGACAAAAAATCGACATTTTGCAGCAGAACCATTATATCCAATAGGGGGCAATTTTAAATGAGAATCTTTTTGAATATAGCAGCAGATCCGGTAATGTGCAGAAGTGCAGCAGCAAAATCGGGAGGAGCAGCACCTGAAAGGCCGGCACAAAAGGCATTGAACTGGCACTTGCATAACGGGCCTCTCCGGAGGGGAAGCAGGCAAGCGAGCAGTGAAATAGATTCTACCGGCACAAATCCGCAGAGCCGGACTTTGCAAAGATAGGAGCTGCTGCAGGCAGAGTTTGCACATAGCACCCAGGCAAAAGAGCATAAGCAGTGCAGTGCAGGGCAGCAGGTGGAGCATGAGAGAAATGCAGCATACAACTTGCAGCATCAGAGCAGGTTATGCTTTAACTTTTGCTGCAGGAGATATCCGAGGTTAGCAGCAAAGCCGGCAGATAAACGTTGATTTGCAGCGAAGCAAGTTTAAGAATAGTGACACAGTGATAGGTAAGCGACTATCCTTTATCTATTTCTAGACAGTCGGATAGCGCTTTTCCCCCACTTCACACGGTGCGTGAGACTTTCACCTCACACCGCGTTCCACCGAATTATAACTTTTGTTCTCTTAATTTATTCCTGAACGATAGAACTTTATTCCATATATTTCTGGATAATTCATTACTAAAATCTTTCAAAGAATGTATTAAACTATGACAATTAGAATGCATTGTTGCTAAATTCTGGACTCTATTAATTACGTCTGCTGGAAGTACTGTATTTATATGGTGTATTTCAACTTCTTTATCATTATCAATTACATTTCCACATAATCTACATCGGCCTTTATCAACATTGTAAACATATCCTCTATTCATAAAGAATTCAAAATTATAAATGGTCTTGACTCTTCTGTTATAGGCGATAATTTCTGAATATTTATCTGATAATGTGAGGTCTTTCCTGTTTAAGCTTCTTCCTTTACCTGTACGAATTTCATATAACTCTCTACCTTCAGCAGAGTATATTGTTTCCATCGGATTTTTCCGCTTTTCTGCTGTCCATCTCACAAAATTCAGCCTTGTTACTCCTATCCAGAAATCCCTATACTTTAGAGCCACTACAACCTGGTTTCGTTCTTTATGAATTCCTGTTAGATTTCGAGTTGCTTTTGCTGCTATCCAATCTACTTTCGTTGATTTATATCTGCTCAGGGCCTTATATATTAGCCCACTTAATTCATAACTTGCCTTCCTTACTGTATGACTAATCCTGCTTGCTACTTTGTAATAGTTTAATATTCCTCGAACTTTGCAATTATAAAGGTTTATTTTATGAATTAGACTATCCATACTACCTGATTTCTTAAAATCGTGAATGCTTTTCTTCAGTTCCTGAACTTTTACGGCAAATCTTTCTTTATCTGGCTTTCCCTGCATTATAATACCGCTTTTACTTTTACCTGCTCTGGCTCTTATCTGGAAACCCAGAAACTTTATTGCCTTTTTCTTGACATTCGTAATTCTGGTTTTCTTGTCGGAAAGTTCTAACTTGAGATGAGTTTTCAGGAAAAGAGAAATCCTCTTTTTGAGTTTCTTTGCATTTTCTAACGTGCTGGTAACTACAATCCAGTCATCTGCGTAACGTACCAAATATGCTGGTTTCATATTTGGCGCACTTCTTCTGAGGGTTGTTATTATACCACTGCTTTTCTTTCCTTTGTTCTTACCACTCTTAAAGTATCTGGAAACCTTCTTTAATCTCTTCTCTTCCCATTCACGAGTTATAAAGTCATCTAACTTATTGAGATAAACATTTGCCAGCAGGGGGGAAATTATTCCTCCCTGAACCGTGCCAATATCATTTTGGTGAATTTCATCCATTACTCCTGCTCTTAACATTGCTTTTATCATCTGTAATATTCTTCTGTCCTGTATTCCCATATGATATAGCGCTCCAAGTAAGGTATTGTGATTTACACAATCAAAACACTTTGTAATATCTCCTTCTATTACCCAGTGATGACCTGTATGATGTATTATGTCACATACTCTTTCATATGCCTGGTGCGCATTTCTCAGGGGTCTGAAACCATAACTGTGGTCGAAGAATTGTGCTTCTAAAATTGGCTCTATTACATTACGGATACATTCTTGAACTATACGGTCAATGATACAAGGAATTCCTAAAGGTCTGAGTGCTGTAGTGCCTGTTTTCGGTATATATACTCTCTTTATAGGATGGGGGGTGTAGTGTTTAACTGCTTCTTTAATTCTTCTGATTACTTCTTCGTATTCTTCTTCAAGGATATTCTCTCTAATCACTTCTTTATCTACTCCTGGAGTTTTGCTACCTCTATTTGCCTTTAGTTTGTGTATTGCTGTGATAATATTGGCGTCGCAAAAGGCTATCTCTTTTAAGTCTTTAAAACCCACTAATTCACCTTTCATAAATCCTTCTCTTGCAGTCTTGTAAAAATTATCCTGTAGTTGTCTGAGTTCTCCTTCATTCATCGGAACTCGCAATTGTTGTTTCTTACACATAAAGAACCATCTCCTTTCTGTGCAAGATTGTAATCAGGTTTGCACATCGGCATCCTGCGAACAATTAATTAAACAATAGGTTATAATACGGCTATGCCCCTTCGCTCCATTATCTTTCGATAACTTCATCACTACTATAGGCAGCTGACTCAGGAATTAAACGGGCATTTCCTACCGTTGAGGTCTCATTGCCTGCTTTAACAGGCTACACCTTTCCTGTCTCAATCGTTCCTTACACTTTAGCTTTACATAATCCCTTAGGTTCACTCTGTAGACCGACTATTATTCTTTTCCCCTTTAGATGGATGGAGGCAGAACAAATATCCTTTATCGGATAAATAAAGATAATATTGATCGGATAATATTACCCTCAATAGTTAGCACATTGGCTGTTAGAACTTCTTATTCGTATCTAACGGTGGTTACGGCCCGTAAATTCGAGTGTTTGTCAGTGTTTATTCAAACACATACTAACCATAGGATTTTTTATAGCCCCCCGACTACTTCGCTAACCACTTCACAGGTCTGCTTTTCGCCGACTTTACCGGGCTTCAAACCTCTTATGTTAAAGTCATAAGACGCTTGCCGGAGTATCAGGGCAAAGTTACCATCATCTCCTTTGAGCAGGATTTTCACCTGCATTCTCAAGTGTAAAGTTGTCAGTCATATACTAACTGCTTCATTTTTACCCGGTTATTACTAACCGGATTGTATGAAAACGATTCGCAGCCGATCCCCACCCGCCCCTGGTAGTTTACATTAAAAATGGCGTAAATACAGACTTTTAAGGTAAATTTAAAATATTGACCGGGGGCTTTTTTGCCTTCTTTCATAATCTTAACCCACCCGAAACTGTCAATATAGTATAAAAAATTTTCAGTAAAAAATTTTTTATCTCCATATTGACAGTTTCCTGCCCAAAGAGGGCTAGTTAAGAAGGCAAAAAAGCAAAGCATGCAAAACGTTCTGCAAAGTCCTGTAAGTGAGGGATCTACTGATCTGGTGGAGCGAAAAAAATAACCTGTTCGGCTATTCTTCTAAATTTCGTCTCTCTTTGGCCGGACTGAATAAAAGAGGCTGGTTAAGAGTGGTTTAATTGGAGTAACTGCCCAGGGGCGGAGGTCTGGACGTGCCGGAGGTCTCCCGGCTCTGTCTTCATCCTGTTTCATTTCTGCACCGGTGGGGCCCGGAGGATGTCCGGGAAAAATGCCGGAAAAATTAACATCTGTTTTTATCATTACTGCCTCGCTAACCGAAGCGGCAAAAAAAAGAGGCTGGTTAAGAGTGGTTTAATTTTTCGTAATTACTCAGGGCGGGGGTCTGAATGTGCCGGAGGTCTTCCGGCTCTGTCTTTATCCTGTTTTATTTCTGCACCGGTGGGCCCGGCGGATGTCCGGGAAAAATTCCGGAAAAATTGATATCTGTTTTTATCATAACTGCCCCGCTAACCGAAGCAGCAAAAAAGAGGCTGGTTAAGGGTGTTTTTAATCGGGACAAGTGCCCAGGGGCGGAGGTTCGAATCTGCCGGCCTGCTGGATGGGATGCACCGGAGCCCAGGGCGGAAAATTTCATTTACGAGCTGCAAGCGGAGCAAGTGCCCAGGGGCGGCGGGGGCTGGAGCCGGGAAGCTCCAGCCTTTTTCCGCTTAATTCCTGCTCTTTGCAAGTCGCATTTTTTCCAGATTCGTTATGTGCCTGCTGGCCTGCTCTCTCGTTATGGTTGCAAGGTCAGTGCCGGGTTTTACATTTAACTCTTTGCAAAGGTCCTCCAGGTAGTGTAATTGCTTTTCACTTATCCTGCCGTTTCCATTGCCGTTACCGCCGTTATTCCCGTTATTGCCGATATCATCATGGCGGATCTCCTGCCCGCTCTCCTGCTCCTGTTCCTGCTCTTTTGCTGTCTGGCTCATAGTCTTGCCATTCCCTTTATCCCTGTCCAGTTTTACAGGAGCATCTGCGATCCGCCCCTTCTCTATTCCTTCTTCAAGGTCAAAAGTCTGTAATGTGCCATAACCTAATGCTGCAAGTGCACGGCCTATTGCACCGGTTTCTGCCTTCATAACATATTCTTCAAAAGTCTTTTTATTTTCCATATTTAATCCGGAAGCCTTATGATTGCCTTTTTCGTCAAATATATCTGCTCTCACCAGGGCGATTCCCTTCTCTAAATCCAGATGTACGATATCTGTCCTTATGTCCCACGCTGCATGCTCAAGGCGGAACCAGTGGAGCCGGAATTTTACTTCCAGGTAATCCCTGCCGGATACTTTGATTAAATATTTGTGAGCATCAAAGTTATGTTTCCCGTCTCTTCTGTCTTTTGCTCTCTTCTGCCATTCCTGCCAGTTGTTTACTGCTATTATATGTTTGCACTCCACCGGAGGGTTAAAGTCTGCACATCTGTTTACATAATCAGGACAGTTGCAGTTCTTCTGCTGTCCTTCTGTAGTAATGAAATAAGCACCGCCGGTTATTGAATTATCTACTCTGAATGTTCCATCTTCTTCCAACTGGCTCACCTGTAAAGAATCCCCGTCTTTTTGATAGTTGAAATATCTCTTTTGCTGCTCCTCTTCTCTTGAAGTCTCTTTCTTCTCCCTTGTCTCTTTTACTGCTAACATGATTTTTGCTCCTTTCTTGATTAAAAGGGGTATTTCATGGTAGAATGGATTTACCTGAGTGGGTTAGTTTCGCTGCGACCAAACTTTGAAACTAGCTCGCTCTCGCTTTATACCCTCTTTCATTTTTTTAGTTGAGTTAAACTTATTCTTATATTCAATTTCACACCTCCTTTATACTTCTAATTATATCAAAATAATCTAATAATTGCAAGAGTTTACTTGATTTTTTATAACATTTTTTGCAAATAAAATTCCTGTATAATTAAACGTTTTTCACTTTTTGGGCGATCCTTAATTGTTCTGATCTCCGGTGAAATTTCAGGCATCCAAACCGGAAGAACAGGTAAAATAAACCTTATATATGACACTTATAAAAATTAATTATTTTAAAACAAAGAAGGATTTTTATGTAAACTATAGAATATTGTAATTACTAAGGTTTACTTAATAAAATAGTAAACTATTCATAAGGAGGTTATCAATATGGCAGAGCTAACAACCTGGTCAGTTAAAATGACAGATACTTTAAAAGAAAAAATAGCAGGCAGCCTGCAGGAAAGCGGGCTTACAGGCAAGGAATTTATGGAAGTTCTTTTAAATACTTATGAGCAGGTGAAAAAAGACAGGCCGGAGATAACGCCGGATCTGGATGAACTGGAATCCATTACTAAAAGAATATGTGCCATATACGTAAATGTTGGAGAAAGAATAACAACCCTGTTAAACGAGAAAGACAATTCCTATAAAGCTATTGTTGAAGAAAAAACCGATTTAGCCCGCACCCTGCAGAAGAGAATAACAGAGCTTGAAAATGCTCTTAAAGAGAAAAGAACTATTGCTAAAGAGCTTGAAGCAGAAAGAGATAAGATCCAGGAAGAGAAGATTAATCTGGAGCTCCGGCAGCAGAAGGAGCTTCAGCAGCTTGCAGAGATAAACCAGGGTAATAAAACCTTGATAGAGGAATACAGGCAGAAAAATGATACTTTAACAGGACTCCTTGCAGAGTATGAAACATATAAAAGCCAGATCCAGGAACTAAAGAAGGAACTGGACCAGGAGAGGAATAAAAGTAAAGAAGCCCAGGGGAAGACTAAAGACGCAGAAGAAACCCTTAAGAGAACCAAAGAAAGATTATTCCAGACAGAGGAGCGGTATAAGGCTCAGATAGAAAACATAATAGATCAGCACTCCTTTGAGAAAGAAAAGGCACTTCTGGAGCAGGAAAAATCTTTAAGGAATGAACTGCAGGCGGTGAGGGAAGAATATAATAATAAGATAAAGGCTCTACTTGATGAGATTGAAGCCAGGAATAAGGTTTTAATTAATCAAAAAGAAGG
>Ga0208196_1004549_pt1 | contig 10692 bp, 11 predicted proteins | sample AD_JPNNA7_MetaG_FD_184443 | JGI IMG/M metagenome (GOLD analysis project Ga0208196, IMG submission 184443) | Active sludge microbial communities of municipal wastewater-treating anaerobic digesters from Japan - AD_JPNNA7_MetaG (SPAdes) (version 2) | ecosystem: Engineered > Bioreactor > Anaerobic...
CCCTCCACAAACTCCACCACCTTTTTCTCTTTTTCTTGTTCAGCAAGGGGTTTGGTGTGTTTGAATTCTACAATGAAGGTAGAACCCTTGCCCTTGCCCTCCGATTCGGCCCAGATTTTGCCACCCAAACCTTCTACAATTTGTTTGGCAACATAAAGTCCAAGACCAGTGCCGATTAGGTTGACCTTGCCGGCATCATAAGCGCGGACAAATTTTTCAAATAGTTTGGGCAGAGTTTCTGGTGGAATGCCGACGCCGGAATCTTTGACCACAAAACGCACTACCTCCTCCCCTTCCGGCTTGGTCAGGTTTTCCACCCGAACCCTGATCCAGCCTTCTTTGGTATATTTGCCGGCGTTATCAATAATATTGTTAAAGACTTGATTTAGTTTGCCCATGTCGGCATAAACATTGTGGTCGTGACCATCATCTTCAAATTCCAATTTTAGGCCATTCTTGGTCACTTGTGGTCGCTGTTCTTCCACTACTTGTTTAGCCAGCGCGCCGACATCAATGTCGGACATTTCGTATTTCATCCGACCCAGTTCAATGCGGGTAATGTTTAAAAAGTCTTCAATGACGCTGATCATTTTTTGGCTGGACTGAAAGACAACCTCAAGCGCCCCCTGAGCCTTTTTTGGTATTGGACCAAAAGAGCCTTCTATAAGCATTGAAGAATAACCTTTGATGGCCGTCAGGGGGCTCCGCAATTGGTGTGAGGCGATAGAAACGAACTCGGTTTTTTGTTTGTCCAGTTCCTTCAGTCTTTCGTTGGCTTTACCCAAATCCTCGGCCAGTTTTTCAATTTTTTCCCGCTGAGAGACTTCTTTTAAGACACTACGGATTAAGAATGTGCCTATAACCACAGTTCCAATAAAAGAACCCCAGTTTACAAGTTGATCAATAATTGAACCAGAGATAAATGCTCTAACTAGTAAGAATATCCATAAACTAAAGATAAAAAGTTGAGTGGCTATTAGTCTTATGTTAAACAAGCGTTGTTTGAGGATGGCAGCAGTAATTATTACTACCATAATAATAGTGGCGGTTGGTCCAATCCAAGCATAATTTGGATTATTGAAGATAAATGGAAAAATGTGGTTAGTTATTACACCAATAATTACTGATATATAACTTCCAAACAATATATAGATATATTGTTTTTTTATCGGTCCTGTTGAATTTAATAACCTCTTTACTAAAATCAACAAAGAAAGAACAAAAAATGAAAAAAGATAAATACCCCATAGATTAAAACCTGAACCAAAGAAAATATCATTTTCTCGCCCTTGATTAAAAACAACTTTAGTAACAACCGTATTGGGAAATATTGGTAAAATACTAAAAAATAAAGAAATTATTAATATAGTGGCCAATACTTTTTTATTGAACCAATCAACTTTGTTCGGGAAAGACATTACAAAAATAAGTAGGGATGCTGGAATTATTGCGGTAGCAACATAATAAAATCTCGCCCAAATCAAGGCTGAATAAGAATTTGGAATTCCTCTATACATAAACATTCCGAGCGCCCACATCGAACAACTTAAAGCTAAGAATGAGTATAAAGATTCAGAAGTTTTTTTGTTACTATTAAAATAAATAACAGCAGCCAAAAGCAAGTTAACAAAAGCTGCTAACAAAAGTAAATAATTTGGTAAATCTAATTTTAGTAAGTCACCCACTTTATTTATAAGCTGAATTAATTATAGCACTTTTTGAATACAAGATTCTTGTATCTGAAATATTTTTAAAACCAGCTTCTTTGAGTAGTTTTTTTTGTTCATCAAAACTTAGCAATACTTTATCATTTTTTTTCTCTTCTTGTTTTATTAAATTATTATAATAAAACATTTTAATTATTGGAATAGAATACTTTATTGAATCAGTAATAATTTTAATTAGACCTGACCTTTTTAGATCTTTTTTTATGTGTTCAATAAATATTCTATTTGGATTAAAGTTATTATAAGGATTTGTTAAAACTATTTTTCCTCCAGGTTTTAATACTCGATAAAACTCGCTAATAACCTTTGGCCTAAATTCATAAGGTATCGAATGTAATGTCAACATGCAAATTAATTTATCGAACTCATTATCTGAAAACTTAAGATTAGTTAAATCGGATTTTATTAAGGTTGCTTCAGGGTCTTTTGATAAGTGAATTTTTAATGCGGTTTCAGAGTTATCTGCTCCGACCATTTCAATAGAATACTTTTCCTTGATACTTATTGATAGGATTCCAGTTCCTGAACCAGCATCTAAAATTCTATCGCCATTTTTTATATCTAGTTCCTTGATTACTTCTTCAGTCATTTCTTGATAAGGTATAGCCATTCCTATGACATCAAAGACTTTCATATAATTTGACCAAAAACTCTCATCCAAAGTATCTTTATTTGTAAAAGAGTAAATTATATCTTTGTAAAAAGATACGAAAGAAAAAACAATGTAATACAGAAAGTTGTTTCTTCTCAACCATTTCTTAAATAAGTATTGTAATTGTGCAGGAGATTTTATCTTAATTTCATTTTGCCGCAAAAATTTAATATATAAATTAGCCACTTTTATTATTATTCCTGTCCCATGTCGAGATTTTTTTTCCATTATACTATCTATATCACTGAGTTTTTCTGAGTCATATATTATATGTTCAGGATCTAGATTTTCTAACGCATCATTTTTACCATTCCATACAACCAGTTCACTTTGTGGATTAAAATAACTTGTTTTCAAAGATAATTCTAAATCTAGGGAGGGATCACATTTGATCCATTTATTATTTAAAAAAACAAAACTGTATATGTGGGATGACTTTTTGCTTATCTTCCTCTTGAGTATGGGGGGAACCACCGGTCCAAAGTAATCTTGTCCTTTTGTTTTTAAAACACCATAACCGGAGGGAATGTTTATGGATCTAAGCATTGTTACCAACAGGTTTGTTTTATTGGTGCAAGTTCCTTCCTTTTCTTGGAGTGTTTCGCTTGCTTTTCTTTGCCACAGGCCAACCCGATACTTTATGTTATCTCTAACCCAATTGAAAACAGCGATTGCCTTTTCTTGTTCCGAAGAAAGACCTTTTGTTATCTCTTTTGCTTTTTCTAATATCTGAGGATTATTGCAGTCACAAAACCTCGTTTCTTTTAAGTATTTTTCGAGTTCCATCTTATTTTATATAACCTCAGAAATTTCTTTTATAAGTCCTTTTGCTATTTTATCTTTTCCTAAATACTCAACTATTTTTTTGTTGCTGTCTATTATATAAGCTCGGTGTTCTTTTTGTACTGTAGAGTATTCATTGGCGACAATCATGTCGGCTCTTGAGGCAATCATGCTTTTGTAAGCAATAGCAATCAGTTTGTTTTTTGGCAAACCAACTTCTAATTTAAATTTAACCAAAAATACGTTAGGTCTAATTTTTTTTATCAAATCAACAATTTTTGCCGTTGGTTTAAGTTTAATTGTTAAAGTTTTTTTCCCCGATTTAATTTTCCCCTCTTTTGAAGGGATTGGTGCGTAGTCTGCTACAGCGGATGAGTGTATAACTATTTCGTAATTTTTTGTCGAAAGCTCTTTTTTTACCAAGTTTAAGAGATCGTTGTAATATTTGTATTTAATAATTTCTAAATTCTTGGATTCTGGGGGTAGTTTTGCTTTGCCTGGCCCAAATAGCAAAGTTACTTTTGCTCCTTTTTTTGCGGCTTCACTGGCAATTAAAGCGCCAAGGGTTCCGCCAAAAACATTTGTTATGACCCTTACTTTGTCAATCGGTACCCATGTTGGACCAGCTGTTACTAATATTTTTTTATTAGCAAGTTTTTTAGTCATGAAAAACTTTTTTTATCTCAGATAAGATGGTCTCAATGTCAGCTATTTTCCCTGCTCCCTCATCTCTACAAGCTAGCTTACCTTCGCGAGGGTTTATTATTCCATACTTGTCCATATCCTTTAACTTTTTAATATTCTCTTGTGTTATAGGATTGAGCCACATCTGAGTGTTCATGGCGGGAGCTACAAGAATCGGGGTTTGGGAAGGGGTGGCTAAGATCACAGTTGTCAAAAGATTGTCTGCAAGTCCATTGGCTATTTTTGATATGGTATTTGCAGTTGCTGGTGCGACAACTATCATGTCAGCCCATTTGGCCAATGATATATGTTCAACTTCTTCTGGGTTTTGAATATTCCACATATCCGTATATACAGCATGGTTTGTTAGGGCTTGGAATGTTAAAGGGGATACAAATTTAGTGGCACTATCTGTCATTACGACTTTTACATCATGACCTTCTTTTAAAAGGCTGGTTACCAAAGAACAAGCTTTATAAGCGGCTATTCCCCCTGTTATACCAATTAAGATGTTTTTTTTCATAATTATATTTTACAACGAAACAAGAGACTGTTCAAATTTTTTTAAAAAAACAAAAAGTCATATTTTCATATCTATAATACACCACTTTCCTCCAAAAATGAAGCAAATTTTAAATCAAATAAAAAAGCTCCAATATCCGCAAGGTGCGAACATTGGAGCTGTAACCATGGACTCCTCATTGTGAAGCAACCTCTTGAAGCTGGGTAATGGCTTGGCGAAAAGCCGTTTCAAGTTTTTCAGCTGCTTCGGAATACTCCCCACTGATGTCACGAATCAAAGGCAGATAGGTCTTCTTGGTTTCGGCTAGTTTCCGCCTTTGCTTGTCGAGAGAACAACTCATTAGTGCCCGCAAGTTATGGAGGCGGTCGGCCAATTTGACCAACTTAACCTCCCAGTTACCATTCTTGATCTGTTGATGATAGAAAAGTAACCGTTGCTTAGCGGTGCTAAAGCGTGGGTCGTCCTTGGCTGGTTTTGAGACGGTCGCGGTTATGTAAGCCACTCGAGCTCCAAAGATCATCTCGGTCCGATCCCCTTTGAGAAGGAAGCTGTCTTCCAACATGTCGTGAAGCAGGGCTGACATCACCAATTCTACATCGTAGACCTCCAGCTCGTCGACAAGGATAATCGCTGTGCCACGGACATGCTCAAAATATCGTTCTCCCGATTCCCGAAACTGGTTGCGATGGCCATATTTCGCCACATCGTAGGCCATATCAAGTCGTTTAAGGTCTGTTGGTGTCACCTTGAGCTTAAACCGTTTCAAGAAGCTCGCATGATCCTCGCCAAAAGGCTTGTCTGCTATAGTCTTCATGACTAACCACCTCATTTCCAAAAGGGTTTAGGGTCAAAAAACAAAGAACAGGTGTTTGATGATATACTACTCCTAAGAAGCTCTGATTGCAAAATTTTTTACTACAGTTAGACAACAATGTTAAATAGCTTATTCTTAATATAAACACTTTTTTTAATACTTTTTCCCTTTATTTCTTCATTAACCTTTTTTATTTTCAAAGCCTCATTTTTAACTTCTTTCTCGGTTGGCTCTTTCTTAAAATTAAGAGTTCCTTTATTTTTACTATTTACTTGTATAACAATTTTAAAAAAAGTTGGTTTAACTTTTTCTTGACTATACTTTGGCCAGACGGTTGCTTTGCGTGAATATTTGCGTTCTACCCTTCATCAATATCAAGAAAAGGATTTATCTTTCTCTCAATTTATAAAAGATGTTATTGACCAACTCAGATCAAAAGCCAAAGAATTTAGCAATAAGAAGATATTTTGGAATCAAAATGAACGTGAAATTAGAGATGGGGATGAAAAATTATCAAAAGAATATGCAGTTCCTATCGTGATTTAATTAAAAATGATCAAATTTAACCTAATAAATTCTTATACGGAAAACCTATTTTTCTTTGTCTCTAATTTATCTGAGTTTCATTTTTCTTGTCGTAAGGAATATAACGAAGAATGGCGAAAAGTTTTTGGAGAATTATCCGAGACAGAAGAAACACATTTGAAAAATTTTTCAATAATTTTGAAAAAATATGGATTTGATGACCAAAATCCCTATTTAGGAATTCCATTCTTTCTTTCTTCTGAAAATCAAAAAATTAAATCGGTCAAAAAAGTTTTGGACAAAGAAGAATTTTCAATAGTGGGCAAAACCCTTGAAATTTTTAGACCAAAATTTGAGTTGGTTTATGAAAAAGATAAATTAGATGATTGGATAAGAATTCAGTCAGAAATTTTTAAGAGTGACAGAATACAAAATGCCATAAGAGAAATAGCCTCCCTGTTAGGGGCTGAGATTTCAGCAAAACGAATAAATGTTCATCTTTTGGGCTTTACCTCGCCAAAAATGTTGGCTTCTGGGGGTGCCAATTTGGGTCCTAACGATATTACTTTAGAAATGCCTGTAAACAGAATTGAAGATTGGATTGGAGAATGGGGTGTGTTTGTTGCCTTGCATGAGTTAACCCATCTCTTCTTTGAAAGCTCAAAAGCCCAAAAAATTCTTAAGGAAAAAACGAAAAAAATATCTGTCAATAAAATTGCAAAGATAAAGCCAGAAAGAGACCTTTACAATCTAATGAAAGAAATAGTGACAGAATTATGTGCCCCTTCCGGATATATTTGTGAGAAAAATTCAAGGAAAATAAAACCGCTATCAGAAATATTGATTACCAACCTGGGAAGAAAATTAGAACAATTCGAGAAATACAAAAAGAACAAAGATGTTCCGTACCATGATTTGTCGCCATACATAGTTTGGCAGACTTATCCCTTGGTGTCTCTTTATGTCAACAACAAAATGACCGTGGATTTAAAATTTATGGATTCTCTTTTTGAAATATTAAAAGCCGGAGATTAGACTCCGGCCCAATTCTGCTCAATTTCTTCAATTGCTCGTTGAACACGAGAGAAAATCCTCTTCTTGGCCTCACAAAAGGCGTTGACGAACCACTCCTTTGTTTCGGCCGAGAAAGAGCATCTGAGGCAACAACCATGACACAGATTGAGCCAATGGCAGCCCCCGCATCTTTTTTCGTTGGCCTCAATATTAAGTATTAAAAAGATTCCAAAAAATAACTCTCGTTATTAAGAAAAGGTATTAAATTATATCTTTCCCCACGTTGTCAATAAAATCAAGGGTGATTTGGAACAATTCTTTTTGAGATTCTTTAGTTTCAAAAAGATGGCCAGCCTTCTTGATTATATGTAATTCCGAACTCTTTATTTTTTCAAAATATTTTTGAGCATCTTGATCAGCACTATTTTCGGCCGCCACAATACAAGTTTTTTTATTTAATGATTGAAAAATATTTAGAGTATCAACTGTGATTAATTCTTTAAAAAATACTTTATTCAACGATAATCCCCCCTTTTTTTCTTACGGCCCCATGTCGCAAGGTCTGCCTAAATATTAAAGAGTCTTGAGGAAATATCAAGCTGTGTTGGTATAAGTTTTCTTATGTTCTCTTTAAGATCAAATCAGAATAGGAAAAAGGGATTGATTTTTGCGGATCTATTTTTAGCAAACCCATGACCTCTTGAAATTCTTTTCGGCCTTGTTCGGACGGCCTGTTATTTACAACTGTTTCTAATTCTAAGAAATTACCAAGATCTAAAACATGATCAAGATGGATTCTGGTATTTTTATATAACCAAAGTTCTCTTACTTTTTTTACAGAACAGATCGGTTTTTTTTGAGTGAGCAGAACTTCTTTTTGCTCGGTGGTCAATTTCGTAATGTTGTATTTTGAATCTTTTCTCTCCTTCTTTTCTATTCTTTCGTAGGAAATGAGCTCTATTTCTTGTTCATTTATTTCTCTGATTTTCTTTTTGCGGCTGCCCATTTCGAGATAGTAATCTGTTTGCCTTAAAAAAGCTTTACGTTTCGCGCCGAAACTCTTTATTGTCCGGACAATTTTATCATAATCAGATATTCTTATCTTTATCTCAAAATTTAACATAATTTCTTATCTCAATTATTTATGATTTTCTCTTAAAAATTCCATTCCCTCTGCGGCTCCTTCAAAAAAATTTTGCCTATAAAATTTTGTCCTGCCTCTAACGTAATTCATTAAGGGTACATTTTCTATTTTTAAAAAAGTATTTCCTTCTGGCATCCAGTGAGGACTAGCTTCCTCAACCTTTAAATTTAATTTCGCCACTTCTTCCGGAGAGATTATCCCATCGCCTAGGTCTTTTAAGTAAAGGGGGCCGGAATAATATCCAAAAACATGAGGATAGGTGGCTTCTAAAATTTTGTCGAGTTCAGATTCTTGCAGAGTTGGGATTAGCGGTCTGATGGCTACCATGGAAGGAATTCCTTCCCCAGAGATCTTTCGTAAAGTTTTTATTCTATCTTTTACTCTGGGTGCTTTTGGTTCCCACTTTAAGCTAGAATCAAAACAAGGAATAGATACGGAAAATACTATAAAATTACCACGTTTTTTCATGGTATTAGAAAGTTCCTTTAAAAAATCGACAAAATTATCCGTTAGAGATAACTTTGTTATTATTGAAATATCTTTGCCAAGACGAGAAAGATTACTTAGAATATTAGCTGCTGCTCTTTCATCTTGTAAGAATTCCGTATCGCAACCAAGCATTATCGTCTTTATGTTTTCTGGCAAGGTTTTTAGCAACTCTTGTTGTTCTTTTGACAAATAAGTGGTATTACTGCTTTGTTCTTTGGTTAATTTTTCGGCAAAACAATATTTACAGTCCAACGGGCAAACTAATTTTGAGTAAGTCAAAACCCTATCTTTCTCAACAACTAGACCTTCTTTAATTAAAGCCGAGGAAGGAGAATCGGTTCTGATTTTTTCTGTGGCCATTTTTTATTAAGTCGATTTAAGTCTTGTGCCTACTTTATTTGGTGATTTTTAGGATATCCTTTCTTAAGTTTAATTATATCCTAATTTCTAAGGCATGGTCAAAGACAGCTTTTTCGATACAGTTCCTCCACTTTTTTTCTGGCGTATTCGCAACTGTTGGTATAAAATTCGTCGTTGGGATCTTCACTCGCCAGGACTTCGGCCGGGATTTTGAACGGCGCGCCGATAATGACGTTTGTTCGCTTGCCACTTTCCTTTTTGGGGTTAATCGCTATCGGCAGAATATCCATTTCTAATTCTTTGTGTATATAAATCAAACCTCGACGAAAAGGCCTAATTCCTTTTTCGCGGTTTAGCCCGCCTTCCGGAAAAATCATCACGCGCTCGCCTTGTTTGAGACGGTCAATCATTGGCGCCAGTTTTTGTTCAAAAGTCCAATCCTTTTCAAACGGGATGACACCATAAAAAAAATAAATAATTTTTACCAGCCCAATCTTATCAAAAAAATGGGCGATCCGGTCAACAAAAGTGACGGAGCCCATTATTCTAATTGGTAAAATTTTGAGAAAAGTTTGAAACGGAATGACGCTACTGATTAACCAGGGATCAAAGATTGTCTTGTGGTTGGCGATAATAGCGAGCGGGCGGTCGGGTCGGAAGTCGTAATCAAAGAAGGAATTGTCTATTGTTGTCTTGACGTGTTGGCAGATGCGGGTAATGGGAAAGTAAATAAAATAAGTCAGAATCCAGGTGAACTTGACCCAAAACAAGCCCCTGGGGGCTATTTTGGCTCGTGGCGCGACGTAAGCGCGCGAATGAGCTTGAATGACTGGGCTTGCGGTATATTGGCTCGCAAGGGCCTTTCTTGCCTTCATAAACTAAAAGTGCGGTTTCCCGTACTTGAACTATAACACAAAAATAATGGTAAAAGAAGAGGATTGAAATTGACCGATTATTTTACCGTGTCACCCGTAATTTTGACCAGTTGGATTTGGCCAGTATCTAGGTTTAGAATTTTTACCGTGCTACCAATGACGACCTTGTTGGGCGGTTGTGCCTTGGGTTCTATGAGTGTGGCCTTGTTTCGAATTTCAATCAATTCTTGCAGTTTGGTGGCGGTCATCTCAAAGTTAAAACACGCCACGTCGTAGGTGGCGTTGTCGTGCCAGATTTCAGAGCTTTGCTCGGTAGATTCACCCATTTCGCGTCCAAATCCAATAACCTCTTGTTCCAGTTCGATAATTTTTTCTTGTAATACCCAAAAATCCTCAGGTAAAAATTTATAAGTTTTGCTCATAAAATTATTTTAAACTCATACAAAGAGCTTTACGCCGAAGTCAAGATGTTTATTCGCTAATTAAAGAAACTATCTTATTAATATTAGGAAAATTTTCTTCAAATATCTTTTTGGTTTTAGTAGTATCTATCGGAATGTTCGGCTCCTTATAAATATCAGGGAACGCTTTCTCAAACAATAAATTAACAACCGTTTCTTTATCCCACTGACTGATTTTATATTGATCAATTAAGGTTTGGATGTGAAGATGAATTATCTCATGCAGGATATTTCTTATCAATCCGATACTGAAAAAACGATTTATATTTACTATTATCTCGTTAGGTAAATGATAACTACCTCCAATACCATAATTAGTTAAAAAGACTTTAATTTCTGGTATCACCGATAATCCGATACTTTTAATAAAATCTTCCAGTTTGTTCTCGTATTTTTTATACATTTGTAAAATTGACTCGGCGGTAGCGACAAACTTAGTTTCTTCGTATTCTCTCCCAACGGCCCCAACCAATTCCTCCTTTTTTATTTCTTTAAGATTATCAACATCAACGTTTTTAGGAAATGACAAAGAGTCCAAACTATATTTATTGCCCAAATACCAATCAAGCCTATTGATGGTACTCTCGATTCTTTCTAATTCAAATTCTTTTGAGTATTCTATTAAAAGCTTAATCATTTGG
>Ga0208196_1004554_pt1 | contig 10682 bp, 10 predicted proteins | sample AD_JPNNA7_MetaG_FD_184443 | JGI IMG/M metagenome (GOLD analysis project Ga0208196, IMG submission 184443) | Active sludge microbial communities of municipal wastewater-treating anaerobic digesters from Japan - AD_JPNNA7_MetaG (SPAdes) (version 2) | ecosystem: Engineered > Bioreactor > Anaerobic...
CCGAAGTGTGATCGATACGAAAAAGTGCCATAGGATTTCCTTTGGAATAAGATCTCATTGAAGCATACGTTATAAAACCAGCTGCTTCGAATGGCTCATTAATTATACGCTGGGTTTTTTACCTACCCCTCCACAATTTCCTCGTTTGAGATGATGCTATAATAATTAAGTTGCAATCACATGTGATTTGAGGAGGTAAAAATGCCATTTTCAGATGATGTCTCCCATTACGCTTCCGTAGTCTCTTGGAAGCTTAAACAGCAAGGTCAAATCATTAACCTTCAGGGTCAAATCCATGAACTGGATAGCCAAATCGGAATACAAAAGAGTATCTTGGGTGATCTTACCTACAAGCTGTTCATGGAGGGTGCCTTAGTAGATGAAGCCATCCGCCCGACCTGCGAGAAGATTAAAAGCTTATACGATCAAAAAGAAGAAAAACAGAGAGAGCTCGAAATTATCCGCGGGCAGAAGCCGCCCCAGCGGCCTGAGCAGACTGGTGAAGGCACCCCGGCTGCGACGCCGATCGTAGTTGAGGAAGTACCGCCGAGCGAACCAGCACCTGAAGCGCCTCCAGAGCCGGAAGAGAGCAAACCACAAGAACCACAAAGCTAGAAAGCCAAACGAACCTTTAAGGATTCGGAAGCGCACCATGAAAAAGCGCGCTCAAACCAGAGCGCGCTTTTCCGATTAATGTTTTAAGTTACTTTGTCAAGAGTGGTAAGTAAACGCAGCCATTTACTTGCATTTGCACGTTTACTTCAACTACTGCTTGCAATGGGTCATTGCTGTGCAAGACCAATCTTCCTTGATATATGCCAGGGTTCATACCATGTGAATCTAATGTTACTTGAATTCCCTGGCAATCCCCAGGCTCCAAAGTGCCGCTGGTTGGCTGCTCTGAAAGCCAGGGTATATCGATTAAGGAACCTTCCAGCCGAAAAGCCATATCTTGCTGGGCAGGGCCTATTACCGACCAACTTTGCCAGGTTGCTCCAAACCCAAATCCATTGCCGGGGTTGATAAACTGGGTGGTATAGCCATTGGTAGTATCTGCTGGCTGCCGGCCATATTGCCCACCACCAGATAAACTCATCGTGGGGTAAAACACCAGCCACCAGTGCCCAGCGGGCACATTTACGGGTGAGCTGAGTGTAAGGGTTACGTTTGAAAGGTATCCGCTCGACCCCATGCTATAGGTTAGCTGAGGATCGGTTGGCGGAAGGGTTAGCGTCCACACCGGTGGAATGCCGCCGCCGCTTGGGTCGCCAGCCGGAATGCCAGCATTATCCGCATAAATTTGGAAGGTCAAGCCGGTTGCAGGCGTGAAGGATGAGCCGCCGCTCCAAAAATCTCCTGGAATGTATATCCTCTCCAATTCCCAACCAGTCGGATTAACAAAATCGTCGGCTAAAAAGCTGCTATAGGTTGGATAGTCAGGAAAATCTTGATTTACGTAAGCGTTAGTATTTACAGTGCTTAATGGTTGATCCCACAAAACACTCGCTTCCGGGGAAGCTCGTTCAGCCTCAACCTTAGGAGTTGCATTGGGGGAGGAGAAGCTCAACCGGCTGCTCTCCCCAGTTGACCCCCCAGCGATATTCACCGGTACAAAGCTGTCTCCCTGTTGGAATGCGGCCGTTGCGAGTTCTTCTAGGTCCCATTCTGCTGGAATGTTTCCTAGATTACATACTTCTAAGGATTGAGATTTTATGCAATTCTGGCATTGTTCTGACTCAATCTCAAGTGGGTCTACTTGGAGATCAGTGTAATACCAGGCAAAAGCGATGCTGGAATGCCACATGTTGGCTGAGTTTGGTAAAGGGGGAAGCGTAGTGAGTGTATTTGCTGCAGGATTGTATACCCAGAAGGGGTTTGCATCAATATCCGCCATGTAAATCACCCGATTACCACGATCTGCGGCTGAACTGCCAAACCAAGGACCATTAATTCCGGTGTCTACCGGCGGTGCTGATGGATTGCTGAGATCAAAGTAATGGATATTACTACCAACGGCTTCAAAGTAGTATTTCCCATCTAATATGGAGCTCACACGGGCAAGTTCGCCATTATAGATCGATGATGTAAAATCTGTCATTCCCCATGTCTCCAGATTAATCAAATGTGCATTTGTCGTCTGTTGTTGACCGATCACATACTGCCCGGTGGTTGGGTCGTAATCCCCCATCGCATTCCCGTAGAACGGAAGGGTAATTGAGCTCCATGTGCCTGGACCTGTACTGTACCAAAGGGTGGTTGAATAATAAGAAGTTAAGAGGAACTGGCCATTAATCGTCACTTCAAGGTTGCAGTAATTTCCGCTAAAGCCAGCTGGCCCTGGCATGACCTCTGTCCAGGAGTCGGACACCGGATTGTACTTTACGATTTTATTCGTAGTATATTCATGTGCATAAAGCAAGCCATCGCTGCCCACAGCTAACTGGCATCCGGTTTCAAAGGGGTTAAGTGCGGTCCAACTCCCTAAGCTGGGATCGTAAGCCGCGAACAGATTATTTCCAATTTCCAAGCTTGTAAGATATACTTTACCGGTGTCCACCCCGAAATTATCCATCCGCGAGACGTTGTTCAAACCAGCGATGCCAATTCCGGTTCCTTCGCGCGCTGGAGCGCCATTGCAGGTATAAACCTGATCAGGTTGGCTGCCGCCATCGATATTAGTAAATTTGAGCGTCACGGAATCCCCAATGCGCATGGCTTTCATGTGTGCAGTAACAAAACTCGAGGTGAGAGCAAAAAATCCAAGCCCAAATGGGTTGCTGGTGTTATTATTACCTGTATAACAAGCGGCAAAATTAAAAGCACCGGTGGAATTTTGCTGTTGAACTTTGAGAAAAAGATTGGAAACGCCGGCGCCATAATCGAGCACCAAGGCAGCATATTGGATATCTGTTCCTACAGCTGCCACATCCATTTCGGCGGAATCGCCGAGCCCGGCATAGGGATTGTAAGTGGCTAATCCATAATAACCACATGTCGCTGTGTGATCGCTGATACTGCAAGAATCGTTTCGTGTGGTCCATGCTGAGCCCAGAGGACCATCGGCCCGGTTGAAGGTATCCAAAACGCGATTAAAGCCCTGGGTTCCAAAGTAGGGAACCTCTATGAGGGATTCCACACCATCTGTTTGGGGTTCAAGTCCGATGGTTTGGTCCACCAGTGGGGGTTCTTCAGTCTGTGCACTGACGTGCCGTGGAACTGACGCTTGCCCTAAAGTAAGCAGGAGCAGACTGAGGACAATCATAAAAGTAAAAAACTTGTGCTGATTCATCAAAGGCTCCTTTCAAACAATCCTAAAAATATCGACAAAATCAGAAAGCAATCATTTAAATTTGGCTGCCGATATACGGCTACGAAACACGAATCCGCTATAGACCAGTCCTTTCTGTGAAAATATTCACAAAATAAATGAACAATGGTACTGAATTGTGTTAATTTCCGTTTGAAGTAGTATCTAAATGCTTCAATTCCTGCTGGACGTTTATATTTTAGCACAAAAAGTTATGATTTAAATAGAAGCAATGACATATTTTTGAGTATTTCCAATAGTGATTTATTATTTCCCCCTCCGGATCTGAATAGGTCATTAAGCTGGATTGGTGTCCGTTTCCAGCCCAGGGATTTTGGTTTTCCGCTCTAACCATTTGAGCAGGGCATCGAGGATAAAGACCATGACTAGATAAATGACAGCCACCGCGATGTAACTGCCGATAGGGTTATAGGTGGTGGTAGCTGCCCGCTTGGCTTTAGCCATCAGGTCTTGCACAGCGATCAGGAACACGACTGCTGTGGTTTTGAGGAGCGAGATGGGCTCGTTGGACCAAGCCGGCAAAGCCAGCCGCAAGGCTTGGGGGAGGATCACCAACCGAATTGTCTGCCAGCGCGAAAGCCCAATGGAGCGCCCCGCCATCATCTGCGCATCCCCGATCGCCTGGATCGCGCCGCGCAGGTACTCCGCTTGGTACGCTGCGCTGTTTAGCCCGAGCGCCAGGTAAGCAGAAAGGGTTTGCGAAAGCGTCAAGCCCAGAGAAGGCAAGCCGTAGTAAATCAGGAAGAGCTGCACGAGCAAGGGCGTCCCACGGAAGAGCTCGATATAACCTGTGGCAAATTTGCTCACGCCTGGTGCGCCGAAAGTTTTGGCTAAGGCTAAAGCCAACCCCAACACAAAGCCTATCAGCAAGCCAACGGCTGTGAGCTCCAAGGTGACGCCAGCGCCTTGCATAAAGTCGCCAAAGAAGCGTTGCAGCAGCTGGAACCATTCCACCTTAAGCCTCTTTTTCTTTCTTACCGTAAAGCTCGGTGATTTTCCACAAGAACTCCCGTGTGCGTTCGTGTTGGGGATGGTAAAAGAGCTGATCTGGTGTGCCTTCCTCGACGATTTGCCCCTTTTCCATGAACACAATCCGGTCCGCAACTTCGCGTGCAAAGCCCATTTCGTGGGTCACAACAATCATGGTCATGCCCTCGAAGGAAAGTTTGCGCATCACCTCAAGCACCTCACCAATCAGCTCTGGGTCAAGCGCGGAAGTAGGCTCATCGAAGAGCATAATGCGTGGATCCATGGCCAGCGCTCTGGCAATGCCGACGCGCTGCTGCTGGCCACCGGAGAGCTGCCCTGGATAATGGTCAGCTTGCTCGGCCAAGCCTACCCGAGCCAGTTCTTCGCGCGCTTTGGCTTCAGCTGCCTCTTTGGACATATGCTTGACATGAATCAAGCCTAATTTAACATTTTCTAACGCGGTCAGATGATTGAAAAGTAAAAAGTTTTGGAAAACCATACCGATATGCTGCCGCACCTGATCTTCATCAACATCCTTTGCCGTGATTTCCTGGTCATCCAGCCAGATCTGCCCGCCGTTGGGTTTAGTCAGCAGATTCAGGCAACGCAGGAAAGTGCTTTTCCCCGTGCCACTGGGCCCAATAATCACGATAGTATCGCCTTCATTGACCGTGAGGTTGATGTTCTCGAAAACGGTGTGCTCCCCATAGCGCTTGGTGAGGTTTTTTACGGTGAGAATGGGTTTAATCATGCGGTGTGGCTCCAAAGGCTCAGGGATTGCTGGGAATAGTCAATTTTTGCTCCGCCCGGTTGAGCAAACGGTTGGTGATGAACACCAGCGTAAAATAAATGAAAGCAGCAGTCGTGTAGGCTAAAAAGGGCTGTTGAGTGCTGGCGCTGATGAGCTGAGCACGGCGTAGAATTTCAGGCACGCCAATGGCATAGACCAATGAGGAGTCCTTAATCACGATGGCAGCCTCATTCGACCAGCCAGGGATTGCGATGCGAATCATTTGGGGAAAAATTACAGTGCGAATCGCCTGAATCTTGCTCAAGCCAATCGCCCGAGCTGCCATCATTTGATCAGCGCTGACAGAGAGAATGGCTCCACGAAAGATTTCCATTTGGTAGGCACTGCTGATAATGCCGAGGGAGACTGAACCAGCCCAGAAAGGCGTCAGGTTGATGGCGCCGGACATTAAAAAGTAGAGGATAAATAGCAGCACAATCGGCGGGATGCCGCGCATGATGGTGCTGTAGATGCTAAAAAAGCGAGTAGCGATTTTTCCGGCATAAACCGCCAGAAAGGCGAAGAGCATCCCCAAAATCAGCCCGGATGGCAGCGCAATCAGCGTGACACCTAAGGTATATGCAGTTCCTGAGGCGATATACTGAAAAAATCTGCCTATATCCAACGGCTGTTGCTCTCCTGTTTAAAATATAGAAGCAAATGGCCGCTTCAAACCTCTAGCGGCCATTCCTATCTTTCTCATTTACTCGCTAAAATACTTGACAGCCAGCTGATCAATAAAGCCTTCATCCTGTAGCTGTTTGATGATTTTGTTGACTTCATCGCGTAGGGCTTTATCCCCTTCGGGAAGGACAATGTTGATCGGGCCGGTATAGAGCTGGACCTCATAGACGATCTTGAAGCCGCCAAACTGCTTGATCAGCGCCTGGGCTGGCACGGAATCGGCCACCAAAACGTCAATGCGGCCGGCTTGCAAGTCCAGGGCAGCCTGGTCCACGCGCTCATAACGCGAAAGCTTGCTTTCGGGCATTAAGCCAGTTTCAATTAGCTCTGTGGTCACCCATTCATCCTGCACTGTGCCAGATTGCACGCCAATCTTATATTGGACTATATCGGCGGGGTCGGTAATGGTGCCGGTAAAGCCCTCAGCAACCAAGAAGGCATCCTGCGAGGTGTAATAGGGATCGGAGAAATCTACCTGCTGATCGCGCTCCTCGGAATAGTTGAAGCAGGAGATGGACATATCGATTTTGCCTTCCTGCACCGCTGCGATGAGGCTGTCGAATGGCATATCGACCCATTCTAAGCTGACGCCCATGCGTTTGGCAATCTCGGTCATGAGCTCGATATCGAAGCCTGTGTAGTTGCCGGTTTCATCCACATACTCGTAAGGTGGGTAATCGGCAGATGTGCCTACGACGACCTTGCCTGCTTGCTTAATTTTATCCAGGGTTGAAGTAGGCGCTTGCTCGCCGCAGCCAGCCAGCAAGCCAGCCATAATGAGAAGAACGGACAACGCAACCAAAGTTTTCTTCATGTGAATCCTCCTCGTTTTTAAAGGAACAGTATATAACGACTGCTTTCATTATAAATGGAATTTGTCTAAAATCTGATGTTCTTTCCTTGTTTAGGTTTTCATTACGGGCTATTGGAGTCCAGGTCGCTGGAGTGCCTGCGCAGGAAAGCGAAATAAGCTTGCAGCTCTTCTTCATCCAGCAGTTCGCGCAGCTCTTCGAGGCTGGTGCCCATCATCTCCAGCGTCAGGAAGTCCAGCTGGGTCAATTTTTCACGCTGCTGTTGGAGGGTGGTACCGAGGATATCTTTAGAATCATCTGAAGTATTAGTGTCCATGCTGCTCCCGTCCTTTGCACTGCTCATCACTGTCATTGTACCAAAATTAGCCAAAAGCTGATTCTTAATGTATGCTATGAAAGCTAGGATACACTTCCTATTAGCCTAAAATAAGGGTAGGTTTCATATAAAATGAACCTATAAAAATATATTTTAAATAACAATAAGGAAGCACCTATGAAAAATAAATGGATTTGGATCACCTTATCCGTGATTCTCGTATTAGGACTGATTGCAGGAGCAGGGGCGCTCGGCTATCAAATGGGTTTGCGCAACGCTAATGCGATTGCCTCTCAAACAGATGGGGATAAGACCTTGCCCCGAACGCTTATGCCTGGGATGCACAATGCACCCAATGGATTGATTATTCGAAGACCAGCCGGTTTTATCGGCTACTTATTCCTTTTGCCGCTGCGTGTGCTGCTCGGGTTAGCTGTGCTGCTGCTGGTAGTCTGGCTGGTCGTGAAAGTGGCTAAGGCTGCCTGGAATAGCGGCAATCATAAGCCTAAGCCTACTGAAGCTACCGTTTCTTCGGCACCCACAGAAACAGTCATTACCGAGGCGCCGGCAAGCCCTTCTGAACCCACAAGCACGCCGGAGAGTGACCAAAAGTAATCGCATCTTCCTATTTTCTCCACATCGAACCAACTTGCCCCTCATCTGAGGGGCAAATGCGTTAATTTCACTCGTGCCAAGATGCGCTTGCTTGAACGGGTATAATCTTGCTATGGATATCGGGATTATCGGAGCAGGCGCCTCGGGGATTTTTGCTGCCCTCACCGCTGCCCAAGGCGAGGCGCACGTCACCCTCTTTGACCATAATGCCGAAATTGGCAAGAAGCTACTCGTGACCGGAAGCGGGCGCTGCAACCTGACCAACGCAGCCCTCTCCCCAGAAAAATATGCCTGTGCTGACCCTGTTTGGATGCAGGCTTTCTTACACGCTTTTCCGCTCCAGGTGCTCTTGGCAGAGCTGGACAGGCTCGGCATCCCCACGCACCATAGTGACGATGGCTGGTATTACCCCCTCTCCGATTCAGCCCACTCTGTGGTGGATATTCTGCGGCAGGCGCTCCTGGCGCGTGGCGTGGAGTTGTGCCTTTCTACCGAGATTGTGGATTTCTGGCCGCAGGATGGAGGCTTTGTGATGCGCTTCCCCTCGGGGGAACCCGCCCGTACACAGAGCTTCGATAAGCTCGTCGTGGCAGCCGGCGGCAAGGCATACCCAGCGCTGGGCAGCCGCGGAGAGCTATTTCCGACCTTGGCGCGCCTTGGGCATACCGTGGTGCCGCTTGTGCCGGCTTTGGGGCCGCTTACGCTTCAGCTCGGCGTATGGAAGGCGCTGCAAGGGCTGCGCTTCGATGTGAAAACAGGCATTTGGTCGGGGGCTGAGCTCTTGGGGGAGAGCTTTGGCAATGTCATTTTCACCGCTTGGGGGCTCAATGGCCCAGGGGTGATGAACCTCTCGCACCTCGCCGCGCGCCAGCCAAGCCAGAAGCTCAACCTTAGCTTGGATTTCGGCGCAGCTTTTGGGGATGAGTTTGAGCGGCGCCTCTCCAAGGATAACCCGGCGAACCTGAAGGCAGTGCTGGAGGCTTTCTTCCCGCCCAAAGGGGCAGACTTTTTCCTGGCGCAAGCGCGCATTCCACCTGAAGCACGTATGCGGGAGCTTTCGCGTGCCCAGGCAAAGCAACTCGAAAGCACTCTGCGCGATACGCGCCTGCCCATCACGGGCACCAAGGGTTTTGATCAGAGCCAGGTGAGCGCCGGCGGCGTGCCCGTGGGGGAGGTGGACCCCCTCACGTGCCAATCGCGCCGCATCCCAGGGCTCTATTTGGTGGGGGAGACGCTGGATGTGGTTGGTCCTTGCGGCGGATATAACTTGCACTTTGCTTTTGGCTCTGGTAACTTAGCGGGGAGGCACCTGGCGGGAAGAGCCGAGAATTAAGGACAATCAATCTCTTGTTCTCGCCGGTCTCCAGACCGAGCGAGGAAGTTGACCGCGTTTTTCCCTTTTTGAGACCTAAAGGTCAAAGGCCTTCCCTGGTCAGGAGAGTGCGAAGCCTACCTGTAGGGTACCATGGAAGAACGGAGGGTACCCGCAGGGTAAAGTGCCCGAAGGGTATAATCAAAGTCAACAAGCCAAGCCATAACAAGGAGGACCCGATGAGCATTATCACCATATCCCGTCAATCTGGCTGCGAAGCAAATGAGGTCGCCAGCATTCTTTGCCAAAAGCTCAACTACAAACTGCTTAATAAGGAATTGATGATGGACCTGGCTGAAGAGTTACGGCAAGAACCTTCACAAGAAGAAGATTCGGCTCCCGTATCTAAAACAGCCAACTGGCTGGAGCGGGTTTTGAACCCCTTCTATAACCCTAATGACCCTCGTTACGTTACCCAGAAGGAAATATCCTTCGAGCCTGGTCGAGCGCTTACTGTTCGGCAGGTGCGCGAGATTATCCAAGCGGCTTATGCTCGAGATAACATCGTCATTGTCGGGCGTGGCAGCCAAGTGATCCTCGCCGGCAAACCAAACGTGCTGCATGTGCGCTTGATCGGATCGCCTGAAAAACGCATCCAAATGTGGCAGAAACGCGAATCGCTCTCTTACGACGAAGCGAAAAAACGTATGGAGAAGCGCGACCGTGCGCATGTAGATTTCGTCAAAAACTATTTTGATGCCGATATCACCCAACAAGGCTGGTACGATTTGATTATCAGTATTGATCACTTTACCAAAGATGCCATCGCAGAGCTGATCTTGCAAGCATTACCGCTTATGACCTTTGCTTCCTAAAAGCTTGATACCCCCGCCTATCACGAGTTGTTAATTCGCGGTTAAATTCGCAAAACCGCGCTGCGGCTAATTTATAATGAACTGCTTTTGATTGTTATTGCCATTAAAGGAATATTGCTTATGGAAACCTGGCCGATTTTTAGTCTTTCTTTACTTGGTATTGCCATGATTGCTGTGTTAGTCTTCGCGGCGAATCTCTCCGTGAAAAAACTGGTAGGCATTGCGGCTTATTTCAACCTCTCCAGCACGTTTATGGGCATGACCGTTGTCTCCTTAGCCACATCCATCCCCGAAATTACTGCCCATATGACGGGGTCGGTGAATATCTTAGCCGGTAGGTTGGATATGCAAACCGGATCTGCTATCGTCTTGGGCTCTAATATCGGTTCCGACGTGGTGCAGCAGACTTTCATCCTGGGCTTGGTAGTGTTTCTTTCTGGCACGCTCTATTTTCGGCGGTACTTCATGTGGAAAAGCATGGTGCCCATGATTGGCTCAACCATCCTTTGCATCATCTTAGGCTTGGACGGCGTTTATTCGCGTTTAGATGGCGCAATTCTCTTTGGCACATTTATCCTCTACAGCCTGTACCTTTATTTGGATGAGCGCAAGTTCTACAATGCAGAGGAAAATGTGCACATGTCCGAAGAGATCTCAGAGAGCATCCCCAAGACGCAGCGGCAAGTCTGGATTGATGCGGGCATCTCCGTGCTCCTACTCGCGGTGACCGTGCTGGCGGCTTCGCAAGTGCTCAGCATCACCGAAATCATCGTCGACCGCACCAATGTGAGCGGCTCACTGCTGGGCGTGCTCACCCTGGGAATTGCTTCCGCCTTGCCAGAGCTGACTACGGCCCTGGCGGGCGTGCGCAACAAAGAAGAAGGCATTTCCTTGGGGACGCTGGTGGGCAGCAATATTACCAACCCCTTGGTGGGGATTGGCGGCGGCGCGTTGATCTCAACTTATGCCGTTCCGATTCCA
>Ga0208196_1004561_pt1 | contig 10670 bp, 8 predicted proteins | sample AD_JPNNA7_MetaG_FD_184443 | JGI IMG/M metagenome (GOLD analysis project Ga0208196, IMG submission 184443) | Active sludge microbial communities of municipal wastewater-treating anaerobic digesters from Japan - AD_JPNNA7_MetaG (SPAdes) (version 2) | ecosystem: Engineered > Bioreactor > Anaerobic >...
CGCAAGTCCTATGAGAAAGCTTGCGAGTCTGGCCATGACTGCCTCCTCTCCAATCAATTGCCGGACGATGCTGCTCCTGCTCGCACGAGGGCGGCCTGCGCCCGGGGACAAGTGCGCGAATTCATGCGCCGAACAGTTTCCCAACTTTCTACACTTTCCGGCACGACCTGATTTCCTCTGCAAACGCGCCTCGTCGCTTACTCGATGCGGTGCCGCCGAGTCACATACTTCATGAGGCGAGATTCGTCGATTGCCACGCCAAGACCCGGACCTGCGGGCAAAACCGGCGGCTTTCCGCCCCAGCCGAATCGCAAGACCGGCGACACGGGATCTTCCCGAAGCAGCAGTTCGCCGAAACAGCCCTCGGCGTATTTCACCCTTCCGACCGCAGCGCACAGGCGCAGGTGAGCTGCCGATAGCAAGGAGGACTCGCCCACCTGGCAGCCAATCTGCACAGTCAGGCCGGCGTCAAGGGCTCCTCTGCAGCGTTGCCATGTCGCCATCAACCCTCCACATTTCGAGATCCGAGCGTTCACGGCTGTGCATGCGCGCCGCTCGACCAGTCTCTGTAACGAATCCCGGGTTGTGAAACTTTCGTCGGCCATCACCTGCTTCCCCGTTTCACGGACAAGCCGCGCCATCCCAGCCAGGTCCGCGGCGGCCACCGGTTGCTCGTGCGATTGGACGCCGTATGGGGCGAACGCCTGGAACTGTGCGATGGCCTCTTCGACGTTCCACCCCATGTTGGCGTCTGTACGCAGATCCATGCGATGTCCGGCCATTGTACGAATCCGCTGCATCACGGCAGCCGTTGTCTCCGGTCCCACCTTCAGTTTGATATGGCGAAAACCGGCCAATCGAAAAGCCAGTATCATGGCGTCGCGCTTTAAGCCTTTCTCGGCCGACAGAACCGCGCTATAGCGAAGGTCCTTGGGAATCGAACCCGGTGCGCGCGCGAGGAGGGGTTTCTCACCAAAGGCGCGCCCAAATGTGTCAAGCAAGGCGAGGTCCACGGCGCACCAGGCAGCGCCTTGGGGAATGGCGGGATCCACCCATTCCGCGGGGGCCCGACCGTCACAGGCCAGGAGAAAATCCTCGACTTCCGCATATTGCGAAAAGCCGCGGTCCATCAATCGAGGCAGAATGCTTTCAGCTAGCAGGTCGAAGGTGTCCTGTTGGGATTCCCCCGTGACGTAGACGCGCGGAAGCGCCTCGCCAAAACCCGTGTCCCCTTGGTCCGTGACGCACTTCACGAAAACGCTTTCCGACGTCGTACGTTCCGCGGCTGAATGCTTGAAGGACACGCGGAACGGCAGATCGACCGCGAACACTTCGAGGCTGCTGATGTGGATCCTTCTCATCGGCATCCTCCAGGCTTTCGACTTCGGCCCAGGACAAACGCTCGCTCCGGCCCGCCCGTTTCAGGAGTCGTCTTTATGCATCTTCAGCACATCCGGAACACCCAAGGCCGTGAATCAGGGTAGAGGTTAGGCTTCCTTGCCCAGATCGATGGCTCGTCTTCGAGCCCGTGTTTCGGTCTCAAGTTTATCCCGTGCCTCGAGTATCGCCGGCCTTCTTCGGAAGTATACGTCATCGGGGATTACGTTGCCCAGGGTTTCATGGTACCGCTCGGAATGGTAGTGCGCCACGAACGCCGCATTCTCTCGGCCAGATCCCGCGGCTGGCCACCAGCAATGTATACTTCAATTCATCGGACGGAGTGTCTCATTTTCGAAGACGACGTGCCCAAGGTTGAGGGAAGTAGAGACGAATCGCCAAGCGCCGGAATTCCTCCGACGAGGCCGGGCCGGAGACGCCCTCGCCCTCCTTGAGGACCTCAACGCTGTCTTTCCCTCGACAGCGGCGGGTCGCGTAAGAGCGGGCGTTTTTGTCATTGCTCCGTAGCCAGAATTTGTACGGTCATCCTCGATGCCAGCACTGAAGGCACGCTGACTTGGACCGTTGCGGCGAGTTTATTGGCCTCGGAGGTGCCTCCCTACGATGATGCCGATAACAGCGCCGAGGGCGGTCATACACAACGACACAATGGCGAGGAGCATGTCATTTGCCGCAAGTTCACGGCCGTCCCCTCCCAGCATGCTATAGAGCCAGCTGAGAATAAGGATCGGAGGGACGATGGCCTCCATCATGAAGGCAATTGCGGCGCCGGTCAAAGCGCTCATCACTGTCCAGCCCACGGACCTTGATGCGCGAGGCCCTTCGCGCGTCACTGCAGGCGTCCTGTGGTCCGGGGCCTTCTTCAGGGATTTCCGGACGGAACGTATCGTGAGGGTTCCCGTAAGCAAAACGAACAGGCCGGGTATTGTCAGCATGCCTATCATTACCGCGTATCCGCCGTACTCCCCGGCGGGCTCTCCGCGCCTCGATGCCTCCACGAGCCCCCGCACGACGATCGGCGTCATCAGGACGTTCCAGAACAGCGCCCATCCTCCGCCGAGGAGAATCAGCAACCATCCCAAACGCCGCGGCGACCCGACTATCCGCCGATTCCAAGTACACCGAGGACACAGCCCGTCCACGGTGTCGGCAGGCAGGGGGGAACCGCATTCCGAGCACAAAGCCTGCTGATTCACGTTAACCTCTCCTCCGGCGATGCCGGGCTTCCGGTCCTTTCTTGCGCACATCACCCACGCCACTTCTTCCAGCAGAAAGAACCCGTGTACGTTGAAGCCGGCTTCTACTTTGTATAGAAGCAAAGGAAACAAGAGGTTACAGGGCGTAATGAGCTGCCTGGATACGATCTTGGAAATGACACGCTTCCATTGCTCAGTTCGAAACAAGATAAGTGCGCCCGACGCCTGGCCTTAGAGCATGGTATTTGAAGCCGCAGACATGTTCAATTCGCGGCTAGTCCGCGGTACCCCTCTTTTGATGTCGCGCGTGCCGCGGGTTCATTATTGTGTTCTAAATACAGGCGCGGTGATCGATTTCACGGTTCCCTACCGTTGCCGCGTTCTTTTCCATCAGACTGCATCGCGCGTCGCGTTCGCCGTCATCGCCTGCTCCACTCGATCAAGCAATGTCCGCGCCTGCTTGGCGGTCCGGCTGCGGGCAGTCAGGGCCATCGCCGCGAATTTCAACGCGCCCCCGCGACGACCGACGCGCAGCACGTGAGTAATGGACTCGCGGGTCATCCGGTTCAGCTCCCGCGTGAGCGTCAACGTCGAATGCTGAAGCTGTACCGGGCCAAAGTGGCGGTGCTTCAGGTGCACGCGCAGGTGACCGGGAAGGAAATGATTGGTCGGCACGGGTTCCTTCCTCAACCACCACGTGTCGGTCACGTCGCCTCGGGAGAGCATTTGGTTATAGAGCGAGGAACCTGGGTAGATACGCAGAATGCGGAGGTCGTACACGGAGCATGGCACCTTTTCCAGGTAGCGTTGGGTGCGTGCAAGCCTTTCCGGCGTGTCGAGTGGAAGGCCCACCATGAGGAGGGCGGCCACCTGAATTCCAAGTTCGTTCGAATAACGAACAGCCCCCGGAAAATCGTGTCCAACATTGTGTTGCTTATCCACAGCGAGGCAATTGTCGTCGTCCACGGACTCGACCCCGACAGCTACGCCCAGGCAGCCAGACGCCGCCATTTCCTCCATAAGGCCGGGGTCACAAAGCTGACCAAGGGTTACCATCGTGACGAAGCGGCGTTTCTTCCGGCGCACTAGCGCGAGGACCTCGGCGCCATACTCGCGGTCCGCGAGGAGATTGTCGTCCGTGAACTGCAAGAGGGCCCCTGGGTAAAGAGCTTGCAGCTGATCGATTTCTTGTTCGAGCACCTCCAGCGGTTTGGTGCGGAATGGTCCCATATAGCGTGAACTCACGCAGAAAGAGCACTGGTAATTGCATCCTCGGGTGGCAAAAAGGGAGGCAGGCGTCAAGTAAGGCCTGCCAGCGAAGAAGCGGTAATCAACCGGTACCATCTTCGAGGACGGCGTCGGCGACCCCGTGTATCGCTCCTTCAGTCTTCCGGCCATGAGGTCCTCGCAGATGGTTGGCCAAAGAGCTTCGGCTTCACCGGTCACGACCGCGTCCGCGTGGCGCATGGCTTCCTCCGGACAGACCGTAACGTGAATGCCACCCAGAATGACCTTCTTTCCAGCAGCGCGAAGCTCGTCAGCGCAGCCGTAAACCTTTCCCGCAAATTGGGTCGCCACGGTGAAAGCGAATACGTCTCCGTCGAATCGAACCTTGTCTGTCTGTTCATCCACCAAGGCCGTCTCGATGGCCTTTGGCGTAACAGTGTTCAGGACGCCAAGCGGCACCGGCGGCTGGGAGATGCTCGCCGTCGAATCGAGGTTGTACAGATGATGCATGATGTTGACGAACACAAGCTTCATCGCAGAATCCTCGGCCTGCTTAGCGGCAGACGGCTTCCGCTGTTAAGCGTTTCCAGCAGGAAGAACTGAAACTTGGACATCGTGCACCCTGGCCCTCTTCACGCCGATTGTTGACTGGCTCTCCCCTGCTGCGGATTAGTGACACATCCGACAGCAACAGCCATGGATAAAGATCCGTTCTCTTTCCCTTACGTTTGACCTGGGACCTGCGAACAAAAAACCCGACTGCTCAAACTATCGATGCCACGTCTTGGTTCCGGTCTCATGCCGGATATCGCACTCACCATAACATAAGACAGGAAAAGCTGCGAAAGTTACGTGCTGCGGGAGAGAATCGAGCTGGAAGCGATGATACCTTTCGCCGATGATGAGGCCTTTACAGGGGCGTGAATGTGCCCGCTATAAAACGTGGCGAAGATTCCACGTGCAGGATCGTGAGAACTATCTGATGGGATTGTGCGCTTGAGTCAGGCGGCGCGGCGTTCGTACCGGTGATGAAGTCCGCCCGTCTTCGATGACTTCGCTCTGGTCAGGAGTTTCGAAAGGGGGAAGGAGAGGGCTGTCCAGCTGCTGCGACTGTAACCAAATTGTAACTGTCCCGGCCAATTTGAACCAATTCAGGCCTTCAAGAAAAACGTCTGTGAAGTCGTAAGCCTATCCGAACCAATAAGAATCCATAGTGTGCCAATTGGCGCCTATTTGGCCGGGCAACCTTTCACGCTGGCGACACGGGTTCAAATCCCGTTGGGGTCGCCATTTTAATGCCTTTAACGCCAAGGACTTACAACCAAGAAGTCCTTGGCGTTTTCTTTGCCGCCTTGACAAATTGTAGCCAGAATTCAGCTACTCTCGTAAGAGCACCCGGGGCATGAGGACTCTCCACAGACGCGGTAAGACTGTGGGGGATTAAGTACTCCATCTACGGGAAACCGCACTACAAGTCCCATCCAGATAGTCAAGGATGGCTTCGCGGTAATCACCCATGATGAAACCGCCGGGACCGCGCAAGTCCGTGAGTTCAACCTAAGGCACACTGCCAATGACCGCGTCGAGGTCCTCCACCAGTCCAGGGACCTCATCCAACCCAGCCAGGTCCGTCAATGCTAAGGCGGTTGATCGTGAGGAAGCCATGAGCTCTTTCACCTTGGCCAGGCGGCGTTCTTTGTTGTCGCGGGGCCTCCGCATTGCTTCCTTGAAATACTCCCGATTGAATGCGCGCTCTTCAAACAGGAACCACGACGGGACCATCTGCCCGCAGTGCGAGCACGCATAATGCTGACGCCGCAATTCAAGCCTGGCCCGACAGCACACACTCTTCTGAAACGTCATCGTCAAATCTAACTCAGACTTTCAGGTTCTGCACCGGGCACGGCCCGCGGCGACGAACTGAAGCCTCCCTGCGCATCCGAGCAGAGCGTTCGATCGGGGCGGCCAAGGTGATCGCATCGCTCGAATGGCTCTTCCTGATCCACGGCGCGCCGCGGTACATTCGCTCGGACAACGGTCCCGAGCTGACGGCTAAAGCCCTGCAGTCCTGGCTTGCCGAGCGCGGCGCCGAAACCATCTACATCACGCCGGGCAGCCCGTGGGAAAACCCGTATATTGAAAGTTTCCATGACAGATTTCGCGACGAATGTTTGAACATGCACGTGTTTCTGGACGGCCGACACGCTCAGGAGGTGGTAGAAGCCTGGCGCAACGAATACAATGAAGAACATCCCCACAGCAGTTTGAATTACATGACCCCGGCGGAATTCGCCGCGCATTGCCGCAACTCCGGTCGGCCTACGGCCTCCCTACGTTCCGGTAATGCGAAAGCCCCGGGTACAGAACAGCAAACCAACGTAAATACTCTCATTCCGGTTGGTGCATAAACTGGGGGCAGGGCACCCGGACTAGCGAGACCTGAACATTGAATACTCTCCGGCTCTGGATGACGGTCTCGTGGCAAGGCTGCGCTTCGCAGTGGCCATCGGCAAGCGCCTGACAGCCGTTAGGGTGAATTCGTGTATGCCATAAGACAATACTCCAGACATGTTATTCAGAACCAGACGGATTCGCGACACGGATAGTCAAGACAGCCACGCCAATCACAGCCGATTTGGACCCTGCGAGAACGGCTTTCGAGTAAGCATGCCGCTGCTCTAGCGCGTGGCAATGCGGTCCACGAGACCGTAGTCTCTCGCCTCTTCGGCCGTCAGAAAGAAGTCTCGGTCAGTATCTCGCTGGATAACATCTATCGGTTGACCGGTGTGTTTGACGAGAATCTCGTTGAGCCGTTCTTTCAGGCGTTGCCCCTCTTTCACGTGGATCGCCATGTCGGAGATCTGCCCCTGAGCGCCTCCCAGCGGCTGATGGATCATCACGCGTGAGTTGGGCATGGCGATGCGCTTTCCGGCCGTGCCGCCTGCCAGCAGTACAGCGCCCATCGACGCGGCCTGGCCCAAGCAGATGGTAGCGACGTCACACTTGACGTACTGCATGACGTCGTAGATCGCCAGCCCCGCCGTGACAGCCCCACCGGGACTGTTGATATAGAAAAGGATGTCGCTCTCGGGGTTGGCGCTCTCCAGGTAAAAGAGCTGCGATGTTATTAGATCGGCTACGTCATCATCTACTTCCCCGGTCAGCATCACGATTCGCTCAGACAACAAACGCGAGTACAAGTCTGTGGTCCGAATCCCATGTGCTGTCTCCTCTTGTACGTAAGGCACCTTGAGAAACCCCATCTATTGCTCCTCCGCACATTTGCGCTGGAACTCCCAGCGTTATACGCCGCCCTCTTCTTCAATTCGTTCCGACGGAAAACGTCCCCCGAACGGCGTCCAGCCGGTTCTTGAAATCCTCAGCCAAAGCGCAATCCGCCTTCACAAACGTCGATTCGGATCTCGTTGCCGGGAGAAAACCGCCCCGCCAGAAGTTGCTCCGCCAACGGCGCAGCAACTCGGCGTTCAAACACGCGCTCGAGCTCCCTCGCCCCATAGGCCTCGCTATAACCCTCGTCAAGCAAAAGCTTCTTGGCCTCCTCCGACAGCTGTACTGTAATGCGCCTGTCGGCAAGCATCTGGTTCAGCAAACCAATCATGCGGTCAAGGATTTGAAAAACGATCTCTCGGGGCAAGGGGTAGAAAATCACCTGGTGCTCTATACGATTGAGCAATTCGGGACGAAACACAGACTTCGCAGCATCACAAAGCCTCTTGCGGTACGCGGCCCGCTCGCCGTCTCCCTCTTCCGCGCCCGACGACGCCAAATCGACTCCTATTGGCCGCTTTGCCTGGCCATGAGCCGATGCGGCGCCCAGGTTTGACGTCATAATGATAATGCTCTCGGTAAAACTCGTTCGGCGGCCTTTACCGTCCGTCAAACGCCCGTCGTCGAAAATCTGAAGGAAGATGTCGAAAACGTCCGTGTGTGCCTTCTCAATTTCGTCGAAAAGGATAACGCTGTAAGGCCGCGTCCGGACCCGACCTGTCAGTTGGCCCTCTTCATCATGCCCAATATACCCGGGTGGCGCTCCGACCAGACGGGCCACATTATGCTTCTCGCTGAATTCAGACATATCAAACCGGATCAGGGTCTCCTCGGAGCCGAACAAGAACTCCGCGAGAGTCTTGGCAAGCTCTGTTTTCCCGGTTCCTGTCGACCCCAAAAACAGAAAGACGCCCACCGGACGGTTAGCCTTCTTCAGACCGGCCCGGGCAGTCCGTATCGCGGAAGATACAACCTTAATGGCCTCGTCCTGTCCCTTCACGCGAGATGCCAGCGCCACTTCCATACCCATCAGCTTCGCGCTCTCATCGACAGCAATTGCCCCGACCGGCACCTGGCAACGCTCCGAGATGACTGCGGCGATATCCTGTTCCGTGATGCGCTCCCCTCGGTCGCCGTAAATGTCCATGGTCCTGTCGCTCTTCAATTCCTGCGGGGACAGCGTTCGCAACGCTTTCTTAGCAGCGGCCTGATCGATAATATCAATGGCTTTGTCGGGCAGGCGGTGGTCCGGAAGATACCGCATGGACCATGCCACCGTTTTCTCGATAACCTCGAGATCGAGCACAACGCCGTGGTGTTTTTCCAATTTCGGACGGATCCCTTCAAGGATCTCTACGGCTTCTGCCCGACTAGGTTCGCTGACCCATACCACTTGGAACCTCCGCTCCAGGGCGCCGTCCGGCTCGATGAATTTCCGATACTCCGCCGTTGTTGTCGCCCCAATGAGCCGTATATCGCCCCGCGCCAGTGCCGGCTTGAGTATCTGGCCCGCATCCATCCCCTTGCCTGATGCGCCTCCCGTTCCAATCATGGTATGGAGTTCGTCGAGAAAAAGGATCAGATTCCGGTCGGCGCGGGCTTCCGATATGACCGTCTGCATGCGTTCCTCAAACTGACCTTGGTAAATGCAGCCCGCAATCAGCTCCGACATGGAGATTTCGACAATTCGCCAGGACCGTATCGCCTCAGGGGCCTCCGGATGCACAACGCGGTGCGCCAGCCCTTCCACGATACACGTCTTGCCCACACCGGGGTCCCCCACGAGGACCGGATTATTCTTGCTTCGACGCCTTAGGATATGGGCAACGCTGCGCATTTCGTCCTTACGTCCAACACAAGGGCCAAGTTTGTCCTCTCGCGCCAAGTGAGTCAGATCTCGCCCGAAGCGATCCAGGAAAGGCGTTTTCGAAGCCCCTTTCCCCGCTTCCACTTTGACGCCGCTTGCATTCTCGACGTCTTGAACCCCGGCGCGGGCATGCTCCAGTTCCTCGGGAAAACCACTTTGGGCCAAAGGTACCGATGGCTCCACACCGCAAACATGGCACAAGTCGCTCCACCCGCCTGTAGACTCGCCCACGGCTTGTCTGACCAAAAGACAGCCGCTGCTGACAACCGCCCAAAGCAGATGCGCGGGAGAGAGCGCAGTGCCTCCCAAAACGAGCGCGCGGCGCTCTGCAGCGTAACATGCTCGCAGGCATGCTTCAGAGCGATGACTGCCGAACTCGCCCTCGATGCCCTGTTGCTTCTCGAGAAGCTTGCGAAGCCGCCGTCGGGCCTCGACGAGGTCAACATGGGCTTCCGAAAGTAAGCTTCCCAAGTTGTCCGCTTCGGCCTGCATTTCCGCTAAAGAGACCTGGGTTGCCTCCGCAATCCGGCTGACTTCGTCTTTGTCAAGGTCGCATATCTTGCACATGGCCAGGAACACGTGTTCACTGCCCAGTTCCCGGCATCGGCCCGCTGCTGCTTCTAAAGCCGCCACAGCAAAGATCACTTTCGTACCCGCCGACATGTCTATTGCCACAATGAAATCCTCTTTTGACCCGTGATGTTTTTCAGTCCCGGATTCACACAGCCAGTCCCGACAATACACTGTATCGCGTATACCTATCTGCGGGCGCTACGCCTGAATCTCTTCGTCAGCCCCCGCTTCGCGCTCAATGACTCTCCAATGCATCCCGGCGAGTTTCTGCAATTGGGAGCGCTCGAATTCAATTTGCGGGCCTTGCCCTTGCGCAAGCCATGTCCGAAAACCCTTGAGCTTGTTCAGTATTGTCTGACGTGCCTTGTCCGCCCGTCGCGACACCTCCGATAGATTCCCCTCACATTCTCCGATCATGGCGGCAAGATATGCGCGTTCCAACTCACCTAGTTTTTCGTCGAGCGTCTTGCTCGTATCCACTTCTGCGGTCAGACGCAGTTGGCCTTCTTGGGCTACACCCATCCCCCTGAGAAAACGTTCCGGAAGGTGCTGGCAGTCGATCTCCCTTTCTTCCGGAAGCGTGAGTGAGTGAGCCACTTCAAGACATCGCATGAGTTCCCGAAGGTTTCCTGGCCACGAATGCGCCAGAAACAAACCGAGAACCTTTGGCGAAAGACGCTTGTGTTCATGCGGGGGCAAGTTGCTGTTCAGACAGGCAAGCTTTGTTGAGTTTCAGCACATTTGGGAGAATTGGTGGGCTTGGGTTAGGGGAGAGTTGGTGAGTCCTGGTGGGCGCAGCCCGAAGGGGCGGCAAAAGACCAGGCCGGTGAAAGCGCCCCAGCTACCGAACAAACCGAGGCCATTGCGCCTGTTGCTCAACAGGACGGTGAGAGCGCACCTATCGCTCAACGAGCCGAGGACAGCGTGCCCGAAGCTGAAGAAGCCGTGCCGCTCCTGGCCCCTAGACCAGCGAAACCTTTTTCGCGAGCCGCGTCGGCGAAACCGCAGGCGACGGAACCGATTGCGCAGTCAGAAGGTTCAAGCAGAGCGCTTGCGCTGATCATGTCGGCACTTTTCGCGGTGGTCATTTTCTTGGTGCTGATTGTATTTGTGGTTCCGAG
>Ga0208196_1004566_pt1 | contig 10662 bp, 6 predicted proteins | sample AD_JPNNA7_MetaG_FD_184443 | JGI IMG/M metagenome (GOLD analysis project Ga0208196, IMG submission 184443) | Active sludge microbial communities of municipal wastewater-treating anaerobic digesters from Japan - AD_JPNNA7_MetaG (SPAdes) (version 2) | ecosystem: Engineered > Bioreactor > Anaerobic >...
TGCTTGAACAACCAGAAGCAATGGGGCCTGGCCTCGAAAATGTATGCCGATGAAAACAACGACTACGTCCCGCAGGAAGGCAATACCATTGCGCCCGTAAACCGGAAGCCGGATAACGTGGATGCCTGGTATAATACGGTCTCGGTGTATGTCAAACAGCCCTCGCTGGCAAGCCTCTACACGGCCACTCCGCCCGCGCCGCCGCTGCCGTCCACCCGCATCATCTATTCCTGTCCCAGCGCGGAAAAGCCCAACTGGGAGCCATCGGTGACCAAGGCGTATTTTATGTATGGCGAAAACGGGCGGCTGTGTGTGAACAAGTCGTCGAGCAACGAGGGGCGCTCGCAGACCAAGTTCAGCCAGATTGTTTATCCCGTGGACACGATTCTCTTTGCCGAAGTGAACGGCAATTCGCCCACCGCGGGCGCGGCCCAGTCCAACGTGACCGGCCAGTATGCGGTCGCCAAACACGAGGGGCGCGGCCAGTTTGCCATGTGCGACGGCAGCGCGCGCTCGGCCCGGACCAACGAATTCCTCCGGACGCCCACGGAGTCCAACAGTTGCAAAGCGGAATGGGATCCCGCCAAGATGCCCCGCCGGATGTATTGGTATCCCACCCCCAACACGCCGGATAGCTGAACCCTTTTGCCCGCCGAATATCTGTGAACAAACCTTAAACCGAATACTTCGCGATCCCCCAAACAAAACAACACCCATTAAGCCTATGAAAAGAACACTCCTCCTCCTCGCAGTCTGCGCCGGTTGCGCGCTCAACGCGCCGGCCGCCCTGGTCTTTACTGAGAACTTCGATAGCTACGCGGACGGCCCGCTCGTCTCCGGATCGGGCGGCGTCTGGAAGAGTCACAGTGGAACTCTCAATCAATTAATGGTCGCCAGCGGCCAGGTGGTGCTGGGAGGGGCAAACAGCGAAGACGTTAACGCCTATATCACCAATTCCATCTTCCCCAAGCCGTTTGAAACCGGGCCGGGCAATGGCAGCCTCTATGCCAGTTTCACGCTCAACATGTCTTCGAGTTATCTGCCAAAAGGTAATGGTGCCTACTTCTTTCACTTTAAAGATACCACCACAAACTTCCGGGCCCGCGTGTGGGCGAAAACCGGGGGTGCGGCCCCGGGGAAATTCCGCCTTGGCATCGCCGCAACCAGCGGTATCCCAGAGTATATAACGACCGATTTTGATCCGGATATCACCTACGCTATTGTCGTGCGCTTTAACCTGGAGCAAACCAATGCGACGGTGTGGGTGAATCCCGCTTCGGAAGCCAGCATGGTGAACCGGATAGACTCGACGGACGACGCCTCCTCGTCCCACTTCAAGACTTACGCGGTTGCTCTGCGTGAAGATTCGGCCAATAACAACGCGGGGGTGCTTTATTTTGACAATCTTAAAGTCGGCACCAATTTTTTGGACGTTTACACGCCTGCCGGGGGGCCTTCCATTGGCGGCATAGCTGACCAAAGCATCCCGAAGAACGGCAATACCGGGCCGGTTGCCTTTATAATTGACAGCCCGGCTTACAATCCCGCCAGCCTGACGCTCGAGGGCACTTCCGATAACCCGGCGGTGGTGCCCAACCACCCGGCGAACATCAGTTTTGGCGGCAGCGGCCAGAACCGGACGATCACCATCACCCCCGCGGCCGGGCAACAGGGCGATGCCACGATTACGGTGGTGGTCACCGACCCGGCCAGCCAGACCAAGGAGACCTCCTTCCTTGTCCGGGTCGGCGCGCCGGGCTTTGCCACCAGCATCGCCAACCAGTTGATCCCGACCAACACCCCCACGGCGGCGCTGCCGTTCACGCTTACGGACGCCGAGGGCGATAACCTGACCGTCACCGCCGTTTCATCCAATCCGACGCTGGTGCAGGATTCGGATATTGTGGTCAGCCCCGCGAGCGGCACCAGCAAGAGCCGCACGGTGAAGGTTACCCCCCAGCCGGACAAGGCCGGCCTCACGACCATCACCCTCACGGTCAATGATGGGTTCTCCACCACCAGCACGAGTTTCGCCCTCAATGTGTATCAGCACCTGGGGAGACTGCTGCTGAGCGAGGACTTTACGTATCCCGACGGTGAAATCAGCTCGGTCAGCGGCGGCCTTTGGCAGTCGCACAGCGGGGGTCTCTCGAATGATTGCCTGGTGGTGGATAACCAGTTGCGGGTTTCCTACACGAATTCTGAAGATATCTACCGCGGCTTTTCCAACTCGGTTTATTTCGTCGCGACGGGTGACAGTTCGCCGCCGGATTCCTTTTCCGGGGTAATTCTCTATGCGCGGTTCAAGGTGAATTTTGAGGTGCTGCCGAGAGGCAGCGGCGGCGATTATTTTGCGCACTTCAAGGACCTGGGCACATTCAATTTCCGCGCGCGCATCTATGCCCTGACCAACAACGCGGCGGCCGGGAAGTTCCGGCTGGGGATTGCCAACGGGGCCGCCTCCGTCTCGGCGGTGGTGCCGCAGGATCTCAGCCTGGGAACCACCTACACGGTGATCTCGCGCTATAACGTGAGCACGGGCGAAAGCACGCTGTGGGTGGATCCCTCCTCGGAAGCCAGCGGAGGCGTCACCGCCACGGACAATTTCCCCCCGATAGAAATAGACTATTATTGCTTCCGGCAAAGCACGGGCATCGGGGTGTCGCTGGTGGATGACCTGGCCATCGGCTCGGCCTGGAGCGATGTTTTCCTCGCGCCGCCGCTCTCCCCGGTGACCCTCAGCACCGGCAGCGGCAAATGGGATGCGGCCAGCAGCACCGTGAGCTACACCGGCGGCAGCGGCGCGCGGTTCGTGCTGCTGGAGTCCGCCAACGCCACGGCGCCGATGGCGGCGTGGACGCGCGTGGCCACCAACACGGTCACGCCGGGCAGCTTTGCCATTCCGGCGGTGGGCTCGGCGGCGGCCAAGTTCTACCGCGTGCAGAGCGAGTAGGCGCGCCGGTTTCGGAATCCGGTGTTTTCGGCGCGGGCCGGGTCGGGTGACCCGGCCCGTTTGCCGTGGAGCCGGGGGCGGCGGCGGGAGCGGGGGCGCGCACGGCGGGCTTGCCCGCGGGCGGGCGGCGGATTACAACTCCGGCTGTGTCAACGAATACGTTAACAGAGATCCGGAAGGTTCGGCTGGGCAAGGCCGCGGCGCTGCGGGGCCTGGGGCTGGATCCGTATCCCTCGCGCAGCCGGCGCACGCATTACGCGCAGGCCGTCCGGGATGATTTTGCCGCGCTTGAAGGGCGGGAGGTGACGGTGGCGGGGCGGCTGATGTCGTGGCGGAAGCAGGGGGCGCTGGCGTTTGGGCATGTGCAGGACCAGACGGGGCGTCTGCAGTTGTTTTTGCGGCGGACGGTGGTGCAGCCGACCCAGGCGGAGGGGGGATGCCTGGGCTACGCGGATTTGAACCTGCTGGATCTGGGGGACGTGGTGGAGGCGACCGGCAAGGTGACGCGGACGGAGCGGGGGGAGATCTCCGTGCTGGTCGAGCGACTGCGGCTGCTGACCAAGGCCCTGCGGCCGCTGCCCGACCAATGGGCGGGGCTCAAGGACCGGGAGCTGGTGCTGCGCAAGCGCTACCTGGACTTGATCCTGGACCGGCAGCCGCAGGAGCGGTTTGCCGCGATCAGCCGGATGGTGGCGGAGATTCGCGCCTTTCTGAACGGGCGCGGGTTTATGGAGTTCCACACGCCGGTGATCCAGCCGCAGTATGGCGGGGGCACGGCCAAGCCGTTCAAGACGCATGTGAACGCGCTGGGATGCGATATGTACCTGGCCATTTCGCATGAGCTGTATCTGAAGCGGCTGATCGTGGCGGGGTTTGACAAGGTTTATACCATCGGCCGCTATTTTCGCAACGAGGGGATTGACCGGAGCCATCACCCGGAGTTCTCGATGGTCGAGACCATGACGGCCTACGAGAACTACGAGTATAACATGAGCCTGATTGAGGACCTGTTCCGGCACGTGGCGGAGGCCGCCTTTGGGCGGACGCAATTCCAGGTGCGCGGGCATGTGATTGATTTCCGCCAGCCCTGGCGGCGGGTGAGCATGGCGGAGGCGGTGCGGGAGCGGACGGGGGTGGATTTCCGGGCGGTGGCGACGGTGGCCGAGGCCAACGCGCGGCTGGCGGCGCTGGGCATCCACGAACCGCAGCCGAGCGTGGGCGAGGCGATGGTGAAGGCCTTTGAGCAGGTCGAGCCGACGCTGATCCAGCCCACGCTGGTGTATGGGCACCCGGTGGAGATTTCCCCGCTGGCCAAGCCGCTGGCGGCGGACCCGCGTTTTGCCGAGCGCTTCGAGATATTCATCGCCGGCATGGAGTGCGGCGACAACTGGTCGGAGCAGAACGACCCGGCGCACCTGCTGGAAACGTGGCGCCGGGCGTACCGGGCCGAGGAGCGGGACAGCGGGAAGTTTCACACGCTGGACTTTGATTTCATCGAGGCGCTCGAATATGGGATGCCGCCGACCACGGGCATTGGGCCGGGCGTCGAGCGCATGGCGATGATTTTTACCGAGCAGGAGATTATTGACGATGTCATCTTCTTCCCGATGATGCGGCCCCTGGTGGCGCCGGTGAACGCCGCGATCTACGGGGTGGCGGAGCCGGCGCTGGCGCCGGTCGAGGACCTGGCGCTGACGGTGCCGGACTTCGAGGCGCTGTGCCGCGAGGGGCTTTTGCGGCCGCACGCGCGGAACCTGGCGCTCAAGCCGCACGTGCGGCAGTGGGGCCTTTCCGAGGGCCGGCCGCGGACTTCGGTCCATGTGGACATCGAGGGATTCCTGGCCGGCAGCGTCCTGCGGCTCGCCGGAGGTTCTCTGCCGGCCGGCGAAGCGGCCCTGAAGCCGGGCGGCGAGCATGGGGTTGCCGGGGCCGGCGCGCCCGCCGGGCCGGAGGGTTCCCGCCCGGAAAGCGCGGAGCTGCCGCTCGCCCGGTTCCTGCGGGACACTTTCCCGGATTGCCAGGTCACGGTTTCCCCCGCGACCGTGCTGCGCCACGGCTGACCGGCGGCGGCGTCAGGTCAGCCGCATGGGCATGACCACGTAGAGGAAAGGGCCGTTGATTTTGAGGACCCCGGGGCTGAGGTCGTCAATCAGCTCGAGGAAAACCTCGTCGTGGGTGAGGGCGTTCAGGGGGTCAATGACGTACTTGGGATTGAAGGCGATGGTGATTTCGCGGCCCTTGTAATTGAGGGCCATGGTTTCCTTGGCCTCGCCCACGTCGGGGGAATTGACCGTGATCTCCAGCTTATTGTTCGTGAAGCTCAGTTTGACGGAGTTGGACTTCTCGGTGGTCATGATCTCCGCCCGCCGCAGGGCGTGGAGGAACTCCTCCCGGACCAGGGTGACGCGCTCTTTGGTTTCCGCCGGGATGACCTGGCGGTAGTTGGGGTAATTGCCCTCGACCAGCTTGGTGATGACGAGGATGGGGGACGTTTTCTCATCCTTGAGGGTGAACGAGGCCTGGTTTTCCGCGTAACGCACCTCCACCGTGCCTTTTTCCTGCAGCAGCCGGTTCAATTCCAGCACGGTCTTGGTGGGGATGATGAACTCGCCCTGGTTCTTTTCCGCGATGTCCACCTCCTCATCCACCAGTGCCAGGCGCCGGCCATCGGTGGCCACCATGGTCATCTTATGGTCTTTGAGGCTGATGAAAACCCCGTTCAGCACGTAGCGCGATTCGTCATTGGAAATCGCGAAGGAGGTCTTGCGCATCATGCCCTTGAAGGTCTCCTGCGGCACCACGACCTTTTTGTCCTCCTTGAACTGGGGCATGGGCGGGAACTCATCCGCGCTCAAGCCGTGGATTTTGTAGAAAGACGAGCCGGCATGGATGGCGCAAATGTTTTTGTCGTCCACTTCCAGGTCGAGCTCCAGGGCGGCCAGCTCACGCACGATGCCAAAGAGCTTCTTGACGGGAACCGTCGCCGCGCCGGGGGTTTTGATTTTGGCCTCCACCGCGCAGGAGATGGTCACGTCCAGGTCCGTGGCGGTGAACTCCAGGTGTTGTTCCGAGGCACGCAGCAGCACATTGGACAAAATGGGAAGCGTGGTTCGGGCGCTTACGACATTTTGCACTGCCTGCAACCCATTGATCATTTGCTCCTTTGCAATCGTCAGCTTCATTACGTGCTTAATATATCTGTGTTTGTCTTTGAATGACTATCCGTATTAAGGGCCGTGAATAAGGCCAATAACCCCAATAGTCAACGCCAGCGCAACAACTTACGCAAGCATGAAACGTGAATGCAATTCCCAATGCCAGTGAAAAAAGCAGCTGCGCCGTGGTTGTTCACTTTGCCCACAAGTTATCCATATTCCCTTCCGGGCTTTTTCACCGGGTCATTCACACCGGCGGCCCGGCGGCCGGGGCGGGCGCCGTTTCCGGGGGCGGCGCGGCTAAAATCGGGTTTGGTTCCCGGCCCGGATTCGCCTAAGCTGTCGGCATGTTCCAGCCCGCAGATTTGTTCGACCTGCAGCAGACGGCGCATCCGGAGGTCTTTGCCGGATGCGAATACGCCTGGGACGCGCTGAAGCGGCTGGCGGCGTATCTCGAAGCCGGCCGGTTCCCGAACCCGGCGGGCCGCCGCGGCGGGGCGGTGTTTATTGGCGAGCGCGTATTTATCGGGGAAGGCACGGAAATCGAGGATGGCGCGATGATTAAAGGCCCGGCCATCATCGGGCGGAATTGCCAGATCCGGCATAATGCCTACGTGCGCGAGCATGTGATTGTGGGCGATAATTGCGTGGTGGGCAACGCGTGCGAGTTGAAGAACGCCCTGCTCTTTAACGGGGTGGTCGCCCCGCACTTCAACTATATCGGGGATTCCATTCTCGGTCATCGCGCGCACCTCGGGGCCGGGGTGAAGATTTCCAACGTCCGCTTCGGGCCGGGCAACGTCACGGTGGAAATGAACGGCCAGCCCTACGACACCGGCCTGGCCAAGTTCGGCGCGCTGCTCGGGGACGGCGCCGACATTGGCTGCAACGCCGTGTTGAACCCGGGCAGCATCATCGGGCGCGGCGCGGTCGTGTACCCGAACACCAATTGGCGCGGGATTCTGCCCGCCCACATGATGGTGAAGAACCGCGCGGCCCAGGAGGTCGTCGTGCGCCGGCCGCGGGAATCCGGCTGAGCCGCCCGCGCCCGCCGCCCACTTCGCATGATCAGCGTCATTGAATCCCAGCCCGCCGGTTCCGGGACGGACTTGGTGCGGCAGACGGCGGATATTTTCTCCCCGACCGGGCTGCTTTCGCAGGCCCGGAACTTCGAGTTCCGCCCCCAGCAACAGGAGATGGCGGTGGCGGTGGCGCGCGCGCTGGACGCGGGCGAGCACCTGGCCGTCGAGGCCGGCACCGGGGTGGGGAAAAGTTTTGCGTACTTGGTGCCGGCCATCCTGTATGCGGTGGCGAACCGGAAGAAGGCGGTGATTGCCACGCATACCATCAACCTGCAGGAGCAACTGACGCAGAAAGACCTGCCCGTGCTGGCGCAAGTCCTGCCGGTGAAGTTCAGCTTCGCCATGCTCAAGGGCCGGGCCAACTACCTGTGCACCCGCCGCCTCCGGAAGGCGCTCCAGCAGGCGCCCAACCTCTTTACCACGTCGGAAACGCAGGAGCTGCAGCGCATCGCCGAATGGGCCCGGACCACCGAGGACGGCAGCCGTTCGGATTTCGACGTGGAGCCGGACCTGAAGGTGTGGGACCAGGTCTGCTCCGAGCGCGGCCTGTGCGCGCCCAAGCTGTGCGGCTACCCGTCCGATTTCGCCCGGGAGCACGGCGTTTGCTTTTTCCAGCGGGCGCGGCAGCGCATCCTTTCGGCGGATGTGGTGGTGCTGAATCACACCCTGCTGTTCACCCTGCTGGGCGGCCAGGAAGAGAGCGCGGACGGCGGCATCCTGTTCCGCAATGACTTTGTCATTTTCGACGAGGCCCACCAAATGGAGCACGAGGCCTCGAAGCATATCGGGCTGACCGTTTCCAGCGGCCAGGTGCGCTACGCGTTGCATCGCCTCTGGAATCCCCGCACCGAGAAGGGGCTCCTGGCCACCCTGCGCAAGGGCGCGGCGGTGAAGCTGGTCGCCGAGCTGCTGGCGGCGGCGGACGGCTTCTTTGCCAGCGTGGAGCACGCCTGCGACGAACTGCTGCCCGCGTCCCGGAAACGCATCGGCGGCGGCGGCGACGCTTCGGGCGCGCGGCGGCGCGAGTGGACCGAGCTGCGCATCCGCCGTCCCGAGCTGGTGCCGGACAAGGTCACGCTGCCTCTCCAGCGCCTGCGCGAGGCGGTGGCCGACCTGATCAAGCTGAGCGAGGACAGCGAGATGGGGCTGGAACTGATGGAAGGCAACCGGCGCCTGGCGGAACTGCGGGAGGGAATTGCCGCCTTCCTCAGCCAGAGCGCCGCGGACCACGTTTATTGGGTCGAGCGAACCGGCCGGGCCCAGAAGACGCTGGCGCTGCATGCGGCGCCGGTTGACGTGGCCGATTACCTGCGGCAGCGGCTGTTCCTGCCGGGCACCTCGGTCGTGATGACCAGCGCCACGCTCTCGGTCTCCGGCCGGGAGGCGCCGGCGGTTTCCGACGACGACCCCCCGCGCGGCGCGCGGTCGGCCGGCGGCGCGCCGCCGGGAGCGGGGCTCGATTACTTCGTCCATCGCGTGGGCGCCGAAGCCGCCGTCCGGCTTCAGGTGGGCACCCCGTTTGACTTCGAGCGCCAGATGAAGCTGTGCGTGGTGCGGCAAATGCCCGACCCGCGGACGGAAGACTACCGGGACGCGTTGATCCACTGGATTGAGCATTTCGTGAAGCAGACGCACGGCAAGGCCTTTGTCCTCTTTACGAACTTCAAGCTGATGCAGGAAGTCGGCGAATTGATGCAGCCGTTCTTCGCGCGGCTGGGCCTGGCCTGTTTCGTGCAGGGCACCGGCATCCCGCGCTCGCTTATGCTGGAGAAGTTCAAGGAGGATGTGGATTCCGTGCTGTTTGGCACGGACAGTTTCTGGCAGGGGGTGGACGTGCCCGGCGCGGCCCTGTCCAACGTCATCATCACCCGGCTGCCGTTTGCCGTGCCGGACCATCCCCTGATCGAGGCCCGCATCGAGGCCATCGAAGCGCGCGGGGGCAATTCATTCCGCGACTTCTCCCTCCCGGAAGCCATCCTGAAGTTCCGGCAGGGGGTCGGGCGCCTCATCCGCACCAAAACCGACCAGGGCATCATCGTGGTGCTCGACAACCGGCTGCTGGCGAAGCAATACGGCCAGGCCTTTATTCAGGCGCTGCCCCGGTGCCCGGTGGAAGTGGTGTAGCTTGACAACCGCGGGGGCAAGCCTGTTAATGCCGGCGGAAAGCCGGAAGCATTGCTGTGACCTCGGATAAATACAGTCCGCCCAAGTATTTCCAGATTTGCCGCCGCATCGTGGGCGCCATTCAGCGCGGCGAACTGCCGCCCGGCGCGCCGGTGGCCTCCGAGAACGAAATCATCGAGCGCTACGGGGTCAGCAACACCACCGCGCGCAAGGTGCTGCATGAACTCGAACAGGAAGGCTGGGTCACGCGCGTAAAGGGCAAGGGCACGTTCGTGCGCGATTTCCCCGTGCTGCGGTCCATCAACCGCATCTTCGGCTTCACGCGAAACATGATCGAGGCCGGGCGCAAGCCGGCAACCCGGCTCCTGGGCTTTCACCTGCGCGAGGGCGACCATTCGCAAACGATCAATGGCCGGCTCTACACCCTCAAAGGGCCGTTCTGCGAGATTGAGCGGCTGCGCCTGGCCGACGGCATCCCGATGATGAAGGAGACCCGCTACCTCTCGCTGAGCCTCTGCCCGAACATCCACCGGCGCAACCTCGAACAATCCCTGTACCAGATTTTCGACAAGCACTACGGCATCCGGCTGACCGAGATCAACCAGATGCTCAGCGCGGTCGTTCTGGAGGGGGAGTGGCTCCCGGTCTTTCAGGTGGATCGCCCCATCCCCGCGTTCCGGGTCGAGGGAGCTTCCTTCTGCGGCAAGGACCTGATTGTCGAGATGGAAAACTCGGTTTACCGGGGCGACCGGTACCGCTTTGCGGCCAAGGCGGTGCGCTGAGGGCGGACGATGATCGGAGACCTTTGGGCGGCCAGCGCGGGGGATCTCGCCCACCACGCCGGGAAGCTGGCGCTGTTGGGGCTGGATTTGCTGCTCGCCGGGGTGGCCTCCGGGCACGCCATTCTCTATAAGCGCGACTCGCGCTCGGCCATCGCCTGGGTCGGCTTCATCTGGCTGGTGCCGCTGGGCGGCGCGGCGCTTTACTTCATCCTGGGCATCAACCGCATTCGCCGCCAGGCGGTGCTGCTGCGGCGCGGCCTGGAGCGCTACCGCGCCCATGCGGCCCTGCCCGCCTGCCCGCCGGACGAACTGCCCCACCACCTGCCCGGCCACACCGGCCACCTCAACATGCTGGCGCGCGTGGTCAACGGGGTGGTGGCGCGCCCGTTGCTCCCGGGCAACCGGATCGAGCCGCTGCTCGACGGCGACGAAGCCTACCCGGCCATGCTCGAAGCCATCCGGCAGGCGCGCCGGACGGTGGCGTTTTACACCTACATCTTCGACCGCGATGCCGCCGGGCTGGCGTTTGCGCGGGCGCTGGGCGAAGCCACCCGCCGCGGCGTTGA
>Ga0208196_1004568_pt1 | contig 10657 bp, 7 predicted proteins | sample AD_JPNNA7_MetaG_FD_184443 | JGI IMG/M metagenome (GOLD analysis project Ga0208196, IMG submission 184443) | Active sludge microbial communities of municipal wastewater-treating anaerobic digesters from Japan - AD_JPNNA7_MetaG (SPAdes) (version 2) | ecosystem: Engineered > Bioreactor > Anaerobic >...
CTCGTTGTACAGGTCCCAGCAGAGAATCCGAGCATCTTTTGCGAAAGTGCCGACCACGTCTTCCACGTAAGCCTGGAGCCGTCCCCATTGTTCCGGGTCGCCCGCGACTTTCTTGCCCGGACTCTGCAGCCAGCCCGAATTGTGCACGCTGGGCCTGGGCTCGGGCTGTTTGCCAGGCTTCGGGTCCTCGTTCCAGCAGTCGTCGAAGATGACGAACATCGGCCGGATGCCATGGCCGTCCGCGATGGCAAGGAACTGATCGATGCGTGCCTTGAATCCCTCGGGGTCCTGCTGCCATGCGAGATCGTGCAGATAGACGCGCACGATGTTCATGCCCATGTCCGCGGCCCATCCTAATTCGCGATCGATGGTGGCGGGATCAAAGGTATCCTCTTGCCACATCTCGAGTTGGTTTATGGCGGTGCTCGGAATGAAATTGCAGCCCACCAGCCAGGGCTGCTTCGCGCCCCATGCCTGCCCCTGTTCAACGCTCCAGGTGCCTTCCGGTTCTTTTTCACCCGGGCCATGATGCGCACAACCCGCCAGCAGAAACACCGAAAGAACCAGGATGCGTCCGGCCATGCTTGATCCCTCGCTTTCAGAGCCGCCCAACGAACCCCGGTCTGGTCCGCGATTCCCGCCCATACGGTTACGAATCCTGCAACAAACCTCTGTTGAATACAAGTGGGCGGGCAAAGATGCGCTGCTGCGGACAAACCCCACGTCCGCGCCGGGAGACACACAAACGCGCCCTGGCCTGTTTGCGCTGGTCGGCACTATGCCCGCCTCCCATGCAAACCACTGCGGCACGGCCAGACATGTGGATAGAAGAGCCTTCACCAGATGACAGGATGGGCCAGATGCTAATGCAATCTGGGGCAACAACCCGAAAAGGCGCCGGTTCTTTTCCGCCTCTCCGTGTCTTCCTGTGAGTGAAAGAACCACACAGCGACACAGAGCGGGGAGGCGGGCTATGGCATGATTTCAACGCAATACCCTCCCCTCTTCCCGCCATTGCTGCCTTCTTCATACGTTGCGCCCCCGGTGTGATTGGAGATGGGGGGATCCTGTTTCGAAGTGTGCTATATATGTGCCACGAATCCGCCTCCGATTCGGGCGGCTCCCATGCGTTCCCTACTCAAACGAATTCGAAATCGTCAGGCGCTTCGAAGATGCCCTGCTGCAACGCTTCCCTTGAAACTACCGCCTTCTTATGAAGACGTATCACACCGTTAACATCTGCCAGTTCAATGGGTTTGCCTTTCGCGAAATCCTTGGCACCCTGCGTGAATCCGCCAAGGCAGAACAGAACGGCTTTGTCGGCCTGTTCATGGGTTAACACCCCGAATAGTTCTCTCACAGGGCCAGGGCCAATGGGTTTCTTATGGGCTTTGCACTGGATAATGGCTCTTTTGCCGTCCTCACGCGTAATTCGAATATCAACCCCAAAGTCGCCTGAAGCCGGCGTCACTGTCGTTTCGTAGCCGAGTTGTCTAAAGATTTCGCCAAGTTCCTTCTCGAATTGGTGGCCTGTCAATTTGAACCAATGCTCCCGTTGCTGGCGTCGCTTCGTTTGTTGAACGTGGTGATGAAGATCATTCAGACGCACCTCGCAAATCTTGCTTTCGCGTTCTAACGAAGTGAGCCTAGAATCGTGGGCGCTTTGTGCGTGAAGGTAAGCGTCATACCGCTTGTCCCTGTGCTTGGGCTTTTCGAACACACCGAAAGCAGCGCAGAACACATTCACCACCCCGGCAGCGAGATACCCAAACATGAGGAATACGGCAGCGGCCACGCTTCCAAATCCGTTCTCTACGCCTTTTGCCAACCACCAAACGAAAATAAGGGACGTGAAGGTCGCCGCGAGAACCCACAACGTACTATTGGAGTTCTCACTTTCGCGGAAGCGCTGATACTGAGATTCTGTCAGCCCAAATTGCCCAGGCGTTGGCGTATCGCCGAGGGCTTGAATGGATTCTTCTATCTCCTTGTTTCTTCTTTCGGCCTCTTCAAGTTCGGCTTCGAGCCCTGCAATCGCCGCTTCCAGACTGCCTGAGCGGGGCTTTCCAGAGTTTTCACCCGCGCTTCTCCCGCTTTGATTCCGCATACTTCTACCCTTAAGAAGAAAGGACTGTTCGCTTTAGGGGTGATTCTAATCGGGTGGTTAACATCTTTCAATGGGGACTTTCCGGCAGTCCATCCCCATCCGCGCGGCTGTTCACTTTCTATATGTTGATGTTCCCAGTCCCGGCGTCCGCCAAGGCCTGCCCAGTGGTAGTAGAATGGCGAACAACGCGCCTCTGCCTGCGGGAATTTGCCCTTTGTTTCGCCGGCACCGGACCCGGACCCACAAGACCACGTCGCGGCAACTTGTTTACGAATATCCGGGGCCGCCTGGTAATTCATAGCCAAGACAAAGCGCAATGGCGTCGACAACCCCGACTATTTGACCGGGAGTCACGTCTCCTATCTTTTTGTCAAAACGGTTGACGGACACCGACTTCACCTGTGAGGCATCAATCTCACCGTCCCGATCTTGGCCACTTCTTGCACTTTTCGGTATCCTCACAAACCAGGGCAACTTGATGTGGCGTCCGCGGTCCGTGAATACCGGTACAACGATCCGGAGACTCAAGTTTCCCAGCATTGGCTCACCAACTACCAAGGCCGGGCGTCTCTTCTTGACCTCCTGCCCCCTTTGCGGCTCGAAATTCACCAGCCACAGTTCACCACGTTGAGGATTGGGAGGAATCCCGCGGTCACTCATGCAGATCCTCCAGTCCCAACTGCGCCCAATCGGCCTGATCGGGCTCGTTGTTGTACAGTGCCTGAGCCTCGAAAGCCGCCTGAGCCAATAAACTAAGCCGCGCTCTTCGGGACATCTTCAGAAGATCGTGTGCTGTTGGCGTCGCGGCTTCTTGGACCTTCTCAACCGGGCCCGCTGCCGGCCCGATCCGGGGCGCATACTCCCGGGCCTTCTCTTCAGTGATGATACCTTCGGCCAAGGCGCGCATGACCATCTGTGCGAGTCGAGTTGGCTTTTCATCACCTTTGTATTCGACGGGCTCCTTCTTGCGCCAGCCAAGCCGGGAAAACTCTATCCACATTCTCTTGCCTTCCGCCTTGGATACAATGCCTAACTGCTGTGCGCGGCAAATGAATCCCTGCATACTGAGACCGTACCGCTTTTTCAGCAGAGCAAGCTCCTGGAAATCGATGGTCCGCCGACGATCGCCTAGTTCCATTCGCACAGTATCCCCTGGGGCAAGGAACGCGCCAGCGAATCTATGAACAATACCCTCCTCCTCCTTCGGGTCCTTGCTGTGGCAGTCCAAAGCAAGATGGCCGAGTTCATGTGCCAAGTCGAAGCGTAGCCGGTCTGTTGGCACGCTGGAATTGACAATCAGCACGGGGAATGTATCGTTTATCCAGCCGGACAATCCATCAAACGTGACGCCTGGCATCGAGTGTTCAACAAGCAGCGCTCCTTTGCTCTCGATGATTTGGGTCAAGCTATCGAGAGCGCCCGTCCCAAGCCGCCACTTCTCCCGCAATGTGTCAGCGGCTTCTTCGGCATCCTTGCCAGACCTCACCTTCATCCGCGTCGGGAACTCGGGCTTTTGCTCCGGGAACAGCGTTGACTGAAAATACATGTAGCGCTCCGCCACGGATTGTGCAACGGCCTCTATCTCCGCCTTCTGCCGTTTCAGAAGACCAGACTGACACCGGTATGCAGTCCAACTTATTGTGACATTGGATTCCTCTAGGAAATAGTCTGCCTTTACGCGTAGGGCTCTCGCCAAAGCCATTAGAACCGACGCCTTGGGCATGCGCTTGTTTTTCTCGTAGTTGGAGAGGCCCTGTTTCGAAACCGACACGCCATGCTTTGTGAGGCGCTGAACGGTCTCGTCAAGTGTCAAGCCCGCAACAAGGCGTCCCTGTCTGATCCGTTCGCCTATCATTCAGCCGCTGCTCCTTCGGCGTTTATTTTCCAGGTAATTTATGCCTCATTGTCAACGTTTACAAATGTACAATATTCTGGTCGTTCTGTCAACGGTGCCGGTTTGATGGCCTGCCGATTACTACGCTTCAACATGTTCTGCGAAGTGCAATATGCAACAGTATTCTGCAGTCGTCTCATGAACCAAAAGTCGATGGGCCGGATAAGCTGCCGGCGAAATACGCCCTGCGCAGCTCCGCAAACGGGCCAAATCGGTTCCGGGCGGTCCTATGGGATGTTGAGGGACGCGACGGGCTGCCTTCCCACACGATAACAGCCGGGCCGGGTAGGACCGTCCGCATGGCCAGCCACCCGGCCCTGCTGTGCTACAGGACCTTCGCGCTTATACCCGAGGCCTCAACGATGCCACCCGTCTTGTGCGCTCAGGGGCCCATGGCGCCCCAGACAATCCCCTGAATCACCGACCAACACCGGCTCACAGGGTATTCGCTGGGATAGCGGAGGAACTCCACGTGCCCATCCATATACAAGACGTTGCCGCCGCCGGGCACATGGTTGTACAGGGTATATGTGTCGCCCCATGCCGAAGGTTGAACCGTCGTCTCGGCGGTGGCGTCATACATCACGGCGACCTCGCTCTGCGCCTTGGCCGTGGAGGCCGGATTGTTGATGTCCGTGATGAGGAACCGTTCAATGCCTTCGCGCAGCCGGTACAGTTTGACTGGCCCGCGGTCCTCGTGGGTAAACTCGATGTCGTCCTCAAAGTTGTTGTGTCCGGCCGCCAGCTCAGTCGCATGTTCGGTGAGGATCACCTCATAGGCTCTCGTAAGAAGAGCGGCGGAAATATCAACGCCCAACTGCGGATTCTCGGCATTGTCGCCCCCGCCACCGGCGAGCAGGTAGTCGTCGGGCGTGACGAGCCAGCCCCAGTAGATATAGCTGGTGTTTTCGATGGCGCACGGGTCCACCGAGCCGCCGGGCCCATGGTGCCATTTTGCCGCTTCCCGTTCCATGTCGGGATCGCTGGGGCAGATAAGCACGTTGAAGTCCGAAAGGTACTCCGGATACATGGCAGGGCCGTCGAAGCTGAACTGGCCGTTGCTGGGAATGTCACACTGCCTCGGCGGGCTGGCCCACCACGAGCTTCGATAGACAAGCATGGAGGGGAACTTCTCGCCTTTGGACTCGTTGGCGTACATCTTCAGGGCGAGTCCGCACTGCTTGAGGTTGTTGGCACAGCTCGCGCGCCGTGCTGCTTCTCGCGCGCGGGCCAGAGCCGGCAGTAGAATCGCAGCGAGAATACCGATGATGGCAATGACGACCAGCAACTCGATCAAGGTAAAACCACGATATCGCATGTCCGCATCCTCCCTTCGCTCAGCGGTCCCGGAACGAGCCGTCCACCCGCCCATCAATGACCGCGGAATCATTGAGTCAGAGAATTCAGTGGTCTTGTCCGTTTCTTTGCGGGGCATCACCTCCCTTCGTAATCCGCCAACCCGTACCTCAACTCACGGAAGACCCTCGCATCTCTATCAGTGTAGACCCGCCGCTGGTTTTCGTCAATGATGAGCGACCCTGTTGCGGAGACCTGCCGGTCATAAGAGCGGCCCGGTCGAGAGAGCGGCCGCAGCATCGGTCTCGACCCTGTGCCGCTCGTTTGCGTCCCTTCGCCGGAAACATCTCCCTGTCGAGGCTTCGTCACCGGAATATCAGGCTGGGCTAACTCGCCCACGATTCGTGGCGGGCAACATGCCGGCTGCGATTGCGCAAGAACGCGGCCTTCAATCGATGTCCGCAATCCGGATATTAATGCGGTTGAAGGCGAAAATGGCGAGACAAATGCAGACGGCATAGAGAATGGCAGTCTTTTCGGGCCATATGGACGCCGCCCCCACGATGCCGATCGCGGTACACAGGTCCGCCATGCGCGCGGACAGACGGCCGGCGCCAGCATCCGGGTATAGCGGAATATTCGGCTGGCGAAGCATCTTTCGAATGCAAGTCAGGGTGACGACAAGCAGGATGGCACTGCCTGCGATCATGAGCCAGACCCGTCCGGAGGGCCATTCGTACTGATCGACGGCATCCGGCGAGTACAATTCCAGGATGACGCCCAGCCGGGACGTGCCTCCGTGCAAAAGCATGAATACCAGCAAGAACGCGCTATAGGCGAGTGCCATGCTTCGGCGGCGCTGAGAAATCTGATTTTGTGAAAGGACCTTTCCTGGAGAACCGTGCGCCAGGCACACCGTGACGGCGTAGAACGCGGCCAGACACAAGCCGGTCCAGAAGAAGTACTCATACCCTGCCGCGAAAACCAGTACGAACCCGCTCAGGGCGAGAAAGCCACTGATAATTCCTTCGCCGGGCAGGGGCGATTTCGAGAAGGCATACGGCGTCCCGTCAGGTGCATGGGTTCTGTCCACCTCGCGTATTCCCCAATTCAAGACAATGACATAGAGAATGCCCAGGTTGACGCCCGCGTGCAGTTCCCACATCTTCCACCAGTCTATATAGCCGGGTGCAAGACCATAGCCCAGACACCACAGGGCGCTCACGACAAAGCCGAGCCCGAACCCTGCACCCACAACCGCGCCGGAGACCAACGTGGCGCGGTCGCGCTGCGCCGCGGCCGCGGCCATGGCAACGAGCCACCAGACCAGTACGGCGACGTTCTGGGTGTTGGTATAGACCGTTCGAGCGAGATGTTCATCGAGTTCTCCGCTGTAGAGACCCGTTTCGCCGTAAGGGAAGATGGGCCAGGGGCAGTGCTGGCGAAACCATGTGCCGAGACTTTCAACAGCGCCGGGCCCGAGCAGCGGCGCGCCGAGGTTGAAGATGAACACAAGCAATGCGAGGAAGAGCAGCGTGCGAACCAGCCAGGAGCGAACCGGCACGCGTGAATTCAGCGCCCATCCCAGGAGAATACCGCCGGGCGCGCCCCACCCGATGCCGCAGATAACGAACCAGGCACAACCGGTCCAAGGAGAGACGGGCAGGATTTCATCGCGGTAACTGAAATTGCCCCGGAGCCAGCTGGCGTACTGTCCGTAACCCAGTTCACCGCCGATGGCGATACCCATTCCCAGCCACAACACGATACTGCGGGCGTCAATCCCTTTGCGGCGGCACAGATAATACCAGAGCAGGCCCCATGTCAGGCCCGGCACGATGGTACCGTCGATGCCGCCCCAGCCGTTTGACCCGCGGATTGCCCATGTAATCGCGCCCATACTTCCGAAGAGCAACATCGGTAACCACGTGCCGTGTATCGAAAAGATGCCCTCATGCTCACGCACGGCGCGGTGGCACCGATACAGCCCAGCGTCCGCTACGGTCATCATCGGTTTTTCCCCAGCAAATCATCCAAAACATGCGACGCAGGTGATATGGAATCTACGACATGAGCACGATTCAGTCAAACCGCGACCCGGGCAAGCGCGTGTCCCGAAACCTGACGCGGCTGTTGGTGGCCAGCGCCAACGATTCCAAGAGCACTCCCGGCCTGCCTCGTTGCCACACCCTCCTTCTAGGGCTCCAGAAAAGGCTGGACCTCCACGAAATTGAACGCCGTTTGTTGGCCGGCCGGGCCTCCCGGTTCGCTGGGACCAGCCCAGTCGGAAATGGTCAGTTCAGCGGTCTCCTGATTGGGCCTGAAGACGACACGCCGGAACGTGAAGTAGGCGGGGTGTTCGCGGGTATAGGCGCCAAGGGTATGCGCGTAGTTGATGGGATAGGTATATTCGAAACCGTATTTCTCCAGCACTTCCACGGCCTTGATATCGATCCCAAGCGACACGGTTTGGTTTACGTCCAACCGTCCTATGTCCGACGAGATGACTTTCAGTGAATAGAGCTTCCCGGGTTTGAGCGCACGGAGTGTCTGCCGAACCCGGTTCGGAGCCTTCTCTGACCGCGTCATTCGGCAGAACCGGTCGCCCTGTGTTGTTCGCGGATACCGGCCGTGGAGGTGGCTGTAGCCATCCATGGTCCGGGTGTCTATGGCGCCCGCTTCGGCCTCCTCCGCAACCCACCCATCGAGCCCCCCGGCAAAATCGGGATTGACCAGATGCGGCAACAGGTAGGGGCCTTCAATCAGCCGCGTGCGGTTCCCTTCGATGCAGTAGTGCCGGAACATCTTGTGCGCCCACCGGATGGATTCTTCGTCGGCATAACTGGACATGTATTCCATGACGCCGTACAGATTCCAAAACGATGGGTCGGTAGACAGGAAATGGAACTGCATGTCCATGAATACGTGGTAATCAATGCCGGGATCACGGTTGAGGGTTTCGGGCGGCGCGCAGAGGTAGCCAAGACACATGACAAGTTGCCTCTCCACGCCGGGCGATTGTTTCTGCCATTTCAACATGGGGCTGCGCAGTTCGTGAATCAACATGCTGAAGGCCTTCTCTTCTGACGCGGCCTCGGGAAGATACTTCTCCCATGAGAACCGGTCCCCAAGGTCCATGATAAGCCGGAAAAAGTCTGAGCTGCCGCCAACATTGAAGATATCGCCGCCGCACCACGCGTAGAACGTGCGATCCGCGAAACTCGGCAGTTCGTGCAGTCTGCGCAGGGCGTTTCCCCAAACAGCGTAGAATTCCGGGCCTTTTGCGAGGATTTCATCTACGATGAGTCCGCCGTAGCCGGGCTGGATGGCGCCCGGGACATTCGCCCAGACCCCGAAAACCTCATCGGCGGAAGGCGGGGTGTCGGCCGCCAACCCGGGAAGAGATGAATTTGCGAGCCATTGTCTGCCCTCGCCGAGCCACTGGGAGAACTCCTCATCCTTCGCGTTGCCACCCGTGATCAAAGTGTTGACGTGGGGAAGCACATAGCGCGCAACATAGCGCCAGTCATAGGGCCCATACGGGGGGATGTGTGGCTCGCCCGGATAGTAGCAGTAGGCCAGTTCCGGCACAGTGCGCGTCTCAAGCGTGGCTGGTTCCGTGCTATCGGCGTGCAGGGTATGCATGCCTTCCGGAAGCTTGCGCATGGCCTCGAACGCGCCTGTATCAGGATTCGGTCTCCAGACCAGTGGCCCCGTGTCGCCGTCCAGACGCACGGAGGGCGCGGTCTCGGTAGACATGGCCCGAATAAACACCCAGCCCTGCCTGGGATTCGCAAAGTCATGATCGGCCTTCTCTGCTCCCTGCAAGCGTACGGAGAGTAGTTCCGTGACAAAGTTGTTGCGGACCTTGAGACTGGCATACTCGCCCGGCCACTTTGGCTGTGTCGGCCACGTCAACTGTTGTGTCCAGTCGATGCCCGCGAAGACCTGGCCATTCGCGCTCCGAAACGCTACGCGCAGTTCATAAACCGCGCCCGGCTCGGCGTCGACTTCCCGGCGGACCGAAGCAGTTTGTACCGTGGCGTCTAATGGTTCCACCCACTCGAGTTTGTTCGCTGCGCCAGATTTCCTCAACGAGGCGTGAAGCGCCGTGTCTGGGCGCAGATTGCCTAGTCCGGCCGCATTGATGCTCATGCACAGAAGACGGCCCCCCGGTTCCATGTAGACGCTCACGATCGAATCGAGGGGAAGGCGGCTCAAGTCGGTGGTAAGGGCGCATGGCAGCTGCCACAAGCCGCCGCTCCCGCCCCAGTCGTGGGCTTCGAGCGCGATGAGGTTCGGTTCACCAAAGCGCAGCGCCGGGCTCAATTCGGCGAACACGGGAACCCATGCCGTGCTGACATCTTCGGTCCGGCCATACGTGTTGAGCAGTTGTCCGTTGCAGTAGACCGCGCATCCGTCATTTACTGCACCGAGGCACAACCAGACCGGTTTGCCTCTCCAGTCGGCCGGGATATCCACACGCCGCCGGTACCACGCGTAGCCGTCTACATTCGGAAATCCCTGGTCTTCCCAGCGGACGCCCGCCTGCAGGGTTGCCCAGTCCGAGTCGGGCAGGTCCGGCGAAGCCCAATTGTGATGTGCGCCCGCGTGGTCCGGGTCCGGCTTGAAACGCCAGTCCGCAACCAGATCGATGCGGCTTATCTCGCTTACACCTCCCAACAGGCACAAACAGACGACAGCAATTGCAGTACTCATGACACACCCCCTCCACACGGAGCTCAATTGTGACTGCTGCCCAGAACGGCGTCAGAAGTCTGGACATCATAGTATCCCAACCGGAACTTGATTCTAATACGCGGCGGCCAAGTTTTGATCGGGTTCCATGCAATCTGCTCTAATCTGTCACTCTGCGGTCATTTGCATCCATGGCAATGATGCTCATACGGAGTGACTTGAAGATGCGTTCATGCGTTCTGATCCTTGCTGCCGTGTCTCTCGCATATGCGGCGTTTGCCAACGGGGACTGGCCGGAGTGGCGCGGCCCGAAGGCAAACGGGCACACCGTCTCGACGGGACTCCCGCTTCGTTGGTCGGAGACCGAGAACATGGCCTGGAAGACGGCCATACATGATTCCGGTCATTCGACGCCCGTGGTGTGGGGCGGCCAGATCTGGCTCACCACGGCGACAGAAGACGGGACGGTGCTCTACGCGGTCGGCGTCGATGCGAATTCGGGGGAGGTCATTCACGACATCGAGGTGTTCCGCGTAGAACAACCCCAGCGGATCAATCCCCTTAATACGTACGCCACGCCGTCGCCTTGTATCGAGCCGGGGCGTGTTTACGTCCACTTCGGCACCTTTGGTACCGCATGCATCGACACGATTTCGGGCGAA
>Ga0208196_1004569_pt1 | contig 10656 bp, 14 predicted proteins | sample AD_JPNNA7_MetaG_FD_184443 | JGI IMG/M metagenome (GOLD analysis project Ga0208196, IMG submission 184443) | Active sludge microbial communities of municipal wastewater-treating anaerobic digesters from Japan - AD_JPNNA7_MetaG (SPAdes) (version 2) | ecosystem: Engineered > Bioreactor > Anaerobic...
AAGGTAAATAATCTTTGCTGTAATTGCAGGAATAGCCATACTAAAAAGTAACTTACTTATATTTTTTGTCCCTAATTCATTTTGTTGTTTATTTTCCATTTCTTCTATCCCCTTTTCATTCGTCAAATTGATCAATGATGTTTGCATACATCTTATTTAATACTGTTTCCATTGCTTTATATTCTTCTTTAGTAATATTATAAGTAAGAATATAAAAAAACTCTTTTTGAGCCTCATGTAATTTTTCTACAATTGGAATAGCCACTGGTTTAATTTTTAGATGAATACATCTTTTATCTGTTTCATCTGTCTCATATGATAAAAAACCTTTTCTATATAAAGAATCTACAGATTTTGATATCATAGACTTTGACATGGCACGATATCTCGCTATATCCCTTGCAGTATCAAGTGGACTATTATTATTCAAAAATAGAAGTACATCGATTTCATTTTGGGTCAATTGTAATTCCTCTGTTAGCTGATAAAACATTTTTTCATACATCTTTTTTAGCTTCCAATTAAATATTAAAAAAAGACTATTTTTATTATTAACTATTTCATTTTTCATTTAAACCCACCTCACTCTCTAATATAGTTCATCATTGAACTATATTAACATATTTATTTCCCTTTTTCAATGCAAATTTCACTAATCCCATGTCTATCATTATCTACAAAACTTTGTAACTTTGTATTTTACATAAAAACTCAACGTTAGAACTTTTCTTAATTTTTGTTTTTGACATAAAAAAAGCGAGTTTATTTGGTCCATGGTTGAACCTTAAACTTCGCCATATTACTTTCTTTATTAAGTTTTCAATTTTACATAACTACACCATGTTATACACTATGACAAACTCAGAAACACTAAAATTAGCCCCTATGATGTTAGTCACAAATAATGTTTAGGTTTGTAGTTTATAAACTTTGTGTCGTATATAATTCGGGCAGACAAGGTCGTCTGCCCCTACGGAGTGTGATGTTTACTATGCCGTAGAATGTACCCAATCACTTCTCCCTACGGTCGGGTTCTTGGACATTCCTGGCATGAGACGTACATCGACTTCTTCAGTCGTTTCACTCCTTCACAAGTCGTGTTACGGCTTCAACATGGCATAAGTTGATGGGATTGATGTCAGAGGGCTATTTTATATAGCATTCGTACGTGGGAACATGTCAATTGATTTATTGGTGATTTTTTAAAAATCACCGTTCAAGGGAAAATATCAAATAACCCCGGTTATAAAAATGGTACATAGAAAATTCTCCATATACCCTTAATTATACTTAATTATATTAGTCAGCACTTCTTTTCAACCGAAATAATTCGGACAATAGCGTATAAACCACCTTCAAAAACCTCAAACTAAAGCTTGTCATCTCTAATCTCAGATTCATTTTTAACTTCTATATATACCTTGAACCAGAAATCCTTTTTACCTACCCTTTCGTGATTGTAATAGCAAAAAGTCCTCCGCCTTTCCTGGGATAAACCATAACCTATTTTCCCTGCAAACTCAAACATGAAAGCAAGTGCCTGATCTTGAGCGTTTTTGCCGCTGAAGCTTGTAGTAACAGTTTTTATGGTTTCACCAGAAACAATTTCCTTTTCAATTCTTGAAATGCCCTCTTTTGGATCAATAGGCATGTAAAGATCAATACCCCCAGTATACTCAAATTCATCATTGAAATGTAAATGCTCTTCCTGATCGTTGCAGGATGGCAACGCAAGATGAAATGAATAACTAAAACCATGTAACCGCTTCATTATGATGCAGCTACTTTTTCAATGTTTAAGCGATTTGACGTTTACTATAAAAGGAGGCAAAAAGTACAGTTTATTGACCAACTGAAAAGCACCTGATTTCATATAATCAAGTGCTTAACCCAATAATTTTATAGATTTTTTAATAATTTCCTTGTGTAGATTTCTTCATCATCCTCATATCCCTTAAAGTAAATTTCCTCAATTTCATTATGGTTAAAAAAGACATTATACTTTTCACTTAGATTACCTTCAGGATATAAGCAACCAACATAATCCCACTTTTTGTTCACTCCTGACTGTATTTGTTTCCTTCCATAAATCATAATTTTTTTAGTACCGCCAAACAAACGCACCACGGAACCTATCGGCAAATATTCTGACATAGATTCACACCTTCTTTACTTCTTTATATAACTTTTAACTCAATTCTATATTTTTCGGCAACACTTCGTATCCGTTCTATAAGTTCAGACTCTGAGATTTGTTCAGGGTCAATGGTTATTTCAATTCCCATCTTGTCCCTTGCAGACTCAATCCTTAAAGCATAATCTTTTAATTGTTCATAACTATCTAACTTTTTAAAATCGAAATCTGCTTTTTTTCCATAATATGCCGCAAAAAATATTGGTCCATCCCAATCCCACATACTCTCATATGCTTTTATCAATTCTGTTACTATTCTGTAATCAATTTTATTGCATGTTAAAAAAATTGTTCCATCCAAAATCTCATAATAAGGGTATATACTTTTAAAATCTTCCTTCAAACTTAAAGCATTCTCCTTATCTGGCGTATAAATATATACAATATAATCAGTTAAAACTGAAACTATAACATCCCTTAATATGTAATCCCATAGATACAGATTTTCATATACAATATTACGCTTTCCCATGCTGTACTTTTCCAAGGTTAGAAAGTAATTTGTTGCCACTTTATCATTTTTTTCAAGAACAACGTGTTTTATTGACTCATATACCAGTTGGGTTGTCTTCTTTTTAAAGAACATTTATATCACCTCTTCTATCTGTATGCGACCTTTGCAATTTCCTGCCCTGCCGCTCTGCCTCCCAGTGATCCAGCTATACCTCCAATTAATCCTCCAACAACTCCCCCAATAGCAGTTCCTATGCCAGGACATATCATTGTTCCAACTGCGGCTCCTCCTATTGCTCCCACTTTGGCTCCTCCAATACCTCCTGCCCAGCTTCCCTATCTAGCCCCCTAATAGATTTGGAGAAAAAATGCGTAATATGTTAGCATAAATAATAGAAATAGGGGGTAATTGAATTGGCTAAAAAACAATATAGTTTAGAATTTATAGAACAAATAATAAATGAGTGTCAGGAGACTGGTAATGTATTTGCTTTTTCTTTCAGATTCATTTGTTTATGCCCTAAAGCTTTACTTAATGTCTGTTTTTTACCCTATTGTTCATTTTGAAATATAGAATAATGGCAATCAATTCAGTAATACAAGTGAAAGCAATTATAATCCCTATCATATTCATATCGTAAAGCAAACCCATCAATGCTGCTCCGCCAAGCAAAGCCAAACCATAACCGGTATTAAATACTCCATAACCGGTACCACGTTTACTAAACGGTGTAATATCTGCGATTGCAGAGCGCATAACCGTTTCATGCGTTCCCATAACTATGCCGAAAACAATCATTCCTATAACGATAAGCACTGTAGAATTGCTTAATGTTAAAAACGGCAACAGCAGTGTAAGGAATGGAATTGCAATCAAAACCAGAAGACCGCCAGTTCTCATTTCTGTCTTAATTTTCAGTTGATCATAAGCTTTGCCCACAAACAGTGCCGAAACAGCATCAACAACCATGGCTATTGAATAAAGCAAGGTTATATTTACATCTGACATCAGATTGTTAGCTTTCAGATGGTAACCTACTGTACTGAAATTAACAAATCCTAATGTGCAGAAAAAGGTGAAGGCAGTATAAATCCAAAAAATCGGTTTAAGTTTCTCCTTATTAAAATCCTTTTTTATTACCGCGGGGATAAGATTGTCTCGTTTAATCCTTCTATATGCATATATCAGAAACAGCATTAGAATTACAAACGGAATAAACAATGATTTATATCCCAACTGATACTGTGCAATTCCATTCTTTCCCGAAAAATAAAAAACCATAGCGAAAATAAGAGGTCCAACAAAAGCGCCTATTTGATCCAGAGCTTCCTGAAGGCCGAAGGCAAATCCAACTCCAGCCTGATTTTCTGCAACACCGGAGATAATTGTATCCTTTGCCGGACTGCGCAATGCTTTTCCGATTCGCTCCATTAAAATCAGCACGACGAGAATATTCCAGTTCATAGTGATTCCCATCAGGGGCACAACCAGTAGCATGCCATAGCCCAAAAAAATAAAAATCCAGTGCCTTCCGCTTTTATCCGATAAACTTCCGGCAACAAGCCTCAGAAAATATCCTAAGAACTCTCCAATGCCAAAGACCAGTCCGACTTGAGCTGCACTAATGCTCAACAGATTCAAATACTGGCTGTTGACACTCCTTGCAGCTTCATAAATTACATCCCCCATCATACTGATAATACCGAATATGATTATCACAGTTACTGCCGGTGTAAAGTTATTCTTTGAATTATGACTCATAAACTAACCCCTTCTGTTTTATTTTTATTCTTCATTTGATGCGTATACCTTATTGCTAAAATCATTCAGCAGGTATTTGCATTTTTCTAGCGTTTCCTCTGCCTGCTTTTTTTGTGGTGCATTAAAAAAATCTCTATTACTTATCTTCTTTAACCACTCCACAAGCTTGTTGTATTCTTCTTCATTTTCTTCAAGTTCAACATATGTGAAGTTTTTTCTTTTTGTTTCCTTTTCAATTTCAAGGAAAAAGTCTTCGCATTTTTCTAAAAACTCCCCGTATTCCTCATCTCTGGTTTTATTAAACAGATTGATTATGTCATCAGTATTTCCCGTGCTAATAAAATCAGCGTTTGCGATGTATGCGTTACCGCCGTTTTCAGTTATTTCTTTTGATATGTCATTGAAAACTTCTAAATGTTCTTCGGAAGCAGGAAGAGCCCACATTGATTGTCCGATGCTTACAGATCCGCATTTTTTCAATTTTCTCCATACACTTACTCGAACTCGGGACTGTTCTTTCGGCAAGGTGAAATTCAATATTAACCATTTTTTATTGCTCAAATCATTTTCTCCTTTTATAAATGTAATACTTATAACATGTAATACTCATTACATTATAAACCGTAAGGATGATAATTGTCAATAATCAAAAAAGGCCGCCAATCAAGAAGTATTGTTCCTCAACTGGCGGCCATCTTAATACTAGCTTGTAACTTCACTTCTATTTCTAACCCTGACTTAAACTCAACCACTAGCCTGTAATCATATACAGTTGCTTTTTCAACTAGTTTTCTAACCAGTTTATCATCAAATTCCGTAATATCACCAGTTTGAGTGTTAAGGAAGTCCGTCATCTCAGCGATCCGATCCCGCTTATCTTGGCGAAGAGCGTTTCTTGAAAGTGTTTCTTGCCTTAAGTCCCGTAAGCGGTAAATCTCGTTGACAATATTATCGTATGCTTCCTTTGAATTTGCCTTTTGGATCAACTCGGTTTGGAGTTCTTCCAGCCTTTTATCAATATCTGCTGTAGTCTCATCCAAATCCACGCTTAATACGGTTTCAATATTCTTCTTCAGTATGGCCAAAAAAGAGTTTTTTCCGCTGACCGCTACATTGATGGCTTCTACAATTTTCTCTTTAAGCGTATCTTCAAGTATAGTGGAAGCGGTACAAAACAAACCGGTATTTTCTAATCGGCTAACACATCTCCATACGATTGATTTCTTTCCTCGGTTATTCCAATGAACCCTTCGAAATATTTCATGACAGTTGCCGCAGAAAACCATCTGTGATAAAGGATGCTTGTTGCTATAGTTTCTTTTCTTTCCATTCTTACTTATATGCACACATCTTCTTTTAACAAGCTGTTCCTGAACCTGCATAAAAATTTCACGCGGAATTATAGGCTCATGGCTGTTTTCTACATAGTATTGCGGAACAATACCATTATTGGGTACCCTTTTCTTTGATAAAAAATCTACTGTATAGGTTTTCTGCAGCAGCGCATCACCGATATATTTTTCATTCCTCAAAATCTTATTGATGGTGCTGGTATGCCATCTGGTATTGCCTGCACCCGTCAGAATTCCGTCAGCTTCCAGACCTCTTGCTATCTGCAGCATACTGGAACCTTCAAGGTATTCTCTGTAAATACGTTTAACAATTTCAGCTTCTTCAGGTACGATAACTAAATTGCCGTCTTTATCCTTTGTATATCCAAGAAAACGGTTGTGATTGATATGGATTTTTCCTTGCTGATATCGGTACTGAATACCCAGTTTTACATTCTGGCTTAACGATTGGCTTTCTTGCTGCGCTAAAGATGCCATAATGGTCAACAGGATTTCTCCTTTGGAATCCAATGTGTTTATATTTTCCTTTTCAAAGTAAACCGGAATATTTTTTTCTTTAAGCTGCCTTATGTACTTTAGGCAGTCCAGCGTATTCCTTGCAAAACGGCTGATAGATTTCGTAATTATCATATCGATTTTGCCCTGCATGCATTCTTCTATCATCCGGTTAAATTCCTCACGCTTTTTTGTGTTAGTTCCGGTAATACCTTCATCTGCAAATATGCCTGCTAACTCCCATTCGGGATTGCTTTTGATATAGTTTGTGTAGTGCTCAATTTGCGCTTCATAACTGGTTGCCTGCTCCTCGCTGTCCGTAGAAACACGACAGTAAGCTGCTACCCGAAGCTTTGGCAATTCCTCGGCCTTTGCACTATTCCCGATTCGCTTACGGGCAGGAATTACCGTAACATTCCTGGTTATCATCTAAAATCACCTCGCTCTTAATAAGACTATAAGCATACTCTGCCTGCTGAAATGGATCCTCGTATAGATTATCTGGCATTGAAGCATGAAACCTAAAATTCATGCATTTCTTTTCATTTCCTTTATGTTCAAAAATCCTGCCAAGCGCCTCAGCTCGCTTGCGTCTTTCCAGTTGTGCTTTTTCGAATGTGTCCTTGCTGATAATTGGCGGATAAAATTTGTCCTCAACATACCGTTTATCTGAAAGCATTCTTGCAACAGATGTGTGGTAACGCTTAATGCCCGCTTTTTGTGCCGCTTCGCTTAAAGAAAGCCCGGAAAGATAAGCCTCAAATAGTTTCTCAATCTTAACTGCTTCCTCTTCATTAATTACAGCCCTACCGTTCTGAATGGTATATCCAAAAGGTATATGGCTCATCATTTCACCAGCCTTTCTCTTAAGTTCAACCCGCATTTCATTTTGAAACTTATTTCTTCTTGTGAAAACACAATGATTTCGCGGGTAAAATCCTCAAATATTTCGCTATCGAATGCATCAATCTGCTTTTCAGCTTTCGTTGCAAATTTAAGAAGCTTCTCAACCTCAACAAGAGTAGTCATGCTTCCATCAATTTCGCGTTTTATGGCTTCTTTTTGTTCTTTTAATAAAGCCGCTTCTTTAAGCAGCTCATTTTTCTGTGTATTAAAAAGAGCGGGTTCCAGGTATCCTTTGGCCATAAGTCCCATAATCACCTGAACCCGCTCTGTATTTTCTTTGATTTTAGTTTCCAGTTCCTGAATCTTAGTTATGTTATCTGAGTAATTTGATTTCTTCAAGCTTTGCAACAATGGTTTTAGAATGAACTTATGACCGAAAATAAGCTTATTAATCATAACAACAAAGGCCTGATGGATTGCATCCTCTCTGACAAACTTCATTGAACAAGCCGAAGCGTCTTTTATATGCTTTGTGCAGCACCATGCAATATATTTACGGTCACCGCTGCCATGAATTCGACGCTTTAAACTGCTGCCACATTCTGCGCATTTGATTTTCCCAGAGAAAGGGTAGCGTTTTTGATACTTAGTGCTCCCCTTAATTACACCTTTTTCTTTTCCTCTTTGCTTTAATATCTCTTGGACGGCTTCAAATTCCTCATGGGATATAATAGCTTCATGATGATCTTTTATCATGTATTGATCTTTTTCCCCACGATTATAATGCCGCTTAAAATTCTCATCTGTATAGGTCTTTTGCAGAAGGACATCCCCGGTATATTTTTCATTGCTAAGAATACCGCGGATAGTGGTCGCTGTCCAATGCGAACCTCTCTTTGTTGGGATTTTATCCAAATTTAACCCATCTGCAATTTTCTGTGTGCCTTTACCGTCCAAAGCCTCGGAAAAAATCCGCTTTACGATTTCAGCCTGTTCTTTATTGATAAATAGCTTTCCATCCACATAATCGTAACCATAGGGAGGATACGAAATTTTGTATGTTCCGTTTTGGAACCTACGTCTGATAGACCACTTACTATTTTCAGCAATGGATAAGGATTCGTTTTCTGCAAGACTGCTCAAAATTGTCAGCACTAATTCGCCTTCCATACGCTGCGTGTTTATATTCTCTTTCTCGAAATAGATGAAAACACCGAGATCGGTAAGTTTTCTCACCATCTCAATACAGTCGGTTGTGTTTCTGGCAAATCTGCTGACTGACTTGGTTATAATAAAGTCAATTTTTTTGTTTTCGCAATCTGCAAGCAGTCTCAAAAGTCCAGTTCGGTTTTCCTTTTTTGTGCCTGATATGCCTTCATCATAATAAATCCCTGCAAATTCCCAATCAGGATTTGCTTTTATATAGGATTCATAATGGTCCTTTTGTGCTTCCAGGCTTGCCATTTGCTCATCACTGTCGGTTGAAACCCTGCAATAAGCCGCTACCCTCACCTTTGGCTTGAAAGCTTGGAGAGCATTGTTCCCATCAATCCTCGTTACCTTTCTCACTGTTTTCACCTCCTTTGGGCATGTGACATGTTACCTCTGTGTGCCGCTAATAGCAAGCTAATTAGGCCATAAGCTGTGCGTACATCGGCGAGAAAGTTTTAAGATTTAACTTGTCGATTTTGTCGAATTCTTCCTCTGAAATCAGTCCCGCTTTAAGCATCTTCTGCAGGATTTTATATGCCCGCCAGTAATCAACCTCTCTTTGAATTTCCTCCTGTGTTATCTTTGTATAGTTCGTTTCCTGCAGGTTATATGTTAATTGATTAGCCGCCTCTATCATTCAAGCACCTCCTATAAAAACTTAGGACAGCCTCGATTGGCTGTCCCTTATCGTTATTTAGGCAATTTCAAAACTTGTCCGGGGTAAATAGTATCTGAAGTCAGACCATTGAGTTTCTTAATCTCTGGGTATCTTGTACCTCTACCGAGTTCTTTTTCTGCTATTCTCCATAAGGTATCGCCTTTTTGCACTGTATAGGTTCTATTGCCCTTGTTATCAGGAATGCTGTTTACAATTACAAGGTTTTCTTTTGCTACCCAAGTGTTTATGCCTGCAATTTCTTGACCGCCAGATTTCTTAACCTTTTTGCCAAGCAAAACACATTCTTTGCCGCCTTTTACGACCGGCTTGCCTTTGTATAAAGTCTGTGTGACCCTGTGGTAATAGTCATTTTTGACCCATGTTGGAACTGCCACACTGCCGGGGTAGTAATTTTTTACGCTGTCCTTAAACTCCACCAGATCGCCAATTCCAATATCCGTATTGTTATCTGTGTTGTTCTCCAGCGCTTTTTTCACTGCTTTGCGGAAGGTGTCCATACTCTCCCCATGCTTGGGGAACCAGTGCATCACATCAGCATGGTTGCTGGCAATACCGAGCTTATACCCTTCGGAGTGGCAGATGATGTCATTCTCATTAAGGCCGTACTTCTTGCAGAGCATAACGCAGAGTTCAACCGCATTCTGCCATGCTTTACGGAAATAATCTTCCTGCTTTGCTGCATCATAACCCACCATCACCGACCCAGATTTATACGAAAACCCAGCAGGCTCACAGATTTCAAAGCCAATATGGGTATTGTTGGCTGCTCCTCCCGCATGCCACCCGCGATGATCCCAAGGCAAGTATTGCCAAACCTCTTTATCGTCTACAAAAGCGTGAATACATACCTGCCTGTTTATTTCGCCGGCCTTGTAAGATTTGTTCCAACGGGAAAACCACTCAGCCGCCATTACACCCGGCACAGCCGTCGAATGTACCATGATTCCTTTAGGCGTGATTTTGCGGCCAGCTGTATAGCAATCGTTTCGCGTCATGTATTTAGTAAAAAGCTTCATTTCTTTTCATCCTCCTCATTTGAGCGATCATGCAGTTGTTCCAATGCGTTCTTCAGCTTTTCAGGAATGGGCAGTCCTATATGTGCTGCATTCTCAAGAATTGAAACTCCTTCATTACTTAGGTAAAAGAAAATCACTGCTGTCCGAATTGCCCCGCCATTGCCGAGCACCTGGCTGTCGATTATGTGTCCCACACCTACAAGTACAAAAATAAGTACCTTCTTAAAGATGCCCTTGGCCCCGACTTCACTCGAAAGCTTTCTGTCTACAACGGCACACATCACTCCGGTCACATAGTCAATGGCTACAAAAGCGATGAGTGCATATAAAAATCCATCCAGCCCTCCAAGAAACCAGCCAAGAAATCCGCCAATAGCAGTAAAAACCGCCTGTATCCAGTTCCATACTGTTTTCATTGTCTTAACCCTCCGTTCAACTTGAATTTTGCATATAAAAAAGCGCCCTGCCTTATAGCAAAGCGCTGAAAATTAAAACTTCTAATCTATATTTGCTTCGGAAGCGCCTCCCACAGCCTCATATCCTCCTGTCCAAGCGACCAGATAGCTATACCTCGCAGTTTCCATCGATAAGCCGCTTCATTTGCCCAGTAAACAAGGCTGTCTACATCCTGATAATACAGAATAGAA
>Ga0208196_1004575_pt1 | contig 10645 bp, 10 predicted proteins | sample AD_JPNNA7_MetaG_FD_184443 | JGI IMG/M metagenome (GOLD analysis project Ga0208196, IMG submission 184443) | Active sludge microbial communities of municipal wastewater-treating anaerobic digesters from Japan - AD_JPNNA7_MetaG (SPAdes) (version 2) | ecosystem: Engineered > Bioreactor > Anaerobic...
CCAAGCTGCGCGAGCGCTTCCCCAAGCTGCAGAACCCGCCGAGCGACGACATCTGTTATGCCACCCAGAACCGCCAGTTGGCCGTCAAGCAGATGGCTCGCGACGCCGACCTGATGATCGTCGTGGGCTCGCGTAACTCGTCCAACTCGGTGCGCCTGGTCGAGGTCGCGCTGGAGCACGGTGCCGGGGCTGGGCATCTGGTCGACTACGCCGCTGAGATCGACCCGGCCTGGCTGGAGGGCGTCTCCACCGTCGGAGTGACTTCAGGGGCGAGCGTCCCGGAGATCCTCGTGCGCGACGTGTTGGCTTTCCTCGCCGAGCGCGGCTATGCCGATGTCCAGTCAGTCGTTGCGGCCGAAGAGTCGCTGCTCTTCGCCCTGCCCAACGAGTTGCGCCGCGACCTGAAGGCCCGCTCCGGCGGCGACCCGGCACCGATCCGGCGCGATTCCAGCCCGCAGACGCCCGACCCCCTGCACTGACCCGTCGGCACTGAGCCTTTCTGCGTCCGTTCGTCCGGGCGACGGTGGTCAGCCGGCTGCAGTCTCGATCGACCCGGGGCCACGGCGCTCCACGGAATCGGCGTGGTCGACCAACATCGGACGGGTGAGCCCACCGCGCTCCAGATCGGCGTCCAGCGCGCCCAAGAGCTCGGCAGCCGTCAGCGGCCGGGGTGCCACGGCGACCGGCTCGGGGGAGGGCACGCTGACCGACTCGCTGGCCAGCCCCAGCTCATGCATCCGCCGAGCCGTGACGAGCACCCGGCTCTCCATCGACCTGACAAACACGTTGTAGGCCTCCACCGACTTGCGCAGGCTCGCCCCCAACGCCTCGGTATGCCGCCCCACCGCACCCAAGCGGGCATAGAGGTCCTGGCCAAGCGTGAGCAACTCGCGGGCTCCGTCGGCGAGAGCATCCTGTCGCCAGGCCAACGCCACCGAGCGCAGCAAGGCCAACAGGGTCGCCGGTGAGGCGAGCACGACCGAGCGGGCCATCGCGTGCTCGTGCAACTGCGGGTCGGCCGACAAAGCCGCAGCCAGCAGCGCCTCGCCCGGAACGAAGCAGACGACGATCTCCGGAGAGCCCTCGAACGCCGTCCAGTAGCCCTTGGACGCCAACGCGTCGACGTGACCGCGCAGCGACCTGGCGTGGGCCCGCAAGAGCTTGGCCCGCTCGGCCGCAGTCAGCCCATCAGCCTGGGCATCCAGGAAGTCGGTCATCGGTGCCTTGGCGTCGACGGCGAGGTGCCGCTCGCCGGGCAGGTGCACCACGACATCGGGCCGCACCGCCGCGCCGGACATCGTCACCCCCGTCCACTGCTCGTCGAAGTCGCAGCGAGCCAACAGCCCCGACACCTCCAACACCCGGCGCAGCGTGACCTCGCCCCAGGCCCCGCGCACGTTGGCGGACGCCAGCGACCCCACCAGGGACGCGGTCTGGTCACGCAACTCGCCCGTGCTCGACTGCACGCGGGCCAACTCGGCGGCCACCCGGGCGAACTGCTCGCCCCGATCGCGCTCCAGTGTGTGCACCTGCTGGGCCACCCGATCGAGGCTCAACGCCAGTGGGGCCACCAGGGCAGCCGTCTCGGCCTCGGCCGACACCGTCGCCTCCAGGTCGAGCACCCGCTCGCGCAGCACGTCACGCTCAGTGACAGCGGACGCCAGGCGCGCGGCATACCACGACCGCAGTGCCAGCCACCCGAGAAGGCCACCGACGAGCGCCCCGATCACCAACTCACGAAACTCCATGCCCTGACCCTCCCATCGCCCACCGACAGCCCCCTGGATGAGCACGCGCCCGTATGCTCGCCGACGTGTCCTGGCTGAGCCCCGTCGAGTTGGTCGGCTACCTCGCGTCGGCCCTTGTCGTCGCGTCGCTCGCCATGACGAACGTCGTGCGCCTGCGCACCATCTCGCTCATCGGATCGGTGATCTTCGTCGTCTACGGGGCGCTGCTCGGGTCGATCCCGATCATCCTCACCAACGCGGCCGTGGCAGGTCTCAACGTGTGGTTCCTGCGCAAGGAACTCGGCGGCGGGCGCACCCTGGGCGCCGTTCCGATCGACGCGGAGGCGCCGTTCCTGCAGGACTTCCTGCGCACCCACCTGCCCGACATCCACAAGAGCCAGCCGGGCTTCGAGACCGTCCCGGCCGACGCCTATGCCCTGTTGCTCACCCGCGACGGCCTGCCAGCCGGCGCGCTGTTGGGGGAGCGGCGCGGCAGCGAGTTGCGGCTGACCCTCGACTACGTCATGGACGCCTATCGCGACTCCCGGATCGGTCGGTGGCTCTATACGGGCGACGGGCAGAAGGTGTTGCGGGACGCAGGCTTCCGCACGGTCGTCGCGACCCCCTCCACGGCGGTCCACCGTGCCTATCTGCAGGGCGTCGGCTTCGTCCCGGACGGCGACGCGCTCGCTCGCATCCTCGACTAGATCGCCCGCGATGGCAGACTGACGCGATGGGCACGAGTGACTTCGAGTTTGACCGCGCGACCACGCTTGCGCCGGGCGCGGCCGGGCCGGGGGAGTGGGTCGGGCAACTGGACGATCAGTGGCGGATCGGTAACGGCATCAACGGCGGTCTGCTCATGGCGCTCGGCGCCACGGCCTTGCGCGCCGACCTCGACGAGGACGGCGCCCACCCTGATCCGCTGGCGTTCACGGCATACTTCCAGTCCCCGTCAGAGCCCGGTCCGGTGACCGTCCGCACGGAGGTGCTGCGGGTCGGCCGGTCGATGTCCACCGGTCAGGTCACGCTCGTGCAGACCGACGCGGAGGGTATGCCGCACGAGCGGATGCGCGCGCTGGCCACCTTCGGGGACCTCACGGACCGGGAGGAACCCCGTCTGCGCAGCGCTCCGCCACCGACGATGCCGCACCCGGAGCAGTGCCTCGGCGGAGGCGATGAGACCCCTGACTTCTTGGCCCACTCGACCCTCCTGCAGCGGATGGATATGCGCCTGGACCCGGCCTCGTCCGGCTGGCTCGTCGGGAAGCCTTCGCACACAGGCGTGTTGGGCGGCTGGTTGCGGTTGGCCGACGGCCGCGAGCCCGACGTCATGTCGGTCCTCTGGGCGCTGGACGCCCTGCCGCCGGTCGCCTTCGACCTCGGGCTGATGGGGTGGACGCCGACGCTGGAGTTCAGCGCTCACCTTCGCCGCCACCCCGCGCCCGGCTGGCTGCAGGTGCAGCTGACCACGGAGAACGTCGCAGGCGGGCTCATGGAGGAAGATGCGCGAATCTGGGACTCCGAGGGCAATCTCGTCGCCCTCTCCCGGCAGCTGTGCGGGTGGCGCGCCCCTCGCGGGTAGACTTCCCCGCTTGTGGCACTCACCATCGGCATCGTCGGCCTGCCCAACGTCGGCAAGTCCACCCTGTTCAACGCGCTGACCAAGAACAACGTCCTCGCGGCGAACTACCCCTTCGCGACCATCGAGCCCAACGTGGGCGTCGTTCCGCTGCCGGATCCGCGGCTGCGTCGGCTCGCCGAGATCTTCGGCTCGGAGAAGATCCTGCCCGCCACCGTGTCGTTCGTCGACATCGCGGGTATCGTCCGCGGAGCGTCGGTCGGGGAGGGCCTGGGCAACAAGTTCCTCGCCAACATCCGCGAGGCCGACGCGATCTGCCAGGTCGTGCGGGTCTTCGTCGACGACGACGTCACGCACGTCGAAGGCAAGGTCTCGCCGTCGGGCGACATCGAGACCATCGAGACCGAGCTCGTGCTCGCCGACCTGCAGACCATGGAGAAGGCGGTCCCGCGCCTGGAGAAGGAAGCGCGGATTGTCAAGGAGAAGCGGGCGGCATACGAGAACGCGCTCGCTGTCCAGAAGTGCCTGGAGGCAGGCGAGACCCTGTATGCCGGTCACGCGGCCTACGGGATCGACCTCGCCGAGGCGCGCTCGCTGCAACTGCTGACGGCCAAGCCGTTCATCTACGTGTTCAACCTTGACGAGGACCAGATCACCGACGAGGCGTTGCAGGCGTCGCTGCGCGAGTCGGTGGCTCCGGCCGACTGCGTGTTCCTCTCGGCGAAGCTCGAAGCCGACCTGGCCGAGCTTGACGAGGCTGAGGCGCGCGAGTTGCTGGAATCGGTCGGGGTGACTGAGCCGGGGCTGGACCAGTTGGCCCACGTCGGGTTCCACACCCTGGGGTTGCAGACCTACCTCACCGCCGGGCCGAAGGAGTCGCGGGCCTGGACGATCCGACAGGGCTGGACGGCGCCGCAGGCCGCGGGAGTCATTCACACCGACTTCCAGCGCGGGTTCATCAAGGCCGAGGTCGTGTCGTTCGCCGATCTGGACGCTGCCGGGTCGATGGTGGCGGCCAAGGCGGCCGGCAAGGTGCGCATCGAGGGCAAGGAATACGTGATGTCTGACGGCGACGTGGTCGAGTTCCGCTTCAACGTCTGAATCAGCCAGGGACGTCGCCCGGCAGGCATACCGAATGGCAATGGTGGCCACCCTTGCAGGCGACTGAGCACGGATACCCCCTCCCGGGGCGACCATTGGTATTCCGTCTGCCGCGAGCCAAGCCCGAGGTAGCCGAGCCAATCGAAGCCCGTTCTTCGCTCGTCTCTGAGCCTCACCTGACGCGGTCTGGCAGACTGCCCACGTCCACCCGAGCAGGGAGCGTGTCCATGTCGTATGCCGCGTCGCCGGCCGACAGCGCGCCCTCCACACCCGCACCGCCCGGGTTCACCCCCCAGACGTCCGGGCCGCAGATGTCCGGGGCAGAGCGGGCGGTCTTCGCCCTCGGCGACGTCTTCGGGGGAGGGGCCGCGGCGACCCTCGCGGTCCTCTACCTCTTCTACCTCACCGACATCGTCGGGTTGCCCCCTGGCCTGGCCGGCACGACCGTCGTCGTCTCCAAGGTCTGGGACGCGATCAACCACCCGCTCATGGGCATCATCACCGACCGCACCCGCACCCGCTGGGGCCGGCGCCGCCCGTGGATCTTCGCCGGGGCGTTGTTGCTGCCACCGGCCATGGCCGGCCTATGGGCGCCGATCGGCGATTGGGACAGCCAGAGCGCCAAGGTGTGGTTCGTCATCCTCGCCCACCTGTTCTGGACCACCGTGGCGAGCATCGTCGCCGTTCCCTACGGATCGCTGTCGACCGAGATCACCACCGACCCGGACGAGCGCAGCCGGGTCAACGTCCTGCGCCTTGGCTGCGCCACCTTCTCGGCCGTCGGCTGCACCCTCGTGATGAACGCCCTCGTCAACGCGTTCACCGAGGGCCACCTGTCGATGACGACGCTCTACCTGTCGTTGTTCCTCGGCTTCGGCACCTTCTTCGCGGTGCCACTGCTGTTCGTCGCCAGGTTCACCCACGAACGGGCACCGGTCGCGGAGCACCCAGACGCGTTCAATCTCAAGGTCGTCATCTCACCGTTCCGGATCGCCTCCTTCCGGCGGCTCACCGCGATGTACCTCTGCCCGTCGATCACCATCGACATCGTCACCTCGGTGATCCTCTACTACGCCCTGTATGCCGTGCCGGGAGTTCGCACCGTCCTCTTCGCCGGGATCTTCGCCGTGGTGACCCTCGTCATGCTCCCGGTGCTCCTGCGCCTCGTGGACCGGGTCGACAAGAACGTCATCTACTACACCGGGATCCCGCTCTCGATCCTCGCGATGGTGGCCATCGCCTTCTACCCGTCGGGCACCATCGTCTGGCCGGTCTACGTCTTGGCAGGGATCTTCGCCATCGGCTTGGCCGCGGCTCAGGTGATGATCTGGGTGATGTTCCCGGACGTCGTCGACGACGGTGAGATCGCTCAAGGGGCCCGCAACGCCGGATCGTTCAGCGGGGTGATGGTCCTCGTCCGCACTATGGCCTCGGCGCTCGCGACCTTCGCGGTCGGCTGGGTGCTGGAGTTCACGGGCTATCAACATGCCCGGCACGGCGAGGCCCGGCTCGCCCAGCCCGAGAGTGCGCTCTGGGGGATCCGGTTGACCATGCTCATCACCGTGGTCGTCCTCATGGGCCTGGCCTGGTTCCTGGCTCGGGGTTACACCCTCAATCGGGCCCGGGTGCTGCAACTTAGCGTCGACCTGGAGCGGGCCAGGGCGGCACGGCATACCGTCGCTCCCGAACATGCCGCGCACCACGGTGCGCATGAGCCGGGGGAACACGAGGCCGGCGAGCACGAGCCTGACCAACCCCACATCTGAGGACGGGCCGAAGGTCCCTGCCCTCGCGGCAGCCGCTCATACAGTGGATTACGGCGAGTCCCACGGTCGGGGCGCCACGAGGGCATCCCGGCGCCGGTGTTCGACCCAGCCACGGAGCGCGTTATGACAAGCCCTGCCACGGTAGTCGTCCTCGGCGCAGCGGGTCGTGACTTCCACAACGTCAACGTCGTGTTTCGCGACGATCCGGCGTATCGCGTAGTCGCCTTCACCGCCACCCAGATCCCTGACATCGACGACCGGCGATATCCCCCGGAGTTGGCCGGCCCGCTCTATCCCGACGGGATCCCGATCGTTCCCGAGACCGACGTCGTCGAGCTCATCGAGCGCGAAGGAATCGACCTGGCGGTCTTCGCCTACTCCGACGTCCCGCACAGCCGGGTCATGCATCTGGCGTCCCAGTGCCTGGCCGCGGGTGCCGACTTCACCATGCTCAGCGGTCGTCACACCATGCTCACCTCCAGCAAGCCGGTCGTCGCCGTGACCGCGGTGCGCACGGGGGTCGGCAAGAGCCAGACCACCCGCTATCTGGCGAAGTTGTTGCGCGAGAAGGGTTTGCGTGTCGTCGCCGTTCGCCACCCGATGCCCTATGGCGATCTGGCCGCGCAGGCCGTCCAGCGGTTCGCCGCCTATGCCGACCTCGACCGCTACGAGTGCACCATCGAGGAGCGCGAGGAGTACGAACCCCACATCGACGCGGGCTGCGTCGTCTATGCCGGCGTTGACTACGAGCGGATCCTGCGCCAGGCCGAGACGGAGGCCGACGTCATCCTCTGGGACGGCGGCAACAACGACCTCCCGTTCTACCGGCCGGACCTGCACGTCTGCCTCGTCGACCCACTGCGCCCTGGTGACGAGCGCCGCTACCACCCGGGCGAGGCCAACGTCCGCATGGCCGACCTGGTCATCGTCAACAAGTGCGACGCGGCTCGGCCCGAGGACATCGACGCCGTCGAGGCGTCGGTCCGCGAGATGAATCCGTTGGCCCAGATCCACCGGTGCGACAGCCCCGTCACCGTCGAGGGTGGCGCGGCCGTCGAAGGCAAGGACGTCATCGTCGTCGAGGACGGGCCGACCCTCACTCACGGCTCGATGACTTTCGGCGCCGGAGTGGTCGGGGCGAGCGCGGCCCGCGTCTCGCGCATCGTCGACCCCTCCCCGTATGCCGTCGGGAGCCTGGCCGCGACCTACGCGAAGTACCCCAACGCGTGCGGGGTCCTGCCCGCAATGGGCTACTCGTCCGAGCAGATTCGCGACCTTGAGGCCACCATCGAAGCAACGCCGGCGGACGCCATCGTCAGCGGCACGCCCATCGACCTCACCCGGGTCCTCACCGTCAGCAAGCCCATCGTCCGGGCCAGTTACGAGTTGCGCGAGCGCGAGCCCGGGCGACTGCGGGCGGCGTTGGACGCGGTGTTGGGCTGACCCGAGGCCGCCGAGTCGGCGTGGCGTGTCCGATGGGCGCGCCGGAACGAGTGGCGCGTCCTACGCTGCGAATGTCAATGTCACTCGTGAGTGGGAGGTTCACATGGCAGGCAAGTTCGAGGTCTACCAGGACAGTGCCGGGAAGTTCCGCTTCCGCCTCAAGGCCACCAACGGTCAGGTCATCGCCGTGGGTCAGGCCTACGAGACGAAGAAGAGCTGCCTCAACGGCATCGACTCGATCCGCAAGAACGCCCCGGATGCCAAGCTCGACGACCAGACGGCGGCTCCCGCTGCCAAGGCCTGACGTCCTGGACGGCTTCGTCTTCAGCATGAACCCGGCCCACCTGCAGGTGGACCGGGTTCATGCGTGGTTGTCGCAAGAGGCCTATTGGGCCCTCGGGCGCACGCGAGAGACCGTCGAGAAGGCGATCGCGGGGTCGCGCACCATGGGTGTCTACCGCGACCGCGGCGACGGTATGCCGGGTGAGCAGGTCGCGTTCGCCCGCGCCGTCACCGACGGGGCCACCTTCGCGTGGGTGTGCGATGTGTTCGTCGACTCCGACGTGCGAGGCCTCGGGGTGGGCAACGCGATGGTGGGCCAGTTGGTGACGGCGCTGGAGGACCTGGGGATCGGACGGGTCTTGTTGGCCACCCGCGACGCTCACGAGGTCTACGCCCGGCTCGGTTTCGAGCCGCTGGCCAATCCGACGTTCTGGATGGAACGCGACCGTCGACCGCAGCGGTTCGTGCCAGGGACTGCCTCCGGTTGACCCGGTCCCGGCTGATCTACCCCCGGCTGATCCACCCCCGGGTGATCCACCTCGCGTGGGCAGCGACGCCGCGGTGGCGAGCGGACGGCATACGGTTGGCGCATGGCTGTGGACCTCACCAACCGGCACTTCGTCAAGGAGATCGACTTCACCCCCACCGAGTGGATGGGGCTCGTGGGGCTGACTCGCAGCCTCAAAGCTGCCCGCCGCGAAGGTCGCGAGGAGCGGATGCTCGTCGGCAAGACGATCGCGTTGATCTTCGAGAAGACCTCGACCCGGACCCGATGTGCCTTCGAGGTGGCGGCCTACCACCTGGGTGCCCAGCTCACCTACCTCGACCCGCACGGCAGCCAGATCGGGCACAAGGAGTCGTTCGCCGACACCGGTCGGGTGCTCGGCCGGCTCTACGACGCCATCGAGTTCCGAGGGTCACGGCACGAGGATTGCGAGACCCTGGCGAGGTATGCCGGTGTGCCCGTCTACAACGGGCTAACCGACATGTGGCACCCGACTCAGGCGCTGTGCGACATCGTCACCATGGTCGAGCACTCGCCCAAGCCGGCCGCCGAGATCTCCTACGCCTACGTCGGGGATGCCCGCTACAACATGGGGAACTCATTGCTCGTCGCCGGCGCCATGTCGGGGATGGACGTGCGGATCGTCGCCCCCCGGCAGTTGTGGCCCAGCGTCGAGATCGTCGGACACGCCCGGCGACTCGCCGAGACCACGGGTGCCCGGATCGCGTTGACCGAGGACCTCGACGAAGGCGTTGCCGGAGTCGACTTCGTGCACACCGACGTGTGGGTGTCGATGGGTGAGGGTGACGCGGTGTGGGGCGAGCGGATCGAACTCCTCACGCCTTACCAAGTGACCTCGACCGTCATGGCGTCCACCGGAAACCCGACCACGAAGTTCATGCACTGCCTGCCCTCGTTCCACAACCGCGAGACGGCGGTGGGGGAGAAGATCTTCGCCGAGTTCGGTCTTGAGGCGATGGAGGTGACCGACGAGGTGTTCGAGTCGCCGGCGTCGATCGTCTTCGACCAAAGCGAGAACCGGATGCACACCATCAAGGCGGTCCTCGCCGCGACCCTGGTGGGTCATCAGCTCTGACCACCAGGCGGAGCCCCTTCCCTCCTGGAGCCCCTGCTCTCCCGGAACCACTGCTCTCGCGGACATCTCACCCTTCCGCGCCGCCCCCAAGGAGGGCTGAAATTTCCGCGTACCTGAAGTACGCAGTGCGTGCCTGAGGTACGGGGAATTTCACGGGGGTATGTCCCCTGGCTGTGGCAGCGCCGACGCCTTTCGGCCCCTGTGGATAGCGCCCGGCGTCTTCAGTGACAGTGCGCTTCGATAGGGGCATGGCGCGATTCAACTGGGAGGCCCTGCCCACCCGCTGGCAGCGAGCAGACCTCGACGACCCGCTCAACGTCGTCATCCTGCTTCGCCAGGCACTGTTGGGTGCCGAGCGCGCGGTTCACGAGGTGACTGACGGCCTCCTCCGCGAGGCCGTCGGCCCAGGCGACGAGATCGCCCTCCTCCACATCCTGCGCCGCGTCAGGGGTCGAGAAACCGTCGTCGCACAGTTGGCGGACTTCCTCCGCTGCACCCACCCGGTCATCAGCCGACGGGTCAAACGGTTGGAGGACGCGGGGCTGGTCCTGCGATCCGGTTCGTGGCGAGACGCCCGGTCGTCGTCCCTCACGCTGACAGCCGCCGGAAGCGAGTTCGTCGACGACTTGAACAGCGCGCTCGGGGCGCTGGCGCAGCTGTGGGGCGACGAGATCGAGACCGACAGGTGGGTCGTGCTGATGAAGGCGCTGGACGCCTTGGCCGACGCGGCCTGAGATGACCATCTCGACGGCGGTCGTGGCCGCAGCGATCGTGGACTCACTCGACTGCCCCTCCCGCCTGCTGGCCGCCAGGCGCACCTACCCGGTCGAGGTCGCCGGCCGATGGGAGCTTCCCGGCGGCAAAGTCGAGCCCGGTGAGGCCGCGACCGACGCCCTGCATCGTGAACTCGCCGAAGAGCTCGGCATCCACCTCACGTTGGGCGGCCAAATCGTCGGCCCACTCGCAGGCGGCGCCTGGCCGCTCACCCCCGCTCACCACCTGCTCGTGTGGCTGGCGCAGATGCGGGAGGGCGGCATACCGACGCCGTTGCAGGACCACGACGAGGTGCGCTGGCTGACCGCCGACACCCTGTATGCCGTGCCCTGGCTCCCCGGCGATCTCCCCGTTGTGGAGGCCCTGGCC
>Ga0208196_1004582_pt1 | contig 10626 bp, 12 predicted proteins | sample AD_JPNNA7_MetaG_FD_184443 | JGI IMG/M metagenome (GOLD analysis project Ga0208196, IMG submission 184443) | Active sludge microbial communities of municipal wastewater-treating anaerobic digesters from Japan - AD_JPNNA7_MetaG (SPAdes) (version 2) | ecosystem: Engineered > Bioreactor > Anaerobic...
GCGGAGATGCCGCAGCGCCCCGAGATCCGCCACACCACAGAGGCCCGGGCCTACTATCGGCCAGCCACCGACACCGTGACCATGCCGCTCCGGGAGTCCTTCCACTCGGCAGCCAAGTATTTTTCTACCCTGGCCCATGAGCTGGTCCATTATGCCGCGTTCCGGATTATGCCGTGCCGATGCTGTTGATCCCGCAATCTCTGTAAGGATAGCTGACGCAGTTATCGGCATAATCCGCCCGCTCTTCAGAGGAAATAATCGCATCCTCCTCGACTTAACTTCTACTTGAAAAACGATGTTCAGAGTCACATCCTCAAGCATTTCAACTAAAACGAAAGGAGTGACTTATGACATCAGTAGCAAACCATGGTGGCGAAACGACAGCCACCCCGAATTGGCTGGCATCTCATTGCCAGATGTTCTTGGAAAAGCTCTGTGCGCAGGGCTATGCGCTCGACACATTACACTTTTATGAACTGACTATTCGTCGTTTCCAAAAAGAGATGGAACATCGCGGTTTCGGTGTCGGGGACCTCAATGGACCGGCGATAGAGGCCCTTCAAGAAGCAGTGCTAAGGGAAACTTGCCAAGGCACTCGAACCTTTGCCTTGTTTTGTCTTCGGCGATTCGTCGATTATTTGGCGGGAGCCGGAGTTATCGCCTTACCGGAGCCGCCGGCGAAGAAACTGACCGCCCTTGACCATTTGCGTGAAGAGTATTACGTCTACCTTCGCCAGCAGTGCGGATTGAGCGAGGCCACGATCTATAATTGCATACGCTTTCTGTACCGGTTCATGAACTTCCACTTTGGGGAAACGCTCGGCGACCTTAACGCCATCACCCCCGACGATATTATTGCCTTCCTTGGCCACCTCAAAGTCGGATCGAGACACTACCGCAATAAAGCGGTGCCGTCGCATCTGCGCAATCTGTTCAAGTTTCTGTTCTGGAGTGGAAAAACCAAGCGCAATCTGGCCAACGCCATTCCCCGCGCCGCCCAACCCCAGCCGACCAACCTGCCGTGCTATCTGAAGCCAGAAGATGTCCGGCGATTGATCGAGGCGGTCCGAACGAACGGTACCCTTGGCCGCCGCAATTATGCGATGGTACTGTTGATGGCCCGCCTCGGATTGCGTTCACCGGAGGTCATCGCGATTCAGCTCGACGATATCGACTGGCGATCGGGTGAAATCTTGATCCGGGGCAAGGGCAAGCTGCATGATCGCATGCCGCTGCCCGCCGATGTGGGCGAAGCCATTGTCGACTACATTCGCAACGAGCGGGCCGGGACCTCCCGGACCCTGTTTGTCTCGGATAAAGTGCCCCATCCTCCGTTCAAAGATGCCAGCATCCTGAACTCCATCTTGCGAAAAGCCTTCGAGATAACGGGGCTGGAGCCACCGCAGAAATATGTCAGCTCTCATCTGCTCCGTCATTCTCTGGCCGTCGACATGCTTCGTCGCGGGGCGTCGCTGGACGAAATCGGCGATGTCCTGCGGCACCGCTCGCGGATGACGACCACGATCTACGCCAAATATGACCTCGATGCGTTGCGATCGATCGTCCAGGATTGGCCGGCTAAGGGAGGTCTGCAATGACCTCCCTGACCACCCAGCTCGAACGTTATCTCGATGTGCGGCGCCGTTTGGGTTACGACCTGTCCTTCTCGGAACGTGTGTTGCGCCGATTTACCGGCTTTGCCGACGCCCAGGCCATTGACCATATTACCGTTGATCTGTTCCTGCGTTGGAAGGAACACTTCGGATCGGCGGATAACAACACCTGGTCCCATCGCCTCGGCATGATCCGGCTCTTCGCCCGGTGGCTCCAGAACATCGATCCCCGCACGGAAGTCCCTCCACCGGGCCTGATACCGGGAAAATATCGTCGCCGACGGCCCTATATCTACTCAGACGAACAGATCGCGGCGATTGTCTCGGCCGCGGCCAGGCTTCACTCACCCTATGGTTTGCGCGGATGGACCTGTTCGACGCTGTTCGGGTTGATCGCAGTCACCGGTCTGCGCGTTAGCGAGGCGATCGGGCTGGACGAGCAGGATGTCGATCTCGACAAGGCGGTGCTAACCATCCGGCGAGGGAAAGGCGGCAAATCCCGCTTTGTCCCGGTGTCGGCCACGACCGCCGGCCGCCTGGGCGCTTATCGGACCGAACGAAACCGGATTCTGGGCGCCAGTCCGGGGCCGTTCTTTCTCTCGGAAGAGGGCCAGCGTCCAAGCGACTGCGGCATCCGGTACTGTTTCGCGAAGGTCTGTCAATCGATCCACCTTCGGGATCGGCAAGACTTTTACAAACACGGCCGCGGTCCGCGGATCCACGACCTGAGGCACACGTTCGCGGTCCGCACAATCATGGATTGGTACCGGCGGGGGCTGGATCCCGACCGCGAGATGAACAAGCTCAGCACCTATCTGGGCCACAGCAATCCCAATCACACCTACTGGTACATCGAGGCGGTCCCGGAACTGTTGCGGCTGGCTTCCGAACGGGCCGAGCGGTCCATCGCAGCGGGAGGAACGGCATGAAAACGTACCCTCTCCCCATTTATGTGCAACGGTTCTTCACCGAACGTCTCGTGACTCAGCTCAGAGCCAGTCAGAATACGGTGGCCAGCTATCGCGACACCTTCCGCCTGTTGCTGAAGTATGCCTCCAACCGCCTCGGACGCGCACCGACCGATCTTCGGGTCGTCGACCTCGATGCGGAGCTCGTCGGCGGTTTCCTCGACCACGTCGAAACCGCGCGGGGCAATGGCGCCCGGAGCCGCAACGTGCGCCTCGCGGCGATCCGGTCATTCTTCAGGTATGTAGCCGTCAATGAACCGCAGATCCTTTACCATTGCCAGCGCATCCTCGCGATGCCGTCCAAACGGTTCGAGAAACGCACGATCACCTACCTGAACCAGGCCGAAATCGAAGCGCTCATCGCGGTGCCAGATGGGGCGACTTGGGTGGGACGGCGCGACCGCACCCTACTCCGGTTGGCTTTGCAGACGGGGCTTCGGGTGTCGGAGCTAATCAACCTCTCCTGTGCGGACGTGGTTCTGGGAACGGGGGCGCATGTCCGATGCATGGGCAAGGGACGGAAGGAGCGGTCCACGCCGCTTCGAAAAGACAGTGAAATAGTCATGCGCGACTGGCTGGCAGAACACGCTGACGACCCCTCCAAACCCCTCTTCGTCAGCAACCGCGGGGATCGACTCAGCCGCGACGCGGTCGAGCGCATCGTCCGCAAATATGTGGAAGTTGCCTCCCGGCGCTGCTCGACTCTCAAGGGAAAGCGCGTCACCCCGCATGTGCTCCGCCACAGCGCGGCCATGCAGCTCCTGCAGAACGGCGTCGATCGCACGATCATCGCGCTTTGGCTGGGCCACGAATCCATCGAAACCACGCAGATGTACATCCACGCGGATCTTGGGTTGAAGGAGCAAGCCATCGCCAAAACGAAACCCGTCGCGGTTCCCGAAGGCAGATACCGGCCCAGTGACGAACTACTCGCCTTTTTGGAAGCGCTCTGATTATGCCGCTAACGTCGACGATGGAATGATGCCTACAGCGACGTCAGCATCTCGATACGGCATAATCCGGAACGCGGCATAATGGACCTTATGCCGATAACGGCATAAGACCCACAGCACGGGCGCCCCGAACCGCCTGGCCCGGAAATCCCTGGAGGACTGGGCGCCCTTCGGCACGGCAGACTACAGCCGGGAGGAGCTGGTGGCCGAGATGGGCGCCGGGTTCCTCTGCGCCCACGCCGGCATCGATGGCGCCACCCTGGAGAACTCCGCCGCTTACATCCGGAGCTGGCTGCGGGTCCTCAAGGACGACCGCCGGGCGGTGATCGTGGCTGCCGGCCAGGCCCAGAAGGCGGCTGACTTCATCCTGGGCGGCCCCGCCGAGGACGAGCCAACCAGCTAATCCTACCGGCCCGGCTCCCGCCGGGCCGGATCTCCTACCCCTTCTTTAAGTGCTTTATCCCAATTTATGGGCGCCTATTCAAGCGGTGGATCCCATAGTGGACGATTTTCCACCGGAAATAGTGGTAGCTGTGAGTGGGACATGCAGGCAGACAGTTTTCCATTAAAAAGAGTTGATTTCATGGAGCTGTTTGTATACTATGAGTAACATGGCGGACAGAGTAGAACTAAAGGCGGTAGATCTGTTTTGTGGATGCGGGGGCATTTCCGAGGGACTCTACAAGGCTGGGTTTAATATTATTGCTGGAGCTGATATTGATCCAAGGTATTTAATCACCTTCTCACACAATTTCCCTAGAGCTGTAAGTGTGAAGGATGATTTGTCAAAGTTTGACCCTAAAGAATTTATGGCAAGAATAGGGTTGAAAACTGAGGAACTAGACCTGTTATCCGGCGGTCCGCCATGTCAAGGATTCTCAAAAAATGTTCCGAGAAAGTACAGATATCTGAATGACCCTAATAACTTGTTGATAAAGACTTTCCTCGATTATTGCGAATGCCTAAGGCCGAAAATGATTTTGATGGAAAACGTCGCTGAAATGAAGAATGGGTTTAAACAAGCATATACTGACGAGATACTGGAGAGGCTTGAGGAAGAGGGATATTCAGTTACGCACGCCGTTCTTGATTCAGCCGACTACGGTGTGCCCCAAAGGAGGCGGCGGGCATTTTTCATGGCCAATAGACTCGGTGTTGACATTAGAATACCTGCACCAACGCACACTTCGATAAATTCACAATTGCAACTATTTCCTTTACCTCATCACGTTACAGTTAGAGAAGCAATCAGCGATCTACCAATCCTCAGACATGGTGAAGGAGAAGAATGGACCGAATATATGTGCCCTCCATTGTCTGATTACCAGAAACAAATGAGAAACTGCCAGACGAGAGTTCGAAACCACGTTTCAAGATATCTACAACCTATGCAATATAAGCGGTTGGCTGCTCTCAAACCTGGCCAAGGTTATAAAGACCTTCCTGACGAATTAAAGGTCAAAAGCGGCTACAGCGGAGCTTATGGCAGGCTTACTTGGGATATGATTGCACCCACGATTACCAGATGGGTTTTCCATCCTGGTTCGGGAAGATGGGGGCATCCCGAAAACATTAGAGTTCTGACGATTAGAGAAGCAGCGAGGATACAAGGATTTCCGGATAGTTTTGAATTCGTTGGGACTTATTGCCAGCAAGCAGGTCAAGTTGGCAATGCGGTACCTCCATTACTTGTCAAGAAATTAGCTGAGAGTATGCTGCATCAGCTAGGTGACTCACGCTTTAGATAATAGATTGAGAAAGTCCTCGATGGATAGTTTTTCCCGATCGGTAGGAAAGTCGAATTCTATTGCATGATCCGCGCCTGTTGCGGGCCACCACGCACTTTCCCCGCTAAAATGAAGTTGGTTTTCTCCAAGACCATGCCATGCCCACCATTTCTCGTTAGTATGTTTGTGTATTCCATGGAGCGCCTGCAACTGCTCCTTTTTCATCGTTTTTTTGGGCGTTGACCACACCCATTTGAAATCACCAGCGTTAAAGACATCAGGATTCTGCCTAGTGCAGAGCAATCTTTCAAAATATGTAACTTTTCCGCCTGGATTAATTAGAAGTCTTGAATAACCTATCTCATTCAAATGATAAATCGCTAGGCTATCTCGTGCGTGTATATTGCAGAATTCAATTATCGCATCTCCAAGAGCCTGAAGATCTTTGGCACTGCGATATGAATTCTCAATAAGTTCTTTGGCATGCGGAATTTTTGCTCTTTTCCATGTCAATGGAGTGTCGGATTTGGTTGATTTCACTTGCCAACCGATTCCAACCGATGGATTGATCACATCTACAAAGTCATATGTGTTAAGAACCCGTCCCCCTCTCACATGTGCAAGAACCCCCTCCATTATAGCACCAGGAATCGTCACATCAGAAAATGGCAGTCTTATATACTTTGACAAAATCATTCTGATGAGTTCAAGCTGTTCCTTTGTTGAAAAGATGCCCATCATTCATCAGCCTTACCAAAAAGGTCTGCAATGGGCACTTTGAGCGCATTTGCTATTTGCTCTACAATCATGATGGTTGGATTCCGAGTTCCTCGCTCGATCCCGCTGATATAAGTCCTGTGGAGTCCCGTAATTTCGGCCAGTTTTTCTTGTGACCATCCTTGCTTCTCACGAAGCCGTCTTACAGTTAAACCAAATCGTTTTTTTATGTTCATGGGGAAATGATTACAATGCCTGTAGATTATTTGTCTACAGACTATGAGTCACAATGTCAGTATCGGCTAAATGACAAAGTAATGCTGGCGAATAGATGAGAAGAGTGCTCAGTAAAGGCACCAAGCTTCATTTACAAATTCGAAATCTTGTGAGAGACCACTGCCCCTTTTCTACATCTTCAAAGCGATGATTCGTTTCTCGACCTAATTGCCAGTTAGTGCCACATAGGAGCAATAAAGGCCTAACCTAAAATTGCATATCCTCTGCTTCCAGTAAACCCGGATCGTCCGACGCAGCTGAAACCATCCTTGAAATGCTGTCTTGTCTTCCGCATGATAGAATGACCGCTGATGCCTATCTTTGCTGGGTTCGGGTGGGTCGGGCCAGGTGACGGCGGCCCGCAAGCCGCCCGCCACCGCTGATGCGTCTCTCCACGCTCGGCCGAGCATAAACGGCCGCCGCCCCCGATTGGGGTCCCCTCCAATTATCCCTCGGCCTCGCCGCTGCGTGACGCGGCGGCGTCAGGTCCGCTCCCGCCGGCTTGCTACCGGGCCGCTTCGTCTCCCGGCCCGGCGTCAGGATTCATTTTCCCTCGCTCGGCCCTTCAACTGACGGTGAAAGGGCCGGGCAGGGGAAACTTGCTCGGTTACATCAGAGAAGGAGAGACGACATGAGCCAGAAAATCTACGACCTGATCACCGACCGGATCATCACCCTGCTGGAGCAGGGCATCATCCCCTGGCGGAAGCCCTGGGACGCGGCCAGCGGCGCCCCCCGGAATTTGGTTTCCGGCAAGGCCTACCGGGGCATTAACGCCATGCTGCTGGCCAGCCTGGACTTTAGCTCGCCTTGGTTCGCTACCTTTCACCAGGTCAAAGCCCTCGGCGGAGCCGTGAAGAAGGGCACCCACGGCTTCCCGGTGGTCTTCTGGAAGTTCCTGGAGACCGCAACCGAGCCGGAAGGGGAAGACGAGCAGTCCGGCCGCCGCGAACGCGTGCCGCTGCTGCGCTACTACACCGTTTTCAACCTGGACCAGACCGAGGGGGTCCCGGCCGGGAAGATCCCCGCTCTTGAGATCCGCTGCTTCGATCCCATCGAGGCCTGCGAGCGGATCGTGGCGGAGATGCCCCGGCGGCCGGAGATCCACCACACCACGGAGGCCCGGGCCTACTACCGGCCGTCCACCGACACGGTGACCATGCCCCTCCGGGAGTCCTTCCACTCGGCGGCTGAGTATTTTTCCACTCTATCGCATGAGCTGGTCCACAGCACCGGCGCCCCGGGCCGTCTGGCCCGGAAATCCCTGGAGGACTGGGCGCCCTTCGGCACGGCAGACTACAGCCGGGAGGAGCTGGTGGCCGAGATGGGCGCTGGGTTCCTCTGTGCTCACGCCGGCATCGATGGTGCCACCCTGGAGAACTCCGCCGCCTATATCCAAAGCTGGCTGCGGGTCCTCAAGGACGACCGCCGGGCGGTGATCGTGGCCGCCGGCCAGGCCCAGAAGGCGGCTGACTTCATCCTGGACTACTCCCCCGAAGAAGACCCCGCCAACTGATCCCGCCTCAGCCTCCCGCCAACGCAGCCCACCCCATGCCCCCGCCCCGGCGGGGGCCTTTCCATTTTTCCGGTTCCGGCCACATGCCTCCGGCGGCCGGGGCGCCGCTCCTGAACCCCGCCGGGGGAATTGTTCCCCCCGGACCCCCCTATTTTTCCATCCCCGAGGCCCGCCTGCTTGCCCCAGGCGGCGTTTTCTGTTATGGGTGGCTACCCTTGCCAGGCCCTTGCCTAAATCGGGGCTCTCCGGGCCGTTTACGCGAAAATCGGCCTGTAACTCCATCCGGTGAGCCTTTTCCGCTCCGGCTGTAAATTCGGCCCTCGCAAATGCCCCAGGACGGGCGATCGCGTCCCGGCCCTATACTGACGTACCCCCGACTTATGAATTTTCAGACGGATCGACATCGAGAATCTCGGCCATGCCATCCCCGCTCCCGATAATCGACAAGCCCGCCCCAAGCGCTGTCGCGGCCTCGTCGTCTCCATCGGATCTGAGCATGCCCTGAGCCCACTCTTTGACAACTACAACCCCCACGCCGGCCGGCCCCGCCACTGCGGCGGCGATCGCCGCTTTGGCTAATAAACCGAGCAAGCTCATAACCCGCCTCCAATAGTACTCATACCATTGTGATGCACCGCTCCCCGATAAGTTCCAACATTGTTGGGTTATGCCGGGGTTGTTCGTCGCGTTGCCCCAAATGACATCGTGCCCATATTTGAGGCAAAACGTTGTGTGCCCCGGACGGTCTGATTTCTGAGCCCGCATTCACAGCCTTTGTCCGTTTTTTTCACTGTTTCTGTGGAACGGCGTCATGCAGCCCACACAATAAAAACATTTTTTAATTTTTTTAATTTTTTTACTTGACAACACCACGTTTAACGTGGTATTCTGGCCCTGACAATGAGGCGAGGTGAAGATGAAACAAACGCGCAATTACCAGCAAATGGCCGCCGAGTGCATTGCCTACCTGGTGCGGCAAAGCCGGGTGACGGGAAAACCGATCACCGGACCGGAGGAGGCGGCCCAATATGCGGCACTGGCCCTGGTGGCTACCGGAGACTTTGGACGCGAAGTGGTTGGTTTGCTTTGCTTGAACGCCCGGAACGCCGTTTTGGATTGCCGGGTGATCGCCCAGGGAACGGTGAACCAGGCGCCCGTGTATCTGCGGGAAATCGCCCGGGCGGCTCTGTTCGCCAACGCCACGGGCGTGATCCTTTTTCACAACCACCCCGGCGGACATTGCCGCCCCTCGTCCGAAGACCTTGCATTGACCCGGCAGCTTGCCGAAGGTCTTCGCCCGCTCGACATCGATCTCCTGGACCACTTGATCCTGGCCAGCCATGAAGCCTTTTCGATCACGAACGGCTTGGCGGTCTCGTTTGCACCGCCAGCGGATGATGCGCTTTTCTGATATTCCATCACGGGGAGGAGCCCATGACCAACGCCAATATCTACGGCTGCCTGCAACAGGCTTACGATCACTTCAACCGCCGCCTTTTCGGCGGATATCTTCCAGCCTGCCTCATCACGCTGCACCGCCACCGAGGCGCCTACGGATACTTTTCCCGGCGACGGTATATCCGCGGCCTGGCCGTCGAAACGACGGATGAAATCGCGCTCAATCCGGATCTGTTCGCGAAGGGCAAGCGGAGCGGCCGCGATGTTGCGGCAACGCTGGCGCATGCGATGGTGCACCTGTGGCAGGCTCATTTCGGCCACCCCGGCCGGGGGCGCTATCACAACCAGGAATGGGCGCAAAAGATGCGGGAGATTGGCTTAACCCCGACGGATTCCGGGGCGCCGGGTGGAAAATCGACGGGGGACCGCATGGCCCACCTGATTGTGGCCGCTGGACCGTTCGAGCAAGCCTATCTCGAATTGGTGGATTCCGGTTTACGCTTGGAGTGGGCGTACCTTTCGGTCCAGCGAAGCAGGGGAAACGCCGGCAACCGCCAGAAATTCACCTGCCCGCGTTGCGGCCTCAATGCCTGGGCCAGACCAGCGGCCCGGCTGATCTGCGGAGAGTGCCGGGCGGAAATGAAAGCGTCTTTTGAGCACAAGTTTAATTATTAATTTTTTTAATTTTTTTACTTGTATCTGAAGTCGCCTTTCTGCTATAAGGAGGTTGGAGGCATGATCATTATTGTTTCACCTAACGAGAAGCGTCATACGGCCCGGTTGCTGGAACTCTCCCCAACCAAGGCGACCGTGGAGTATTACACTCCGCATGGCCTCCGGCGGCGGATCTTCCGCCTGTCCGACGGCGAAGCCCCTGGAGGCTGGAGCCTGGGCCGGGAAACGTTGCGGTCATTGCGCGCGGAAGTGGAACGCGAGCGGACGGAGGCGGATCATGACAGCCGATGAGTTGAAACTGGTCCAGGAGCTGCTGGGTTTCAGCAACCCGCAATTCTGCGCGGTCTTGCGAACGCCGCTCCGGACCCTGGAGGATTGGCGGAGCGGTAAAAACCGGATTCCCGGAATCGCCGAGGTCGCCATTCTGCTGCTGGCCGGGCGGCGGGGCATCAGTGCCGCCCGGCTGCGCGAGCTGGGCGTAAAAGTGGAGGATGTATGTACGCTATAGCCGTTGCCAACCAGAAAGGCGGGGTCGGGAAAACCACCCTGGCCACCACGCTGGCCGTATGTTTCGCTAACGAGGGTCTTTCCACGCTGTTGATAGATGCCGATCCGCAGGCCTCCGCTCTGGGCTTCCGGGCCAGGCGGGCGGAAGAAGGCGTCGAGCCGGACGTATCCTGCGTGCAAATCCTGGATAGCACCATCCACCTGGAGGTGCCCAGGCTGCGATTCGACCGGATCGTCATCGATACGGGCGCCAGGGATTCCAAGGTGTTCCGCTCG
>Ga0208196_1004587_pt1 | contig 10609 bp, 9 predicted proteins | sample AD_JPNNA7_MetaG_FD_184443 | JGI IMG/M metagenome (GOLD analysis project Ga0208196, IMG submission 184443) | Active sludge microbial communities of municipal wastewater-treating anaerobic digesters from Japan - AD_JPNNA7_MetaG (SPAdes) (version 2) | ecosystem: Engineered > Bioreactor > Anaerobic >...
AACACACCCGCCACGCAAATGGCTAAAATCAAAAGAAACCAGTTCTTTCGCTCCTTACAGAACGCCCCAAGATTTATATCTACTTTGGAATCCGGAATGATTTTTGGTCGTTGTGCGAGCAGCCAGCTTATAACGCTCACCAAAAGTAAACCCGCCTGAAGCCCAAGGATCAGGTGTTGCAAGCCCAACCCTTTGAGTTGATTAGCAATCGTAAAAACAAACACCAAGCAGGCGAACCCTACCAATGCCCAAGCTAAGATAGCTTCACTCCAGCGCTTGAGCTTCAACTGTGCTGAAAAAAACAGCGTGGTGAGGAGAAGTAGAATGATCGAAAGCAAAAATGCCATAGTGGAACTTAGTTTACCTTAATCCGTATAAACTTGAGCAAAAGATAATTTAGTGTGGCATAGGAACATAAATAGGAAAACCCTCCTTAAAAAAGAAGGGTTTCAGTCGGGGCGGGCGGATTCGAACCGCCGACCTCACGGACCCGAACCGTGCGCTCTATCCGGGCTGAGCCACGCCCCGTCGGATTAATATTATATCTGTATTCCCTATTTCCACAAGCAAAATTGGGTTCGTTTCTTCTCTCGAGAACTTCACCCAGAATAAGTCCGACCAGTTTCTCTCTCCCTATCTTGGTCCTAAGCGGCCAAACTGGCGCTCGAGCAGTGCCGCGCTCAGGTGGATCATCGTTGGTCTGCCATGCGGGCAAGTGCGCGGCGAAGTGCAGGCTTCCAGGTTGAGCAGCAGGTTTTTTTGCTCGCTTTCCGAAAGCTGCTTGCCTGCCTTAACCGCCATGCGTTTGCATACACGGGCAGCAATACGCGCTTCCACTTCTTCGCCTAAAGGCTCTTCGTTTTCCTCAAAATCTTCGACTAACGCATTGAGCACAGCGCGCGGGTCCGCATCCAGAGCAATCGCTGGTACAGCGCGCACCACGAAGGCATTCAGTCCAAATTCTTCCACCTCAAAGCCCAATTTTTGCAAGACTGGCAATTGTGGAGTAAGCACCAGTGCCTTTTCTGCAGACATTTCAACCACCACCGGTTGCATTAAGGCTTGGGTCGGTACCGCGGCAGCGCGGTATTGCGCCATAAGCTGGTCAAAGAGCACACGTTCATGGGCAGCATGCTGATCAATCAGGTAGAGACCATCCGGACCCTCTGCAACGAGATAAGTTGAGGCGACCTGCCCGACTAAACGCAAGAGTGGCAGATGTTCCAAAGGTAAAGGCGCTGATTTTGGTTTAGGTTCTTCCGAGACTACCTTAGCTTCATCGTTCGCGTTGCTAACCCATAGAGCGGAATCCTGAGCAGGTTGCAGTGTGATATCTGAGGATGGTTGGCGCCCCCATAGAACCCTTGTGTTTATTTCCGGAATGGGCGCATAAGCTAGCAAGCCGCGCCGAATACCGCGCTGAAGGGCACTAAAGAGCTGATCTGGCTCGCGGAAGCGCACTTCCGCTTTTGAGGGATGCACATTAACATCCACTCGATTGGCGGGCAGCTGGATAAACAGAATCGCTACCGGATAGCGCCCGACCATAAGCATGGTGTTATAAGCTTTGATCACCGCAGCAGTGAGGGAAGTATCTTGCACCCAGCGACCATTGACAAAAAGAGTGATATCCTTGCGGTGCGAGCGGCTGAGGGAGAGGCTGCTCACATACCCCTTGATGCTAATTTCTTGGGCGCTAAATTCAAATGGCAGCAGCTCCTTCGCATCTTGAGTTCCATAGAGTTCTTGTAAAATTTCTTTTTGGTTCCCACTACCGGTGGTCTGAAAAATCAGGCGCCCATCTTGTTCCAAGGACCAACGGATATTGGGGTAAGCCATGGCATATCGGGTAACTAAACCGGTAATTTGACGGTTCTCAGTATTATCGGTTTTGAGGAACTTGAGACGTGCGGGCACGTTGAAGAAAAGGTCTTCGACCTGAACTTCCGTCCCCGTAGGTGCTGGAACCGCCACTGGAGGGTTTATCCGCCCGCCATCCATACTTAAGCGCAGTCCTACCTCTTGGTCCGCAGTTTTAGAAGTAATCTGCAAGCGCGAAACCGAACCAATCGAAGCTAAAGCTTCACCCCGGAAACCTAAAGTTTGGATATTGAGGAGATCATCTGCGCTGCTCAGCTTGCTGGTGGCATGCCGAGCCAGAGCTAAAGGCAGCTCCTCAGCAGGAATTCCTATGCCATCATCGCTGATGAGGATTTCCCTTTTGCCTGCTTGCTGGGTCTTGATAACGATCTTTTTTGCGCCCGCATCGATGGCATTTTCGATCAGTTCTTTGACCACCGAGGCAGGCCGTTCCACCACTTCGCCAGCGGCGATTTGGGAAGCAACAGTTTCAGGAAGAATTTTGATTGTCATAAATCAACCTCGTTGAATTATACCGCGCGTAAAACCCCACCCAGTCAGGACTGGTAAAACCTATTAAAATATACGAATATGGAAATATCTGAACATATCAAAGCAATCTTGGACACTTTACCCGAAAAACCCGGTTGCTATCTGATGAAAGACAAAGATGGCAAGATCATCTACGTGGGGAAAGCGATCAATCTAAAAAACCGCGTACGCTCCTATTTCCACGCCTCAGCCGATCAAACTTATAAGACCCAGCAGATGGTGAGGAAAATTGCCGATATCGACTTAATCTTGGTCGATTCAGAGCTCGAGGCGTTGATCTTAGAGATGAATCTCATCAAGGAGCACCGCCCTTTCTACAATGTCCGCCTGAAGGATGATAAACGTTACCCCTATATTAAAGTCCATTGGGCTGATGACTTCCCTAAAGTTTCTGTGACTCGACAGATGGTAAAAGACGGCTCACGCTATTATGGACCTTACACTTCGGTTTGGGCTGTGCACCAAACTTTGGAAGTGCTGCGGAAAATATTCCCTTACCTCACCTGTGCACGCGAAATTACCGGTAAGGATGCCCGCCCCTGTCTCTATTACGACATCAAACTGTGCACTGGTCCGTGTATTGGCGCTATCGATAAAGAATCCTACCGTCAGATGATTGACGATCTGTGTAAATTTCTCGAAGGGCGCACCGATCCAATTGTCAAACGCTTGCAAACCGAAATGCAAGTAGCCTCCGAAGCCATGAATTACGAACGCGCGGCTACCCTTCGGGATCAAATTAACAGTATTGAGCGTGTGGTCGAACGGCAAAAAATTATATCCAGTGAGCAAAAAGACACCGACATCATTGCAATGGCGCGCTCGGATGGCGAAGCTTGCGTTCAGGTCTTTTTTATGCGCTCTGGCAAGCTCATCGGTCGCGAGTATTTCATCTTAGAAGGCACCGAGGACGAGAAAAACGAGGAAATTCTAAAAGATTTCGTCTTGCAGTTTTACGATGAAGCCGCATTTATTCCCTCGCAAGTCTTGCTGCCTACCGATATCGAAGAAGCGCGTATTATCAAGGAATGGTTGAACACCAAACGTGGCGGAGAAAAAGTCGAGATCAAAGTGCCGAAGAGCGGAGACGGCAAGAAACTGGTCAGTTTAGCATCTGAAAACGCTGTGGAGACGCTGCGGGCACTGGAAACACGTTGGAAAGCCGATAAAGACCGCCAACATCAAGCCCTGGCAGAAATTCAAGCTGCGCTTAACCTGCCTGAGCCGCCTAATAGGATTGAATGCTACGATATCTCTAACACCATGGGTACAGCCAGCGTGGGCAGTATGGTGGTCTTCGAACAAGGGGTGCCCAATAAGAAAGCCTACCGCCGTTTTAATATTCGCAGCGTGGACGGTCCGGATGATTTTGCGTCTATGGAAGAGGTTTTACAGCGGCGTTTTACGCATTATCACAGCGAGCAAGAAAGAAAAGATCAGCCTGGTTATAAACCCGATCTATCGTTCAGCATTCTGCCGGATTTAGTGATCGTGGATGGTGGTAAGGGTCAGCTTAGCCGAGCAGCTAAGGTTATCGAAGCGCAAGGTTTGCAGGGTAAATTTGCGTTGGTCGGATTGGCGAAGCAAGAGGAGGAACTCTTTCTGCCCGGGAAGAGCGATTCCGTCCGCTTAGATGAACATTCGCAAGGGTTCTACCTAATCCAACGCATCCGTGATGAAGCGCATCGCTTCGCCATCACCGCACACCGTCAGAGGCGTGGTAAAATCGGGTTAGCTTCAAGGTTAGATGCAATCCCTGGGGTTGGCCCAGAGCGCCGCAAAGCTTTATTACAGCATTTTGGTTCCATCGAAAACATCCTCGCTGCTAATGTCGAAGAAATAGCGCAAATCAAAGGCATCGGGGCAGACTTGGCACAAGCAATTAAAACACAACTGGAGTGATATGGCAGGTAAAAAATCATCGAAAAAACGGACATCCGAAATCATTATGGCAATTTTAGCCATCACGATTGTTTTAGCTATGGTTCTCTCCATGATACGGTTCTGATGACCCAGAAAATGCCTAAGTTCGACCCTATCGGCGCGGATTTTATTCAAAATTCCAGCTATACGCACATGGCGCCTACGCCAGAATCATTAGGCGCGGAACAGCCAGATTATCTCCCTTCCATCGCCGATGAATCTCAGCTCATCCCTTTACCAGAACCGCAAAGCGTCCCTTTAGGGCATACGGATTTACGGAATGTGATCGAGCAACGCCGTTCTGTGCGCCGATATGATCAGAATGCTCAACTTAAGCTTGAGGAACTTTCTTACCTGCTTTGGATGACGCAAGGAATTGTGCACCTTTCCGAGAAGACTGGGCGCACATTGCGTACTGTGCCTTCGGCAGGCGCGCGCCATCCCTTTGAAACTTATTTAGCCTTGCGCCGGGTTGAGAATCTAGGACCTGGAATATATCACTTTATTCCTCAACGCCATAGCCTGGAGATTGTCATCCAAGGGGAGCAAATATTAACTGCACTGGGCGAAGCCGCTGGCAGGCAAAACCATGTTCTTACTTGTGCGGCGACCTTTATTTGGGTTGCAATACCTTACCGCACGAGTTATCGTTATGGCACCCGCGCCTACCGCTATCTTTTCCTCGATGCCGGTCATATCTGCCAGAATCTTCACTTAGCTGCGGAAGCTATCGACTATGGCGTCTGTGCGATTGGCGCTTTTAATGACGAACAGGTTAACGCCCTCCTCGCACTGGATGGTAAAGAACAATTTGTGGCTTATATGGCTACATTAGGTAAAAAGCTATAAAATCCCCCATGTTACCAAGAACTCGCTTTGTTGTCCTCATCAGCGCAGATGGTGAGTGGCAAGCTGTGCTCCATCATACCTTACCATCAATACAGCACCCAACTCCTTACGGCAATTGGTTTTCCCAGAATATCGTTCATTTTTCCGTCATTTTTATGCATGCCGGCTGGGGGAAAGTTTCCACAGCAGGAGCTTGCCAATTTGCTATCGACGCCTTTCAACCCCAGCTAATGGTCAATTTAGGCACTTGCGGCGGTTTGGAAGGTTTAGCCGAGCTTGGGGAAATCTTATGTGTTAGCGAAACAGCCTTCTATGATATCTTTGAAGGCATGGCAGACTATGCGCAAGCTATAGAATTTTACAGCTCCAAAGCTGATCTCAGCTGGCTACCAGAGGAATTACCCGAGCATACCCATCGGGCTCGATTAGTCTCAGCAGATCAGGATATCCAACCCCGAGCTTATGAGCGCCTTACCCAGGAATTTGGCGCCGTAGCTGCCGATTGGGAATCTGCAGCTTTTGCCTGGGTCGCCGAGCGGAATGACATCCCGTGGTTGATCCTACGGGGTGTAAGTGATTTAGTCAGCCCAATTAAAGCAGAAACCGCAGGGAACCTATCCCTCTGGCAGGCACGCACAGACCAAATTATGGATGATTTGCTCAACCAGCTGCCTTGGTATCTTATTCGCTTTGCGGAGCAGCATTCAAGCTAAACCTTGCGCTTATTTGCCTAAACGCGCCCGCTCTTCCTCGACAATGCTGTGATCCAGCTTCTTCACCAAGGGCGAAGGCTGATTAAATGGCTTACCAGCCTCAAGGCTCAGCGGTTGCCATAAGTTCACGCCTTCCCTCGCCATACAGCCTTCGGGCTTATAGCTTAGAGCTACGTGTGTCCCAAGCTCATCAGAAATCGTTTCAGTCTTAAAATCACCAAATATTGGGGCATCATAACCTAAGATGGCATGAATGCCTTCACTAATATGTGGGGTGAAAGGCGAAAACATGATCTTTAACCAATCAATTGCTTGGATTGCAGTATAAATCGACTTCGCTGCTTCGTTCTTATTGGTTTTAATTTCGAACCAAGGGGCATGCACATCTAAATACTTATTAACTTCGGTGGCTAAGCGCATCACCTCCGCCAAAGCTTCGCGCAACTGCACCCGTTCGATTTTTTCCCCGACTGTATCGAAGCCAGTTCGGATGGTTTGCAGCAATTCTTCGTCCGATGCACGCAGCTCACCTGGCTCTGGGATGATCCCCTCCCAATTTTTATACGTAAATGTAAGCACGCGATTAATCAAATTCCCCCAAGTTGCCACCAGCTCGTTATTATTGCGCTGATAAAACTCTTCCCAATCCCAGTCGCTATCGCGTGTCTCTGGCATCGCAGTGGTCAGATAATAACGCAGCGGATCGGGATCATAGCGTTCGAGGAAATCAAGCCCCCAAACAGCCCAGTTATGACTACCGCTGATTTTGCGACCTTCTAAGTTCATGAACTCGTTAGCCGGCACGTCGTAAGGAAGCACTAATGGTTTGGGATCAGTTGCGCCTAAGGCACGGTCAATGTCTTCTTCAAAACCGATTAATTCCGCTGGCCAAATGACCGCATGGAAGGGGATATTATCTTTACCTATGAAATAATACGTGCGGGATTGTGGATTAACCCACCACTCGCGCCAAGCTGTTTCTTCTCCGTTCAATTTGGACCATTCAATCGTGGCGGAAAAGTAGCCAATCACAGCCTCAAACCAGACATACAGGCATTTGCCTTGCCAACCTTCGAGTGGTACCGGGATGCCCCAGTCCAAGTCCCGCGTAATCGGGCGGGCTTTGAGCCCTTCGGATAGAATTTGACCTAAGGATTGCCGAATGACGTTCGGTCTCCAATAGGGTTCGCGGCTTCTCAAAAAAGCAACTATTTCTGGTTCTAAGCTGGAGAGGTCCAAGTAAAAATGCTCAGTTTCCTTCAGGATTGGTGTGCTGCCGTCGATTTTGGAGCGCGGGTTGATCAACTTATCCGCCTCTAATATATTTCCACAGCGCTCACATTGATCCGAGCGTGCATCTGGGTTGCCACAAATGTAGCAAGTACCCTCCACATACCGGTCAGGCAAAAAGCGCTGCTGTGTGGTGGAATACCATTGCTTTTCGGTGGCAGTATAGAGGTAACCGTTCTCTTTGAGCGTTGTAAAAGCTAATTGGGAAATAAAAAAGTGGTTGGAGGTATGCGTGCTGGTAAAGAGGTCATAACTGATTCCAACTTTCTGGAATAGCTCCAGAAAACGGGCATGATGAGCTTGGTAGATTTCAAGCGGTGAGACGCCCATACTATCCGCCTTCACGGTAATCGGTGTGCCATGTGAATCAGAACCCGAAACCATCAGCACGCTCCGCCCGCGTAAGCGGTGATAGCGGGCGCAAATATCCCCCGGCAGATGAGAACCGGTAAGGTTCCCTACATGAATATCCGCATTGGCGTAAGGCCAGGCAATGGCAATTAATATCTTCTCAGGCATAAGGCATCTCCTCCGGAATAACCCAAAAATTCTAACATGAATTCTTTTTAAAAAAGAAGTTAAGCGCCAGCAAATCTATGAGCAAACGCAATAATTAATTATCGAGTTAGTTTATTCTTCTTTGAAGTGAATTCGGCTGGTTGTGTGTTCACATTCCCCCAAGTTCAGGTTCTGCCCACACTCCACACAGATGCCTTTACAGTCCGGCTTACAAATGTAATTCATCGGAATCTCAAGGAGCAGGTAGTCACGGAAAATCTCTCCAAGATCGATGTACCCATCCTCAGGAATGATTTGGTCGAATTCTTCCTGAGACCTCTCTAAAAAGAAAAATAGCTCCTCAAATGGAGTGTCCACAGAAATCCGAGCAATGGAAAGACAGCGCACGCATTGTGCCTCAATTTCCCCATGCAATTGCGCTTGAAGCAATAAACCCTCACGTGTGCGAGAAAATCGATAATCGGAAAGCAGATTATAGACATTTAGGTCTGGGTCAATAAATATTTCAGGGAATTCGGCATGAAAATCGCGGAAAAATCCAATAGGTCGATTGAAAAAATAGCCTACATTCGTACGTAAAGAATAACGTTGTTTTTCCATTGGCAAAGTACAATTACTCAATATGATAATCACAGATTATATCACGCTCAACGACCCTCATGCATAAAATTATACGATATGAAAACACTGTTAATTGCAACAAACAATCCGGGTAAGATCGCCGAAATCTCAGCAATTCTAGCCCCATTGCCTCTAAAGCTTATCACTCCAGCTGAGCTTGGACTTACGCTCTCTATTCCTGAGGATGGTCAGAGCTATTTCGAAAATGCTCACAAAAAAGCGGCTGCCTTCGCCCAAGTAAGCAAGCTGCCTACCTTAGCTGATGATTCTGGCTTAGAAGTAGAAATTTTGGGTGGAGCGCCAGGCGTTCATTCGCATCGCTACTTAGCGGATCCGTCAACTACAGATGAACAACGCTGCCGTGCTTTGCTCAATCAGCTCTCTGCTTATCCGCGCCCATGGAAAGCCGCTTTTCAGTGTGAGATAGTCCTTTGCAATCCGAATGAAATCGTTTTGCGTTCTCATGGCAACTGCCTAGGCGAGATTATTCCCGAATTCCGTGGAAAAAATGGCTTCGGCTACGATCCGATCTTTTTGGTCGAAGGCACGAATCAGACCATGGCTGAATTGACAGATGAGCAAAAGAACCGCATCAGTCACCGCGCCAAAGCACTTCAGGCTGCTTGGGATGATTTGCTGAGGTTTGCCGCTAGCTAAGGATTAAAACTTATACCCAAAGCGCCGTAAGAGGTCTTTGCGCGCAGCAATTTCCCTCTCTTGCTCCACGCCTAACGGTGGTTTGCCATCCACAACGCCAATTATCCCTCTGCCTAAATCAGTTTGGGCAATCAGCACTTCCGTTGGGTTGGCTGTAGCGCAAAAAATATGGCAAACTTCAGGTACTTGCTTGATTGCATTGAGCACATTAATGGGATAAAACCCTTCAGCTAAGAAGATAATAAAACAGTGCCCTGCACCAAGGAGCAGCGCATTGTGCCGAGCTAATTCTGTACAGGTTTCATCCGTGCCGCTCCAACGCACCAACCGCGGATCTGAAGCTTCACAAAATGCCAGCCCAAACTTAATCCCTGGGACTGCTGTAACCATTGCCTCATGCAAGTCTTCCACAGTCTTAATAAAATGCGATTGACCTAAGATGAAGTTGACCTCATCAGGCTTTTGAATTTTAACAACATCGAAATCCATAAATACCTCCTTTTGCAACCAAAATTTTAACATACTTAGAGATGGGACTGAATACCATATCACTTAGAATGATTAAGGTAAAATTTGGGTATGCGTGCTCATAAAGCTCACATTTTATCCTTAGTGCTGCTATCCATATTGCTGTTTACCGCGTGCAGCCCTGCCATTGAATCGCGTCCTACAGCGGTTATCTCCTATGGCACCCGCAACCCGCTCCTAATCACAGCAACACCCATGCCCACCTTTACGCCTACACCAGCTCCCTTGGGAAGCGCTAATAACCCGATAGTGATGGGTCTGATTACGGCAAATCCCCCCCAAGCACAGTCAGATGCGCTCCAAGAGCTGACCGCTCAGCTTTCCGCCTTTCTGCAAATGAGCGTAACGGGGAAGCTCTTTCCGGATTACCTGACCTTAGAAGCTTCGCTGCAGAAGCAACAAGTACATTTAGCCTGGCTTGGGCCGGTTGAATACCTCTTGGCTTCCGAAAAAGGCTTGCTCAGCTCCCAACTGGTCAGCAATCATTTAGGTGTCAGCGCTTACGGGGTTCAGTTCTTAGCTCATAAAGATTCTAATTTGATTAGCTATTATGACGTCGGCACCGGCAAAGCCACAGCAGATGCTGTCACAGCGTTAGCGCAGTTTTCAGGGATGCGCCCTTGCTTAACCCAAACTAAATCCCTCGCCGGCTATTGGATCCCATTAGCATATTTGGCCCAAAATAACATCCCCACCCAAGAGCCTGTGCTTGCCTATACCTACAGCGCTGCCATGCGCGCAGTGTATATCAAAGGCATTTGCGATTTTACCGCGACCTATGCAATTGCCTCCGACCCGCGCACATCCTCTGAAGTGATTGGCGATTTGCCCGATGCCCTAGACCGCTTGCCAATCATCTGGATATCACCCGCGGTGATTCCTAACCTTAGTTTCTCATCCAGCCCTCAGCTCCCCTTGCCCCTTACCGTGCAAATTTCTGAATACCTTTTGCAGCTCGGGCGCAGTGACGCCGGTCGAGCCTTGTTGAGTGAACTCAACCAATATGAGATTGCTGGGTTAGAAGCCTTACCCGATGATGCATACTCAGATTTGAGAGAATTACTCGCTGCTACAGATGCACGCCTGATTGATCTTTT